>ERZ777305.650-NODE-650-length-54573-cov-66.117172_pt1 | contig 54573 bp, 42 predicted proteins | sample MGYA00374965_ERZ777305 | MGnify/ENA primary metagenome ERZ777305 (study PRJEB29328, sample SAMD00013331) | mouse gut metagenome | study: EMG produced TPA metagenomics assembly of the Metagenome analysis of fecal microbiota from mouse which was promoted...
CCCGAGGGGTCAAATCCCGCGTGCCCGAAGGGGGCAAACTCACGCGCCTTTTCCATTAATCTCGTCGGTTGTCATAAGCTGATAAGGTTAGAATGCACCAACGATATTCCCGGCGGCTGAGGCTACTCCCTGCACTGCCTGAGAAACGGCCTGTGCCTTGTTTATCTCTAAGTTATTCAGAGCCTCTTCAATCTGTGCGTCGCGCTGTTGGTACTGCTGCTCGATAGCGTCCTTCCTGCGCTCGGCATTGACGGCGATATTAGATGTTGCCTCGGCCTGTGCCTGAGCATTGGCCGCTTTGGTGGCCGCAACACTCTCTTCTGTTCCTCCCATCACGGCGGCTGTTCCTGCTGCTGCACGGTTGCGAGATTTGATAGCCTCTTCGGTCTTGGTGAGTATGGCCTGTGCGTCGGCACGTTGGGTTGCGTCCTCGTTATACCTGCGGTCATACCAATCTTGATTTCGCTTCCGTTGCTCGTTGAGGTTGTTCTTTACCTTCTTCATGGCTTTGGAAGCCGATATGTTGCCGAAGATGCTGCCAACGGCACTGAGTCCTGCGCCTATTGCGCCTCCTAAAAGTCCCATATCTATGCGATTGTTGATGGTGTTACAATATTTAAAATTCACGCGCTAATTTAATGCGCTATCTTTGTATCTCAGTTTTAACCGTTGCGTCACGCGCACAAAATATATTTACAGGCTTATGGCAAGAGGATATAAGACAGGTGGGCGACAGAAAGGCACACCGAACAAAGACAACCCGACAAAAGGAATACTTATCAATCACTCGTCCGACTACTTCACTCCGCGCGAACAGGTTGACATAGACGGCAAGCCTCGCACGATTCAGCGTATCAAGTGGGTGAATGGTGTTGACGGTATGCCACGGCGTAGTGTCGTGGATATAGATGTGGTAGATGCGGACGGAAAGCCATTAGTCATGTCAGACTTTGAGTTCGATATGATGTATCTCTCTGCGGCTGATCGTGTCTCCGCTGAGTTAAAGATATTAGAGTTTCACACTCCGCGCATGAAGTCTCAGGACATAAACATGGAGGTCAATATGGGTCCACGCACAATAGAAGACACATTGAAGGCTCTCTGCGGAGGTGGAGAAGAAGACGAGGACGAATAAAGGGGCTTGTCTATTTTATCTACTTTAGAAGCGTACAACCTGATATTTCGTACATAAATCTGTAATGTGTGGCCGTCCGTGATGGATAGTCACACCTGATTTTATAAACCGACACATACACCTCGGTTTCTCAATTCACCGTCATTTTATAAACCGAAACGAAACCAAAATAAAACCAAACGTAAACCAAAACACAACCTAATATAAACCGACACATACACCTCGGTTTTAGAATTACACATTATTATGAAAACCAAAACGAAAGCTTCGCGCGTGCGCGTGATTGAAATTCTCACGCACGCGCGCGGTAGGAAATTCTATATGGATTAGGATTAGGATAAGGATTAGGATTAGGAAGAAAATATCTATTCAAAGATATTTTCTATGGATGTAGATAAAGATTATCGCGCTCCGCGCTCCGACATCGGCGGCAATAAAAACTTCGGGAAAGGAAATTTTTATGTTGATTTGGGAAATTTTTAATGGATATCAGGAAAGAAACAGGAAAATAATAACCGACTCAGAGAAATTTCTAAGCCGGTTCTGGAAATTCTTAGATGAAAAATGGAAATTAAAAGCCTTTGCCCTTCGTGCGTTCATACACAACCTCAATATCTGCGTCAACGTCCTTGATGCGGAAATAGACTGAACACCCCGGTGGAATAGTGTCAGGAAATTTTGTTGCCAGTCTCGCCATGACCTCATCGACATTTGAAAATCCTATATCGGTTACCTCGGCCAGAATCTCACCACGGAAATAGGCACGAGCATAAACAAGTTTCTTCGGCGACAACCTGAACTGTCTGTCCTCGTTCTTGGGGTGGTTGAGGTCTTGCGCCGCTCCCTGTTTGCTTGGAGCGTTGGAGAAGAAGATAAACTCAACAACCTTTGCGTTGAGTTCCCATGCCGGTGAGAAGTCCGGCTTGATATATCCTCGCGTGATGTTATGGCCTCCGCTGTGGTTCATCGCGAAGCCAACCTCCGATATTGACGCGCCGCAGTCATTCTGGGCAATCGTTCCCCATGTATGACGGAAGGTGTACACGCAGTATCGTCTGTCTTCCGGAATTTCCAGAGCTTTGCATACGTCCTTTATTCCGGCATTGGCGTTGGCTCCAAAGCTGTCACTGTCCGCATAACGTTTATGCCAGTTGAAGAGATAGGGGTCTTTGTCGTCTGCCCTGTACTTCTCGAACAGCGGTAGAAGGATAGGCTCGACTTTCATTTCGATGTAGGCTTCGTCCGCTCTGCTTTTCTTCGTCTTGGCACGCTTATACGCTATGACCCCATGCCGGTAATCCGATTTCTTCAGGTTGAAGAGATCAACCGTGTTGATACCGGCGAGACACAACACCAACATGGCAACGTCTCTGCCGAGTTCACCCTTCGGACGCGACGACAAAGATTCAGGAAGAGCCACACTAAAGAACCGTCGGCACTCTTCCGCGCTTATGGCTCTCTTTTCTGCTCGGTCTGCCTGTGGTATCTTGACCTTCGGCCACGGATTGGTCTTTATCCTGACGACGTTGTTGTCATAATCGTTGTGTTCTTTCACCGCCTCACGGAAAACCTGACGCATACAGACCGGATACATTTCCTTTGCCCTTGCTGTCATTTCAAGATCCTTGATCCAGTTGTTGACCCATGTGGAGATCAGTTGAGCAAACATGACCCTTGTCGTACCTGCATATCGTTCCAGATGTTGTAGTGCCAACTCATAGTTACGAGCATTCCTGACCTGCCCCCGGTCTCTCATGCGGTCAATGTGGAGTCGTGCATAATCCGAAAAACATAAGTCCTCGTCCTCCATGGCGAGGAAGTCAACAACCTGCTTTACCGTCCACTTCCCGATCTCCTTCCGGTTTAGACGTTGGGTAAACTCCAATATGCGCCGTGCGCAATACTCATTCACGAAAGGGTCATCGATGTCGCCATTCCTATCAAGCTGCTTATCGGTAACAAGTTTGTCGGTTTTGATATATCCCGGTTTCCGGTTATGTACACACCGGATATACACCTGATAGAATCCATCCTTACGTTTGGTTCTTACGATTGCTTTGAATATTGCCATAAATATTTGAATATTATAAAGAAATCTTTGTAAACATTTTGTAAACTCTTTGTAAGCGCACCTACTGAAATTTGCATCGGATTTTGTAAGCATTTCCTCCACATTCTGCACGATTATCGTGCAGACCTTGAAAGCGTCTTAAAAATACGATAGGCGATAACCCACGTTTTTACAGTGAGTTATCGCCTATCTTAGCGATTGTCAGTATCTTAACCTTAGTCTTCGATAGCTGCCTGGGCCGCTGCTACGCGGGCGATGGGCACGCGATAGGGTGAACATGATACATAGTTCATGCCGAGGCGTGCGCAGAACTTGACAGATGAGGGTTCGCCACCATGCTCACCGCAGATGCCGACCTTGAGCTCGGGCTTGGTCGCACGGCCTTTTTCAACACCCATCTTGACGAGCTGGCCAACACCTTCCTGATCGAGCACTTCGAACGGATCGGTCTTGATGATGCCGTGTTCCTTGTAGAACTTGAGGAACTTGGGAGCGTCGTCGCGTGAGAATCCGAAGGTCATCTGAGTAAGGTCGTTTGTTCCGAACGAGAAGAAGTCGGCAACCTCTGCAATCTGATTTGCAACGAGGGCTGCACGAGGTACTTCAATCATGGTTCCTACCTTGTAAGGAACGCTGCATCCAGCTTCCTCAAATACCTTGGCAGCGGTAATATTGATTACGTCAGCCTGATTCTGGATTTCCTTGAGTGATCCAACGAGAGGAATCATGATTTCAGGATGAACGTCGATACCACGAGCTTTCACTGCAAGAGCAGCTTCAATTATAGCACGGGTCTGCATTTCGGTGATTTCCGGATATGTGATACCGAGACGGCAACCACGGTGACCGAGCATCGGGTTGAATTCTTCGAGTGAGTCAACCTTTGCCTTTACGTCTTCAAGGGTGATGCCCATTTCTTCGGCCATTACCTTCTGGGTCGCAGTCTGATGGGGTACAAATTCGTGCAGAGGGGGATCAAGGAGACGGATAGTCACACCGTAGCCGTCCATAGCCTCGAAGATGCCTTCGAAGTCACCACGCTGCATGGGGAGGAGTTTGGCGAGAGCGTGACGACGACCTTCTTCGTCAGCGGCAAGAATCATTTCGCGTACAGCCTTGATACGGTCGCCTTCGAAGAACATGTGTTCTGTACGGCAAAGGCCGATACCCTGAGCTCCGAAGTGGCGTGCCTGCTTTGCATCGCGAGGTGAGTCGGCATTTGTACGGACGAGTGTCTTGGTGTATTTGGATGCAAGATTCATGATTGCACCGAAGTCTCCACCAAGTTCGGGCTCGGTTGTGGGAACCTGACCGTCGTAAACTTCGCCTGTCGAGCCGTTAAGTGAAATCCAGTCACCTTCCTTGTAGACTTTTCCACCCATTTCAACGGTCTTTTCCTTGTAGTCGACACGGATTTCACCTGCGCCTGACACACAGCATTTACCCATGCCACGAGCAACGACGGCTGCGTGAGAGGTCATACCGCCACGCATGGTAAGGATACCCTGAGCAACGGCCATACCGCGGAGGTCCTCAGGTGAGGTCTCGATGCGTACAAGGACAACTTTACGCTTCTTTTCACTCCAAGCCTCAGCTTCGTCAGCAGAAAATACAATCTGGCCGGCAGCAGCACCGGGAGATGCGGGAAGGCCCTTGGCTACGACTTTAGCACGCTTGAGAGCTGCCTTGTCAAACACGGGGTGGAGAAGTTCGTCGAGCTTCTGCGGCTCCATGCGCATAAGGGTGGTCTTTTCATCAATTTCACCGGCGCGGAGAAGATCCATAGCGATTTTCACCATAGCAGCACCTGTGCGCTTGCCGTTACGAGTCTGGAGCATCCAGAGCTTGCCGTCCTGAATGGTGAATTCCATGTCCTGCATATCCTTGTAGTAGTCTTCGAGACGGCCTGCGATAGCGATAAGCTCAGCGGCGCAGGTAGGCATAGACTCTTCAAGTGAGGGATATTTCTCGGCACGCACGTCCTCACTGATGCCCTGAAGAGCGGCCCAGCGACGCGAACCTTCGATAGTAATCTGCTGAGGTGTACGGATACCGGCAACCACATCCTCACCCTGAGCGTTGATTAGATATTCGCCGTTGAAGATGTTTTCGCCAGTCGCTGCGTCACGGCTGAAAGCGACACCGGTAGCTGAATTCTCACCCATGTTACCGTAAACCATAGCCTGAACGTTGACTGCAGTACCCCATTCTTCAGGAATCTGGTTCATGCGGCGGTAGATGATAGCACGTTCGTTCATCCAGCTGTCAAACACAGCGCAGATGCCACCCCAAAGCTGTTCCCAAGCGTCGTTGGGGAAGTCTTTACCGGTGTATTCCTTTACAGCAGCCTTGAAAAGCTTGACAAGATTCTGGAGGTCTTCTACAGAAAGTTCTGTGTCAAGTTTGACACCTTTTTCTTCCTTGACCTTATCCATAATTTCCTCGAACGGATCAATGTCAGTCTTGCTCTTGGGCTTCATGCCGAGCACGACATCACCATACATCTGTACAAAACGACGGTAGCTGTCCCATGCGAAACGGGGATTGCCGCTCTTGGTTGCGAGCGATTCAACTGTCGCGTCGTTCATACCGAGGTTGAGGACAGTGTCCATCATACCGGGCATTGATGCGCGTGCACCAGAGCGCACAGATACGAGAAGGGGATTTTCGGGATCGTTGAATTTCTTGCCTGTAAGTTCTTCAACATGGGCAATTGCATCCTGCACTTCTTTCTTTAGGTCTTCGACTACTCTGTCACGACCATACTGGGTGTACTCGGTGCAGACCTCTGTAGTGATTGTGAAACCGGGAGGCACAGGCATGCCGAGAAGGTTCATTTCAGCGAGGTTAGCGCCCTTGCCACCGAGGAGATTACGCATTGAGGCATTGCCTTCTGCTTTGCCATCTCCGAAAGTATAAACTCTTTTCATTCTGTAATTAGATATTGATAATTTGAATTACGTTTTAAGATTAAATCATAGTTCCTGTCAAGGAGGTTTGTTAGAGGATGAGAGTCTGCCGCCCTATTCGTGCAAAAAGCGCGCACAGATGGGGGCATGGTTAAGGCTGCAACTTTATGCAAAGATATAAAAATTTTTATCCAATGCCAACCTTTTTGTCCTTCTTTTAGCAAAATTATGCTTGTTTTGCGCTGGAAAAGTCGACCTACAGTCAGTTTAATCATATTTTATGACTTTTGACGGAGGTATGGTCGTTATTATGGCCGACGGAAGTATCAGCACGAGAGCCGCAACGACAATGACCGACAGGTTGAGTACAATCAATGCCGGAACAGACAACAGCATAGGCACATGGTCAAGATAATAAGCCTCCGGATTCAGAGGTATCACGCCGGTTGCATCCTGAACAAGAATCACGCATACGCCAATAAGATTACCGATTACAAGCCCCGCGACAAGAATACGCATGGTCAGATAGACAAACGACCGCCGTATAAGAGAGTCTGGCGCTCCTAAAGCCTTCAGTATACCTATCATGTTTACACGCCGCAATATTAATATGTAGAGAGACGACACAAGCGTCAGACACGTCAGCAGTGACATCAGTGTCAATATCACTATCACATTAGTGTCAAGCAATGCAAGCCAGTTGAAATATAATGCAGCCGAAGTATGGACATCTGTCACCGTATAGAACGTAGGCGTACGTCCTGTATACAGCTTCTCAAGCAGACCGGCGGAAAGTTGCTCGGCACACTCGGCTATCTCCTTGTCGCTTCCAAGCCCGTAGATTTCGATTTGTGTTCCAAGATTCTCCCCTACACCTGCAAGCGCGGAGAGCATAGGCAGCGTGGAGAAAATATAATTGTCGTCATACTCGCTGAAATGCGTGTCATATATAGCCGCGACTTTCAGTCTTCGCGTCCTGTAGCTGTCGCCGCCAAGAAAAAAAGCGTCTATTTTCTCGCCAAGTCCAACTGATAAATCCCGCGCGAGATTCCGTGATATGATAACATGGTAGAGCGTCGAATCGGCCTTGAAATCCGGGATTTCCCCTTCGATGAGATTCTGCCGGATGAATTCCCAGTCATAATCACGACTGATGCCCTTGACTATCGCCCCGGTAAAGTCTGCCGGAGTCTTCAATATCACAGGCTGCCGTATGGCAAGCACCGTCGTCGCTTTTTCAGGCAACATTTCAAGCACTGGCCTGACATCGTTGATGTCGACGAGCGGCACTTTGCTGTCATCAGGACTATAGACCGAAATCGACAATTGAGCGTCGAATCCCATTATTTTCTGACGGATCTCTTCTTTGAAACCCATCATGACAGCAATGGATATAAGCATCACCACCACCGAGAGAGCTATACCCGAGACGGCAATTACTATGCCCGACTGCATTTTCCCTGAAGGAGAACGCAGCGAGAGACGATTGGCTATGAATATGGCAAGTGACATGACGAGGGACAAAGTTAGAAAAATTTATCGACTTTTCCTCAATTTTTCAATCTCCTCTAAGCACCCCGGGACCATTATGCCGTCAGAACGACTGTTTAAAACAACAATGCTACCCTGTAGACAATAAATGCCACCATCCATGCCAGAAGCGTGTTGTAGACAACTGAAAACAGCCCGTAGCGCGGATTGCCTGTCTCCTTGATTATAGCTGTGACAGTCGCTATGCACGGACAATACAACAACACGAACACCATAAAACTCAATGCGGCAGCCGCAGTGAAATCCGGGTGCCCGGTAACCTCATTCGGAGTGATCAGACGGGTCGAAAGTGTCTGGTCGCTCGCTTCCTCATCGCCGGTATAGAGCACACCGAGTGTCGACACCACGATTTCTTTTGCAGGGACACCGGCAAGAGCGGCCACTGAAGCACGCCAATGAAAACCTATCGGCTCAAGTATAGGATTGATTGCCTTGCCTGCCATTTCAAGATAGCTGTCACGCGACGGGTCAATCGCAGAGTCGTCAGCCACAGTCTCGGCTGATACCTCCTGCGCAGATTCGCCATCGTGTAGAGGAAAATAGTTGAGTGCCCAGACAACAATACTTGCCACAAGGATGATGCCTCCCATTTTTTTGAGATATTGCTCTCCTTTACCCCACATATGGCGTAATGTCGCCTTCAGTGTCGGCACGCGGTAAGGCGGCAGCTCCATGACAAACGGTGTCACATCCTCACCGAAGTAAAAACGTCGAAGCAGACGTGCGGTCACACCAGCCATGAGTATCCCGAGCAGATATATGCACATAAACACAAGCGTCGCATGATTCGGAAAGAACGTCCCGATAAGCAGTACATAGATCGGCAGTCGGGCCGAACAGCTGATAAAAGGATTGATCAGTATGGTTATAATCCTGCTTGAACGGCTTTCAATCGAGCGCGATGCCATTATGGACGGCACCGTACATCCGAACCCCATAACCAATGGTATGAAAGACTTGCCATGAAGTCCGAGCCGGTGCATCACCTTATCCATAATGAAGGCGGCACGTGCCATGTAACCTGAATCCTCCATAAAGGAAATACAAAGATACAGAATCAGGATGTTGGGCAGGAACACAATCACTCCACCGACACCACCGATGATTCCATCGGCTATCAGGTCTTTCACCGCTCCGTCCGGCAGATATTCGCGGGTAAGGTCACCGAGCCATCCCACAATCCCCTCAATCCATTCCATAGGATAGGAACCAAGCTCAAATGTGGCCCAGAAAATGAAAAACATTATTCCGAGAAATATCGGGAAACCAAACAATCGGTTGGTGACTATTGTGTCGATGATGCGAGTTGAGTTTATCTCCTCTTTCTTCGTTGTCTCCATAGTCTCGGCAAGCGCACCTGCAATGAAACCATACTTGGCGTTTGCAATCGACATATTGATGTCGTCGGCAGCAGTCGGCAGCCCCGCCAGCAATGAGTCCCGCAAATCGATAATCTCTTTTCCGGACGGGAGAGCCTTGATGGCTTTTTCAACCTCTGCATCCTTTTCAAGCAGCTTTATGGCAAGATAACGGGGCGAAAAATGCAGGCCGACATGCGGGTTCGCCTTGATAGTATCTTTTAGCACAGTCACAGCGTGTTCTATGTCCGTGCCGAGATTGACATGTATATGGCGTACAGCGGGATCAGTACCCTCATATACGCGGATCACAGTATCGAGTAGCTCATTGATGCCACGTCCCGTACGCGCAGCAATCGGAACAATCGGCACTCCGATCATTTCTCCAAGCATCTTGCAGTCGAGTTTCACCCCGGCTCGTTCGAGTTCGTCGACCATGTTAAGGGCAATGACCATGCTCCGGTCCATATCGATCAGCTCGGTTGTCAGATAGAGGTTACGCTCAAGATTTGAGCCGTCGACCACATTAATTATTACATCCGGAGTCTCGTCGCGAAGATACTGACGCACATACAGCTCTTCGGGAGAATAGGATGCAAGGGAATAAGTGCCGGGGAGATCGACGATATTGATACGGTAATTTTTATATCTCACACTTCCGGCCTTGGCATCGACAGTGACACCGCTATAGTTTCCGACATGTTCGCGTGCGCCGGAGACTATATTAAACAGCGAGGTCTTTCCACAGTTAGGATTGCCTATAAGAGCTACATTGATGGTACGCATCGCACTGCTGTGACCGTCATGTTCATGAGCGGCAGCATGGTGAACTTCTCCATGTTCTTCCAGAACAGGCGATTCATCAGTGTGACTGGACAGAGACGAATGTGTCGATCCAACCTCATCGGTCGACACTTCAACCAGTTCTGCTTCCGAGCGACGAAGCGACACTTCGTAGTCCATGATTTCATATTTCACCGGGTCGCGGAGAGGCGCGTCAAGCAGAACCCTGACCTTGCGTCCTGTCACAAATCCCATTTCCAACATTCGTTTCCTGAAGGCTCCGTGGCCCAATATTTTGACAACCGTGGCATCCTGACCCGGTTTTAAATCTGAAAGTCTTGTGAGCATAATTATACCGATATGCGTAATTCGGCTACAAACTTACATATTATTTATATCATAGGAAATACCTAAAAATAATGATTTTTTGTGGCAGAAGTCTGCATGGCGGGAATTTCTGCATCAACGGCGCAATAAACATTGAAAATTCAAGTTATAAGAATGAACGATCATACCTATTCAACTCAATTTTGTCCATGATTTCACTCAGACATATAGTAGCGGCGTCAGGCATCGCGATTTTCGGGTCGTTTGCCGCCTACTCCCAGAAAAATGAATTTAATCCGGTGCAGACCGGTGTCAATTCGCTCGGCATCGCTCCCGACGCACGCGGAGCATCAATGGGTGACCTCGGTGCCGCTACCGACCCCGATGCAAACAGCCAGTACTGGAATCCGTCGAAATATGCCTTTGCCTATTCACGCGGTGCTGTTTCGCTCAGCTATACACCTTGGCTTCGAAAACTTGTCAACGACATTTTTCTCGCCAACGTTGCAGGATACTGGAAAATCGGGACTGAAGACAACCAGGCTGTTTCAGCTTCGCTTCGCTATTTCTCACTCGGCGAGGTGACAGATGAAAATGGCGGGATGGGCATACAATCCGTAAACCCCTATGAAATGAGTTTCGACATAGGCTACTCACGCAAGCTATCCGATAAATTTTCAATGGGCATAGTCTTCCGTTACATATACTCCGACCTAAGTTTCAGCGAGAGCTATGCCGACGATTCCTCGACAGGCGCATCTGCATTTTCAGCTGACATTTCAGGATACTACACCACTTATCCCATCATCGGACGCAATGAGTGCCAGTGGTCATGGGGCTTTGATATTTCAAACATCGGTTCTAAAGTCAACTATAACCACGGTGACAATCCGGCATTCCTACCCACTAATTTCCGTCTCGGCACATCGTTCACATACCCTCTCGCCGACTACCATAACCTTTCGCTCAACCTCGACCTTAACAAACTCCTTGTCCCTGCCAAACCGCGCAGAGAAGACTATGCCGATGACACAGAGGGAGAGATTGATTTTGTAAAAGCCGAAGAAGACTGGCAAAATATGTCGCCGATAACAGGAATTTTCAAATCATTTTCCGATGCACCCGGAGGCATGAAGGAAGAGCTGCGCGAAATCTCATGGTCACTCGGTGCGGAATACAACTATAATGACCAGTTCTTCCTACGTGGCGGCTATTTCTATCAGAATCCGACAAAAGGGAACCTACAGTATTTCGCACTCGGAGCGGGATTCGCTCTTAACGTCCTGCGACTTGATGCGAGCTATATGGTAGCCACTGCACAAAACTCGCCTCTCGACCAGACTCTTCGTTTCACACTGACGTTCGACATGGACGGACTGAAAGAGATTTTCGGCAAACGATAATTCATTTCCAATACATTCTTAACTCAAGAAATATGATACGAACCGGACTGGGATACGATGTCCATCGCCTCGTCGAAGACCGCCGACTGATACTCTGCGGAGTCGATATTCCTTATGAAAAAGGGCTTCTCGGACACAGCGATGCCGATGTCGCTCTTCATGCACTTTCCGATGCTCTGCTTGGCGCGGCAGCCATGCGCGACATCGGTTACCACTTTCCAGATACAGTGGCTGAATACAAAGGCGCAGACTCGCGTGTGCTCCTCCGCCGGGTTGTCGAACTCATCAAAGAGCAAGGCTTCTCTATAAATAATGTTGATATAACTATCATAGCCCAACGTCCGAAACTTCTTGATTTCATCCCTGTGATGGTTCAGAACGTTGCTGATGATCTCGCCATTCCAGCCGACTGTGTATCAGTCAAGGCCACAACCACCGAGCGCCTTGGATTCGAAGGTCGTGGCGAAGGTATCTCCGCAATGGCCGTTGCAACGCTTTCCGACTCTCGACTTTAGAAAAATAAATCATGCTACGGAGAAATATACAACCGTCAGCAATCGGAATAAATCAGAAACCTCGTCAGGCATAAAAGTTACATGCCCGGCGAGGTTTCATCGTTTTTATATGCAAATTGTGGTTATCCGTTTTTCTTATCGTTCACCAGAAAATCATGAATTCCCTGCGCAGCCTTACGGCCGGAAGCTATACATCTTACAACGAGTGATGCACCGGTCGACACGTCACCTGCAGCAAACACTTTAGGATTGCTCGACTGCCCTTTTTCATTGACCTTGACATTTCCCCGCGGATCTTTTTCAAGTCCGAGAGCATCAATCACACCCTCCGGGATAGGATTTGTGAACCCCATTGCAAGGAGAACGAGATCGGCTTTGATTGTTTCAGTCTTTCCTGTATGCACAAGATTCATCCGGCCGGTTTCCGGATCCTTCTTCCACTCGACCGTTTCGACTTCCACTTCCCTGACTCGTCCGTCGGCATCAGGAATGAAACGGCGTGTGTCAAGAAGCCACCGACGGTCACAACCCTCAAGATGACTGCTCGAAGTCTTGAGTACGACCGGCCAGTAGGGCCACGGAGTATCGGGGTTCTCCCCTACCGGCGGTTTTGGCATAATCTCAATCTGGGTTACAGACAGAGCGCCTTGACGGTGAGCAGTACCGACACAGTCACTGCCGGTGTCACCGCCACCGATCACAAGCACATTTTTTTTCTTGGCCGAAATACGCTGTTCGCGGCTGATTTCCGCTCCGGCATTCACACGGTTCTGTTGCTGAAGCAGTTCGAGAGCAAAATGCACACCTTTGAGATCGCGGCCATCGACTTTAAGATCGCGTGGCACTTCCGCACCCATAGCCAGACACACCGCATCGAAATCTTTAAGCAGCTCATCAATACTTATATCAGTCCCGACACAGATGCCGCACTTGAACTCGATGCCTTCTTCTTTCAGCAAATCAAGACGACGGTCAATCACACTCTTATTAAGCTTGAAATCGGGAATGCCGAAACGCAACAATCCACCGGGAGCTTCATTTTTCTCGAACACGGTCACATTATGGCCACGACGGTTAAGCTGATTGGCACATGCGAGGCCGGCAGGACCTGAGCCGACAACCGCGACACGGTATTTTGTGCGTTTTTTCGGAGGGCGGGCGATGACATAACCCTCGCTGAACGCACGCTCGACTATTGCCGCCTCATTTTCACGTATGGTCACCGGCTCATGCTGTTTGTTGAGCACACAGCCTTTCTCGCATAGAGCGGGACAGACACGCCCGGTGAATTCGGGGAAGTCATCAGTCATGGTAAGAAGCTGATATGCCCCCTTGATATCGTTCCTGTAAAGATAATCCTGCCATTCAGGCTGACGGTTGCCGAGCGGGCAGCTCCAGTGGCAAAAAGGTACACCGCATTCCATGCAGCGCGAAGCCTGCAACCGGCGATCTTCGGTGTTGAGGGTCTGCTCGACCTCTCCATAGTCATTTACGCGGTCATGAATCGGACGATAGCCGGCTTCCTTACGCGGTATATTTAAAAATGCTGTGGGATTTCCCATATCATAAATTTTAAGCGTAATTACTAATTTAATAGGACTTATCAGTCAACCTGCATCGAAGCAATTCGCCGTTGGAGGTTAGCGACTTTCTCATCGTGAAGCACCTTTTTATACTCAATCGGTATAATCTTTATAAACTGCCCCACATAGTTGTCCCAATCATCAAGCATAGCGCCTGCGAGCGGACTGTGCGTATATCTGAAATGATTTCCGATAAGCCGGTAAAGCTCGCGATTGTCAGCCATTTCCTCAATCAGCGAAAGTTCAACCATCTCCATATTGCAGAAATAATCGAAATTTCCGTCTGGATTCCAGACATAAGCTATACCACCGCTCATACCTGCAGCAAAGTTACGTCCTGTAGAGCCGAGCACCACCGTACGGCCGCCGGTCATATATTCACAGCAATGGTCACCGACCCCTTCGACCACGGCTGTAGCGCCGGAGTTACGGACACAGAAACGTTCGCCGACACGGCCATTGATATAAATCTCACCTGCGGTAGCTCCATAGAGAATAGTGTTGCCGGCTATGATATTCGATTCAGGAGCGAATTTAGAGCCGACAGGCGGGACAATCACAATCTTACCGCCAGACAGACCTTTGCCTACATAGTCATTTGCATCTCCCTCAAGCCGGAAACTGATTCCGTGGGCAAGGAATGCGCCGAAACTTTGACCTGCAGCTCCCTTGAAGGTACAATTTATGGTATTGTCAGGGAGTCCGGCATCGCCGAATTTCTTCGCTATCACACCCGAGAGCATAGCACCCACCGAGCGGTCTGTGTTACAGATAGGAAATTCAAGTTCGACAGGCATACATGACTCTATGGCCGGATATGCACGGCTGATAATCTCCCTGTCAAGCACATGGTCGATGTCATGTTTCTGACTGATGACATTTATTATCGCGTTGGTAGCCGCTTCAGCCGGGACATGCAGCATACGTGAGAAATCAAGGCCCGAAGTCTTTTGTCCTTCAAGCTCCTCGCGCACAAAGAGCAAATCGGCACGTCCGATGATATCATCAAGCCGCTTCACTCCCATTCCGGCAAGTGTCTCCCTGATTTCACGGGCGAGGAAACGGAAGAAATTCACCACATATTCCGAACGTCCGGTGAATCGTCTGCGTAACTCTTCATTCTGAGTTGCGACACCGACCGGGCAGGTGTTCTTGTGACATTTTCGCATCATGACACACCCGAGGACAATCAACGCGCTTGTGGCAAATCCATATTCTTCCGCCCCAAGCATGGCCATGATAATCACATCACGTGCACTCTTGAGCTGACCGTCAGCCTGAAGTTTCACCTGACCGCGAAGATTGTTGATGACAAGCGTCTGCTGAGTCTCCGCAAGCCCGATTTCCACCGGCACACCGGCATAACGTATCGAACTTGCCGGCGATGCACCCGTACCGCCGTCACTTCCACTGATTGTTATCAGATCGCTCTTTGCTTTTGCGACACCTGCGGCAATTGTGCCGACACCGCTTTCCGAGACAAGCTTTACGCTGACATTGGCCGATGGATTGACATTTTTAAGATCGAATATAAGCTGTGCAAGGTCTTCGATTGAATAGATGTCGTGATGTGGAGGAGGCGAGATAAGCGAGATTCCGGGAATGGAATGGCGCGTTTTAGCTATAATCTTGTCTACTTTAAATCCTGGCAGCTGACCGCCCTCGCCCGGCTTAGCTCCCTGCGCTACCTTAATCTGGATTTCGTCAGCGTTGACAAGATACTCTGTCGTCACACCGAAACGCCCGGATGCCACCTGTTTGATCGCGGATCTGGCTGATGAACCGTCGGGGCGCGGGGCAAAGCGTTCAGGATCTTCCCCACCCTCGCCGGTGTTGCTTCGGGCGCCGATGGCGTTCATGGCTATGCCAAGGGCTTCATGAGCCTCCCTGCTGATAGAGCCAAACGACATAGCTCCCGTGACGAAACGCTTCATGATGGCTTCCTCCGGCTCAACCTCATCAACAGAAATCGGTTCGCCCCTGCGGAAGTCAAGAAAATCGCGGATAAATATAGGTTTGGGCTTATTATCGACAAGCGATGTGTATTCCTTGAATTTCTTATAGCTGCCAAGACGAGTGGCAAGCTGGAGAGTGGCTATTGTCTCAGGATTCCAAGCATGCGACTCTCCGTCCTTGCGGAATGAATATTGGCCGATGAACGGCAGCGGAGATTCCGTGTCAAAATCCTCGTCAAACGCTTCGGCATGAGGGCCGATTATATCGGCAGCAAGATGCCTGATATCCACTCCTCCGATTTTACTTACCGTATGTCCGAAATATTCGCTGCACACGGATTCAGCAAGACCGATGGCCTCGAAAAGCTGAGCTCCCTTGTAGCTTGTGATAGTCGAAATACCCATTTTTGACATGACTTTAAGCAAGCCTTTGTCAATTGCCTTTATATAGTTTCTGGATGCAGTGTCAAAGTCAAGCTGTATGTCATGACGTTTAACCAGATCATCTATCACCGCAAAAGCCAGATATGGATTTATCGCACTCGCGCCATAGCCGCTGAGCAGAGCAAAGTGCATCACCTCACGCGCATCGGCAGTCTCGATGATGAGTGCCGTCTGAGTTCGCTTCTTGCAGTCGATGAGATGATGATGGACAGCCGCAGTGGCAAGCAGCGACGGAATCGGTGCGTTCACGGCATTTACATCGCGGTCTGAAAGCACGACGTAGTTGCAACCTTCGTCAACAGCCTGTTCAGCTTCTCGACACAGGCGTCCGACGGCCTTTACCAGTCCTTCATGTCCTTCTGACGCAGGGAATGTCATCGACAGCTTGCGCGTGTTGAAACCCTTGTAACGCAGGTTACAAAGCAAATCGAGCTCGCGGTTTGTTATTATAGGCCGTTTGAGCAACACCATTTTGCAAAGCTCCGGTGATGGGTCAAGCAGATTGAGTTTCACAGCTCCGATATAGCTGTCAAGACTCATCACCAGTTCCTCGCGCAGCGGGTCAATGGCCGGGTTGGTCACCTGAGCGAAATGCTGACGGAAATAATTGAACAATAATTGCGGCTCTTCCGACAGCACGGCTATCGGAGTGTCCTTACCCATAGAATTGACAGGCTCTTTTCCATCGGTAAGCATCGGAGTGATGATTTTCTCAACCTCTTCGCGATTATAGAGAAATGTATGGAGCAAACGGCGGAAATCACCAACCGTATTGTCGACCTTGCGTCCGCTGCTGATGCTGTCGAGGCTTATGCGGTTACGTGATAGCCAGTCGCGGTAAGGGAACTCATTAGCCAGAATTTCTTTCAATTCTGCATCCTGATAAATCTTACCTTCCTCCATATCGACCATCATCATCTTGCCGGGACGCAGACGGCCTTTCTCCTTGACTTCCGAAGCCTCAAACGGCAACACGCCCATTTCAGAAGCAAGCACAACCGTGTCGTTATTCGTGATGAGATAACGAGCCGGTCGCAGACCGTTACGGTCAAGCATTCCTCCGGCATAGCGCCCGTCACTGAATAGGAGAGCCGCAGGGCCGTCCCACGCCTCCATCAGGATAGAATTATACTCGTAAAAAGCTTTCAGCTCAGGCGAAATCGGGTTCTTGTCATTGAACGACTCAGGAATAAGCATCGAGAGAGCTCGTGGAAGACTCATGCCGGACATGACAAAAAATTCAAGCACATTGTCAAGCGATGCCGAATCACTCATACCGGGTTGTACAATCGGAGTCATGTCGCGGTCACCGAATGCCAGAGGTTTAAGCATACATTCACGCGCTTTCATCCAAAGACGGTTTCCCTGAATGGTGTTGATCTCACCGTTATGCCCGAGCATTCTGAACGGCTGGGCAAGAGACCATGTAGGGAACGTATTGGTACTGAACCGCGAATGGACAAGAGCCATCGCGGTTGTAAAACGCGGATTCATCAGATCGGGGAAATAGTAACGCAGCTGAAGGCTCGACAGCATTCCCTTATAAATTATGATGCGCGATGACAATGAGACGATATAAAAATCATCCTTGCCATCAAGTGAAAGCGAACGCACTTTCTTCTCCACAGCCTTGCGCAGAAGATATAAGCGGATTTCAACCGGTTCATCGCCCTCTTCGTCAGAGACAAAAATCTGTTTTATGACAGGTTCTGCCTCCCGGGCCACCGAACCGAGCTGCTCGTTGTTTATAGGCACATCGCGTACGGCAATAAGTTTCAGTCCAAGTTCTATAGCCTCACGCTCTATAATCCCGAGAATAATCTGGACAGTGTCCTCATTGCGTGGAAAGAAAACGAGACCCGTGCCGTAGCGTCCCTTTTCGGGGACAGGAATACCTTGAAGCAGGATGAACTCATGAGGTATCTGAACCATGATTCCCGCACCGTCGCCGGTTTTCGGATCAGCGCCTTCAGCTCCACGGTGAACCATGTGCTCAAGAACCTGCAATCCTTTTTCCACAAGATGATGAGACTTGATTCCACGCACATTAACGAGAAGCCCGACTCCACAGGCATCATGTTCGAAGCGCGGATCATAGAGTCCTTGTTGTTTAGGTGTTGACATTTGCATATAAAAACTTTAATTCAAATAAATCCAAACTATATTATGATATATTGTATCTGTATTCAGGTGCTGATTTAATTTTCTTCGACACCTTTGAACCAGTCACTTTCCGACGGAAGCTCGAGAGACGTTTCATTGCCATATTCCTCTCCATGCTGCGATGAATCAAGACCGACACGCTCGTTCCAACCCGACACGCGCATCGGGATAATCTTGTCGGTCAGCCAATATAGTCCATAGCTCATGACGAAAGTGTATACAAAGACCATAGCAAGCACAAGTATGTGGTTCCAGAAAAATTCACCGCGTGAAATCATATCAGGATTGTTGCGGGCAAAAAAGTCGTAGGCGAAAATACCTGTCAGAACCGTTCCTATTATACCGCCGAGACCATGAGTTGGAAATACGTCGAGTGCATCGTCGAGCAGATTGCTGTAACCTTTCCAAGCAACAGCCATGTTGCAGCACACAGTAATGAAGAGAGCGATAAAGATACTTTCACCTGCCGACACCCAGCCTGCACATGGCGTAATCGCCACAAGTCCGACTACCGCACCTATTGCAGCACCCATAGCCGACGGCTTGTGTCCACGTATCGCATCCAGTGCGATCCAAGCCACCATAGCGGTAGCAGCGGCCGTGTTTGTGTTCAGGAAGGCAGAAACAGCTATCCCGTCGGCAGCCAGAGAACTTCCGCCGTTAAATCCGAACCATCCGAGCCAGAGCAATGCTGCGCCGAGCAGCACAAAAGGGACATTGGCCGGTTTGTTGTTCTCTCCTTTGACCGTACGACGGCGACCGAGAAACATAGCCCCTGCAAGAGCTGCAATTCCAGACGCGGCATGAACAACGATACCACCGGCATAGTCATGGACGTGCATCATACCGAAAAGTCCATCGGGATGCCATGTGCAATGGGCGAGCGGACAATAGACAACCACTGTCCAAAGAACCATGAACAGAAGATAACCTGAAAAGTGTACCCTCTCGGCAAAAGCGCCGGTTATAAGAGACGGGGTGATTATGGCAAACTTCATCTGAAAAAGAGCGAAAAGCGCCAAAGGAATTGTCGTGGTGACTATACCTATCTGGGAAAGGTCACTTTTATCTGTCACATTATTGACACCCACATTCTTCATCATGAAAAAATCAGCCGGATTACCTATGACGTGAGCAATATCGTCGCCAAAAGCAAGTCCGAAACCGAATATGACCCAGATAACGCTTACAAATCCCATTACGATAAAACTCTGGAGCATGGTTGATATCACATTCTTCGGCCTTACCATGCCTCCATAGAAAAACGACAGACCGGGGGTCATCATCAACACAAAGATTGTCGCAGTAATCATCCATGCCACATTTGCCCATAGATGATCGCCGGGCAAATCAAACAGAGATTCGGAAACCTCCGTATGCAATCCAAGCACACTGAACACCATCAGCGCAACAAGCACCAACAGCCATCCCAAACTGATCTTTTTACCGTTAAAAGTCATACCTGAAAATTTATCATTAAAACAAAACGAACTGAAAACAATCTTAAAATTTCTTTTAAAGACACCGCAAATGTAGAATTTTGTTCAATTATATGCAAATTATTCATCATTTTTCTTTTAAAAAGCATACAACAATAGCATTTTTCCACAATTTCATCTGAATCTCTATGTTAAATCAATCGCGAACAGAAACCGGACACATAGTTTATATCCCTTATAGCGCTCTTGTGTCTTAAAAATTCCTTAATTACGGAGCCATATCTACAATAAAACCTTAAATCTCTTGCAAAATATTTCAAAATCTTCTACCTTTGAGCCAACTATTGTTTCATCTATTTGGTTTATCTAAATAAACCCGCTAAGCGTAATGGACGCAAATAATTTAGATTTCAGTGATATAGCTCCTTATGGCGACAGTCAGTTCAAGGAAGCGATTAATAAAATGGTTTCAGAACCCGGATTCGAACATGCAATCCGCTGGATTCTGCCTGATATAAATTATAAGGAATTCATAGCCCTGCTCACCAGCTGCAACACAAAACAAGAGTTTCAGACACGAGTCATGCAGAACTTCCTTAATGAACTCGAACGCAAAACTACTGCCGGCGTGACAGCTTCGGGCGTGGAAAACGTCAACCCCGACAAATCCTATACATTTATAACCAACCACCGAGATATCGTGCTTGACGCATCATTTATCAATCTGATATTCCTGCGCCACGACATGAAAACATCGGAAGTAGCCATCGGTGACAATCTACTTATTTACGATTGGATTACCCATCTCGTAAAGCTCAACGGCAGTTTCATCGTAAAACGCAATCTGCCCACACGTCAGGCACTTGATGCCGCACGTGAACTTTCAGGCTACATCCATCACGCCATATGCAATAAGAATGAAAGTATCTGGATTGCCCAGCGACAAGGAAGAGCGAAAGATTCAAGTGACCATACTCAGGAAAGCGTATTGAAAATGCTCGGACTGGCAGGCGGCGGTACAACAACCCAGAATCTTGCCGCAATCAACATATTCCCGGTAGCCATTTCATATGAATTTGACCCCAACGACTATCTGAAAGCACGGGAATATCTGTTGCGTCACCGTGACCCGGAATTCAAAAAGTCGCAGCACGACGACCTTTTCTCGATGGAAACAGGTCTCATGCAATACAAGGGACGAGTCCACATATCATTCGCCAATTGCATAACACCGATGATTGAAGCCCTCCCCGCGACAATAGACAAGCAGGATGCCATTCACAGGATCTGTCATAATATCGACTGTGGAATACATAACCGATATAAGATTTATCCAATCAATTATGTAGCCTACGACCTTGCTTTTGATTCAGACATGTATCGCGACCGCTACACCGACGAAGAGTTCCGTAATGTGACAGAGTATATCGAAGGTCAGCTCGACAAGGTTGATATACCCGATATAAGCTCGCAGGAGCGCAGTTTCATGCGTACATACATGTATATGATGTATGCAAATCCACTACGCAATAAACTACTTGCCTCCGGAAGTTGTTGATAGTAATAACACAGATTAAACAAGGTCTGATTATAATTAATATCTCCGGCTGCAAAAATATCCCTGACAACTATGAGGCTCCCTTTAATTCCACTATTTGTCTGTCTGCTCTTAAATATATTTGTCGACGTATATATATACCGAGCTTTGAAACACAGATGCAGGAGTCTCTTGCCGTCAAGGATACAGCTATGGTCAGCAGTTGTTTTGTTTGCGCTCATTTTGGCTGTCTTCTGTTTTCCAAAACGCAATTGTACCAACGGAATGCTGATGTCGGTCATGTGGATGCTCTACACTTACATCGCATTCTATATACCCAAATATCTTTTTGTCATAATCGACCTTATTGCTAAAATACCGTGCCTGTTTAAACGCCACCGTCTGAAATGGATGTCGATAACAGGTGCTGTATTGAGCGTGGTTACTTTCGTTGCTCTATGGTGGGGAGCATTGGTCAATCGCTTCAACATTGATGTCAACTTCGTTGACATCAAGATTCCCGGTCTCCCGGAAGCTTTCGACGGCTACCGTATTGTTCAATTTTCTGACATGCACGTAGGGACATTTGGCAACGACACCTCGTTTGTCTCTACATTCGTTGACCGGATAAACGCCCTACACCCGGATCTCATAGTCTTTACCGGCGACATTGTCAATTCAAAGACAACCGAACTTACGCCTTTCGTCGCACCATTCTCCCGTCTTAACGCCCAAGACGGAGTGTATTCGATTCTTGGCAATCATGACTACGGCGACTATTCTGAATGGCCCTCATCTGAGGCCAAAAAGGATAATATGGAGCTGATGAAAAAGCTTCAGGCCGACATGGGCTGGCATCTCCTGCTCAACGAAACTGTCATGCTGCGTCAGGATGGCGATTCACTTGCCCTCATCGGTGTCGAAAACATAGGTGACCCTCCTTTCAAAGTGTATGGTTCACTTAACAAAGCCTATCCACAGCTGTCGGACAGTGTGAGCAAGATACTTCTCACTCACAATCCAGCCCATTGGGTAGACTCTATATCCGACCGTCCGGACATGAGAGTGCCTCTGTCTCTGTCAGGCCATACGCATGCAATGCAGATTGAAATGCTCGGATGGTCACCTGCAAAATACCGCTATCCTACTTGGGGTGGGCTTTACAACGACTCAGACAAACAACATCAGTTATATGTCAACATCGGAGGTGGCACAGTAGGCTTCCCGGCTCGCGTAGGCGCCACACCCGAAATCACACTCATAACACTCAAAAAGCTAAAATAAAACACGCTCTAAATGGCAAACGTACACGCCAACGTAATCACCGCCGAACTCGGCACGTATCTACGCAAACATGTAGCCGCATGCCTCCGTCTGCTTGACGAAGGGGCGACAGTTCCATTCATCTCCCGCTACCGCAAAGAAGCAACCGGCGGGATGGACGAAGTGACAGTCCATACAATCCAGATGCGCCATCAGGAACTGACAGAACTCGACAAGCGTAAAGAGTATATCCTCGATGTAATACGCGAGCGCGACATGCTGACACCTGAACTTCAGGAAAGGATAACGGAAACGCTCGATCCGGTTGTGCTTGAAGACATCTATCTTCCTTATAAGCCAAAACGCAATACACGCGCACAGGCCGCACGCGCTCTTGGTCTTGAACCACTCGCCAAGATCATCATGTCGCAGACATCGTCCGATATCGAAAAGCAAGCCAAGAAATTTGCTAAAGAAGCCGGTAGCATTGACTCAGCAATCGCCGGAGCTTCAGACATCATATCCGAATGGGTAAGCGAAAGCGAAAAAGCACGCAACCTTGTGCGTTCTCGTTTCCAGCGTTCGGCCACAATCCGGTCAAAGGTTGTCGCCGGAAAGGAAGAGGAAGGCAAAAACTATCAGAACTACTTCGATTTTTCCGAACCGCTTCGCATGTGCAACTCACACCGCTATCTTGCCATACGCCGAGGCGAAGAAGAAGGAATCCTGAAAGTCGGAATAACGATAGAAGACGACGAGATGGTCGACCGCCTCAGCCGCATGTTTGTCAAGTCGACAGCGACACCTGAAACAGCCACGCTTGTAAAAAACGCCGTGAAAGACGGTTATAAGCGGCTCATGCGTCCGTCAATCGAAAATGAGATTGCATCAGCGACAAAGGAAAAAAGCGACGAAGGCGCTATACAGATGTTTGCCGACAACGTGCGTCAGCTTCTGATGTCAGCCCCGCTCGGACGCAAAAGAGTGCTTGCCATAGACCCCGGATTCCGCACAGGCTGCAAGTTAGCAGTTCTCGACGAACAGGGAAATCTCCTCCAGCATGATGTGATCTATCCCACTCCTCCTGCAAACGATTTTGTCGGTTCGGCTGACGCTCTATGCTTCTATGTCGACAGATACCGGATCGATGCAATAGCCATCGGAAACGGGACAGCGGGACGCGAGACCGAACGTTTCATTCGTGACGTCATGCTCCCGCGTAAAGTCCAGATTTTTATGGTGAATGAAAATGGCGCATCAATATACTCCGCATCTGAAGTCGCGCGCGAAGAATTTCCCAACGAGGATGTGACGGTGCGCGGAGCAGTCTCAATCGGACGCCGGCTTCTTGACCCGCTGGCCGAACTTGTAAAAATTGATCCGAAGTCAATCGGTGTCGGCCAATACCAGCACGATGTAAACCAGACAAAGCTAAAAGAGGCACTCGATTATGTGGTTGAGAGCTGTGTGAACACTGTCGGAGTCAACATCAACACGGCTTCTAAACAATTGCTCTCTTATGTGTCAGGTATCGGTCCGGCGCTCGCCGCCAACATTGTCAAATATCGTGCGGAGAACGGCGATTTCACCACCCGTCAGCAACTTCTCGATGTACCGCGCATGGGAGAAAAAGCATTCCAGCAGTGCGCAGGCTTCCTGCGTATTCCCGGCGGAAAAAATCCGCTTGACAACACGGCCGTCCATCCCGAGCGCTATGCACTCGTCGAGCAAATCGCAGCAGACGCAAAAGCCGACATTGCCCGTCTGTCAAAAGACAGAAACCTGCTTCATAGCATCGAACTTGACAAATATATCACTAAAGAGGTCGGATTGCCCACTCTTACGGATATAATACTTGAGCTTGAAAAGCCCGGACGCGATCCGCGCGAGACAGCCGAAGAAATTCCATTTGATGACTCGGTAAGAAAGATCGACGACCTGCACATCGGCCAGGAACTTACCGGAAAAGTCAACAACATTACAGCTTTCGGTGTGTTTGTTGACCTCGGTATGAAAGAAAACGGCCTTATACACATATCACAGTTAAGCGACCGTTTCATATCCTCACCGGCCGACGTGGTAAGCATCGGACAGAATATCCGCGTGAAAGTCATTGACATCGACACTGCCCGAGGGCGCATCGCCCTCACGATAAAAGGAGTCGCACAATAACAGAGAGACATACAATGGACAAATCAATCTCCTGCACAATCGGGCTTGGCAGCAATACCCCTGACCGCGAATATCAGATTACCAAGGCCATCGAACATATCTGTGCATATCTGCAAAAATGTTCGATTTCTTCCGTATATGAATCGGAAGCTTGCAATGGGAAAGACAAACCGTATCTCAACGCTGTGATTCATGGCTCGACCACACATGACTACGATACGGTCGTAAAATTTCTTAAGGATTGGGAGGCCGAATGCGGACGCACACAGGTTGACACTCTCGAAGGAATCATACCGATCGACCTTGACCTTGTCATCTGGGATGAACATATCAAACGTCCAAAAGATTTCGAGCGGCACTATTTCAATCTCGGATACCGTGAACTCCTTGCTAAAGGCGCATACGAAACAATGTGACACATACACCCTGCTCTCCGTTCATAATCCGAACGGAGAGTTTTTTATTGATCTTACAGGGATACCGGCTCTTGCCAATTCATCCATATATCGGTTATGACGACGGTTGTTAAGGTCAGAAGAAAGCAATACGGAGTCTGGAGACATGGAAGCTACAGCCTTGACAATATCACCTCTGAACCCCGCACAAACGACAAGATAGTGGATCCGGCTTACCGACTCACCAAGAGTAAATGAATTGTTGCCACACAGCAGCATAAAACGTTTTCCGGCAACATCAACCACTTCAGCGACCGATGAAGAAACTGTCCTTATAAGAAGCGAATCGACATTGCGCTTCAGCATATATTTTCGATATCGGCGTGAATAGTCATCATGGATTTCTGAATGTCTGTGAGGCGGGAGAGTCGTAAAAACCTTCATCGTCCTACCATCTCGCACTATAAGTGAGGTGTGGTGTAGCGAACGTGGTATATAAGCCTCAACACCGCTATCGTCCTGCGGTCCGGCATAGACAAATGTTACTGCCAAGAAACAAAAACACAACGCGGTAGCTACTGCATAGACCATGCGTCTGCGATAAAGCCACAATCCCAAAGGTATCAGCGCAAAAAACCACACAATGATGACAGATGGCCCGACATATACATCTCTGACCACCGCCCCGGACAGCCCGGACAGGAATTCGGCTGTATCGGTAATCACTCCGAACATCTTATCTGTCAGCCATGCGACCGGCATAAGCGTCAGGCCGAAAACTCCGGCTACCAACATTACTATTCCACATATAATCACCGGCGGTAGCAACAATGCTCCTATAATGTTAGCCGGAAGAAACATAAGCGGAACAATATTGAAATATGCCGCACTTACAACAGCCGTACCGACCATTGCGGCCAACGTAACCGCCGGATAAGCGGCAATACCGTGCAAAAAACGACTGCGACGCGGAAACGGGTTGAATTTCTCGGCAAAAACAAGTATCGAGGCCACTGCCAGAAATGACATCTGAAAGCTGACCGTATAAATAGAGCGAGGAGAAAATACAAGTATGACCAGAGCAGCCACACAAAGCGAATTAAACGGTGTGCGTGTACGCTGAAATGAATAGGCCAGAAGAAAAACAGTCGCCATTACAACCGAACGTACAACCGACGGAGGCAAGCCTGTCATCACTGCAAATCCCCAAAGAGCAATCAGAAGAATCATGATGCGAAGCCATCGCAGACCGGCAATATAGAGCGGTAAAAGAGCCACGGATATTATCCATGCCAGAATGCCTGTATGCAGCCCGCTTAGCGCAAGGATGTGTGAAAGGCCTGTCGACGAAAAGAGCTCGCGCAGGTCGGCCGTCAACATCGAACGGTCACCTGCAATAGTGGCACATAGAAATTCCCTGACCGGGTCAGAAACAGGCAATCTGACAATGGCAAGTATCAGGTCAGAACGAAAACGACGTATGTCATTAATCAGCCCCGGTTCACCGCCAACGACCTCAAGACTGTCGGGGCGTACAAAGCCCTGCCCTACGACTCCCATACGCCTCAACGGCTCATCATAGTCAATCTCGTCAGGCAAATCCAGTCCGGCAACCGAAGGCTGAAGTGATGACGAAAACCGCAGACGCTCACATTCATCGACAGCAGGAAGCGAAGACGGCACCGTCAGTTTTGCCATGAACGGCATGACAGCGACTCCTTCACAGCTATCTATTCTGGCTATTATAATCTGTGTCGGCTCATATGATTTCACTTCTAAAGCAACGGCCGAATAATATTTCGAAATGCCTGAAAGGGCCATCGGGAATGATGCGGGACGACTAACAAAACCAACAGCGAATCCCGACATCAGCCCACAACACATCAGCACTCCATATGGCTGTCTGAACAGCCACAATATAATCGCGCCAATCAATGGCACGACCATAAACCAAGCGCCCACACCCCACCCTTCCAACAGAATACCAAGTATAAAAACTATGGTAAACGGAAGAAGCGGCATCAGTGAAAGGCGCATTATGAAGAGAGGTATTTATCAGCTGACTGACATACAAACTTCGGGAATCTATGGAAGCAGACACTGTTGTCTGGCATCCACCCCTCATAGTTCCCGATAATGACTTTTAAGTTGAAACGATCATAGATTCCAGATATTCCACGATTCAAACGCCTGTAGCAAGAGCATTTCAAGACCATTCTTCACCTCAGCTCCGTTTGCACGTGATTTCTTCATAAAGGTGGTCACATCAGGATTATAGATCAAATCATAACAGAGATGTTCGGATGTCAATAAATCATACGGGATATCAGGACAGCGATCGACATTGGGATACATCCCTAAAGGAGTGCAATTGACAATTACCTTATGGCTCTCCATCACCTCCGGAGTCAAATCGGAGTATGCAAGTTCGCCGGCCTCAGGATTGCGTGACACGAATACCGGTTCGACACCAAGATTGACCAATGCACGATAGACCGCCTTTGAAGCGCCGCCGGTGCCGAGAATAAGAGCACGGTTTCGTTTATTATTAATCAACGGAGCTATCGAATTCTGAAATCCCATTGCATCGCTGTTGTAACCTTTCAACCGTATATCGCCATTCTTGCCGCGAATAATCTTGATGACATTGACCGCTCCGATAAGCGCGGCCTCAGAATCCATTTCATCCATGTAGGGAATCACCTGTTCCTTGTAAGGAATGGTCACATTCAGTCCTGCAAGATTATGATTTTCGGAAACGACCTCCATGAGATCTCCGATATCAGGGATTTCAAAATTAACGTATTCAGCATCAATATTCTCAGATTCGAACATATTGTTAAAATAGCTCATCGAGAATGAATGGGTGAGCGGAAACCCAATCAGACCGTAAACTTTGCTGCGAGGTGATGTCATGTCAATTTTTTATTTAGGGTTGGAGATTTATGATATCAATTATAATAACCGACGTGGTGAGATTGCAGTTCTATTTATGCGAATATAAATAATTCGGGCGGATGTTCAGCCTCTCTATTCTTCGCTGGCAATCGTTTTTTTTTCAACAGATTGAAACGCTGAATGAGGAATCAGCAGAAATGTCAGACGCGCTCCCCGCAGAAGATAGACCGTAAAACGTGAAGTATATTTTACGCCAATCACCTCTGACCAGTCAATCTTTTCCGGGTCAGGTATGGGAAGCGCAGGCATCTGTGGCTCAGCCTTATCATCCTTTGCGATGGGCAGAAGCATGCGCTTCGAACGATTATCCTCCCGTTTCTCATCAGGCAGATAGGTCAACCCTATGGAACGTCCCTCGTCAATCTCCACAGTCTTTCTGATGACAGCACGCCGTGCTTCGGGAGTAAGCATATAATAGGTATAAAGAAACGACATCAGCATCGGCACTACAATGAACAGAAGCATAAGAGCGACCAGCATAAGACGCCCGTCGAAAACAGCCCCTAATACACCGCAGACCAATATCGGCGTGATGACAAGCCAGCCATAGCGCGGAAGCCATAGCGAGAGAAGCACAGATAGATAGTCACCTGATGTGGTGACAAAAGGATTTGTCTTTTTCAATCGATGGTGAAACTGTTGAGGTCAGTCAATGAAACGGCGCGTCAAGTCGCCATAGTTATCTATACGACGGTCACGGAGGAAAGGCCACCAGCGACGCACCTGTTCAGAGCGCTTCATGTCGACATCCACTATGGTCACGGCCTCCTCGTCGTCAGGTGCAAGATAAATCATCTCGCCCTGAGGTCCGGCGACGAAACTTGAACCCCAGAATGTGATTCCGTTGGTAGCGCCTGAGGGATCCGGCTCATGACCGACACGGTTGACAGTCACGACAGGGAGGCCGTTGGCCACGGCATGTCCGCGCTGAACAGTGATCCACGCCTCACGCTGACGGGTCTTCTCGTCGGGAGTATCACTGCTCTCCCAACCTATGGCCGTCGGATAAATGAGCATCTGCGCTCCGTTCATCGCCATAAGACGTGCGGCTTCAGGATACCATTGATCCCAGCACACGAGGACACCAAGCCGTCCAAGCGAAGTGTCAATCGGTTTAAATCCAAGGTCGCCGGGTGTAAAATAGAATTTCTCATAATATGCAGGGTCATCGGGAATGTGCATTTTACGATACTTTCCCGCAATCGATCCGTCAGTGTCAAAGACAAGGGATGTGTTGTGGTAAAGTCCGGCCGCCCGGCGCTCAAACAAAGATGACACAAGCACCACACCGCCCTGACGTGCGATTTCTGAATAAAAATCTACGGTCAGAGAGTCGAGCGGCACCGCAAGGTCGAAATTATCGACATTCTCGACCTGACAGAAATAGAGCGAATCGTGAAGCTCCTGAAGTACCACAAGCTCTGCGCCACGACGCGCAAGTTCAAGTACCTTTTCTCCAAGACGACGACGGTTATCGTCGATATCCGGAGTGTTATGCTGCTGTATTAATCCTATTTTCATTTTCAATCAAGAGTAGTTGTGTCTGTCCATTCATTATTTTCAATTCCGGCCACCGTACCCGCAGGAAACTGCATCGTCACACAATGGAGCGAGCCATGCTGCCTGATAAGTGGAACGCAGTCAATCGGAACAACCTCATGGTCGGGAAAAGCCACTTTCACTACCTGCGACGCAAGGAAGTCTTTCTGAGCCTGTCCATAAACAGGCAAAAGAATGCGTGTCGGCGTTATAAGAAAATTAGCATATGTAGCAGGGAGTATCTCGCCGTCCATCTCGATCGTGTCAGGCAAAGGAAGCTCTATGAGATTATATGGCATCCCGCCAGGAGTACGCAAAGTTGTCAGTTCCTCCTGCATTTTCACCAGCTCATCATGATTTGGATTGTCAGGCTCACCCGCACCGCAATAAAGAATGGTGTCGGATGGTGCAAGACGAGCAAGGGTGTCAATATGACTGTCGGTATCGTCGCCAAGCAACGCCCCGTGATGCAGGAAGAGCTGATGGGTAAAACCGAATGCGCGTGAAAGATAGTCGGAAATTTCCTCTCGTCCCCATTCGCCGTTTCGGTTGGGAGACAAAAGGCATTCGGCAGTGGTCAGCAAAGTCCCGTCGCCGTCCGACTCGACAGAGCCGCCTTCGAGCACAAAATTAAGACGATTCTCGACATCACAGGCAAACATTCCAAGCCCGTCAAGTTTAGAAGTTATCAGATTGTCGCGGTCGGCTGCAAATTTCAATCCCCAGCCGTTGAATTTAAAATCAAGCAGACACAGAGAGCCGTCAACCTCGACAGTCAGCGCTCCAAAATCGCGCGCCCACGTATCGTTGGTTTCCATATCGACAAATCTGACACGTCTGGAGTCAAAACCTTGCTCCCGGATAGAGGGCAGACAGAGGTCGGCCGGACCGACAAGCATCACACATTCCTCCTGCGATATGACACGGACTATCTCACCGATACATCGGCGTGCATCGTCAAGGATATAGTTCCAGTCAGTATCCTCGTGAGGCCATGCGAGAAGCACACAGTCATGGCGTTCCCATTCGGCCGGAAAACGTCGGAGAGAGGAAACCGGAGTGTTGTCATTCATCTTCGTAGTCATCTTTTAGATTATCCCAGATCTGATCCTGAGATTCAAAGTATTCCTCGCAATAATCAAGAAATCCTTTTTTCTCCGAACTGCCGACTTCATCACACCATTCGCGATAAGCCACCCTCAGGTCAGGGTCTTCATGAATAAGTTTTTTAAATTCCGCCTCAGCAATATCGGCACTCCCGCAATGCTGGAGAAGCCTGTCGAAAAGGTCGGTAATTTCGTCCATCATAAATTAGGTTTAGGGTATGAGAATGTTAGTATCTGCATGTAGGAATCAGACAAATCTTATTTTTTCGCTTTGTTAAGACTCGTATAAACAAATTAACAAATCATTAGTTTTATGGTTCAAAAATATATCATCGTGACGAATTAAACAAATTTAAAATGTTTAAAAACCAAAATATTCAACCATTTCAACACCTAAAATGTTCTATTAGTATCAATTATTTAAAATAACGCATTGTTTATGAAAAAGTTATTAGGGTTATTACTGCTTGTCGCAGCAGTCCTTACAGGATGTAGCCCGTTTAATCTTGTGACAAGCACCACTTACAACGATGCTAATCTGAGGGACTACCAGACATTCAGAATCGTGACTCCGAACGAAGGCAAGATTCCGCCGGGGATGACAATGGTGACATATTATAATATTGCCGCAGCCATACGCGAGCAGATGGCAGAGCGTGGATATACGGAAGATCCTTCATCACCTTTGCTCATCAACATCGGACTGACCGTCCGACACGAAATAGCGACAGAGCCGGCTATTCCGCCGGGAGCTTATCCATACGCATGGGGGCCTTTCTATGGAGGATACGCACCGTGGTTCATGTATCCGAGAGGATATTACTGGCCCGGATACTATTCCAATGCACAGGTCATCACCGGAATCTATCGTGAAGGCGTACTGACAATGGATATGGTCAATATCGACACAAAGACTCCATTGTTCTCAGCGTCAGTGGGCACTATCCTTGACAACGGTGATTCACAGTTCAGAAATCTCCAAGGAATAGCAGAAGCCGTGCAGACCCTGTTCTCAAAATTCCCGGTACCGCTACTGCCTCAATATAAAAAATAATCCACCGTTAATACATAGAAGTCAAAACCGACCATAGACTGCTTGACTACGCATCTATGGCCGGTTTGATATTCTTTTAGCACTGTTCTCATCAACGGCGATGCAATGTCAGGAATGTATAATGAACTCCGCTCCTTGGATCTGTTTCTGTAAAAACAGGCGACGACGGAAGCGTCCAGTCCTGCGCGGAAAGTTCCGGGAAATAAGTATCGGCATCTGCCGGAGTGGCATCTATTAATGTAAGCTCGATTTTACCGGCCAGCGGAATAGCCTGACGGTAGATTTCTCCGCCTCCGATTATAAAGCATTCCTCCGAGGGGTCACACAAAGCGATAGCATCTTCAAGCGAGGCCGCTGTCTCCACGCCGGAGGCAGTGTAGGCCGGATTGCGTGTCACGACAATATTGCGTCTTCCGGGGAGCGCGCCCTTAGGGAATGACTCGAATGTCTTTCGCCCCATGATTATGGGATGCCCCATTGTCAATGCCTTGAAACGTTTCAAATCGTCACTGATATGAAACAACAGATCTCCGCCTCGTCCTATGGCAAAATTTCTCGTACATGCCACAATGATTGTCGGCTTCAGCGATGAAACATGCTCGGGGCGAGTGACCCGGTCTGATAATGAATTTGCGTCGGTCATACTGCAACGGTTGCTTTTATATGTGGCTGGGCTTCATAGTCACGAAGCTCGAAATCCTCGTATTTGAAATCAAAAATGTCTTTTATCTCAGGATTTATGTACATGACGGGGAGTTTTCCGGGAGTACGGGCAAGCTGCGTGGCCACCTGTTCGAAATGATTGTGGTAGATATGAGTATCTCCGAGCGTATGTATAAACTCTCCGGGCTTTAAGCCGGTCACCTGCGCAACCATCATCAGAAGCAGAGCGTAGGAGGCAATGTTGAAGGGCACTCCGAGGAAACAGTCGGCGCTACGCTGATAAAGCATCAATGACAGACGTCCGTCGGCCACATAGAACTGGAACAACAGATGACACGGAGGGAGCGCCATGTCGGGAAGGGCTGCGACATTCCATGCACTGACGATGATTCGACGCGATTCCGGGTTTTCCTTGATAGTTCTGATTACTTCTGAAATCTGGTCGATATGTCCACCGTTGTAATCAGGCCACGAACGCCATTGCGAACCATAGACCGGTCCGAGTTCGCCGTCAGGGCCGGCCCATTCGTTCCATATTCTGACACCATTGTCCTGAAGATATCTGACATTCGTGTCACCTTTCAGAAACCATAGAAGCTCATAGATGATTGATTTCAGATGCAGTTTCTTAGTGGTCAGCAAGGGGAACCCTTCGCTAAGGTCAAAACGCATCTGGTGGCCGAATATACTGCGCGTACCCGTGCCGGTACGGTCGCCACGGTCAACGCCCTCTTTCATGATCTTGTCGAGCAGTTCAAGATATTGTTTCATATCCGAAAGATGATTTGATAGTATTTTTAATGTAAGGATATTTATTCAAAAAGCATTCCATTCAAGCAAGCCCTCCGACCTTTATAGCCTTTGGCTGCGAGGGGCATACATACTGACACGCTCCGCATCCGATACACTTGTTAGCATCAACCACAGGATAAGGGCCTTGACCTGAATCACAGCTTATCATCACAATCGCACCTGATGGGCAACGGCGCGAACAAGCTCCGCATTTAACGCCCTTTGTATGAGATATGCACAACGAACTGTCAGCGTATGCAAGTCCTGTACGCGAACGGTGCTTCTCTGCTACGGTAAGCGGATGCAACGCTCCTGTCGGACACAAATTCGAGCAAAGAGTACAGTTATATTCACACCATGATTCGTCGTAGTCCATCACAGGATGAAGCGCTCTGAGAAGGCCATATTCCGACACGGCCACTTTCAGCACTTTCTGCGGGCAACGGGAAATGCACAGTCCGCATGAAGTACACCTGTCAAGAAACTCCCGGCGAGATCTTAGCCCCGGAGGCGTGACAGGAAGAAGATTCCGATGCTGACGGGAAATCTGTATACCGTCAATTTTTGCTGCCACACCCGAAGCCTTAACCACAGCGGGGGTCGCAGCAGCAAGCAGTCCAAGCGACAGGAAACGACGGCGATCAATCGGATGGCGCTTCGTATCCGAAACTCCTACATGGCTGTCTGTAATTCCGGCCGCAGAGCCGGCCACTGAGTCCTTGACTCGCTGCATCAATGGAATCGAGAGCTGATGACGGTTATAAGTATAGGATATTGCATCGTTCGGACAATCCGAAAGGCAGTCGAAACAGACCACGCAACGCGACATGTCAACGACATGACTCGTAAGATCAATGCACGAAGCCTTACACAGATGCTCGCACTTGCGACACTGTATACATTTGTCAGTATTGATGTCAATACGGAATATCGAGTAGTGCGATATAAAGCTGAGAGTCGTACCTACAGGACAAACGGTGTTACAGAATGTACGCCCGTTTTTAAATGCAATCGCGCCGATTATAGCCATTGACGACACTGCCACCACAAATCCCGCAACCGAAGCTAAGGCAATCCTTATCTGGGGAGCGGAATCGACAGTACTCCACAGGTTTAGGACAAATGCCCATGCAGGCTTCAGAACATAGAGCGAAAAACGCCCATAGATACTGTAGGGATCAAGCAGGGAGGACACAGCCGAAATACCAAGTATGATTGAAAGCACAACTATAAAAAGTGCTATACGCCGCAGTCGTGTCATCGGAGCACTATAATGGTAAAACCATCCCGATTTACGCCGTCCGAGCCTCGGCAACCTCGCACATATATCCTGAAAAAAACCAAGCGGACAAAACGACGAGCAATAAATCCGGCCAAAAATCAGCGTGACAATCAGCCAGACAACAAAGGTGGTGATTGCGAATGACATGGCTGCCGGCAAGAACTGCACTTTTGCAAGCCAAGCAGCAAAAGCAGGCAGCTCCATGCCGAAATCGACAAACAATGCTGTAATCAGCGCAAAAATCACGACTGAAACCACAATTCGTGATACTCTTAAAACAGAAGCCATACCAATCACAATTGCTGACAACGTAAATCGCGCAAAACATCGGTAAGCGCGGTTATTTTAGACATCTGATCAGGAATATCTATCCCGACAGGACATGTGCCCAGACATTCCCCACATCCTATGCAGCGTTGCGTCTGAGCCTTATTCAGAATGCGATCTTCATATAACTCAAGGAATCGCTTGCCCTTAACAGCGAAATCCTCACCGTCAAGAGCGCCCGGCATGTAACCATCCTGAATAGCCCGGTCTGAGAAAATGAGATTTGAAGGTATATCTATACCATAAGGGCATGGCATGCAATTGTCGCAAGCCACACAATCGTTCGGTTTAAGCGGGACATAGGCTTGAGAAAGGCGCTCACCAACCTCATCGACATTACTCGAAATGCCGGGACGGCAAGATGAAAGCAACGACGGCACGACTACCGCACCGCCGACACGAAATAGCCATTGTCTGCGTGTCATGTTCTGCATACAGTTGCAAAATTAGACATTTTCCACGAAATAACATAACACAGACCGAATCAGACCTGTTAAAAATGCAGTTCACTTTTCAAGTCACCGCTATTAAAAAATCTTATCAAATACACTGAAAAGAGCGCCCCGGAGCGGAGCGCTCTTTAGAAATGAGAATCATCTTCCTACGTATTTATTCACGTGACTGACCCCAACACATCATTTATAATTTTATGGTGTCGGAATTCTGATTATAGGCTTTTGCAACACATTTCCATTCACCGTCAAGTTTCAGAAGAAGGAGGAAATCAGTAAAATCAATGCGTCCGCCCCACCCTTCTTCGAGCACACGCACTACTGCTACAGTCTCTTCCACAGCAAGCACATCTACGCGGGCTTTGAAGCCTTCGCCTGCACCAACCGTATCGACATTATGATAAAAACGCTCAATTGACCCGCGTTCCATCACTCCGTCGAGCATTCCGAACAATACGGCATCTTCTGTGAATAGTTCCTTTGCATGAAAACTGTTTCCTTCGGCCACACTTCTGACGAATTTCAGCGCAGCAGCTTCGACTGCGGCATACTCTTTTATTTTATCTCTCATATCGTAGTGAATTATAAGTTATTTTTCAACTGCAAAATTATAACTGTATGTCGATGAAATCAAGTACCGAAAAATTTTTCGTATATGGAAAAATTTTTCGGTATTCTGATTATCAGCCATATTGTTTATCTTTGCATCCAAAATTAGAATGATATGGCATACGAGAAGAAGATACCCGTCGACCTTGATTGTCCACTCAGGCTCACAATAAGCCTGATTGAATCAAAGTGGAAATCATGTATTCTTGATGAATTGCGTTCAGGAGAGCCCATGCGTCCAAACGAAATACACAAACGTCTCCCGGAAGCTGCGCCCCGAGTCCTTGACATACAACTTAAGGAAATGGTCGGAGACGGCCTCATCTCTAAAACCATTTATCCTGAACTCCCGCCTCGCTCCGAATACAAAATAACAGAGCTTGGAGAATCCTTACTGCCAATAATCGACATGATGCTTAAATGGGGACAAGAACACCATCAGCTTTTCAAAGATAAATACAGCGGTCAGAATAGCCGATAAATCAACGACCCGTCAAAAATATTTTTGACGGGTCGTTGATTTATCGGCAAGATATTTTGCAAAGGAATATTCTTAATTTTAAACGTCATTCCTACCATTGGCTGCCGGAAGAAACCGAGCGAGTATAAAATACCCTATTCCACCTGCCAGAAGTGAGCCGACAACAATTCCGAGCTTTGCATCATTGAGCAATGCAAGCCCAGACGCATCTCCTTCTCCAAAGGACAGATTGGCAATGAACAGCGAAACTGTAAAACCTATGCCTCCGAGCATAGCGACTCCCGCAATCATCTTCCAGTCTGAACCTTCAGGCATAGGTGCAAGCCTAAATCTGACCGTCAACCATGAAAAAAGCAGAATGCCTACAAATTTACCGACCACAAGGCCGATGATGATAGCGAGACTTATCCCGGACACGAGCGTCATAGGATTCATGTCGAGCAGATAGATGCCGGCATTGGCAAACGCAAACAACGGTATGATAAGATAGTTGACTACAGGATGCAGCGAATCTTCAAGATCCTGAAGAGGAGAAATGACCTTGTCTGAAGCACTTTCTATTTCCTTAAGCCAGTCCATCTCTTCATGGTTTAACAATTTTCCGTTTCCAAAGTCCTCATCGTCGGCCTCATCGAAATTGCGGATGGAGCGTCGTATTATCTTGACATATTTGCCCGGAGCATAGACAGGGACAGAAGGCACGCAGAATGCCACGAGGACACCAGAAATTGTCGGATGAATACCTGAATTGAGGACGAAAAACCATACTACACCTCCGACAAGCACATAGAAAATCTTGCTCTGAATCTTAAGCAATCCCCCTCCTACTATGAGGACGGCAAGTCCGACTGCAGCATATCCGATGAATGCGAGGTCTATATGTGTCGAGTAAAAAGCGGCAATAACAATAATACCGCCGATATCATCGACCACTGCGAGTGTGGTCAGGAATATCTTGAGTGAAAGCGGGACACGCGAGCCAAGTATGGCCAGCACTCCAAGCGAGAACGCGATGTCGGTTGCCATTGGAATTGCCGCACCGTCAATATAGTCCGTGCCTGCCGAAAGAATAAGAAAGGATCCTACAGGAAAAACCATACCTCCGATCGCCCCCATTATAGGCAAAAGAGCCTGCCGGAACGACGAAAGTTCGCCAACAAGCACCTCTCGCTTGATTTCAAGACCTATCGTAAAGAAAAACAGCGCCATAAGCGCGTCGTTGATAAACTGTAGGACAGTCATCGGATGTCCTCCGTGAGAAAAAATGTTGAAATCACCAACTTGCAGACGCATCTCCTGATTCCAGAAGGACGAATAAAGACCGTTGATACCAGGAATATTAGCCACTATAAGCGCAAGCACAGTGGCCAGAATCAACACATTGCCGCCGGTGGCGTGATGACGGAGCGCCTGACGCGCCGAATAGAAAATATGATGGGCAAACCCGCCTGACTCGAAATCGACGGGATTCAAGTCCGGCTTGCCATAAGATGATCCGTGAGCTGACATAATACTAACTTGATTTTATAGGCTGTAAATTAACGACGGATTGTCAAGAACGTTTTATGTTCTTAACAATCCGCATGGGATTAAAGTTGCGTTTCGTCAGAATTTGGTTCTTTCCACCTGCGTTTGCTGCGACGGTGGTAGCGGATATGCCATGCAACCAAACGACCGCTGCGGTCAAGCACCATTATAATGAATATTATACCTGCAAACGTGATGGATAGCAGATAGAGATAATAGGTCGGTTCAGGATCAAGAACCGAAAGCAGTTCTCCGGCAGGAGTGCCGGTAACCGTCGGATAGGATATGGATGAAAGCGTCCGTTTCCACTCCACCACCCCATCTTTAAGGTAGACTATTGCCGCACGGCCACGGGCAAGCTCCTTGATCATCGTAGGCTCTGCGCTGTATATCGGATAGGAGGCCATCGAGACATCACGCCACCACTCGATGTCATCATCGTTACCGTTGACAATCGCCACCATCGAACCGCCACGGCCAGTTATAAACGTATTGAGTTCGTTGAGAAGATATGTATATGACAAATCGACTCCACGCATATCCGGGACTGTCACCAGAAACTGCTCCGAATCAGGCGAAATAATGTCAGCGGCGATATCCTCTCCATCCGCTATGACTGAAAATCCGTCGGAAAGCTCTTCAGATCCGCCACCGACCACTTTACGGTCAACGAAAGTCCATGTCGAGTCAGGAAGATTATCAATGCTGAAGCTCTGCTGTCTGCCATCCTTCTCATATATGAACTCATAGTTCACCTCAAAATCTGAATCATCCTCGCTGTCATTGTCGACAGGAATGAGCGAGACTTCCGGTCCAAAACGTCGGAAATCAATCAGAGGCTGCACATTGAAACCAATCATTGATATGATGACAATATAGAGCGTTACAAGTCCGCCGACAACCCACTGGACATAGGGGAAAAACAGTCCGTCGACACGGCTGTTGAACACCGCGAGATAGAGCAGAAACAGTGTTATGACGACATTTTTGAGAAACGTAGCCGTATTCGAGATAATCAGAAAGTCACCGAAACACCCACAGTCGGCAACCGGGTCGGCCACTACTATATAGAGTGTCAATGGCAACATGAATGCCATCATCAGCAGGAGAAGCCACACGGCCACACGGCGGTAACATCCCAACGCCAACAGACATCCCCACACAAATTCAAAGCTACCCAAGGCAAAGGCTGCAAGCACCACGAGCGCAGACGGAATATCCCATCCCCACACATCAAGATACTCACCTATTTTATAATAGCTGCCCCATGGGTCAATACCTTTGGCAAAACCCGAAACGATAAAGACCGCGCCGATGACGACACGGAACACCCAGACCAAAGCCGGGTGGTAAATAACGTTAAGCTTCCTGAGTAAGCTTGATGATTGCGAAGACGGCATAGTTGATAATATCCATGTAGTTCGAGTCAATTCCTTCGGAGACAGTCGTAGCACCGCCATTGCCTTCGATTTCCTTGACACGCTGAAGTTTTGTGAGGATAAAATCCGTGTAGGAATTCACCCTCATTCCGCGCCAAGCGTCTCCATAGTCGTGGGTCTTGGCCGCCATTAAGCGACGCGCTTCTTCTGCATAACGGTCATAGAGGGCTGTGGCCTCGCCGGGATTGATGTCAGACTCGTCGGCATAACCGAGCTGGAGCTGTATCAAGCCTATGAGACCGTAATTGACGATAGCCATGAACTCTCCGAGTATTCCCTCGTCGACCATAGCCTCACCCTCTTCAAGCGTGCGGATGCGCTTGGCCTTGATGTAGAGCTGATCTGTTATCGAACGTGGACGCATGATGCGCCAAGATGCGCCGTAGTCGACAAGCTTGTTTACAAAAACCTCACGGCATTTGCCGAGGGCACTGTCAAACTGGCTGAGAGTCGACCGGACTGATGATGTGGTTGATGTCATTTTGTCTGTTAATGATGAATAAAAGCCGTGGCACTTTCCGGGACTTATTGTCAATCCGGAATCGTGCCACGGCTCAAGCGGTTATAATCAGCAGTCACAAAGTCAGACGGAGAGCCGGACACATCCGGGACATATCATCATGAACCTGACTGCAAAATTTGACAGAAAGATTACTTGCCGAGGAGACCTTCGACACGGAGGAGGTTGTCGCCGTCGTTGAGAACATAGTAGATGTTCTTAAGATAGCGGAGGGCATCGGTCTGCTCGTTGTCAAGCTGATAGGCTTTTTCAAGATACTTGACAGCCTCAAGGATGATGGGACGCATAGTCTCATAGTTATACTTGTTGTATTCCTGCTGTGACATATTTGCTGCTCCCTCGTCGAGATCATTGTATTCCTGCACGAGCATACGGCCAAAATAAAGGTTGTTGAGTGCTCCATCAGGTTCAATAGTCACTGCCTTCTGATAGGCTTCCTTAGCACCCTTGAAGTCATTCTGCTGTTCAAGAAGCACTCCGAGCGAAAGATAATAGGCTGCATTGTTAGGATCGGCTGCGATAGCATTGTTGAGCATAGTCTTGGCCTTATCGAAATCCTTGCTTTCGATATAGCTGTTGACTACACGCTGAAGGAATTTGGGATCAGATGTACCGAACTTGTCAAGAGCCTGCTGCGAATAGCGGAGCTTGCGGGGTTCGTCCTGCATCTGATATGCCACGCTGTAGGCATAGTCATACGCATTCGCATCGTCATACCCCTTTTCAAGAAGAGCGTCGAATGTTGCGGCAGCCTTGTCGAGCATCTCAGCCTGCCATGCGGCAAGCGCGCAGTTATACATAATCTGTGTAGCTGTCGAATCTGGAAGTGCTGCGGGTGCATTCTTGCCGAGACGCGGATTGGCGGGAATTTCAAGATAGTCGTTGAAAGCCTCATAAGCCTTCTTGTAGTCATGAGCTTCCCAGTAAGCAGCACCGGCGTTCAGGAAGTCATTTGCATGACCGGCAATCTGGCTTACGATATCCTTGGAAAATTTAGTCTTCTGCTTGCCTTTTGCATCAACAACAGTATCGACATCCAGAGCTTTCATTCCATAGTTATAGCCGTCAAGAAGGGCGTTGCTCATGTCAATGATGTTTACATCCTGACCGAAAGTCTTCTTGGCGAAAAGATCGTCATAGAGTTTGAAACCGGCCTTACCGGGAATCCAATAGGTCTGGGCATCCTTGTCGGTTTCAGGATTTGAAAATGCAGGTGTGATAGCCTGAAGTGCTTTCTGATAGGCTGCATAGCTATCGGCGCTCTTGAATGCTTTCTCGGCTTCCTTAACCACGGCCACCTGTGCGGTCATGGAAGCTGCGGTGAGAAGTCCCACGGTTAAGACGCAGATTTTTTTCATAATAGATTTAATTAGTATTAGGGGATTAATTTATTAAATTCTGAATTGTTTTACCTGATTTTCCGATTTTGTTGCGGTTCAAGCTTCGTCGTCATTGACATCGGGCTCTTCCTCATCAATCTCGTCATCCTCGATAATCTCTTCATCATCCATGTCATCGAAAGCAAGGACTCCGTCAGCAGGAATTTCGGAAACCACTTCCTGTACCTCTACCTCCTCGACTTCCTCCTCGGGATCGGAATCGACACAGCATACGGATGCGATGGTATCGTTACGTTTCTCAAGATTAATGATACGCACACCCTGTGTAGCACGTCCCTGCACACGGATGTCGGCCACATGGATTCGGATAGTTATACCGCTCTTGTTGATAATCACAAGGTCATTATCGTCATTGACACTCTCAATAGCGACAAGACGTCCGGTCTTTTCCGTGATATTCATAGTGCGAACGCCCTTGCCGCCTCGGTTGGTCACGCGATAGACGGGAACTTTCTCGGTCACACCTGCTTCATTCGTCACTTCAGCATCAAGAGGAGTGCGTTTGCCATAGCCACGTTCACTCAGCACCATGACATCATTGGCAGTGCCCTCGGGCATACATATCATGCCGACAACCTCGTCGTCATCATTGTCAAGAGTCATGCCACGCACGCCGGCCGACATACGGCCCATCTCGCGGACCTTATTCTCGGGGAAACGGATGGCACGGCCATTACGGTTGGCAAGGAGAATCTCACTGTTGCCATCGGTCATTTCAACTGTAAGCAGTTCGTCACCCTCACGGATGATGATTGCGTTGACACCACGTGCACGCGGACGGGAATAAGCCTCAAGACGGGTCTTCTTGATCACACCCTTCTTGGTCGCGAACACGAGATTGTGTGTGCGCACGAAATCTGCATCGCCAAGCGACTTGGTGCAGATGAATGCCTTGACTGAATCGTCAGGCTCGATGTTAAGCATGTTCTGGATGGCACGTCCCTTCGAGTTTTTCGCCCCCTCGGGTATTTCATAGACTTTAAGCCAGTAGCAGCGTCCCTTCTGAGTGAAGAAGAGCATATAATTGTGCATTGAAGCCGGATAGATATGCTCGATGAAATCTTCATTTCGCGTGTCTGATCCCTTTGCGCCTACACCGCCACGGTTCTGTGCGCGGAACTCGCTGAGCTGTGTGCGCTTGATATAGCCGAGATGCGAGATAGTGATGATCATGTCATCATCGGCATAGAAATCCTCTGCATTGAAGTCACCGGCGGTATAGTCGATATCCGTACGGCGTGCATCGCCATACTTGTCACGGATTTCTATAAGTTCGCTCTTGATAAGCTCACGGCAGGTGTGCTCGTCGGAAAGGATCAGTTCGAGGCGGGCAATCTCTTTCTCAAGAGCCTCGTATTCATTGCGAAGTTTATCCTGTTCGAGACCGGTGAGCTGGCGCAGACGCATCTCGACGATGGCGGCAGTCTGCGGGTCTGTCAGGCCGAAACGGGCTTTCAGCGACTCGCGGGCACTCTGGGTGTCGGATGCTCCACGGATAATCTTGATTACTTCGTCTATATTCTGTGAAGCGATGATGAGTCCTTCCAGAATGTGGGCGCGTTCCTGAGCCTTGTTAAGCTCAAACTTCGTGCGACGGATGACAACTTCATGACGGTGGCTGACAAATTCGCCGATAAGATCCTTTAGATTGAGCGTTTTCGGCCGGCCGTTGACAAGCGCGACATTATTGACACTGAATGAAGCCTGCATCTGGGTCATCTTATAGAGCTTGTTGAGCACGACACTTGCGTTTGCGTCGCTCTTGAGCTTGATGACTATGCGCATGCCCTTGTAGTTACTCTCGTCGTTGATGTCGGCAATGCCGTCGAGCTTCTTGTCGTTGACAAGCTGGGCTATGTAAGTGATGAGTTCGGCCTTGTTTACACCGTAAGGAATTTCAGTAACGATGATATTTTCATGATTGTCCTCGACCTCGATTTCAGCCTTCGAACGGATCACGACACGTCCGCGGCCTGTCTCATAAGCCTCTTTCACACCATTGTAGCCGTAAATCGTACCGCCGGTGGGGAAGTCGGGCGCGGGGATGAATTTCATGAGCCCCTCGATAGTAATCTCAGGGTCATCGATATACGCCACACAGGCATTGATTGATTCAGCGAGGTTGTGGGTCGGCATGTTTGTGGCCATACCGACGGCGATACCAGAAGCACCGTTTACAAGCAGATTCGGGAAACGGGTCGGAAGGACAACGGGCTCATCACGCGTATTGTCATAGTTGCGCTGGAAATCCACCGTATCACTGTCAATATCAGCGAGCATTTCTTCACCGAGCTTGTCAAGACGGACTTCGGTGTAACGCATGGCGGCAGCGCCGTCACCGTCCACAGAGCCGAAGTTACCGTGACCGTCGACAAGGGTGTAGCGCATGGCCCAAGGCTGCGCGAGACGAACGACCGTACCGTAGATCGATGAGTCGCCGTGAGGATGGTACTTACCCATAACCTCACCGACACAGTTGGCCGATTTCTTGTGAGCGCGGTCAGACGTATTGCCCATTTCGTTCATTCCGAAGAGCACACGGCGGTGTACAGGCTTCAAACCGTCTCTGACATCAGGGAGGGCTCGCGACACTATAACCGACATCGAGTAGTCGATGTAGGCGCTCTTCATCTCGTTTTCAATATTGATTTTAATGATGCGGTCTGCTTCAATCATAGCTTTTACAATGCGGAGGCCGATATTCCCCGGAGATAATTCAATGCGGAAAAGCGGCCTCGAAAAACTTTTTCTTCTTTATAATTTGTGTAGTCGATGAAATCCTAAGGATTTTTCCCGACAAAGGTAAGAAATTTTTTGTAAAAATCGTATCTTTGCAGAGCAAGAAATGTTTTTTAATTGTTATTAGAATATAAAGGCTGACTTTGGCACAGTTTTTGTTATATCAATCATCGCCGGAGCCATTCCCCACAATATGACAACCATTCATATTTTACGCTTCAGTGGCCCGACACAAAAAACGAATTAAACCAAAACCACATCTTCTCACACAAGCCGCCGACACACTGTAATCCCTGTCACGATGGCTTAAACAATTCACCACTTAACCAAGACAAGAAAGATAAAAAACAATATGGACATCGTTTATTCAAGAAAATTCAAAGAAATAATCTCCGATGCTCCAAGACAGGCGGCCCGCCACAACAGCCGCTATGTCATGCCTGAGCACTTGTTGCTGTCACTTCTGACAGACATGGAAGGAGATCCCGCACGCCTTGTCGACCGTGCCGCCAAAGGAGTGTCAGCCTACGAGTTGCGCGAGAACCTTGACAAAGCTTTGTTCAATGCCGCCACCGAACAGGGCTATCAGGGAACGGTCGGCATTAACGAGGTGAGTCTCAGCGATCTTACAGGACGAATCATAAAGCTCAGTGTGCTTGAAGCAAGAATGCTGAAAAGCAACGAGGTCGACTCCACCCACCTGCTGCTTGCCATATTCCATAATTCCGATGCCCAGAACTCGGAATTCATGGAAGCGTTCAACCGCGCAGGAATAACCTACGAGGCACTCTACAGGCTCGTAGCCGCCGATGCCGACATCCCGACCGCACTCAACTCCGAATTTGCCGGAGACGAGGACGATGATGACGAAATGCCTCCACGTCAGTCGCCTGAAAGCCACAACTCACCTCAGTCAGACCGCAAACGTCAGGCATCCAACGCCCAGCGTCGCGGCAATGACACGCCTGTGCTTGACAAATATGGCAATGACATGACACTCGCCGCCGAGGAAAACCGTCTCGATCCGGTCGTCGGCCGTGACGTCGAGATCGAGCGTCTTGCCCAGATTCTCAGCCGACGCAAGAAAAACAACCCGGTGCTCATCGGCGAACCCGGTGTCGGCAAATCGGCAATAGTCGAAGGGCTCGCCCTCCGCATTGTCCAGCGTAAGGTGTCGCGCATTCTGTTCGATAAGCGCGTGGTCTCGCTCGACATGGCATCAATCGTGGCCGGCACAAAGTATCGCGGTCAATTTGAAGAGCGCATCAAGGCTATACTCGACGAACTGTCGAAGAACAGAGATATCATCCTCTTTATCGACGAGCTTCACACGATAGTAGGCGCAGGCAATGCCGCCGGCTCGATGGATGCCGCCAATCTGCTGAAACCGGCACTCGCACGTGGCGAAATCCAGTGCATAGGCGCGACAACACTCGACGAATACCGCAAGAATATCGAAAACGACGGTGCTCTCGAACGCCGTTTCCAGAAAGTGATGGTCGAACCGACGACTTCGGAAGAAACACGCATCATTCTCGACAATATAAAAGACAAGTATGAGGAGCACCACAATGTGAACTATACCCCCGAAGCACTCGACGCCTGCGTACAGCTCACCGAACGCTATGTGTCTGACCGTAACTTCCCCGACAAAGCTATCGACGCAATGGACGAGGCCGGCAGCCGCGTACACGTGACAAACATAGCCGTTCCCAAGGAAATCGAACAACTCGAACAGCACATCGAAGAGGTCTCGGCACAGAAGCTCCGCGCCGCACAGTCACAGAACTTTGAAAAAGCCGCATCTTACCGCGACAAGGAGCAGCAGCTCAAAGCGATGCTTCAAGATGCAAAGACAAAGTGGGAAGAGCAGCTCAACTCAATGCGTGAGACTGTCGATGCCGACAAGGTGGCTGAAGTAGTGGCCATGATGACCGGCGTACCCGTCCAGAGAGTCGCTCAGGCAGAAGGCAAGCGACTTAAAGAGATGTCGCCGGCACTCAAAAGCATTATAATCGGACAGGATCCGGCCATCGACAAAGTAGTGAAGGCCATCCAGCGCAACCGCATCGGCCTCAAAGACCCGAATAAACCGATCGGCACATTCCTGTTCCTCGGCCCGACAGGTGTCGGCAAGACCCACCTTGCCAAAAAACTGGCCGAATACATGTTTGACTCAGCCGACACACTCATCCGTATCGACATGAGCGAATATATGGAAAAATTCACCGTCTCGCGTCTTGTCGGAGCGCCTCCGGGATATGTGGGTTATGAGGAAGGCGGCCAGCTGACTGAAAAAGTACGCCGTCACCCCTACTCTATCGTGCTTCTCGATGAAATCGAGAAAGCCCACCCCGATGTGTTCAACCTGCTTCTGCAGGTGATGGACGAAGGACGCCTGACCGACTCGCTCGGACGTCGTATAGATTTCAAGAACACCGTTGTCATCATGACATCCAACATCGGTTCGCGCCAGCTCAAGGACTTCGGTGGCGGCATCGGATTCACATCGCGTCCGGCCGACGACAAGGAATATAGCCAAGGTGTGCTGCGCAAAGCGCTCAACAAGGCTTTTGCGCCGGAATTCCTCAACCGTATCGACGACATAATCATGTTTGATCCCCTGTCGAAAGAAGCCATTTTCAAAATAATCGACATCGAGCTCTCCGGCTTCAACAAACGGGTAAAGGAACTCGGCTACACGCTCAACATATCCAACGAAGCCCGCGACTTCATCGCAGAGAAAGGCTACGACGCTCAATTCGGTGCCCGTCCATTGAAACGAGCCATCCAGAAATATCTTGAAGACAAGCTGGCGGAACTCATTATCGAAGCGGAGCTGCATTCCGGCGACGAAATCAGAGTGACATACAAACCGGGCGACGATGAACTCACCACTGAAATCATCAAAGGCTGCTCCACGCACCCTGAACTCCCCGAAGCAGACACTGTGGGCAATACCGACAGCCCTGTGACTTCTGAAGACAACAAATAAGCCAACTGCCCCTACACATACAAGGCTGTGTCGAAATCAAACGTTCCGACACAGCCTTGCTTGTATCCTTATGTGTGTACAGCTGTCGTTATGAATCTGAAACCGCCGTTTAGGCTTAAGAGAACGACATCCGCATATCATATCAAGCACGCTGCCTTGCATAATAAATTTCAAAATGACACGTCCCTTACTTTTTCAGAATTTTCAAAATCTGCGAGAACAGCCATTTTATTAAGAACCAGAAGACCAAATATGATGCGGATATGACCAACAGTGCAGTCCAATAACCGGGACAAGCACAAGTAACGATAAAAAGTATCAGTATCGCCCAAAGAACTATTCCAATCATAGCAAGTATACGATTTATAGGTTAATTTTTTGCCTCTTCTTATCTGTATTTTAATCGATATTCACACCATCTTTCAGAGCCTGTGCGAGCCATGCGAATACGCAGAGAATAATAATGATGAATGACATATCTGACCTGATTTAGAAATTACACTGAAAGTCTTCATGACTTTCAGTGGCGAAATTAACAGCACAACGGGCAATAACACTGCCCATCAAAGTTAAATAATATTATCAAGGCATATTATAATATGTCCTTGGCTCCGGCAGTTCGGTTTAATATCCGAGAACTGGGTAAAAGAAGACGCACACCACCTGAAAAGCCGTGAAAAATTCGTAACTTCGTAGCCGGAAAAATTTTTATAATAGTTTGACTCTGAATATGGTTGTCGGCAAACAGATTTATAAGCGCCCTCTATTACTTATGCTTGTTGCGTTTATCGTGGCAAGCGTGGCTGTGTCGTGTGGTAGCAATCCGGAAATAGACCGTCAGTTGACCAAGGCGGAGGAGATTATGGAGCAGCATCCTGATTCAGCCTATATGCTGTTGAATGGTATTGACAAAGAAACTCTTTCAACCAAGAAAGAGAAGGCTCGTTACGCCTTGCTTATGTCGATGGCCCTTGACAAGAACTATATAGACACCACGACTTTTGATGTCCTTCAGCCGGCAATTGACTATTATCTTGACAATGGTACGCCCGATGAGAAATTAAGGACTTATTATTATCAAGGTCGTATATTTGACAATCGTCAGGATAAAGACAACGCCCTTAGTACTTTTGCAAAGGCCCTTGACAACACAGTCGGAGTAAGAGATTCATTGTGTATAGCTCGTGCTCTTGTTGCTCAAGCCGGCTTATATAACGACTTTTATGATTTTGAAGCATATACGAGAAATCATCTAAGAGCGGCAAAGATCTATAAGAAATACTCATACGACTATTATGAGCTTGATTGTTTGCTGAATGCTCTAAATGGCGCAAATCTATTGAATGACAAATCGCTTGCTGACAGCATACTGAGTCTTTGCAATACCTTTTAATAATCTCGATAAAAACCAGCAACAATCGTTAAACAAGTATAAATTGTTATATGCGGCACGACATGGGTCAAAGAAAGTATTAGCAGAAATTCTCAGTAAACAACCCCCAGGAACTAACAACAGTCCAAATTTGAGGCTAATCCTTGCATTGGCATACCATAGATTTGGAAATAATGAAAAGGCAAAGAATTACCTCGATTCGGTATTTGAAAGTGGGGAAAAATTCGACACACTGAGATATCTGTCAATATCTGTAACCGTTTTAAGAGACCTAAAAGACTTTGAAGGCGCATTATCCAGTTACTGGGATTTTAGCCATAGACAGGATGCAATTAATTCTGCGAAGTTTGAGCAAAAATCAAAGTCTATAGAGGAAAAGCACGAATTAGAGCTTAAAGCACAAGAGGACGAGAGACGAAGGAGTCAAGTAGTTTGGGGCAGCATCGGCATAGTGATGCTTCTGTGTATTGTTATATTGGCTTACTCTCTGTATGTCAAAAAGATGAAAATAGAGCATACCAACGACCTGCTCAAAATTCAGAATTTACAGAACGATCTTTTTGAAAAGAATAAACAGCAGGAAGAAATGTCGGGCAAGATTGAAAGTCTGTTCCGAACGCGATTCAGGCTGCTTGACGGACTTGCCTCGTCATATTTTGAATGTAGGGAGACCGGACAGGAACAGAAACGTATATATGCCGATGTCAAAAACTCTCTCAACGATTTCAGTTCCGATACCGCCACGCAGGAGCTGACAGATGTGGTCAACGGATACAAAAACGGACTGATGGAACATTTCAAAGCTGACTACCCCAAATTGTCGGCCTCGCAATATCGCCTCGCGCTTTATCTTTTCTGTGGATTTTCACTGCCGTCGATAAGCATATTCATCGGCACTGACCTTCGCAATATCTATGTTTATAAATCCCGCCTGAAATCCATAATTTCGAAGAGCGAGACACCTCGCAAAGAGGAATACCTCAAATATTTCGCCTGATGCGGAGTCTTGTTAGGCAATGTTAGATTTTATTTTTGGGCATATCTGAATATCAACACCTTACATCGACCGATGTAAGGTGTTGTAGTTTGTAGTCAGGCTGATTGGACGTAATTTTGCATCGTAAATCAAAACCAAATAGTATGATGCAATCGTTCAAATACGGACTTACCGCAACTGTGGGATATATGGTACTACTTACAGTTTTGCTCGTTCTGACAGCATGGATTGAAGGAAACGGAATGAGCTACATCTACTACGACCTTATCTCTCCTTTCAATGCAGTTCTGTCGGCAATATGTGGTATAATTGTGTTCTTTACCGGATACCGTTTTCCTCGAATCTTTTCGCGCATGGTTGCAGACTATAAATCGGAGTATCCCGATGTGCCCGAAAAATATGTTATCCAAATCTGCCGGGGAAAACTGATGAAAAGGTACTCATTAAATATCGCAACCGGCTGTTTTCTTGCAAGTCTGTTTATCTGTATCGGAAAACGTCCTCCGATTATCGTCTGGTATCTTGTTGCAATCGGAACACTGTCCTTGATAGCATACATACGATATGGGCAAAAATATAAGAATCTATAATCACAAAACGCTATAAATATGAGACCAATATTCATTTTCATTATCACTCTGTTCTGTGCTTTGTGTGCATTTGCACAGACAGAAACTCCTGACAGCGTGAAGGCACTGGAACTTAACGAAGTTGTGGTTGAGGCTCAGATGCAGCGTACCTCTTCCAATGTCACTACCTATTATCCTGACAGGAACAGCAAGCGTACTGCACAGAATGCAATAGATCTTCTTAGCAGTATGGCTATACCTCAGATAAACGTAAATCCGATTGGAGGCACAGTGACGACACCAAGCGGTGACGAAGTGTCAATTTATATTGACATGGAGCCGGCTACGCAAGAGGAAAAAGATGCTTTACGCCCGGAGGACGTCAAAAAAGTGGAATATTTTGTTTTTCCAACCGATCCGCGTTTCAACCATGCCAAATATGTGATAAACATCACATTGAAGCATTATAATTACGGAGGATATGCCAAGGTATCCGGTACCGGCAACATAATGGCAGGTTCCGGCAGTGGCGTTGCTTACGCAAAGATGTCATACAAGCGCATGACATACGACATAAGCGTGAACGATAAATACACCGACCGTCATCACACGGGGAATGAGCAAACACAGGTGTTCCGATTTCCCGATAATAATGGCGAAATCAATGAAATAACCCGCAGTAATCTACTTGAAGGCAGCCGCTTTCAGCAAAATCAATTCGGAGCCTCGTTCCGAGCCAAATACACATCTGACAAGGCTGTAATCTCCAACAGTTTCTTTTTCACTGCACTAAACACCCCCAACAGTTCTTATAACGGTAAACTGGTGTTTTCTTCAGATGCGTTTAGCAACAGCGACTACACAAACTCGTTAAACTCGACATATCTCTATCCTCGGTGGAGAGGTAATTATTACTTTGACTTAGGCAAAGGATTCAAGCTAAATGCCATACCTTCATTCTTCTATCAGCACACTGAGTCAGACCGCAGATATGCCTCAGACAATACTGATATTAGAACTGACGCAACAGAGGATGCAGTAACCGGTGAATTGCAGATACAGCTTAACAAGTCTTTTGACAGATACCACACTCTTGACGTTAACATATTGGGCATTTATTATAATAATCGAGTGAAATACACAGGTAATACTGTGGCCACACCGGAATTCAACCAGTTCGCTTATGGCGGCATTGTCGGATACACTTTTGCCAAAGACTGCCTTTACAGTCAATTATCGGTAGGTTTTGCCGGAGAGTCGAACAAAATCAGCGGAGTACGCACAAATAGCCTAATCCCACTGGTCAATCTCAACTCCCAGTATGCTTTTAATCAGAAAAATCAGATCAGTCTCTCGGCTATGCTGAACATACGCCCCGTTGAGGCATCTGAAAAAACGCCTGACATAATCCAGGAGAATGAACTGCTGTATAAGACTGGTAACCTTCATCTGAAAAATGTGAAAGTAAGTAAGGTCACTCTTGATTACACTTGGCTACCCAACAATAAGTTTTCATTGTCGGCATTTACAGGCTGGAGTAGAGATTTCAACCGCATAGTGCCTGTTTTCACGCCTGATGGTCCAGACGGTCTGATGATTCGCACTTTGGAAAATGACGGATATTATCAGAATTTCTATTTCGGAACGTCATTAACAGCCAAACTGCTGAACCGCTCACTGGTACTTCGAGCCACTCCGCAGATGTGGTTTGAGAAAATATCCGGAATATATGCCGATACGAACAGTTATCTGTCGCTTTCACTTAACGCTACTTATTATATCGGCAAATTCTATGTCTCGGCGTATTATTCACCTGCTTTCAGGGAGTTGGTATCACAAAGCCTTACGGCGACTTCTGTAAAGCGCAAAACCAGTTACCAACTGAAAGTCGGATGGAGCAACGGTTCATGGAATTTCACAGCAGCTGCTGTCAACATTTTCCGTCGCAATTGGATCTCCGAGACATCAAGGCTCGAAAGCAAATGGTTTGACCAGTACACGACAGAATACGGGGCTTCCAGTCATCAGTTTGTAAGCCTTACGGCAAGCTATATATTCGGCTTTGGCAAGAAGGTGCGTCGCGGAGATGAAGTGCAGACAATGGGCGCAGGAAATTCAGCCATAATGAAATAAGACAACAAACAGCTTTATCATATAATCAAGGAAAGTCAACCCCGGCAGTGATTGCCGGGGTTGGCTGTTTTTTAATCCGTCGTTGAGTTGTATGGCTTATCCACACCCCGATGCAATTCATTCTTTGCAAATCGGCATCAAATCAAATCTATGCCTAGACATCGGTCTTTATGTTCAGACTGGCTACGCAATATGTCTGAGACTCTCAAGTGCCCACCGAAAAAATCCGCTCCCCCCCTGATTTCCTATGATACCGACCATTGTATGGGATTTGGATTCGCCTGTAATTTGTATGGATTTAAAAATTAAGCCCTCTGTAAATATCTGATTTACGAAGGGCTTAATCTAACACTTGGCGGAGAGAGAGGCTCCAGAACCTACGCTTTCAGAAAATATCATAAAATTGCAAATCACTGATAATCATATATTATCTACAATGAAGAGTAAATCTAAATCTTTCTAAATGCCTTTTGCTATTTCAATTTTTGGGTGTATATTTGGGTGTAGAATTTCAAACGCACCCAATTATGAATATCAAACGTAACATCATTTTTGCATTGGAGAGCCGGAAGAAGAACGGTGTGCCAATCGTAGAGAACGTGCCTATCCGTATGCGTGTCATATACGCAAGCCAACGCATCGAGTTTACAACAGGCTACCGGATTGACGTAGCCAAATGGGATGCCGACAAACAACGGGTAAAGAACGGATGCACCAACAAGCTGAAACAAAGCGCATCCGAAATCAATGCAGACTTGCTGAAATACTATGCCGAAATGCAAAACGTGTTCAAGGAGTTTGAGGTGCAGGAAACCATACCCACCACCCAACAGCTAAAGGATGCGTTCAATCTGCGGATGAAAGACAGCAGTGGAGAACAACAGGAAGAAGTGCAGATTAGTTTTTGGGAAGTGTTCGATGAGTTTGTAAAAGAGTGTGGCAACCAGAATAATTGGACGGCATCCACCTATGAGAAATTTGCAGCGGTAAGAAATCACATCAAAGAGTTCAAGGAGGATGTAACCTTTGAATACTTCAACGAGTTCGGGCTGAACGAGTATGTTAATTTCTTACGTGATAAAAAGGACATGAGAAACAGCACTATTGGCAAACAGATGGGGTTTCTCAAATGGTTCCTGCGTTGGAGCTTCAAAAAAGGGCATCATCAGAACATTGCATACGACGCATTCAAGCCCAAATTGAAAACAACCCCTAAAAAGGTAATATTCCTGACATGGGATGAACTGAACAAACTGAAAGATTATCATATACCGCATGACAAACAGTATTTGGAACGTGTCAGGGATGTCTTTCTGTTCTGCTGCTTCACGAGCTTACGATATTCGGATGTCCGTAACTTGAAAAGAAGTGATATTAAGCCCGACCACATTGAAGTCACCACAGTCAAGACTGCGGACAGCCTGATAATCGAACTGAACGACCACAGCAAAGCCATTCTTGAAAAATACAAGGATGTTCATTTCGAGAACCACATGGCATTGCCCGTCATCAGCAATCAGAAGATGAACGATTATCTGAAAGAACTGGGTGAACTGGCGGAAATCAACGAGCCTGTACGGGAAACCTACTACAAGGGAAATGAGCGCATAGATGAAGTCACACCCAAATACGCATTGTTAAGTACCCATGCAGGAAGAAAGACTTTCATCTGTAATGCGTTGGCACTCGGAATTCCGGCACCGGTGGTCATGAAATGGACTGGACACAGTGATTACAAAGCCATGAAGCCCTACATTGACATAGCGGATGACATCAGAGCAAACGCCATGAACAAGTTTAATCAACTATAAAAGTATCAATTAGTTTCATAGATTACCACCATTGAAGTATATTTGTATTCTGAAAATATCATAAGATGAGCAACAACGGACATAACATAGAAAAGACGAATTTTGATGCATTTATAAATGCTGTCGGTTCGGAAATACAACAGGCGCAAGTACGGCTGATTACCGCTGCCAATGCGCAAATGTTGTTCCATTACTGGAAAATGGGCAACTATATTCTCTATCATCAGCAACTGCACGGATGGGGAAGCAAAACCATCAAACAATTGGCAAAGGCTATCCGATTCAATTATCCCGAAAAGAAAGGTTATTCGGAACGCAACCTTACCTATATGTGTCAGTTTGCAAGAACATATCCATTGAGAGCATTGCAGAATTTCATTGATACGGATGCAAAGCTGATAGCTCCAAGCGTGAAGAAAATTGAAGATGAAGTACACTACTTAAATGATTCGCAATTTACGCAAGAGCCTCTTGCGCAAATTCAATCCGTTGATAACAAAGAAATTATAATCACGCAAGAACCTCTTGCACAAATTCATAATGTTGCCAAAACCGTATCCGACATTTACCGTATGGAAATTAAGGATATAGAAAACGTATTTATGGCATCACCTGTTGCAAGAACCAATTGGGCAAGCCATGTGATTATGCTTAACAGTTCGCTTCCATTGGGCGTAAGCTATTGGTACATGAAACAGTCCGTGGAAATGGGCTGGAGCAGCAATGTTCTTAAAATACAAATTGAGACCAACTTATATAGCAGACAAATCAGCAACAACAAGGT
>ERZ777305.653-NODE-653-length-54496-cov-3.653625_pt1 | contig 54496 bp, 70 predicted proteins | sample MGYA00374965_ERZ777305 | MGnify/ENA primary metagenome ERZ777305 (study PRJEB29328, sample SAMD00013331) | mouse gut metagenome | study: EMG produced TPA metagenomics assembly of the Metagenome analysis of fecal microbiota from mouse which was promoted...
TGACGATACCTAAGTTGGAGGACGTATCCTACAATTTGGTTGACTCTAAGGGATACCTGTCAGGTTTCAGGAACTTACTGAATATGGGGCTTGCACAGGTGTTAAGTGCAGAGAAGCCTATACACGTTTATTCGGGAGTATCAGTACTACGCTACCCCAATATACAGGCGCAGGTTCGTACACCGGGTTTCGACTGTACTATGGTTATCGCGCCTGAGCACGCTAAGTTGTTAGTTCGTTTTGAACCAGAGGAGTACGCGTTCTCGACGACAGACAGTGCGTTGCTTCTACGCAGACAGAACGCAACACTTGCGTTACCTATCTCGATGCAAAGAGAAGAGAACCACTTCACTGAGTTTCTACAGGGTATGTCTGAACCGGTTACCGTGCAGATGGGCGGATTCCTCGACCGGTTGCGCAGTATGTCGAAGTTGAGTCCCAGAGGGCGTGTGAAGCTGATAATACGCGAGTCTGGTGTCGAAGCTTCAGTACAGAACGACAACGCTGTTATCTCGACAGCGTTGGGTGATATTGAATCTAAGGTGTTAACTGCATTGCACGTTCCTATGCCGTTGTTCCTAGCGATGGTTAAGGTTATCGGTGATAGTACGGCGCAGTTTTTATATAAGGAGGATTTGTTATGCCTGAGAACGCAGTTCATAATTATAGTGACACGTGCTCTCGTTTAGGCGCAGAGATACAGGAACTTGCAGTCAATATTCGCGTTGGTGAGCAGAACAAGAAGTTACGCGACGCCTATGCCGAACAGTTACACAGGCACGAGCAGAACATCGACTTGTGTAACGCAGTAATGGAGATGTTGAAGCCTATGATCATCGACGTCGAGGAGTATATCAATACACGTCGTGAGGAAGCGATGCTCAACATCAACAATGCTTTGCGTATGGCTGGCGATATTATACCTGACGCAGACGAAGGTATAAAGATTAAGCTGGATGGTGACGAAGCCTTCGTAGTTACGTCAGACGACAGAACAGTACAGAACACAGAGGGCGGTGCCTTCAGGCACATCTCTGCTACGTTCCTACAGTCGGTTATCCTGTCGTCTAATCCCGACAATCTCAAGACGCTTATGCTTGATGAGATGTTTGCGCAGGTTAATGCGGAGAACACGGCTAAGCTGTCCTTGTATCTAAGCGCACTTATACAGGATATGCAGGTTATTTGTATCGAGCAGAAGCCTGAGATCAAGAGTAACATCGACACTCTGGTGTACCACTTCAAGAAAGGCGAACAGTACGCAGAGGTTTCTAAGTCTATGATACGGGCTGGCGTCGATGTTGCAGAGGAGGGTTAACCTTGGTTGTTAAGTTAATCGATTTGTACAATACCAAGTACTTTTATATATCTATCTGTAAAGATCTCACGTACCTATTCTCGTCGTGCTGGCAGATAAGGAACAACACGTCGCTACAGATGCACGCCGGAAACGAGAAGATCGCTAAGGTGTTCGACTGTTTCAGAACGGGGGCACCGGTGCAGTTCGACTTGGCAGGTGGCAAGTATACCTCTGATGCGTGCGCTGTTATCCAGAACGCACAGCGTGAATATGGTATTCAGTTTATTGATACTGAGTGTGAGTGGCGTGAGCAACTGTTTCGTGAGAACGATGAGCGCTTGCAGTACGCCAAGTCCGTTGCTGAAACTACAACGCCGCTTCCTATTCTGGAGCGTGGAGAGCCTACGATAGACTACATCAGGTCGCTGCAGAAAGGTATTATCTACAGCGTACCATTTAACTACCCGGGCAATATCTGGATGCAGGTGGTTACTCTTATAAATATCTACAGACCGTCGATTCAGCTGTACCTGCAGAACAGGGAGTTACAGTTGTTAAGCTTTATTGCTAAGCAGCTTATTCCTGAGGATTTGAACAGGTTTGAAGAGTACTATATGATAACGCCGCAGGGTGTTCAGAAAGTTCGGCGTGGTGAAAAGATATATGTGCAGCAGTTAGGTTACACGGATGTTGCAGGCGCTTTGACCGTAGCAGATTTCGTGCCTACTGATTTTGGAAGTGTTCCGCTTAAGGATGATGTAACGTTTCGGGTTATTGCTACCAATTGTATTCATGAGGTCAATAAGTACCACAATACCCGCGCAGCTAAATTAAGCGAGTTATTCTGAAAGGAGCAGTTTGTTTTATGAATATACAAGGTTTGACTGAGGAGGCTTTTATAACTACTCTGAAGGCGTACCTGTTTACAGAGTACACAGAAGAGCAGGCTACCCTCATCAAGACGTTCGGAACTGGACCGGCGTTCTGCTTTGCTAGTCCCGGAACTGGTAAGACCTACACGGCTATCGGTGGCTTGTTGTTCGCTGAGTTGTACAAGCAGATACCGGGCGATTGTATCTACGCTATGTCGTTTACTAACATGGCTACCGGTGAACTTATGTCCCGTTATACACGATCGTGTCGTAAGTTAGGTATTTCCAACACGATACACTTCTCGACGTTACATAAGTTGTGCTGCGGTATCTTGGCAGAGAACTATGGTAAGCTCGGTATGACAACATTCAATAGAGTGTCCAAGATGTCGATGGCGCAGTCCTACTCTCTGGTCGAGAACTCCTGTAACGAATGGGGATATTCGATAGACCCGAAGACGATACGTGCAGTTATCAGAGCGTGTGAGTCACTCAACAGTGCGCTGGTATTCGATGAGGACAACGTAAAGACCAAGATGGCGTACAAGGAGTGTAATGTTGAATACTGGTTATTTGACAAGATTCGCGGGCTGTTGTTCGCATACTCGCTGTTGGTGGAGAGTATCAACGTGTCAGATATCCTGCTGTACACTCTTACGTTGCTGGAGAGGTTTCCGGAGGTTTCTACGCAGTTTAAGGCTAAGTGTAAGCTTATGTTAATAGATGAGGCCCAAGACCTCTCCCTGTTACACCTGCGGGTAATAAGTATGTTGACAGACAATCCGGTGTTTATCGGTGATATGAAGCAGCAGATTTATGCCTTCAATGGAGCTTGTCAGGAGATCGTAGATGCGTTCTTTAAGCTCTATCCGAATGCGACAACTACCAAGTTGACTCAATCGTTCCGTTGTAAGAACGAGATCGCGGATTTTGCTACCAAGATTATCCTGCACAACAATATCGGTGGAGAAGATTTCACCGGTAACGGTGAGGGTGGTAGAGTGTTCGTAAGAAGCTCGGATTCTGCTGTTGACTCTGATTTCTCGCTCAAAGGTATCTGCGAGAAGCTTAAGGAAGATTACGTTGCCAATAACAACAAGTTGTCACGCGACTTCCTGTTCCTGTTCCGCAACAATGCGTCAGCAGTTCCTATTGTCGATGAGTTGTATAAGCAGGGATTACCGTTCCGAGTTAATAACTACACGCCTGCGTATAACATCCCTGTTATTAAGGAGATGTGCGAGATACTTCGGTTGTGCGAGTCGCCTACGACGCTGGATAATATTCCGGCTATGCGTTATCTGATTCCGGAGTTCCGCGCTTATCGTGACTTGAAACAACACCCGTATTACAATATATGCCGTAAGACTGGGCAGAGCGTGTTCGCCATTAACTACTCGTTCAAGAACCCGGGTGAAGGTTTGGACGCAATGAACGTGATGTTGCACATCAGCGTGATGATAAAGAATGGGGCATCTGTCGGTGATCTGTTCAACGCTATGTGGCGCTGTTACGAGGAGATGTGGGTAAATCCGAACAGGTGGAGATACGATAACGAAGTCGACTTCTACATCAGATCAGTTAAAGCCCTCACACTAAACAAGACCTATCCGGAGTTTATACAGGATGAGATACGCAAGGAAGCTATCATCAAGGAGTCAGAGCGTCACGAGCGTGGTGTGCGTTGTTATACTATGCATGCGTCAAAGGGTCTTGAAGCTGACGTCGTTTATATCCTCGACGCTGATGAAGGGATTATCCCCAACACTAAGAAGATCGACAGGATGGTTAAGCGTAAGAGTGAAATGGACGCGGCACGTTCTATTCGTGAGGAGCGCTCTCTGTGCTACGTGGCTTGCACTCGTGCTAAGGAGGAACTCAATATCGTCTACGGTGGCGACCACCCGTCGTCTATCATTATGGGACAGAATCCGTTTGAAGAGTTCGACGATATCTACCGGTACTACAGTGTGCAGGGTGACGATATCGCAGCGTTCAACAAGTTCACACAGGAGTATATAAAAGTATGACAAAACAGGAAAGCAAGTTAACGTTGGAAGAGTTGTTGAACAGCATGACGACTCTTGACAAGAGCGAGTACACACCGGAGGAACGTGCGGCTATTGCGAACAGCGAGCAGGTGTCCTACGATGAATTTCTGTCGCACGACTTGGCTAAGGCTATACTCGGGAAAGACTACGATCCCGAGTGTAGTTATAAACTGTTGACAGAAGTAGCGCAGACTACCGTTCTTAAGATAGACCCGCGCATACCTGAGGATGCAGAGCCTGTTGCCGACGACAACGGTGTTATTATACGGGCGCATATTATGGAATATACTTTGCAGGAGTCATCACCCGATTCCTATAAGGTAGATTTAGAAAGTGAAGAGAACGTAACACGCGAGTGGTTCAATATTGAAGAGGATCAACCGCGTACGCACAAAATGATGGACTGGAGACTTGTATTTGGCCTATGTTTCCTATTGCTTTTCATAGTGTGGAACGTTACGCTCTTTTATCTTCTACAGTTTAAGGCGGCACTGTAATGGGTTTTAGTCAATACAGATTTGGTAATATACATGAGTGCTGGATCGAAGACGGATTCGTTTGTCAAGAGATGCCCTGCACTAAGCAGGTGTACAAGTACCCAACGCGTCTGACGGACAATATACCACGCCAGCTCAATATATTCTCGTCGTTCAATGTAGCGTTCCTACTGTACAATGAGGATAAGATGTACATCGGTCGAAATGACGGGTGGATATCAATATACAGGGCTGACGATGGGCTGCTCGTTGGGTTGAACAATTGGGACGCACCTAACGCACCTATAACATCCTTGATAGGCTTCTTTAATTCCACTGACGGGATTAGAGACGTCTACTTGGATATGCGTGATAAGCAAACTATCTACTCTACGTGGAGAAGAGCCGAAGCACGTCTTACGCTCCCTTTTGATGGAAGTTATACAGATATCATTGATATAGAGTCCTATGCTCCAGCACCTACGTTGGCTGACTGGTACCTCTATTCGAAAGGGGGTGAACGTATTGGCGTCGACGTTTGGTCTGTACAGGAAGCGCTGTGGCGCGAAGATTGTAAAGTCTTCTTATGACTTCGACACCGGGATGATTGGTCCGTACTCAGTACCAATTAATCTACCGTACGTTCCTGAGAGTGAGGGGAACACTATGTTCCACGAGTACAATTACTATCAGGCACTGTTGCAGGATGATGCAGCTATCGCAGTGTTCAATCTTAACAACTATTGCCTGTGTGTTCTAACTCCTACGCAGCTGTATCAGACTGTTCTACAGGTAGATACCAAGTTGGAGTTGATGACGTGGAATTTCCGTAGTCCTATTGTGAAGGCTAATTACCAACACATAGGTTACATACGTTCCTATCACGACTGTCTCGCTGTATCGCAATATCCAACCTATTTGATACGCGAGGTTAATTCGCAATTGGCGGAGGACTTCACGACTCCTATTGTCGGGAAGCCGATGATTGACCCGCCACTAGCACTATATAAAGAATTGCTGAATAGTGAAGCAGAGGCTATTTACTACGATCTCGTAGATCTTGAGCCGAAGCTTCTATTCAAATAAGTAAGAAAGGAACAGACGTGCAATGGATTTCATTAGCAACTTGTTTAACACATTTGGAACCATTCCAACACTTATTGCTTTCGCAATCATCGCTCTGCTCTTCTATTCCATTATTAAAGGTGGCAAGGGTAACGGTGGTGGGCAAGGTAATGGGACTGGCGGTGGTCGCGGTAATATGTCAGGTGGTGCTGGCAGTGCTCCACGTCCTCCGCAATCCTCAGGAACACCGCCGACAGGAGGGGTGTAAAGTGGGACTTTTCGGTAGCTTGTTTAAAGGCTCGGATAAGCAGACGTCGTTCTTAGAGGACGCGGATAACGTGCTCACACGAGCCATGCAAACAAAGAACACTGCAGGGTTAGACAACTACTTCACACGTGGTTGTCTAACCAGACTACTCGAACGTATTCGTTTGAGTGAAAAGGCGTATCAAGGTCTCGAGAGGTACAAGCACGTCAACTGGAAGAAACTCAGTGATGACGGTACAGAGACTATCTACATGAAAACAGTCACTTATGACAATGTGAAGATCTCGAAAGGGATAAGTGCAGCTGTGGGTTCTAATTACACAGAGAGATGGACTGTCGTTATCGACAAAGGTAGTCCTAGGATTTCAGAAATAAGGAGAGAATCTTAATGGATATGTCGTTACAGGCTGAGTCTCTGCGCTTTAACGATGTTATGCGCGGAATGGTAAAGGCAACAGAAGCTGAGTTGGAAGTTATCAATGCTCGTATAACTGAGCTTACTGAGCTGTTACAGACTAAGGAAATGTCTACCGACCGCTCTGAGAACGCTTCGTTCCAGATTGCTACGGACGAGCGTGACGTTAAGACAGCGGTTCGCAGTGCTCTACAGAAGCGTATTGCTACGTTTGAGCAGGAGACAGAAAACAGTTACGCACCTACCGGTTTTGCTACACAAGGATCCACCCTGGAACTTGAGGTACAATCCATCGATGGTAAGAAGCCAATTGCTATGAAGACGAACTTCATCTTGAAGTTGGTACATAAAGACTTAGGTAAAGCTGACCTTGGGTTAGTTGCTGTGTCTAGTAACGTTGGTGCAGCAGTGCTTGGACACAGGGCAGGGGATCTTATCGAAGTCAAGGCGCCTAAAGGCAGAATTTGCTATAAGATTGTGAGGTTATATTAATTATGATTTTTGTATCGAGTTTAAGCGTGCTGGCCAAGAACGCGTTGAAGACGCAGGTCATGCAGTCTAATCAAGCAAAGATTATTTCCCAAATGTCCATCGACCCGGATACTACGAGGATGGACACGGTTTTGCTCGGACCTAAGGATTACAACCCTGTAAAGGTTCAAGCGATGCAGGACGCTATCGACAACAGACACCCGGATGTCTGCGTTATCTATATTTACACCAAGGACAAGGAAGCTGACTTCTTTGAGTGTGAGTATAAGAAGCAGGTAAAGAAGTTGAACAAGCAGGCGATCATCGACGTTATCGAGGAGTTCGTAGGAGAGCACTCTATTCGTCAGGGTAAGCAGCGTGTTACCTCTGGTGACTTCGTTGTGCCGGAAAGTGATATGATCGGCGAAGTGTCACAGGAAGAGGAAGAGCAGGTACAGTACCAGAGGTTCGAGGAAGAGTTCCCGGAAGAGAAACCGGTTGTGAGTCTTGAGAAGCCGCCTGTTGAAGAAGAACAACTGGCAGGTAAGTTTGATCTTAACTTTGATGACTTAGAGGAGCCGGCACCTGAGCAGGAGCCTCTTGATACAATGACAGAAACACCTGACCCGCTTCTTGCTCCTACTGAGGAGTTGCCTAAGATTCCGGAGCAGGAGTCTCTGGAAGAGCAGCTCGAAAGAGTTAACAACTTCTACGAGTGGCCGCTGTTTCAGGAGAAGCTCAACAAGGATTCCGTTGTTAAGCAGCTTATCCACGAGAACTCTGAGTACGCAGGGCTTATCCAGACGCTCGATGTTCTTGATAAAGAGATTCAGGCGATCTGGAACGATAAGGCGTTGTCACACGACCAGAAGTTTGAGAAGATCAAAGAGATTGGTCTGCGTCGGTCAGTAGTACGCGCAGCATCCAACTCTATTAATGTGGAGAAGGTTATCTCGATCATCTCCACTATCGTACTGTCTGCTAAGAGAACAGTTGATGACAAGATCAGCGGACTGGACGCTGCTATCTATAAGATTACAACGGATAAGAGTCTGCTTGCAGACACGTCCTATATCGACAAGGCAATATCCGAGCGTGCTAAGGTTCAGCTTGAGCTGATGGAGATGGCGCGAGGTCTTATCGACCTCTACAAGTCCATAGACAACTTTGTGGTTGCGGAGATTGCCGACCTTGACAAGAGATTGCCGTCTGCTAACCAGTTTATCAACGATATGGTTAAGCCGATTGGTACACAGATCTTTACACCGCAGAACACAGCGCAGTTGGCGAACAAGCTCTTACAGGCGCTGCAGAAGAACACTATCGTTGTATCTCAGATCGACGATGCTATTCAGGCAGTCATCGCTAAGCTGTTCGAGCTGTGCGACAAGGACGAAGAGATCATGCGGTATCAGCAGAACAAGATTCTTATGATGTCCGCTAACCGCGTTGAGGACGTTGTCATCGTTGACTCGTTGCTCAAGAATATTCTGCGTCTCTATGTGGGTGCAGATAACTCGGGTCGCTCTGCTACGGCTATCACGTGGTGTGGTCTGCTGTCACGGAGACAGAACTCTCTGCTTATCGATCTTACCGGACGCTCTAAATTCAGAGAGTACGGCATCACACCGGTAGACCTTGATACGTTTATGAAGAACCGTATCGAGCAGCAGTTCCTGTGCGTGGAGTCCAATCATATTCTCGGACCTGACGAGTTGCAGGAGTTCGTGAACCAGCTGAAGTCTCGTCTCAACTACTATCCGTTTGTGAACGTTATCCTCGCACCTGAGGACACGGAAGGACTTGATCAGTTGAGTAACGACGCTAAGTGCGTGCACTATATCACAGACTGTTCTAACGCGTCGCTCGGAGTTATGCGTGACGTGATCCAGAAACACCAGTCGCAGAACATCGCACGGAAGCTGATTACAATCGAACCACCTGTGTCCCCGCTGATGATCGCAGACGCAGTTCGCATCGATCCTACAATTTGTCAGTGTGTAACTATCCCGAACGTTCCGGCTATTCGCGCCTGCGCAATCAAGCACGATCGCCCGTTCGAGTATAACGATGTCGCAAGAATATTCGAGGAAGCCTTCAGATGATGCAATCACTGGTGGGTGTTATACCTGCTATCGACGCAGGGATGATTGATGAAAAAACATCCCTGCGTTTTAAGGATAAGTCGCAGTTTAAAACACCCGAAGCACTTATCATACACGAGCAGAGGGTTATCGACGACGAGCGCCTATTGGATGCTTGTCAACGTGAGTACAACCTGATACTGCACACACCTACGCCGCGATACGTGCCTGTTGATGTGCAACGCAACTTTGAGAAGTACAACGTCGTTGTAATAGAGCAGGATGTGGCAGATGGTAGTATCACGCTTGGTATGTTACCGGAGCATAGGCAACAAGTTATCTTGTCTGATATGTACAAGATAAAGCGTGTGTTAGTTCCTATCTACTACTACGTGGAGTTGCGCGAACAGCAGTTCGGCACTCCCGACTTCCTAGCTGACTTGCCTATCAAGGACAAGTGGGAATTCATCGTGAACGAAGCACTGTCACTAGATGCTTCCGATATAACAATCACCAACGTGCACAGCGGGGCTAAGGTGTACTATAACGTTCGGAAAACAAAGGTTCGTAGTAAGCGTAAGATACGTCCCGAGGATGTTGGTGAACTTGCTAACTTGTTGGCAGCTGGCGCTAAGGCGACAATGGCAGACGAATCGGCAAAGCCTAGGTATTTCGCTATAGATATCAACAAACAGAACAGAGGTCGTGTTGTTATAAACAAGACCTACTATGGACGGCTTATTACTATCCGTGTACTTCCTAACACCGTTCTGAAGAAGTCACTCGAGGACTTGCACATCGAACCAAACACGTGCGAGTTCATCAGGGAAACAGTTCTTTCGCCGGAGAAGGGTCTACGCCTATTTATTGGCGAGACTATGTCCGGTAAGAACACTACCATCCTGTCGGCGCTGCTGGAGTTGGTTAAGACTGACCGCTACAAGATAGTGTCTCTTGAGCAGCCCGTGGAAATACTGGTGGATGGTATTGAGCAGATACAGGCGGAGACGGATGATGAGTTTGCACTCAATGCTGACTCACTCCTACGGCAGAACCCGGACGTTGTATACTTCACGGAGATTACAGCTCGTACTGCTACTGCTATTATGCAGCAAAGTAATACTGCTAAGGCAGTTTTCAGTTCTATACACGCGAACAGTATAGCGGACGTTTTATTCCGTCTAGAGGATATTACACACATGCCTATAGACAGGATTATACTTACGTTGCACAGTTGTGTGTATCAGGAACTCGTAAGGGACGACCGTACAGATACGGTTAAGCCCTACAATCGTTGTTTATATTTCAGTCAAGATCTCAAGATGCAACTCTACGGAAAGTCGGTAGCAGAGATAACCGGTATACTAAGCGCAGAAGAAGATCGTTGGGATTTAAATTAAGGAGTTTTGTAAAAGATGAATATTGGTGATACGGAGGTAGTTCACTATATGGGAGTGTCTGATGATGAACACTTATTCACTACTAAGATGCTTTCAGAATTAATTAAAGTAAAGGAAGAGCACTTATTCGGTAAGTCTGTACTGGTCGTGTCGCAAGATGTAAAGTTGACACGTCAGTCACTGCGTGCCTATGTAGCACTTCCAGCGTAAAAGAAAGGCGGGTTGTGACCAATGGGAACTATAGGTTTATATAGCCGTCTATACGAAGGTGTTTATGTCACACAACAGCTAGCACCTAAGATGCCAGAATTATCTAATCCCGGCGTACCCCTACTGGAAGACGCTAAGGATGTAACTCTGGCGCAGTATAGTAAATATACGAAGGATGTACTCACTGCTCACAAGATGAAAGACTACAGGCGTAAGCGCTTTAATCTTGTACTACTTCCTGAGGTCAACACACTGTTTGATAGGCTGATAGAAGGGAGTGAATACTGGGGTGCACTGCTTCGTGATGAAGGCCCTTACTCGTGAGGGTACTTGGTTTGAGTTTGAAATCACTGACGCGCCTACACGCTTCGACGATACAGGGTTCGTGTTGCTTGCAAAGCCTAACAGTCCTAAGCTGTTGCTCGACAAGTTACGACGCGGTGTACCTGAGTATGGTGTCTACGAAGGAGACATAATTAATGCGGAGGGGCAGCGTTGGTTGGTTTGTTATGAACGCGGATTCTATGCAATTAACGAACAGTATATAACAAGGTTTCTTGACAGTTTTGATAAGTTTAAAATTGCTGGTACTTGCTTCGATAGTGAATTCAGGGTTCCTATTTCGATGCGCAGCAAGCATCTGTTCAAGTACAACAATACAATATTCCGTATTGAGGATATACTCGGTAGTTATGACAAATCCGCTTTGATACTTCGCTGTTGTAGCAATCCTGTACCTAGCGCTGATATACAACAGTATTGTGGAATAACTAGGGATAGGAACAGAATATTCCTAGGCGATGCAGTTGATGACGCTACCGTTGCTTTACATAAAGGTAGAATAGTATTAGCTGATGATACAGGATACAGGGATTTCGCAGATGGAGGTAAATTATAGATGGATGTTTTTCCCTCACTGATAGGTGAAACAGAATTTAGTTTTTACACGCCGGGAGACTTTCTCGCCCTACGCGGCGTGTTGAACGATGTGCTCGCTAAGGATATTCAGAATTATATGAATAACCCGATGGCACGACCGGAGATAGTCGCTCGTATAAAGGAGAACTTGGGACCTACGATCGAGTCCCTTACAATGCACTTCACTATGGCAGAGAACGGAACGTTCGACCTCGTGCGTAGCTTGGTTCCTGAGACGTTGCCTAGCTCCGGTGCTGACCTGCCGAAGTTGATCGAGCAGTTGACGTTCCTTGAAGACAACGCTCCTAAGCTTCTGACGCAGATACCTGGGCGTAAGCGTGCAGACTATGACTCGTTCTTGTCGTCGTTGTCGGGAGTGTTGACGCGTATGAAAGCTGAGAACGTAACACCTACCTATCCTGACTTACTCGAGCGTGTTGAAGCTAACAGCTTCGTGTTTTACACGCCGAACGAGAAGTCTCACAATACGGGTAGTTCGATTATCAGTATGCGTAAGCGTCAGTGGACAACTGTTCTTCGTGGTGCTCAGTTTATGCAGCGCTGTAATGAAGAGAATATATCCTACCCGGAAAGGAGGAAGTTCTGATGGAGAGAGTACTTCATATATTTGACTCACTGCCTTTCATACACGCGGGAGCTATCAACAAGTACAGTGTGCTGGAGAAGCTCGTGGATGCAGGAACAACGTGGCGGATGCAGACGACACCTACCGGCGGTGTTCGGTGGTTACTCAAGAACATCTACACTGCTGCGGGTAATGGAGATGTATTTGTCGCATCTGATCGCACTCCTACGATTAAAAAGGATATGTATCCGGAGTACAAGGCTAACCGCGAGCACGACCCTGTAATCAATATACAGCGCGGCGTTGCGGAGTATATCCTACAGGAGTGTAATATAACAGTTGTTGCACGCGCTGGATATGAAGCTGATGATATTATCTACAGCGCCGTTAAGAAGTATTACGACCGCTATGATAAAATACACATCTACACCGGCGACTCTGATATGGCTTTCTTGATCGATGAGAAAGTTGATATCTGTCCTGCTAGTTCTCGAGCTAAGCACATCACCAGAGATAATTATGAGGAGATTGCTATACGCGGTGGTGTCAAATACAACTGTGCTACTATGTTCAAGATACTGTGCGGTGACAGGAGTGATAACATACCGGCGCTGCCAACGGAAAAGCAGTACGAACTTGCAAAGCTATTCTATCGCGACGGTTGGTACGAGCAGCTTGGCGATAAAGCTTTTGTTCGTGAGTGGATGCAGTTGCTTTCGCCCAATGAGGTTTCACAAGTTGATCTCGTGTTCCCGCTGGATGTTACCGACTTGCCTGATGAATTGAAGACGTGGAATAAGCAGATGCTTATCAATTTCGGTGACGCCGTTGGTGGTGACATCTTCCTTGGTAGAGCAGCTGTTGATTTTGATATTGAACCCCATATCACTGCTATGCACTCTATGGGTTACTATGTGGAAGGAGATACTCGATGATACGGATCGATGAAAACCTACAGGTCGTTGTTGTTGTAACACAGGGAAAGAAAGAATGTAGTTTCTACATCCCGGACTTCAATGTGACAGTACACGGCATCGACTTGCTTGAAGCGCAGGCTAACGCTATTACCTATGCGTCTGCGATCTACTACTATAACGTTGAGCGTAACATTGAATTTAAGCTTGACGCTACCTATGAAAGTGCGCATAAGCATTGCAAGACTAAGAAGAGTTTTGTAACGTTTATACCCTTAACTAAATAAGAATAAGAGGTAAACTTATGTTAAATCTTAAGAGAATACGCAATACCTGTATCGCGTTGTGCGCTTCCATAAGCTTGCTTGTTCCTGCTGTTCCTGTGTCTGCTGCTGAGATGACGGTAGCAGACACGCCTTCAGCAGGGTGGACGTTCGCTCACCCGACGCCTACAGAGATTGCTAACAGACCAGACGCACCGCTTAATACTGAGCTGTACAGAAAGCAGTATAGCAAGCAGATGGGTGGCAACAATGCGCTGAGTGGTTACATGATAAACGCTCAGCCTAACTCTGCTATTGTGTTCGATGCTAACACAAATACGGCGGTGGTCTGCGATCCTGCAGCAGAAGTCAATCAGGCGACCCCCCGCGGTTACAATGGATTGTCGCCCAACTACACAACAGGTGTACTTGACTTGCCGCGTCTGACAAGTCAGTACTACTACAGCATCATCGGTTATAATATCGGGTCAAAGCAGGAACCTGTTAATAACGAAGAGGGAGGTGCCTACGGGTTGTCTGTGAAGAGAACCTTGTACCCTACTCTCACATGGACTCGTGATATACCGAAACTGAGCGAAGTATACCTCGCTGTTATGTCCGCAGACACAAACAGTCAACAGCGACAGATAACGGTGAGGTTCGCAAGCGAGCAGCCAGCGCTTCCTAGTAGCTGGCACGATTGCTCAGAGTTTGTTCTCGAGGATGCACTCAATCCGGACTACAACTCCATCTATAAGACGGAGAACATTACCTACTATCCAGCTGAGTTACACCGATCCTGTATTGTTACTTCTCAGTTTATTGTTGGGCACAACGATATCTGGGCAGTCAATGCTGACGGGCAGACTCGTAATATCTTTGGTTGGTTCGTAAAGCAGTTCAGCCCGTCTAGCGGACCAAACACATCGGTGCATGAATACTTATCCCTTCCCGGGACTTTTGTAACTTATCCTAATTTCCAGAATGGTGCGGTTACAACTGACGTAAGAGAGCTTGTCTGGCCATATATACATGGAAGTCAGAAGCCTGAATACTTCGCTGTCTTTATGCCACATGGCACTGGTGTAACCTATAACTCCAACAAGGGTACGGTGTCTACTGTAAACAACAATGTCGTTGATCACCAGTATAATATTGGTGGCGGAACGAAGGTTTACAAAGGGGTTTACGCTGTCTGCTATGGCGATTCGTTCAACGTGTTCGCAGTTGAGAATACTGCGTTTAGCGGGAACTTAAACAGCATCAGCGACAGCGCACCCAGTAAAACGTTTGATAATGGCAGCGTGTACAACGTAGAGGAGGAGTTCCTTGGAAAGTTCGGATTCAGGACGTGGGCTAACGCCATGGCGAACCAAGGATTTGACGTGTCTGAGTATCCAAACGTGAAGTACACCGGAACAGAGCGTAAGACGATCAATGTGTACAACACTGCTATGGCTTACGGCGGTGTAATAGGGAATGCTTACCGGTTGACAGCCGAAGCACCTATCGCTCACTACACCGTAGTTACACGCTATCAGGCACCTAATTCAACAAGCTCGGAATTAATAAAATGTGAGGAGCTCTCTATCGCGCTTAACACGCCTGCTCCCTCGCTGAAACAACCTACAACGAGTTACCCTATGTACACCTTTGATAGGTGGTACACAGACCAGGCTTGCACCGTCGTCGCCAATATGCAGACGATTCATCAGAATGCTAAAGACGGCGATGTTATACAGTTATACGGTAAGTACAATTACACTGGTGGTACTTACACCGTACAGTTTTACAATGATGCTACCGGCGAATCGTCCAGTAGTACTTTCGAATGTAGGGAGAAACCTACACTTCCACCGACACCAACGCGAACTGGCTACTTGTTCAGGAACTGGGTAGAGGTTTACAATACTTCTAGCACCAGTGGAACAGACTACGTTCCTGACAACTTCAATCCTGTCAAGGATCGTAACTACATCTTCAAGACTTTCTGGGATGTACAGGGCGTTATCACTAACGTCACGTCTAACAAGAACGAGTACTATGTTGGTGATTCAATAGATAAGAGTGCTGTTGTTGTGACTGTACAAACGGACAACAACGGAACTACGAGAACTCTTGGAGTTGACGAGTTTACAGTTTCTCCAGAAAAGGTAAACAGTGCGGGAAGAAACCAGATACAGGTGACCTATACAGCGACGGGGGCAACTGCGACGTTTGACGTCACCGGTAAAGCTGTTACTCCTGTTTCGTTAACTGCTAGGTATACTGGCTCGGCGCTTAACGTCGGTGCTACTATCTCGCGTTCCAACGTAATGTGTACAGTAAACTACAATAACGGTACTTCTGAGACTGTTACAGATTTCACACTGGCACCTACTACAATCGCTAGTGCGGGTGCAAACACAATCCGTGTTATCTACGGCAGTCTAAGTACTACAATAACAGTGACAGGTAATCGTCCGTCAGGTGGCACAAGCGGAGGTGGCACTTCCGCGCCAAGACCTACGACGCCGTCCACTGGTGGCAACAAACCTTCCAATGGCTCTACCACTGGTACTGGTAACAAACCGACTACTGGTAATAAACCAAATGGTACAGGGTCAAACACGCGTGCTCGTCTTCAGTCAATCACCGCTTACTACAAGGGCGCACAGCCTTACGTGGGCGATGTGCTGAAAGCAAATGATATCGAAGTAACAGCTTCGTATCAGGACGGAAGCACCACGACACTGAGTTCTACAGCTTTCCAGTTCTCGCCCTCTTACGTGCGTAATGACGGAGAGAACACCATTACCGTGTCCTACGGCGGACTAACAACAACGTTCACCGTGTCAGCTCTTTTGAAGTCTGACAACACATTGCAACCCGACGGGGCTAGCAATACAGGAACTCTAACTACTACGTCTACAGGGCGTGTGATCGGTGTTGACGCTAATGGTAATCCTATCTACGAAGGTAGTGAAGGAGGCGGTGGTACTTATACTGGATCTGCTAATACGCAGGATACAGGAACAGTGCTTGGTAATCCGTTGACGGGTGCGGGAATGCCGTCGGGTAACAAGGGAACTTCTACAGGTTACTTGAATGGTTCTAACATACTGACGACACGTCTCTATGGCGGAGCCGTAACTGAGGAGAACAAGCTCGATATATTGGCTGAGATAAACGCAGCGGGCGACACAGCTAGCAGTGTAGATATTCAGTTGATGAACGGTGCTGGTGGTAACGATATCACGGCTCCTATGCTTGAGGCTCTCAAGGAGAAGGATTTAACCCTAAACATCAATATGATGAATCCGGACGATGAAGGTTTGTGTGTTGGACAGTGGTCAGTGTACGGTGGATCACTGACGGATACGAGTAAACAGTTCAACCCAAATATTACGTTTGAGGTTACTGACAAAGGTTCTGAGATCTTGACGTATATCGCAGTAGCGGACGGTGAGTATCCTGATAACGTGCAGCTTAACGTATTTCCTGCGTTGGGCACCTATGCATCCGGAGAAGCTATTCGTGTTTATACCTGCGGTTTCGACAAATCTGAGGCGCACTTTGAGTCTATGTTCTCGTGGAGTGACGCTGGCAACATGCTGGCATTCGATGTCACCAAGAGTAAACGTTATGCACTCAGTAATGCGTTGGATGCCTACCCGGAGGGCGGTTCGCTGACTATGGATATTTCCAGACCTAGTGAAGCCGAAGAATCCGAGGAAGAAGTAACTGATGATACAACTGACGACACCGAGCTTGAGGGCGAGGAGCCGTTTGATTGGGGTGACGATCCTGTAGCACCGCCGGCACCTGCCGACGATGAAAAGTCTGGGATACCACTTATTCCTATCGTTGCTGGAATACTCGCAGTACTTGCGCTGGGAGGAGGGGCTGTATGCTTCACACTCCTACGGAAAGCAAGAGCAACTGCTGACGTTCAGGAGCCTATCGACTTTGACGACTATGCCGTTGAAGAAGATGACGTAGACTTTAACGAAGAGGAGGTAGAGGAAACAGATTTTGAAGACTCCGAAGAGGTCGATGAAGACACTGAGGAGTAACTTTAGTTGAGGGTGACTTTACTTTTAAGTCACCCTCTTCTTTTCATTATGAGGAGTGTTTTATGCGAGACACAAACCTACCTGAGCAGAGCAACACCTCTACTCAGCAGAAAAGTAAGTACGAACAGAAGTACGAACAGAAAGCGCGTAAGAAGGTTAATCGTAAGGCGACACTTGCTTTACTGACAGCAGTGTTTACGCTTATCTTCGTGTTACTTATGGGTACTGCGTTACAGACACAGAGTAACGCGGCAGCTGTAGAACAGCGCGTACAAGACCAAGTTAAAGTCCAGATGGACGAGTTGCTTGGCACACCGCCTATGCAGGAGATCATGAACTCCGGCACCTTAGACGCAGAGGTAATAAAAGACGATGTTACGCAGGCTATTAGCGACACCGTACTGAGTCCTATGATTTCCAAGAAAGATACGTTGTCGGCTTCCGATGTGGCTGCTATGGAAAGCAGGATTCGTGAAGCTATCGAGCGTGGTCTCGGGGATAACCTAACTGACCAGACAGTTATACAGCAACTGGAGCAGAGCCTTGGACTTGAAGAAGGCGATCTGTTCTCGGAAGAGTGGTTCCTCGATATGTTGACTAACGTTTTTTCTACAACTATCGAGCAGACTATCTACGACACTATATCTAGTGAGTTGGATTACGTTTATGAAGATATAAATATTCTTGCAGATTATATCGACGAGAATCTGAACAATATCTACAACGATATCAACAATCAGCAGACGCAGATTGACAGTATCAACACTCAGATCGATAATATTAAAGAGACAATGACTACTCTTGCTACTAAGGAAGAAGTAGATAAATTGCAGGTTGAACTTGACGCCCTGAATACTGAGCTGATAGACTACAAGGCGCAAACCGATTTGAAGCTTAGCTACCTTGAAAACACAATGGCGGCTAATTATGACGAACTCAAGGCACTTATCGAGTCTAACACGGCTCGTATTGAGGAACTTGAGAAACGCACTTTGGACAATATGTCTGACACACAGAGTCAGATTAATAATATAGTGAACGAGTTTAATACTCGTATTGAACAAACTGAGTCTAACTTCAACGACGAATTAGACCAGACTAAGGAAGAGCTCAACAACAAGATCGACTCTAACAAAGAAGAGACCGATCAAGATATCGACAATATCTATAACGAGCTGGACGATAAGATCGACGCTTCTAATGATAAGCAGCAGGATTCCCTAGAGCAGACTAAGGATAACCTCGTTGACCAGATTCAACAGGAGAGTCAGAAGCAGCAGGATAACCTGCACGCGGTTGATGATAAGCTGACCAACGAAGTTGCAGACGTTGAGCAGAATATCACTGACAACATCAATGAGAGTAACCGTGAGAACACGGAGAATCTCAACAATGCCGTCGATCAGTTGACTGAGAATATCAACGAGGGTAACCGGGAGAACACGGAGAATCTGAACAATGCTGTCGATCAGTTGACTGCCAATATCAATCAGAGTAACCAGAGTTTGACAAACAACCTTAACCACACAAACAACCAGCTCACACAGAATATAAACAACCTGCAGAGTAATATGCTGTTAAACCTTGGTTCTCTTACAGAATTCGTGAGACTCACGGCGGCGCAGCTCGCTGTGAACACGGAGCAGTTGTCAGGTGTTACGCTGAACAACCTCTCTATTCTCGAAGCGTATACGAACGCTAAGTTCGCGCAGATCGATCATAATATGTTGCGTGCTACCACTATCCTCAATGGTAAATATCGTGAAGCTGAACAAATATCTGAACGATGAGGTTAACGTTAAGTTCAAGGATTTTGCGGCTAACGTTACAAACTCTATGAACACAATCAATGATAACTTGACGAGCTACTCTACTTCTCTGAAGTCTGCGTTTGACGAGTACAAGCGTGCAATGGACATTTACCTTGAAAGTCTCGGTGAAGTTGTTACCGTACAGTCTTGGAACTCAAGCATAGGTGAGTTGCGCCTAACTACGAAGCAGTTCACAGCACCTGAGCTAATACTGGATCCGTATAAGCCCGAAAAGGACCCAACTGTACAGCCCGTTACTCTGAACAATGCACCGCCACCTACTCAAGTAGGTTTCGATCCTAACGGATGGCTTAACACGAAGGATGAGAACGGTAACGTGAATCCTACCGGTAAGAATCCTATCACGCAGGCAGCACATCAGAACTACAAGCCAAACAACAGTCAGATCAAAGAGCCTGACTACGCTAGCAACGAGTATACACCTGATACCTACGAGCCTACTGAAGTGGAGTCGGATCACTACACAGCGCCGGAGTTCGACGCTAATAAGTACAATCCGACTGAGGTCGAGTCCAACGCAGACGCTATCAGGGACACCGTCACTAAGTTTGATGAGTACGGTTATGCTCTCGAGAACGAGAACAATGCTAACTGGCAGGCGGCTCAGGATGCTTTCAACAACGCTATGGAACAGCAGAAGAACGAATTCGACGAAGCTATGAAGAAACAGCAAGAAGACTTCGCTGCACAGCTTGAGGAGTTGAAGAATCAGTACGACACTAATATGACTGATAAGAAGGAAACGTCCGCAGAGAAGTTGCAGGCTAAGCAGGATGAGCTGGATTGGTACAATGAACACAACACGAAACTGCTACAGCTGCAAAAGGCTATGTACGATGCTAAGGCGGAACTGGATGAAGCCACCAACGCAGTGAATGTTGCACAGGCAGATATCAACAACAATCAGGCCGGTGTGAACGCTGCACAGGCCGCTATTACCACAGCTAAGCAGGACAAGGATAATCACCTTGCTGACTCTGAAGCAGCACAGGCTTGCGACGTTATTATATCGGCGCAGACTGCTATCAAGAATCAGTACAACACTGCTCTTGGTGAGGCAAGAACTGCACTGTCTAACGCTGAATCGGCAAAGGACGTTGCTGAGACTAAGTACGACATAGCTCAGCAGGCGTACAATACTGAAGCAGCTCAGACCTATGGAAAGTAGATCTTGACTGAACGGGGCGCTACGCGATACCTATGTGTGTCGCCCTATCTTTAAAGGTATAAAGGTTTTTATGTTTTCAAACTATACGCGTTAATATACGTTACTGTGGTAATCTATACTAACGTATTGTGTTTGAACTCTAACTGGTTACGATACTGAGTTGGTTTAAGTTGTTGCGATGATTTAAACTAATTCAGTATCTCTTTCACTGGATAGTGACTGTAATTATACTGTTACGTGTCGCGGCATGTTACAGTATAATTACTTTCACTATTTTGCAATGAAAGGAGGTAATTTGCTTATGAACAAGTTAGGTATGTTACTTGCATCAGCCGTCTTACTGACAAGTGTTGCAAGTGTTCAGGTGCACGCCGCTGACAACTTGGATATTACCAAAACTCCGTACAAGTTAACCCTGCACGAGTCCACTACGGTCGTTATTCCGTGGAACGCAGATTACTCGTGGGAGTTAGCAGCCGCTCAGGGGGGGGAGTTGAAGGGATAAACGGGTCTCTCGGTGGTGTGATTAAGGAAGAGCGGAAACGACTGAAGAAGAACGCTCGTCTTAGCGTAAACATCGGTCGCAGTCCCACAACAGGAGTCAGCTCAGGTGGTGGTTTATCGTCGCTGAGTATAGACGATAGCGTATACGCTATAGCCGGTGGAGGAGCTGGAAACGTTCCGAGTTATGGTGTATCCGACAAGGTATCACCGACTTCCGCACCTATCAGTATCGCCGCCGGTTACGGTAGCCCTAACGGTTCTGATGGATACGTGAGGTATCACACTCACACAGGACAACCCAACGACCCAATTCCTAGGAGAGCACCGGCAAACGCAGAGCATCCGGTTTTTTATCCCGGAGATGCAGGACCAATTGGTTGCTATATTGGACACCTGCACGGGAAACACGACAAGTTCGGTTGCGAAGATTGTAAGTGTTCGCACGACGAAGAGGGTAACTGCATAAAGCACAATCACCCGTACAAGTGCGGTAAGAAGCAAGGATGGTATGTGAATTGCGGGAAGGAACAAGGTGATATTGACGAGATAGTAGACGCTACTCCTGGCGTTTGTACTGGTCCGCGTGATGCGACGGTGTCCTACACAAATCAAGGTGACGGTTACTTCGTACTAGAGTTATGTGAACACTCTGGACTGTCCTACGCCAACACAAAGGTGCGCTTGCCCTATTATCGTAACGACAGGGTTCACCTACTTATTGTTGACGATACTGTAGTTTATTATGCTAAGTGATTTATGTCTGCATGCGCTATGCGGTGCAGACAAGTGATGGTGTTGCTAGTTGTCGAGACAACTAGTAATAGTTTTGCGTTCAAGGAGGATTATTATGTCTATTGGAGACAACATACGAAATATAAGAAAACAGAAAGGCTTGACACAGGCTGAGTTAGGTAAGCGATTAGACTGCACACAACAAACAATTGCACTGTACGAGAGCAGTGGAGACTCTCTGCATGTGGCCACTGTAAAGAAAGTAGCTGTCGCATTACACGTTGATGTGACGGAACTACTCACGAATGATATTAATACAGTATCACCTTTTCACCGTTACCTAGAGTCTATTGGTTACGTCGTTTCGTATGACAATGGCTTGGAGTTACAAACTGAAAACAGTGTTGTACGGTTAAGTAATGGAGATATCAAATTTCTGGAGGATCTGGAAGTTAGTGTACGTGCAGATATTCAACGTACGCTTGACTTATTAATCGCTACAAAGAATTAGATCATCCTATTTAGTGATTACAAGTGTGTTGTATTGCGTTGCGACGTATTACAAGATATTTGGTTTCCAAAAATCCAGAAAACAAGGGGGTTGTTTGTTTATGAGTAGAAGTGTTATTGAAATGTATACGTGGTTTGAAGGAAGAGATCTTAGTAGGAGAGAAGTGTACCCTACTAGGTTATTTGACAATGAGGATATAGATGCCTTGCTAAGTACAGAAACTGCAAGGGTTTTATTAAGGGAAATAGATAAGAGTGAATATTTAGGAAATAACGCGGTACGTAATGAACTGCTTGGTGTGCAGCCAGCGGAGTATATATCAGGCGGTGTGAAAGTGTTGTTAATGGCTATGAGGTATCGCGACCTTATGTTCCCTATGAGCTTTTTAGGTGATAATTGCGCACACGGTATTTACTTGAGCGGTTTAGGTGTACCCACTAAGTGGGTATGGTTGGGGCATACACCGAAGATGCTGGATGATCAGATAGTGTTATTGCCTGAGTTTAATATCGAAACAACTGGCAAGAATATACAACACGTTATGATATACGAAATACCGGACGAATTTACAAAAGAGGGTAGAGCAAGAGCTTACGCGGAGAAGCAAAAATGAAAGAGATTAATATAGATCTTGAATATAAAGGTTATCATCGGTTCAGTGTGACGTTGCGTGCACGTGTAACAATACTGACTGGTGATTCGGCAACAGGAAAGTCGACTATAGCGCGTTTAAACGTTGACTACGTACTTCTGTCAGCAGACACAACCACACGCGTTTTCAATTATGATCCAGACGTACCTATTGAAAACCAACTTTCAATGGTCAGAGACGCTAAGGCGTTATTATTGGATGAGGATAGTGTAGTTGGTTTACTGAATGCGGGTCATTTGCTTGAGATAATGCACACAGATAAGGCATTGCTGTTGATAACGCGGGATATTCCTCAAGAGGTGCAATGTTCATACACAGATATTTACACTCTAGAGACAGTCGGGAATGTGACAACGGCCGTAAGAATGTATCCTGATTTTACAACACTACCCAAGGCTAATATGTACACATGTGAAGATAGTTCGACTGGGCACAGGTACTTTAGTAACTACCTACACACCAGTGCACCTATGTGCGGCAACTATAACTGGAAAACAGCATTAGGCGACTGTTTAATAATGGACGGAGCGTGTGTTGGACAATTCATTGAGAATATGATGAGATCTGGTAAGAAGCTATTTCTACCAGAGTCCTTTGAGTTCTTATTGTTGCAATATTACTGTGGCTATACTCACGAACAAGCTATAGTAGACTTGAAAGATGACATAACCTTTGAGCGTTTGTACGACAGGTTGACAGTGCAAGAAAAGAGGCTCGGTTTTACGTATAGCAAATCTTTTACGGCAGGACGCTTTTTCTACGCTAGGTTGTTACCTGAGCTAAACGGGTTACCTAATAAAGATTTATCTGCTAAAGTTTTGGTAGACATAGTGTATAGTGCTATTGTAAGCAAGGAGAGCTGTAAGGGTAGACTCTCCGAATTTCTTCGTAATATTGGTTTATCAGAATACTTTTTGCAGGTGTACGATAAACTACCTGAGTCTATGTACGAGTACGAATTACCTACGGAGATTGTGTTTGCATTGCATGATTTAGGTGTGAAAGAGTTTCAATAAATGTTAGGAGATAAGATATGGACAGAAGTATTATGACTGTTTATTTACGACCAAACAATCTGGACAAGTTTGAGGAGAACCCGGAAAGTAATTTTATGCGCTTCGATACTCAAGCTATGCTAAACTCAGAATTTGGAAAGTTCTGTCTTAAGAATATAGATAATAGCGAATTTGATGGGGATGACATGGTGCGCAATGACTTACTGGGAAATATACCTGTAGATCGTATATCGGGAGCTGTGAAAACTTTATTGTTAGCAAAGTACAATCCTACAGTACGTATGCCGCTTGTCAACCTAGGCGACAATTGCGCTGAATCGATTTACCGGTGCAACATGCCTGAACCTACAAGTTGGTACTGGGATGGTTATTTCCCAAAAGTTAGGGCTGACCAGATAGTGTGGTTCCCGGAACTATCACAGGAGGTTACTGGCAATAAAGTTCACCTCTTCCTAATCGAAGATATTCCATACGAACTAACTAATAGATATTTTGATAAACGCTTGAAGGATAAAGATAATGCTACCTGAGACAATTACCAGCACTGTGCACGAGTTAACTTCGTCTTTTGACGATTAACTATATATTAAATCTTATACAGTTGATTGTTTTGTTATAGTTCTGTTTCCGTCAGTGGTTCTGTACTACTGCGCGTGAAGTTATGCAGCAACGTAAGTTGAAATTATACTTTATATGGAGGTCAGTATGAAACGAAAGTTGTTAGCGTTGCTGTCAGTCGTGTGTTTGTTGTTACCTTTACAAACACAGGCTGCTGAAAACAACCTTGTCACCCCCCCTATTTTCTGGAAAATAAGCCGACCGGGAGCGTAACTATCCCGTGGAACGCCGACTATATCGTTACTTTAGCCGGCGGGGCAGGTTCCAGTTCAACGGGACGTCAGGGTGGTAATGGTTATGTTGTTAGTGCGAAGTTAAGGCTAGAGAAAGGCACTGTTCTGTCGTGGACTACAGGCGGCAAGGGTGCTATCACCAAGGCAGGTACAACGTCACGCGGCGGTGGGCAATCAACGTTGTCTATCAACGGCACGGTTGTCTGGGTCGCAGGCGGCGGAGTCGGTGCTACGCCGGCCTACAACGAAACTGCTCGAACTGTTACAGAATGCTCTATGGCAATCGTTGGTGGTGAGTCAGGCGGCAGGGACGGTTACGTACAGTATCACACGTGCTCCAATAGTCCTAACGCACCTTGCTACAGTCAAGTTCCACATACTCACACACGTAACTGTCCTAGTCACCAGTGTGGTAAGCCTGTTAGTGGTGTTGGTGCGTACGGTCAAGGAGGATCGTGTCCAGATGGTCACCCAAACGTTGGTTTCCAAGAGGGAGCTGGCTATTGTCACTACGGTATTATCGATTGTAGCAAGCAGTGGGATATCGCACACACGTGTAGAAAGAATACAGGGCAGGTTACTGCAATTTCAAACGCTACGCCCGGGGAATGTTCTGATAACTTCACGTCGAAATCGCAATCCAACAGTGGTGCTGGCTATTGCAGTGTGAAACTAGCCGATCGCGCAGAACTTGCGTATGACAACAAAGTGGTAAGTTTACCACATTACAAGAGTACTCTTTGTAATCTTATTATCATAGACGATACCGTTGTTTACTACAAAAGACGGTAACAAGTTGCCGTTCTTCTACATGCAGTTTAGGAGAACGAGATGAAGAAATTCTTTTCAGTAATCTGTGCAGTGCTTTTGCTGATTCCGATGCGAGTTAGCGCGGCTGATACGATTACCTTCACCCCCCATTTTCCTACGGGAATGGTCGGGAACGTCTGGAAATTTCACCATTCCGTACTCCGCTTACTATAAATTAACTCTGAGCGGCGCTCAGGGTAGTAGTTATGGTGGCGGAGAGGGAGGTCTAGGAATTACCCAGACAAAGACTTTATGGTTGAGAGAGGGTACTGAAGTCAAGTACCAATGTTCCCCACAAGCACAGCGAACTATATCTGTTGACGTTATGAACATCAACGCAGGTGAAACGAGCAAGTTGTGGTTCGATGATGTGTTACAAGCAACGTCGAGCGGCGGTCAAGGCACGTACGTAAGTAATATCGCACCTACGGGCTGCAACAGCGTCAAACTGTATCAAGGCGGCAACGACAGTGTCGCTACCTACTCTGTTCACTGGCATACAGGTTCTAGCTTAGACGGCTCTGGTTGCTACTTCAAAGAAGAATGTTGGTATAAATACTTTAAACCACCGTGGCACTTTGGTCCCGTAGATTCGCATCACAATGATTCTGATTACGACAACGGACATGCTGGATGCTATATGTACTGCGAAGAGTGCCATGCGTCTGCTCCGTTAGGGCATATGCCAGAGTGTCATACTGGTATGTGGACTACGGGAATCTTTTACCGATATCACGGTGTTGGAGAGCCACCAGTAGCTGGTGCCGAGTGCGGCAGCAACCGCAAATTCTTTCTTGGATGCGGTTACCAACAAGGACAAATCGTTGGTATACAGCCGCAGGTTATCGGCTACTCTGACAACACGTGGGTTGCAGACTCTAGTGTGCAGGATAACGCAGGTGCTGGCAGGTTCAGTATACAATTGATCGAACAAGATAGGTTGTACTACGACAGCAGTAACGTGAACAGTTTGACTTACAGGAACAACGTCGCTAACCTTGTGGTTTATCAGGACCCGAAAACGAATGAGCACTACGCTTTATTCGTTAAACACACTCAACACTAAGTCACCTCTCACCGCCGTGGTGAGGGACAAACTATGAGAAAATGTTTCGCGCTTTTCTTAGCGCTTTTTTTATGTTTCAGTACAACAGTCTCTGCAGCCCAGGAAAGTAACTGGTTGACACACTCAAACGGATACAGTTATAGCCTGGGGGGGACTTCCGAGTACGTAATCCCTTATACCGGATACTATGACATTTCTTTGGCAGGAAGCCAAGGAAGTGCCTATAATAGCAATTCCGGAGGTAAGGGTTACGTCTTAAGTAAAAAGGTTTATTTGAATAAAGGAGACGTAATCAAGGTAGTAGTTGGAGAACGCCCTTCATGGACACAAAACGAATCTGTGCTTACAGTTCCCGGCGGCAACTATTCAGAGTTATATCTGAACGGTGTTCTGCAATGGAGAGCCGGTGGCGGTGCGTCTGAACAGTCGAACAACATCGCACCTACTGGTGTTACTTCAGTACAATACCTAAGCGGCAATCCGACAGCAGATACTGCTGTAACGTTGGTACCTCACTGGCACGAGGGTAACGGTATGTCAGGTCCGACGCATGCGAACCAGTTTCCTACCTTGTATCAGTACAACGATCCCGGTGGTGGACATTATGTTAGTGCCGGACACAAGCACGGCGTACTAAACTGTGAAGCTCACGAGAAGTACAAGGAGCACGGCGCGGCGAGTGGTTCTTCGCGTCCCTGTCCTATCTGCGGACGTGGTATGTGCGGCGAGGGACAAGGCGATTCACCAGATGGATGGATTACAGGTGGTCATGGCGATGGTACTACAACGTGGAGCTGCTCAGGCGGCGATTGCGACAATAAGCCGAACACTTGGCGTATCGGCTGCGGGTATGAACACGGAGAGATTCGTGGAAGTGTCACAACGACTGCAGGCACTTGTTATACAATACCTAACGGTGTCTTCGCATCACCTAGCGCTGAATTGGCACAAGATGGAAACGGTGTTTTCGCCTGCAGTCTTTCTTCACAAGGCACGATCAGCACCACCATGCACGGCGAACATCCTATTGTCTACAAAGGAACTAAAGCTGAATTAGTCTTGGTAGACAAAGAAGGTGAGGACAAAGATTACGTAGCCTATTTCAGAAGATAGATAACTCTTGCCTCCAGTAACTAGGAGGTAAGTATGGTTAAGAAATTTTCAGCGATCTTATTCGCTTTGGTTCTTTGCGCCTGGACTACTTCAGTACATGCAGCGCCTACAGAACTTCCTCTATCTCTGTCCAACAGCTGGGCTATAGCTAAGGACGGGGGGGGATTGTTCGTATACCATACCTTACACCGGAAATTATGAGATAAGTCTCTCTGGTTCACAGGGAAGTGCTTATAGTAATAATTACGGAGGGTATGGTTACGAGCTAACAAAGAATATCGGATTGACATATGGTGATACAATTAAGATAAGTACGCCGAACAGACCCACAGGTTATACCACAGCAAATGGTGTTCTGACTGTACCGGCCGGCAACGACGCGAGGATCTACGTGAACGATAAACTCGTTTGGAGTGCAGGCGGTGGTTCGGGACTAGCGAATCACAATATAGCACCTGACGCGGTTACATCAGTTGTTGTGGAAGGTTCACCTAATCGTACCTATGAAGTACACTGGCACGAAGGCGGTGGTAATTCGGGAGCGTTACATAACAATCAGTTTCCTACTTTATATGGTGTAACTGTACCGGGCGGTTGCTACGTTGGAGATCACAAACACGACGCCTACGGATATGCCTGTCCTAAGGAAGTATGTGGTGGACATATGGACATTACGTACGAAGGTCCTGGTGATGGTCCTGGTGGTTACGACTGGCACGTGCGATGCGACCGCTGCGGTAGCATTGGGTATCGCCACTGGCAAGATGACTACACAGGTGATGGGTACGACAACAGTGACGACTTTTGTGACGACTGGGCATATGCGTGCAATAACCTACCATACAATGTCTGGCATTTGGGTTGTGGCTATCAGCAAGGCGAGATAGTTGATATCAATAACGATAACAGCAATTTACACTCTTGTTATATTGAGTCCGGTTACACGCCTGACAGCGCCACCGTCTCCAACAGTGGTAACTGCAAGTTTAGTATCAAACTGCTGAACCATCAAGGTGTAGTCTATAACAACACAACTGTTCAAAGTCCGTTGTACAAGACTACACGGCTTAATCTGATAATCAAAGATAACACAGTCGTTTACTTTAAGCGACCGTAACTATACTACTCCGTTAAGCAACTAACGGAGGTACAGTATGAAACATAAATTTATACCGGCAGCAATCATGGCTTTGTCACTCCTATTTGGAACGGTAGCCAATGCAGCTGGAAACGAACTTCCTATCTCCCACGGGAACAGGTACACTGTAAACCGCGATGGGGGGGGGGGAGATTACGTATACTGTACCCTTCACAGCAAATTATGAGGTAACACTGTCAGGCTCAGAAGGAGCCGGGTATCCCTCAGAAGCTGGAGGGTACGGTTATACGTTGACGACTACAGTACGTCTTAATAAGGGTCAGACTGTCACAGTGTCGACGCCTAACCGTCCTGCGCACTACACCGAAGGAACAACAACTATTGTGCCACACGGTAACGACAGTGTGTTGAAGATTGACGGTAAAGAGTTTCTACGTGCAGGTGGTGGAGCGCCAAGGTTCAATCAGATAATTGCTCCGACAGGCACGCTCGACGTCCAAGTAGAAGGTGTCAACCCGTTGCCAGTACACTGGCACAGTGGTAACGGAAAGTCGAGCGCCACTCACACGAATCAGTTTCCCACTGTGTACAGCGAGATTCCAGTGGGAGGGTGCTATGGATGGTCGGGACACACGCACAATGCCACACGTACGTGCCCTATGCGGCACAACCATGGTCTCGACCCAAAGGAGTGGCGTTGGTGCTGTATGAACGAAAACAGGAACGGTAACTATGTGCACCCGGACAGTTGTCCATGTCCGGGTACTTGCAGTACTGGAGCTAATCCCTATTTCAGATATGGTCTTGTGTCTATATGTGATAACTCTATGAATGAGTATGCTTGTGGCAATCCTAATAACACACAGGTGATCAAGTGTGGCTATTCGCAAGGACAAATCCTTAACGTTAACAATGACAGTTACCGACAGCACACCTGTTCTGGTGAGTTCACTGGACAATCGTTATCCAATACAGGTAACGGTAAGTTCACAATTCGCCTAGCCGAACAGCAGGAATTAAATTACAGCAACGTTGTTGTAACGACTCCTTACTACAAAGGCGGCTTGTGTGAACTGATCCTCAGAGATGATACTGTAGTTTATTACAAACGGAAATAAACGTACCCTCCTTAATTTAAGGAGGTACTTATGCGTAAATCTATAAGCTTACTAGCAACTATGGCGCTTATGCTATGTAGTTGTTTACAAGTTAGCGCTGCTCCTACCAATTTTCCGTTAAGTTATGGTAACAGTTATACCTACACTGTAACGGGGGGGGGGCAATTACGAGTACACTGTACCTCTCACTGGTAACTATGAAATAACGTTGGCAGGAACCTCTGGTTCCGCCTACGGAGCTACTAGTGGAGGAGCAGGTTGTACTTTAAGTCGAACAGTAAGATTGCAGTACGGCGATACTGTAAAGTTCAGTTTAAACGACCAACCCAGTGTTGACACGGAGGATGATACACTCTATGTACACGGAGGATTAAAATCGACACTCTACATGAACGGTGTTAAGATATGGGAAGCGTCTGGCGGTGCTGCTCAAGTTCCGAACAGAACGGCACCAGACGGTATAAAGCAAGTCGTGGCTTATTCTGGTGACGATAGTGCTAGCGTTACACTACCTGTACATTGGCACATCGGTAACGGAAAATCAGAAGCTACTCATGCTAACCAGTTTCCGCAACTAAACACCTATACGGATCCGGGAGGTTGTTACACTGGTAGGCACGTTTGTGACTCGCAATGCAGACGTGTTTGTGGCAGCAAGACGTTTTGGACTGGACACGGACACGACTATCGCGATGGTTGTTCTTGGCATCCCTATCACCCGTACTCAGCGAGACAGTGGTCTTGCTATGCCTGTGGTGATCCCGAAAAAGATTTTGTCGTAGGGCGTATAGAGTTCGCGCATGACGATGAGTGTCCCAAGGAACCACCAAACTGTACGAGAATAATAGGCGCCTGTACCGGCAGATTGAACGTATGGTCTCTAGGGTGTGGCATGCAACAAGGTCAGATACTTGGGGAGTGTTCCACCTCTATAGGTCCTTGTTTTGATTCCGGGTTGGGAGATTCGTCCGCCGTAGTATCAAACGTCGGTTCCGGTCGGTTTAGTATTCGCTTAGCAGAGCACAACGGCTTGTATTACTCAAACGCAAAAGTAAGTCTGCCTGCCTATAAATCGGATAAGTGTAATCTTATTGTTCATGATAATACTGTCGTCTTTTACAAACGACAGTAATTAGCTCCTCCACTTAGTTGTGGAGGTAGTTTTATGAAAAGAATGTTTACAATATTGTGCGCGCTGAGTCTACTGTTCAGTAGTGTTTCAGTACACGCGGCAAGTACGCTTCCTATAAACCACGGTAATAAATACGTGTACTGTGTTACAGGCGGTGGAGAGAAAATATGGGAGGTTCCGTTTACCGCTAACTACAAGCTGACGTTAGCTGGATCTGAGGGTGCTAGCTATTCAGCAGGCGGTGGAGGTTATGGGACGACTCTTGTAAAGACTGTTAGACTTGAGAAAGGAACACAACTTAAAGTTGTGTTGCCGGAGCGTCCAGCATACACCTATGCCAACGAGACGGTCACGATACCGAGTGGTAGCAATGCTGCCGTGTATCTGAACGGTGACTTGTACATGCTTGCAGGTGGCGGCGGTGCGCGTATCAACGACGCTATAGCACCTGACGGGTGTACGGCAGTTAACGTTGGTAGCGACGGAAGCTTGACTGCGCTAGGGGTACACTGGCACAGTGGTAATAATAAATCTGGCCCTATCGCGTCCAATACGTTCCCTACTGTATACAGCACTACTCATGTAGGTGGTTGCTACGGTTGGGCAGGTCACACGCACAATAAGACTGGCACCTGTCCTAAGAGTCACTCACACAATGACGGTTGCTACAGTATTCCTGACTCTCCGTGGAACAACTGCGCTGATTGCACAAGTAACGGAATGCCAGACGGTGCTGGTTTTAAGGAATATCACTGTAACTGTTGTGGAAGTGATTTTCGTGGAACTAACGGTTGGCACCATTGTACTGGTAGTAAGCACTTCAAGCAAGTGTGCCATGACCAGCCGTTAAATACATGGAATTGCGGAAACCAACCAGTGAACACCCAGACGATTAAGTGCGGGTTTCAGCACGGGCAAATAAACCCCGTCACTAATCTATACACACCGACTCCATGTTCAGGTAAATGGGACTCTGCCGTGTCTAACAACATTGGCGATGCAAAGTTTACGGTCGAGTTGTGTGAACAGGATACGGTGTACTACGACAACGGCTTGGTAGCGGACCCAATCTACAAAGGCGGACAGTCAGAACTGATACTTGTAGACGATACCGTGTGCTACTATAAGCGCCGCTAAGCATATTTTTAGGAAGCAATCTTTTAACGGGTTGCTTCCTATTTTTAAGGGGGGTCTGTTGCTTATGAGGTTTTATCATTTAACATCTGAAGACGTTGCAGCAACAATATACGAGCAGGGTATGCTGAGGGCCTCTTACGGATCAAATAATCTTTTATGCAACGAAGCAGAGCCCTACGTGTTCTTTTGTGACGAGGAGTCAGTTCCGTATTGGTCTGTGTTACTACGTAAGTCTATAGCTGTACCGTTTGACCTACGCAGTCATCACCCACTGAACTATTACAATTACGGACTGTACTCTGAGTTTTACTTAAATGAAGACGTGCGTATACGGGTTATGAAACCTGTAACTGTAGCAGCAGACGAGTTGGTGTACAAGAGGTTGCGCGAGCGCTATGTTTGCACACTATCTGTGTTGGTCACACAAGGGTTACATACCAATGTGAACAAACAGTACTGGGTGCGTGATGTGTTCGGAACTGTAGCTGTGATAGAACGTCTTAACTTCAGAGACGTTCCACGAGAGGAGCTAAAGTCGGTTCTACGCGACCTAGCAGACGAGGGTGAGTATACATTTTTGGACACGTACAACAATACGTCTATACGGTGTTACCAACAGTTATTGAAAATTACGGATCCGCTTACGTGTCTTGCACGTGAGACACTATACGACGCCATTGTGCGTAAAGGCGTGCTGGATTTGGACACTGGTGGAGCCGATATAAGATAAAGGAGGTATTGTAATGGGACTGTTTACTGTAAGAGACCTAGCTTTGTATATGGTACAGCCTGTGTCTAGCAACGAGATCATCGAACATCAAGTACTGGAACTGGAGCGCCATAGATTGCCAGCGTTAAGTTTGTATAAGGACATCATGGCGTTACCAGACCATCTCGAGAAGATAACTGAAGAGTTGCTTAGCGTAGCGGCACACGCGATAGTTGGTTTCAGCGGACTCCCTATCACCGAGGAGAGATTGCGATTGGCGGCTAAATTCTTTCTGTATCCAAATAAGAATAAAATGCTTGGTTTTGCAATAATGGACGCTACTCCCGCTGAGGATTATTTAAGGGATCTCGATAACGAATTTGTAAACCACGCAGAGTTAAGCTGTTTACTCGGAGTAAACATCATTGAGCCCGCGTACATCACGCCATCCGTAGAGCGTTATCAGCAGCGTGTACTCACTACAGGGGAAGGGACGGCTAGACTGGCTTTGTCGGCTTTGTTGGTACGCCATATGTACGAACAAGGTATATTGCTAATGTACTGCAACAGGCATACCGGAGTCGTTGGCTACGTGTTGGACTCTAAGTTGTACGAACCTAATAACTGCTTACAGGCACTGGCTGTAAGTTTAATATTAAACAGCGGCAAGTTTTCCACTACGTATAACAGCAATCCTATAAGACTAAATAGCAATGGAGAAGCATGGGTGTCTAACTGCTACAAGGCGCCCGCCGACATACTGCTGCTGGCTGCCACCGAACATATAGCTGAGCTATTGGGTGTGTTGACTGCCGGACGCTACTCTGTAGTGCAGGATTATGAGCGTCTGTTGGGTATTATTATGCACGATGGCGCCTGTACGAATGTAAATACTGTCAAGGTCTACGGTCTACCAAAGTACATAGCAGTGGTATGTGAGGACCATAGCTCCGCTATTTTGCAAGTAGATAAGTCTCAGATGCGACGCCCTGCATTAGCTGTTAGGTTTGCTAGTGGCACGTATCTTTCTACATGGAACTGGGGTACTGAAACGGCGCGCAACGATGAATCAAGTAAGTTAATAGCTGTACTGAATGAAGTGTTTGCACACACAACAACAGTTGATGATGCCGTCGAGACCATATTAAAGTACTACATGCCTAGACCGTAATAATAGAAACCAGTTTACGAACTTATTTGCTTACTAACACAAAAAAGCGTATAAGAAAATATTTTTAACATCGCGTAACATATTTACCTGAAAGAGGTGATACCATGAAGCAGACGTATGCAAAGGCAAGTAACTTGTCGTGCTTACTAAGCGCGAACAAGGAATCGGAGGTTATCCCAGAGCCTTTCAGAATGCAACCAAATGTTATCTTCAAAGTCACCTATTCAGAATACATAAGTTACGTTCTTTCTCTTTCTACGGCGCTCAACGTTTGTTTAATGAGCGACGTGAAAGTTCTATCTGATATGGCAACTGTAGGTAATCCGAAGTTATATAACAGCTTCCTGGCTGACGTAGCGTTTGCTATCGTTAAGGAACTTTATTTCGCTTCGGTGTGTCGGAAAACCGCTTCTATAATCCTTCCTGCATCGTTTAATGATAATAACGTCGGGATAAGACAAGTGATTGGTGCGTATGCGGATTGCGTTGCGGCAAAAGCGGAGCTTATGCGAAAGTGCAAAGTTCGCGGCTACGAACTACCTGCCGAACTGTCGGGACAGAATGCTGTCTTGTACCAACTGGCGGTTGTTATGTACAACTGGTCTATGAAGCAGACAGCAGTGAAAGAAGTTAATCTGGAATATGATGTTTGATTATTTTTCTTTTTAAAAGAAAATTATTCAGTATGCCCATCATATACAGGTGGTAGAAGTGCGAAGCACTAAGAATCCTACCAGTTTTCAGAGTAGGCGACACTTTGAAACAAGCTAAGGAAAACCAGCTTAAGACGAACCCCGTAAATCACCACGGAAGAACAGTTGGATTGTTGCGTTGAAGTTCACATCAATTTCAATGTCTCAGACACCTGTAAACGGGATGACAAACAAACAATAGGAGGATTTGTAACTATGACTCAGGAAGAAAAGAAAGCCGTCATTGCCCAGTACTTAGTGGGCGAAGGTGTAATGAGCAAGGATGAAGTTGAGCAGCACATCACCATGTATGCAGGACAGTGCCCCGAGGCTACAGCAGCTGAGAAAGGTCTGACTACTGATATCGACAAGGCGTATGAAGTTGTTCTCATCAAGAAAGGTGCAAGTGGCGCACCCGTTGATCCCGCCAAGACAGAAGCGATCACTACGCAGCCTACAGAGACAATCTCTGCGGCTGAGAAGCAGGCTATCAGCACAACGCTGTTCAACCAGAAGAGCGACCGTACGGCAGTGTCCGTAAACTCCAGCGTTGAGAGTCTGGTACTCGACAGACCCGACCCGCACGATTGGATTCCGTCTGGAACCAAGGGTGTGATCGAAGAGAAGGTTTGGGCAAACATCGAGAAGAAATGGGGAGACAAGGTCGTTGATGACGACGAGAAGACTCCGTCCAGAACCAACTACAATACGCTTAAGGCAGCGGCTGAAGCTCACACACCGGTTGACGTTTACATCGGCAACCTCAACACCAAGGCGATCGGCTACATCGCTATGCTCGGTTCTTCTACAGGCACGGATCGGACTCCGAAGCAGATGACCAGAGAAGATATGATGAACTTCCTTGCACTGGATGCAGCTGGTTTCATCCTGTCCAGCGAGACAAAGCCCGGCGTACGTGTAAGACTTATCAAGCAGCGTAATGACCCGAGAAAGCCCGGTCACGTTATCCCCGCAAGAACCGTTCTGACAGATGCCAACAAGAAGGCAGCCATCGCGGCTAAGAGCTTCCAGATTTCCAGAGAGGTTACTCCTGAGATGAAGGAAGTTGGTCTGAAATCCGCACTGGCGTTCAAGGTTGATACCGGCAAGATGAAGAAGAACGGCGCAGGCCCGATCTACAGGACTGTACGTGTAACCGTTAAGGCTACCATCCCTACACTGGCACGTAAGGCTGAATTCGTTGACGTATTCGGTACTGGTGTGCCTCAGTCCAACGCTGACCTGAGCAACATCCCGGACGGCAAGGTTGCAAAGAACATCTCTGCAGCTCAGCAGTACGCTATCGCAAACCTGCGTGCAAAGATGGCTCAGCCTGACAGCTTCTCCGATGTTGCACCTCTGGCAGACAAGCTGAAAGCTTTCGACCCGGTAAGTGCAGGCGGTGCAGCTCCGGTTATGCAGGCGTAAGCTTCGATCCAGATCAAGCAATAAATAACGACGTTAAAAGGACGCTCGTCTATCCAAGTGATAGGACGAGCGCCCTTTTTGTATCAAAGTACAGGAGGGACGTAAATGCGTAGACCAAGAACTTTTGATGAAATACGTGGTCACGACTGGCTTGTGTCCTACTTTAAGGAACACTTGAAAGCAGGTACCCTACCACACTTCTTGATTATAGAAGGCGCTGAGGGACTTGGTAAAACTTCTATCGCTGACCTATTGGCGTTATCACTCGTATATGGTGACGACGATAGTGCAGAGAGGACTAATGCATACAACACAGTTGTAACAAACAAAGTATCTAACGAGTATATTAAGAAGTACGAGATGTCTGTCGAGGGTGGCAAGGAAGTTGCTAAGGAAGTGCGAGCAGATATGCAGGTGGCGTTCACTGGCACGCGTAATAAAGTTATTATCTGCGACGAGTGTCACAACTTGTCCGATGCTGCGCAGGATGTGTTCCTAGCCGAGACAGAGTATATCGACAAGCGTGTCTATATTATCATGCTTACAACGGAGATCGACAGGCTTAAACCATCTCTACGGTCGCGTTCTGTTCCTATCCACATGAACACGTTGAAGCAGTCGGATATGGTCGAAGTCCTACGGGCAGAAGCCATAGGGCGTCAGTTGAACATCCAGAATATGGATATCACGTTGGGCATGATAGCTGAGTGGGCAGAAGGTAAGCCGCGTACAGGACTCAATATCCTAAACGCTTTCACCACTGGTAGCAGCGTATCTACAAATGCCATACGAGAATTAATCGGCTATCTTGATATCAGGGATGTAGTACCTTTGTTATCCGCTCTTTCCGGCTCTATGACGTTTGGTCTCACATATATAAGTGAGATGAAGGTAGATTCATCTATCGTCAATTTAGTGGTGGAAGCACTGCGAATAAAAAGCGGTGAAGGTTCCTATAAGATTAAGCTGAACGACGTACAATATGTGCGTGAGCAGTTAACCAACGTTACAGCACAACAGCTTGTAACGTTCCTGTATGGTCTAACCAGACACACCCGGCTGTCGCGCGTCGATATTATTAATGCGTTTATATCGGCACATTCGCAGTTCTCTATGTTGTCGAAGCCTAGTACCAAGGAAGCGCTTGATATAGAGAAAGCGCAGAAGGCAGAGGTTGTCGTAGACTCGCAGATTGTACACACGGCTGGCGCACCAACACTGGAAGACCTACTGTTGGGCGCTGATATTATAAACAATTAAAGGAGAGAGTATTATGTTTATTGACTTAACTAAACTGTTAGATTGTTGCGAAATGACTATCAAGGATCTAAGCGACAAGCTTGGTCAACTTGAACGTATCACAACCAATCGGGTACATGGGGCTATTGAATGGACGCTCGACGATGTAGAGAAGCTTGAAGACTTGTTCAAGTTAAGCATATCTGGTTTGAGGGATTGTAGCGAAGAAAAACTGTTGTTCGTCGACTACGACCAAACACTCGTTGGACACGATTATCCGGTAGATTACGAGACATCTACTGATGCCTACACTGATTTCCTGTGTCAGCTTACACGTCCAGATATCCATGCTGGAGACACCATCGTGCAGGCAGTGGCTGACTATATTAATAACGCGGCTAAGGCTGGGACGAAGATCTACATACTCACGCACGCATTGAGCAACTTGCGCGATAAGGTTATGCTCGACACTGTGCGTAGGGCGTGCCCGGATGTAAGTGATATTGAGTTGATCACTGTATCGCAGCGTGAGTACAAAGTTGATATGATACGAGCTGTAGCAGCCTCTCGTAATGTTCCTATACTCAATTGCACGTTGATTGACGACATGCAGAATACGATACGCGAAGCTGCTACTATCGGAATCAAGACGTTACGCACAGTATCGGTATGCGCGCAGTGGGAGGCGAATAGAGTTGAGAAAGATTAAATTACTTATCGCAGTCGCCGTGACTACGCTGCTGTGTGGTTGTTCGCATCAACCCGAACAGATTGCAACAACTGGGTTCGAAGTGCCACTCGATAACAACAAGGTAGCGTCTATTGCTATTCCCACAAGTTGGGAATTGAAAGAGTGTGACGGGTTTAGCTACTGGCAGTTCAACGACGATACAGTTATCTACCGCACTAAGTCGCTGATTCCCACTGGTGATAAGAAAGGTAACTGTTACTATTCTTCCTCGTCTGTACAGCGCGACTTCGGCGACTATGCGATCACGATCAAGACGTCAAAGAAGAATGTAGATACTGTTGGTAACTTGCTCGACGGTGCTACTGTATTCGAGCGTAATGTAGTGCAGTACAAAGAAGCGGCGCTCGAGTCGTTGCCGGAGTACCAAGACTATCCTATGGACTTGACGGACAACGGTTTGTATATGCCGCTCGAGTACACGGACGTCGAGTTCGATATATACACCGCGAGCCACACAGTGAACGGAACCAACTTCCTACTGTGTTGGATAATGAACTATAAGCTTGAAGACCTCAAGCCTGTGTTAAACAATTTGGTCACTTGTAACTCTGGCTCCGGCAAGTTAAACAGCTGGTACGAGTCAAGCGACATCTATTATGCAGAGTCTGGCCGTTTAGTAGTTTGTGCCAAGAAACTTACATACAACACGTGGTGCTGCTATCTGGCTACAGACGGCGATTACGCCGACTACGCAGTCAAAGCAATGCACTATGTGACTTTTGCAGAATAAAGGAAGATATGTTAAACGAGTTATTTGGCAATCCGGAAGACGCTTATGGCGTTATAACCAAAAGTTACGCTTCTACAATAGATAAGATGTTCAGGCAGGAACGCGACTGGACGTGCGCTATTGCTTGCCTGCGAACGTTGTTCAACGGAAAGTTTACTGAAGACGAACTTATCGAGAAGTACGAAATAGAAAAAGGTCCGAAGTACTCCAAGGATATAAAACCTTGGATTGAGGGCTTGGCACGCCCTAGGGATTATTACCTAGGTTGTGACTACAAGTACGTAAACGTGCGACCTGCTGAACGTTTAGCCACTTTGCTAAACAGTTACAACGTAATGGTTGAGCTGACGCTTAATTATGCGCACTGGGTAGTAATATTGCACTATGCGCACTTAGGATCTCTCGCTGACGACGTTGTAACAATATATGATCCTTACTTCAATAAGGTAAGGTTGTTTCCAGCCGAAGAGATTCTGTCTATGTGGTACGGAATAATGGAAGCTGAGATTGAACATGACTTTGTTGCCGTAAGAAAGGAGATTATAAGATAATGGGAATTAAGTTAACAAGAATGTTGAAAGAAACTGATATTGAAGATACATCCCGCTTCTATGCGGACTCTGCGAAGTATGTTCCGTACTTCCAGAATATGTTTGGTGTTCATGACTGCACTGAGGAACTGTATAAGAATTTCCGTCCGGACATTACAGCTGCTATTAGATCTGGCGGATGCCTGGGGATGTTCGAGGACGGTGTTATGATTGCAGCTGTGCTCGCTGTTGATTGGTATAAGTATCAACAGGAGTATCCTACACTGTTTGCGCACATGTTCTTACCGGAGTTGGAGACTACTAAATTAATGGTGGAGTATTGCAGTGAACTGAGTGGGCCTGTTATGTTTGTGTTTGCTACTCTGGTACGTGACAATAAGCGGGCACAGGGAAATATGACAAAGCTGCTTAAGAAGTTCGCTAAGCAGTTCGGATCTCAAGCAAACATCGTGTCCGATTGTGTTTACGACTACGCAAGTGCTACGTGGCTGAAGAACAGTTTCAAAGTTGAGCATCTGTCTAACGATCTTAAGCTCGCTGTAAAGGAGGTCTAAGTAATGTCTCCGAGCGAAGAACAGTTTAGTCAGGAACCGGAAGACTTTATACTTGATGAGTTTCATTTCGCACGTCTGTCTCTTCAGGAGGATGTTCATGAGGAATCGGTAAACACTGGCAAGCAGAATAAGGATGTGTGCAGTATGCTTAAGATTTTGGAGCGTGTTATAAACAACATGTAGGGGATATCTTAAAAGAGTTCCCAAACACTCAGTTCGTGATGAAGGTAGACAAGCTGCTGGATAGAGAAGGTTATCTAATGGCTGTAAGTACTGAACCTGAGTCATCTAAGGAGCTTGAACATTACTTAGCAAGTCACAGACATCTTGGGTATTTAAATGTTTGTGGATGTTATGCTTCTGATTTTATAGGAGGTCTTTGTTATGCTTAAAATTTTGTGCTAAGCACAATGTACCATACCGGTACTAACAGCTACATTTCCTGACAGTTGGGAGAAGCTGACCAGAGACGAAATTGAAACATTGCCCTTGTTCACGTACAATAATATATTGCATAGAGGTTGAGTATTATTTGCTTAAGATCTTAGAGCGTAACTATAAGCAATCCTAGAAGGATATACTAAACGAATTTCCAAACTCGCAGTTTGTTATGCGTGTTGATGGTTTACTTGACGATGCAGGCTGTTTGCTGGCTGCAAGTACAGCACCTGAATCTTCTAGTGAGTTTGGGGATTATCTGGCACAACACCGACGCTTGAGGTTCTTAAGTGTAGGCGGTTGTTATGAAATAGATTTTGCGAGTGTCTATTGAGTAAAAGGGAGGTTGAAGAAATGGTATTTGGAGTATCACTACCTACTGTCGAGAGCGTAAATAAGTTTTGCGCTGTCGCTAGTAAATTTGATAACGATATAGATGTGCGGTATAGGCACTACATACTCGATGCTAAGTCGGTACTTGGAATACAGTCTATCCCGCGTAACGAGAAGCTTGAGGTTAAGGTGCACGGGATCAATCCCGGTGACAAGCTTGTCACTGATATGCTGCAAGCTTTCAATGACTTTTTGAGGTAGTCAATGAAAACAAAGATAAAAGACGTAACAGGTAAAGACTTCAACAAGGCTCTTGAGCTGTACGCTGAGACGTGTCACAAGGACAAGTTCTACTGTCGTCTGTTCAAGACAGATGATTGCTACTCCGATATCAAGAAGTACTTCTACAACGACGTGTGGAGTACGATACAGTACGGGACTGCTCTTGGTGCCTACGCGGGTAAGCAGCTTATCGGAGTCTTGTTGGGGTTCAATATACAGAACTGGAACAACGCACACCCTGAGGAGTTTAAGCACATCTTCAACTTCGACAACGAACAGACAGCGTACTGGTACGACGCTATCGACGCCTACTTCAAGGATACCAACAGGTGCGTTATGTACGCCTACTTAGTATGCGTTGATGAACAGTTCCAGCACAAGGGAGTCGCTACTTCGTTGATACGTAGTATGGTAACGAAGTATGGCAAAGAGTTTGTATTGATAAGCGATGTGTCGAACCCGATCGCAATGCCTATGTGGTATAAGAATGGGTTCAAAGAAGTCCATCTGAAAGTTGACAAAGAGGACGTTCTCCTACTTGTTTATGAAGGTAAATAGAATATGCAGAAAACAATAAGTGATTGGAACGCATACGTTATGCAACGGCGTATGCGTGGCGATGTTATCAATCTTTCCGCTTTGTTGTCTGTATTCGTAGTGCACTACCAATCGGTAACTTTTGCACAGGTGCAGAAGTATGTGTACGGTCGTTACGGTTATGAGTACAGGTCAGCTGAGTTCGACTCCATGCTGAAGCACGAGTTGACGTGCCTAGTGAAGTCAGGAAAGATAGATAAGCTTGCAGAGGATCAGTGGGGAATTTCGGGCGCCAGAGAGGAGAAGTAATTATGGGTGGTTTCTTTTTGAACGGCGATGTCTCTAAGGAGACATTACAGAGTATTATACGTTGCTGGACTATGTGCGAGATGAACGCGGACTGGGCAGAAGCAGTACGTATTTCTCACCGGTATCACATCGTGGATGGCAGTGACGTGCAGGTTGAGTTCGCTAACGGGCTTAAGAAAGATATTGAGCACCTTAACAACAACTACTTCGCTAACGAGCCGCAGGAACGTACCAACTTGATTATGACGTTAGCTTTGTTCCGGCCTATTGAGGAAGCATTCAATATTGTAGACAGCGTTGATCGTTCTACTGAGATCAAGTTCGAGGCAATCTGGGACGAGAGCGGACGTGTTCTCTGTTATCCTCAGCTCGTTGCTAGAAGTGATAGCGATTAAGGAGGTTTATACTAATGCATGTAACTACACAGTTACGTAGGTTCACCAGTCCGGAGTTCCTACAATTTGAGTACAGCGACGAGCTGCTACAGTGTGTATTTAATGCCTTGTGTGAGTGTGAGCAGATTGACCTACATCCGAACAATACGATGCTTCTGTCGCTATCAGATAGTCTCGGGAGCGCGGAGATCGAGGGCGCACACACAACGCTATCTGAGGTTATGTCGAATGTGAGGTCTACGGACACTGAGATGGTTCGTAACTCGCTGAGCGCTATGCAGTACTTGATGGATAACGGCGTCAGTAGGGATACTGTACACAGAGCTAATTCGTTAGTGCTCGGCGCGACCAAGGACGGATACAGAAAGTCTATGGTATATATCGGAAATCTCGTACGTGTGGTACACACACCAGCACCTGTTGAGATGATTCCGGAGTTGATGGACGACTTCTATCAGTATTCGCTGGAGAACAAAATCCTCGACTCAATCGTGAAGCACTTCTACTTCGTGTATGTGCACCCGTATATCGACGGCAATGGTAGAACGGCGCGTGCTATACAACGTACGTTGTTAACTGACAGGTGGTTACCCATCGCTAAAGCTATATCATGTCACACGTCGGGTTACTACAAGTCGCTACAGGAGAGTGAAAGGAGTAACGATATCTCTGACTTCGTCGAGTATATGCTCTACCGACTGTTAGATGCTTGCACAATGTATAAGTTATTCAAGAATCGGTTGACCGACGAGCAGGGTTACTTGCTCAGTAAGATTGACCACAACGGTGGCGGGGAGATAAGTGTGCGTAAGGCAACCGAGATACTCGGACCTGATGCACAGAAAACAATAAAGGCGCTGTGTCGTAAAGGGTTCTTAAAGGAAGTGACGGGTGCCTACAGATTAGTTTGGAGGTAAAGGGGGGTGCGTGTTTTGTTTGTTAAGAGTATTTAAGTTAATAACTCAGATGCTCGTGGCGCTATTCAACCTGCTACGCGGCAAAAGTATCGGCTACTGCGTAAAGGTACTTAGCGCCAATATGGGACTTGCGTATATTAAGCTGGCTCAGATACTTGCTATGCAGGATCTGCGTAACTTGTTTACGGAGCGTGATCGCAAGGATATAGCTGCTATATGCGACGCGGTCAATCCTGTTCCGCTACGTGCAATACGTAATCAGTTACCCGGGCACCTGTTGAAAGATATTAAGCACGTCGACAAGAAGCCTACAGGCGCTGCGTCGATAAGTCAGGTCCACCGTGCAGTTCTATGTGATGGAACGGTCGTTGCTATCAAGATAAAACGTAAGGATGTAGAGAGAAACCTACTGTTCGATGTTAAGTGCCTAAAGGTGCTTATGTTTATATTCGGACCTGTATTCGGATTCTCAAACCGTATCGGCGGCAACTGTGCCCTGAACTACTATTACCGTTGGGTTCTACAGGAAGTAGATTTTGTACGTGAGCACCAGAATATAATCGACTACAGTAAGTTTGCTGAGAGCGTCAATGGTAAGGTAGCTGGCTGTGTCAACATCGTAACTCCTAAGGTTTACAGTCAGTATTGTACTGACAGTGTAATCGTTATGGAGTATATTGAGCACAAGACACTCAACCAGCACACGTACTCCCGAGATGTTGTTAACAAGGCGCTGAACTCCTACGTTCAGTTAAACTTCTGGGCGTTACTACACAATCGTCCTGTTGTGTTTCACGGAGATCCGCACCCCGGCAATATCTATATTGACGACAACGGTAGCATCGGGTTTCTTGATATGGGACTTGTGTTCGGCATGAATGCGTACGTTGTTGCAGACGTGAGACAATTGTTCCTATGCGCTTACTTCGGTAACGCCGACACCTTGTGTAAGATATTGGTATCTTGGTTCCATGGAAGCACAAGACAGTTCAACAAGTTCACAGAGGAAGTGAAACATTACTGCAAGTATCTGCACGCTCGGCCTATCACGGCCTACTTTATGGACTTGGCAACGGTTTGTAAACGCTACCCGATAGAGCCTGCCAGTTATCTGTATGAATTGGCTAAAGCGTTCGTATGTCTGGACGGTTTCGGTAACGTATACACACCAGATCAGACAGGATATCAGTTGCTCCTACAGCAAGTAACAGACTATTGCGTTGAGAACGGCGTGAAACAAGGCACTGAGTTCCTACGCGCACTGGTACATAAGGATATTCCTAGTGCGCTTGATATACTATATTCAGTAAAGGAATTACGTCTTTGACGTTATTACCCAATACACACATAAACAATAAAAGGAGGATATTGCGATGAAGAAAGTAATCAAAAACAGCATATGGCTCACCGCCAGCGTTGTGGCACTTCCGGCTGTTGCCGCACTTGGTGCTATCACCGGTGACAAGAAGAACGTCATCAAGAGTGCAGATCAGGTCGCTAAGTATGCGAAGAAGATCGGTGACAACCTGAGCGAGAGTGCTGTAAAAGAGAAGCTCAAGGAAGAGGAGTAATCGGCTCTGGGTGCACCTATGCGCCCAGTACATACACACAAGAATGGAGGGTAATATTATGTGGTGGTTTTGGAAGAAGAAACGGAAACAGGTTGAAGCAGTGGTGGAAGAACCCGTAGTAGCGGAAGAGCCTGTAGCAGTTGAGGAACCGGCAGTAGTGGAAGAACCCAAGAAGGTGATCACCTTCGAAGAGTGTCAGGCCAGACACAGAACCAAGGAGGAGTTAAAGAAAGACGCCCGTGAGTTAATTCACAGGGCGCGTGAGAAGATAGTATATGAACCGAGTGACGAGCCTAACGACAACTGGACGAAAGAAGAGTTTGTCAACTGGCTCCTACGTGGTATACCCGATAGAGATGCTCAGTGTTATTACGGCGATAAGTGGCTGAAGTACTTGAACACCGTCGAACCGTTCAATGCAGGTGAGCTTCTCGATATCGCTTATGAAGGATGTTAGGAGGACTGTGTATGACACAGGATGAAGCTATTCAAAAGGTCGTGACGCAGTACACGGTACTTAACCCCACCGTGATAAATGCAGTTAACAAACGAGCGAAGACTATGGCTGTGTTTAAAGAAGAAGTGTTCGAGTGGATGGACGAGCGAATACCTGCAGAGTATCACGAGATATGTTTCGATAACTTATGTGCGGCGGCGTGGAACTACGATATCTTGAAACCGCTTATCTACGACGATGGGGCTATATCGGATATAGCCTGTCACGCGTGGGACAATGTGTGGATACAGGTGCGTGGTAAGTGGCGGGAGAACGACTTCCACTTCAGAAACGAGGAGCACTACCGTCGCTTCTACTCGCACGTTTGTTCTATGAACCGTGTGGTATCGAATGAGCGCTGTGCTAGTGCAAACTGTACAGACGTAACAACGTGTTCGGACTTTCGTATGAGGTTGAACTTTATACACAAATCGATCAACACGGACGGAAGTAATATCTTCTCGATCCGTAAGATACCTACGCACAAGAAGACTCTGGAAACGTTATGTGAACCGCAAGAGGGTATGCTCCAACCTGATATGCTTCCTATCTTGCGGAAGCACATTGCTGAGGCCACTGGAGTGCTCATCGTTGGTATGGGTGGTTCTGGAAAGACTACGTTCTTGAACGCACTTATAGAGGAGTTACCACTTGAGTGGAAGATATTGTTTATTCAGGAGAACGAGGAGTTGTTCTCGGACACGCACAGGAACACTGATTTCCTAAAGACAGTAAGACCGCAGAACAAGTATGACGTATCGCACGACTTGAAAGAGTTAGCACGTAACGGTCTACTTATGTCTATAAAGTGTTTCGTTATAGGTGAGACTAAGGGTGAGGAAGCGCGCTACATGTTCAACGTTTCCAACACCGGCGCGGTGTGTCTTACTACGCTGCATTCAGACAGTTCTGTACACGGACTTGATAAGATGGCAGACTACATAAAGATGGACTCTGACTACTCCAAGGATCAGTGCATGGAGATGTTAACAATATTCAATAAGGTATTCTTTTTATCGGGATACCGTTTACGTGAAGTAACCACGATCAAGGGTTATGATATGGAGAAACATCAATTGATATGTTCTACGGAATATTATAATCAGGAAGGAGATGTTTGTAATGGAGGTTCACAAAGTACTTAGTGTGGCTCTGGTTTGTTTCTTAGTATTTTATTTTGCTGTAAATCTAATGATCGGTCCCGCAACAGCGACGGAGTACGATTCCTTATCTTATGAAGCTGACTACGAGATAGTAAGTGTGACTAAGGAAAGTGTTCTCGAAGGAAAGCATAGCGTCGATAAGTATGCACTCACTGTTGAGTACAACACGGATGATGGCGTTCAGCAGTACACGACACCGTTGCTCTATGGAACTAACTCTGTTGGTGCAACTGGTGTTCTGCACTACGGGGACGAAGGTGTGGTGCTTGATATAGAAGTTCAAGAAGCAGCAACCACGTCAACCGGAACGTTTATAGCGGCTTTGATAATAGGTGCTGTTTTCGCATACGGTTGGTTAAAAGGCGGTGTGTAGCGGAGGGTGTACTATGAAGGTTTTAAAGTTGATATGCAGCTTTTGGGTTGCTGTAGGTTTTGTCTTATTCTTCCTTGACTCCTTCCCCGGAGTCAGTATACACGCTATGTACAGCAATCTCCCAAACGAAGCGTCCTACGAAGTAGTGGATGTTTCAGAGGAATGGGTCCGTGAGTTTAAGAGTGGTCGATACAAGTATGCTCACACAGTTGAGTACTTAACGGACGATGGTATTAAACAGTATACAGCTCCATTGTTGTGCAAAGAATATCCAGTCGGTTTCGTCAGTACTTTGCGCTACAACGATAGTGTCGTAGTATTGTTGGAGGAAGTAAAGGATAGCACAACTTCAACTGTTATCACGATAGGTATATTCGTAGTATTTATACTTCTACTGTTTGTACCTAGTGTACGCCACGCGAAGGAGGGCTGAGATATGACTATTCTTTACAGTGTATTAACTGTGGTTGCTTCTTGGTGCTTGTTATGGTGCATTGTTTGTGTGACGTCAAGTATGGTGACTGCGTTGTCGTACAAAGATTACACGGGAGAAGCTGAGTACACTGTGGTGAACGTTACAGATATGATAACGGTTGAGTACGCGATAGATGGTATCTCTCACACGTGTGTAGTTAAGCCTATGTTGAGTAGTTATCAGGTAGGAGACAAAGGTATACTCAGATATGCAGAGATCGATAATCCTATTCTCGATAAGGAAGCAGACGACAGCTCTAAGTACTTTAAGGCTGGACTCGTAATTACCGGTGTTTGCGTACTGCTATTACTATGTAGCGTTCACGGTTGGATATGACGTGCTAGGTATTTTTAACTATTGTTTATTCTCAGTAGTTAGGTTGTCAATGACTGTGTTCTGTAAGGAATACCGATACGTGCCTACACGAGCAGAACTTGGTAATTCGATCCGGGCACAGTATGTTAGGGATTGGGCAAGACAGGGCATAGCAGGTCTTATCGGTTTGGCAATATGTGTAACAATATTTTTACTTTAAACGGGGAGGTGCTTAATGTGAATAGTTTGTTCAAGCTGAGTATGGCTGTGTTGTTAGGCGCGATGGCTCTATGCACATATGTTACTGTAGCGTCTGGACTCATTGATAAGTTGGCTTATCAAAGTTATACCCACGAAGCTAGGTATAGTGTCGTAGACGTTGATGCGCGTGGTAAGGTGACTGCAGAATATACTGTTGACGGGGACATTCACGAACATAAAGTAGTTTCACCATATGGCAACTATGCAGTAGGTGACACTGGTGCGCTACGTTACGAGAGGGCAGACGTTCCGGTGTTAGACACAGAAGTAAGTAACAATGTGCGATACTCGAAAACCATTTCGCTGATGCTGATACTTTGTTTAGCGGTACTCATAATTTACCGAGTGCACGCGGAATAGCACAGGAGGTATTATGATAAACAAAACAAGTAGTCGCTGTATAGTAGCTGCGGAGGTTCTCTTGCTTCTACTGACAATTGTATGCGGCGACATAATGAATGTATGGGTAAGATCCGGTTTACTACTTATGTTATCTGGTGTTGGCTTAGTCTTGTGCTATTGCCTACATGAACCTACTTAGGCGCATCACCACGCGCCTAACACTGGAGCGGTAGCAATGTTGTAATGCGTTATAATATTGTTATGTGCTTCTGTGTGTATGTATTAGTTTTGTCTCGTGATGTGCAGTTGTCTACCGCGGTAGACAACTGTATATTACCTTTTCCTTTTGAAAAGACAGGAGGTGAAACTATGTCTATTATTACGTATGAAAATATAACGTTAAAAGCGCCTAAGCTAACGCAGTACATAACAACACTGTCGTGGAAAGATAGGATGCCTATCCTGTTCGTTCCGGGTTGCTATCGTTGTAATTGTTATATAGAAGACACGTGTTTAGGTTATGTGCTTGTACAACGCATCAATGACTCTGACGTTTACTGGGTTCGCTATTTTGGTGTGGCGTCTTATCTAGGTGACGTAGTTGCAGCTGTACGCTACTGGCTATTCACAGATATGGACGTCAACAGCTTCCTATGGAGATTGCCAACAGTAGTAGCGGATAGTGCAGTATCCGACGTGCTAGATACGTTTTATGTGAGTAAGTCTAAGGCGGAGTCAATAGTGTGGTTTAAGCGCGGAGAAGCTTTTGGAGGTTGTCCAATATGACAGATTGTTTATTACTATTTTCAGGTGGTCTTGACTCTATGTTGACTGCTGCTAAGTTAGCTTGCTCCGACTCCAGGGTACACTTACTGTGTTGCAACAATGGTAGTATAGTGCACGAGGAGATTTTCCAACACGGTGTCAAACGGTTACAGAACCGGTTTGGCGATAGGGTACAATTCGAAGGTACAGTAAGTACAATGCACTCTATGCAACGTATGCGCATCAAGATGGACACGTTAACGGCACAGCAGGCTTCACGTCTATACCCTAACGTCAGATACGCGCAGTTTCAATGTACAATATGTCAGACGTGTATGTGGATCGAAGCTTTAGCTGTTGCTAAGGCGCGGGGTTATACTTGCGTCGCATCCGGATACAAGCATGCCGATGATTTCTGTACAGGGCACGTGCGCTATAAACGTTTTATACAGACTATGTGTGCCGTTGAGCAGATTGACTTGGCTTTGCCACTATTTAAGGCAGATGTGCACGCTGACGAGGAGCTGCTGTTGTACAGTATTATGCCGCACGTCTACGAACCTAAGTGCTCACTTGGGCTACCGTGTTCAAGGATTACAGCCGATGAGATAGACCAGATAATTAAGTACATCGAGGAGAACGTTGACATACACGATATGATTTGTGAGCAGTGTCGGCACTATAAGGTAATACCAGAGATTGGAACTGAGTCCCTGTCGTCTATCGACTATCCTACTGATCCTAAAAGAGGTTTGTATTAATGACCAAGTTAGATTGTGTTCACAATCTGATGAAAGCTATTAGCTGTTATGTACACAATGATATCCGTGTTTGGTTGTACTTATACCTAGCTTGCGAGGAAGTGCGACCCTATTTTTACAGAATGTACGGCTGCGATCTTGTAAACGCGTTGCTCGGCTACGACTACGTTTTCGAGCCTAACACGTGGATCGCGCAACTGTTGTCTGCTATGAACTTTGGGCAAGGCAAGCGGTTGTTTGGCTATGCATATTACGGTAGTAAGGTTGATTTAAACCTTATGTACAGTTTTGATGGAGTTTAAATGAGTTACACAATACAATGCGCTGCGGCGCCAAATAGAAACCAATTTCGTGATTTGAAGGAACGAGGTTTCGACGCTATTGAGATTCACTTGATGGACTTACCTAGGTCAAGTGCTCAGGCGATGTTACGTACATACAACCTGAACACTTACAGTGTTCACACACCTATTATGAGTAAGACTGAAACTGACTTGAACGCTATACTTCTTCCCGGCATGAGCGAGCGTTTAACGTCTACAATGAAGTTTGCACAGGAGCTCGCTTCATACTACAAACACCAGATGTATGTGATTGCACACAACACTTGGCACACCTACGATTATCAGTGTGCACCCGAGGTTTTCAGTATGATCGTCCGTACTCTACAGGATACTTTCCGCGAATGTCCTGACGTGCGTTTATGTATAGAGAACGTACCACCGTTTGATGCGAACGGACGATTCGCAAACGGTGCGTTCTTAAAGGATATCCGTCTGTTATGCGACAGAATAAACGACGCGTTGGGTGCAGAATTCGTCGGGATTTGTTTCGATGCCTGCCACTTCCTGTCGTCCGTCGTCTTTACCAAAGATGCCTTCTTGGAAACAAACCACGGTAAGCTTGGTTGGGCTGTCGATGCGGAGAACTTGGACTTGTATGCCAACCTTGAGGCAGCTGGCGAACTTCTATGGAATATCCACGTAAGCACAAACGTCGGGTTGAGTGATACGTCTGAGAAACATGCTGTACCGCTTAGTGCTAAGGATGTTACTCTGTGGAAGAACATCTTAAGCGTCCTAAATGAAAATAAGCATAAGCCGTTACTTACTATTGAGGTGACTGAAGCGAACTATGCCGAGTGTGTAAACGCACAAGTCACGAAGTTCTATCTGGAGAAAGCAATCAACGGAGGTTGATCTTTTATGGTTAAGCGAGGATGTTTTACATCGGACGGAACCAATATTTTATTTCATACGGTTGAGATAGACTGGAATCTTGGTTTCGACAAAAAAGCTAAACACGGCTACATCAGCCGAATACAGGAGCAGTTACCACTGGACTGTAAACCAGTGATTGACGTGACGTCTGCTTCCAACGATAAGATCGGGAGGTCGATGTCACCTATTTTTCTGCATACCAAAGACGGTGAGTGTGTAGAGGATTTGTACCCTAAGTACGGTATTCCGGGAGTTATAGACTGGATTTATATAACCAGCCTGTCCCCTGTACAACGCGGAGTTATAGCGCATCACAATGGTTTTATGGACGTGTTCTACAGTCCTGATAAGGGACGTAATACACAAGCCTTTAGTTGTGCGTGCTTTAAGCTCCTACTGTTAACAAATAAGTTGTCTGTACTCGACGACGTGCAAACGTTTGTCGACTGGTATAATGAAGTACCGTTATTTAATATCTGAGAAAGGTGGTTTTGTTCTATGAAATTATTTGTAGTGTGTGGTCGCTCTCACTCGGGCATTGACCACGCAAAAGCGTACCTATCGAGACACAAGGAAGCGTGCAGTATAATCAACTTTGCAGACGCGTCTGCTAATCCTGAGAAGGTTTCGGTTATGTTTGCAACACTTTACGCGGCAGAGCATCTGCGTAAGTACGGCATTGAAAGCAAGGTGTTGTTCATCGACACAAACAAGTATGTTGTTCTCAGTGAGGCAATTGCCAACGCTAGGGCTAACAATACGCCGCTTGATCTTGTATGTCAAACGTTTTTGAATGAGTCTGATACGTACTCTTACGACAAGCTACGAGACGCTGGTGCATACCTTGTACCTGTCGATTCTTACGCAGAAGTCGGTCCAAAGTTGTTGGAAGCTATTATGCGTTTCAGTATGGAGGTAACGACAGATGAAGAAGATTAAGTGGGAGTATGTAGCAGGTGCTGTATCCGTACTTCTTCTATGTGTAGCCATCTTCATGGGAGTACAGTATTTGAAAGAGCGCGAACAGTACCGCGTATCGGAAGAAGAGTATCAGGCGTTGATCGACGACGCCATCGAATCAAAGCACAAGGTCGTGCACACCTACACAGGCAACAGTGATGTATCTATGGTGCAGCAAGACCCAACGGCCGTGTCCTACAGTTTGCCTAGTCTGGCAATAGACTTTCGCAAGTTGCTGGCTACCAATGAAGATTGCATCGGATGGATATACATACCGTCACTTGATGTAAGCTATCCTATTGCACAGAGCCACGATAATGACGAATACGTACACACAACTTTTAACGGGACAGAGAACTTGGCAGGCTGTATTTTTAGCGACTGCCGTATCACTGCACCGTTTATACAGAAGACAATCCTGTACGGACACAATATGAAGAACGGTAGTATGTTCCATAAGCTGTTCAACATCGAAACGAATCCTGAGGAGAACTCCGATATTTGGATCTACTTGCCCACGGGCGCTATCTACCACTACAAGGTGCAGGAAGTAAAACGTGTTGACAGGCTTGACAAGTCTGTGTACGGAATCAGTGCTACCTACGATGAAACACTTGTACTATCTACTTGTATAAAAGACAATACACGGCTGGTTGTTATAGCTGTGCGTGATTGGTCTTACTCGTAAGGAGGTCAATATGCTGTACGCTTTGTATATTGTAACCGCAACGGTTATGCTGTTGTGCCTTGCGTTCGCACACGATATGCGTGTGTTACGCACGCACTCTGGTATATGCTATTGCAGTAATGGACGTGCTGTGCTCGTGAAGAAGACTTGCGTTGATCATGGCTACTCGAGATTGTTCTTCAAGTTCAGAAGCAGCACAATAAGTAAAAGAGGTTTCGCTTTCTCATCTATTAGAGAGCTTTAAGGAGGGATTGGTATGCAGTGCACACGATGTAACGTTCCTATGATTTGGTTACACGGGTACGACCTGCGTCGTTGTAATTACGGAGACGAAGCTAACATCACGGAGTTTATAGGTTTAACTACTGTAATTGAACGTGGACGCATTATAAAGAGAACAGAGACAGATAACACTGCTATTAAGTTGTATATGTGCCCCACTTGCGGGTTGGTCGAAATGCATGTGGACAAAAGTGAAATCAAACACGTATTACGTAACGTTGAACAAAGTGAGGATTGACTATGTGGAAAATGCAATTGGCGCATATGATGAAGGAAAATGGCATGCATATACGAAGCTACGTTAATAATTGCTTTGTATGTGACGTGCATCGAGATGGACGTAGCGACGATGATATCGATACTATCATGCGCACGATGAAGATTATAACCACTATGGTTTTCTTCTTTGCCTACGGTGTTTGGGACAATTTGCAATTCAAGTATCGTATCGTCGAGGACTAGTCGCTGAAATATTGTGCGACGTAATTCCGGTATTACTTGTCCGTATCATATTAACTTGAATGGAAAGGTAAAGCCTAACCATTCATAACGTAACCGCAAACGGGATTGTAAGTACACGAGTATTTTCAATCCACATTAACTAGAGTGTCACGAGATACTCTAAGAAAGTTGAGGTGTTTTATGAGACGTATTGTTGACAAATTGGTTAACTCTGAGTTTAGCCCGTTCCGCCGTAACAAGTTAATGGTCGCTCTATGTGAGCAGGTCAAAGACTTTCCTATCGATGACGCAATAGCTTACGTCGTTCCCAAGGATTTCGTGCAGACTATACGAAACTGGTCAGACGCAGGTTTGTTGGATTCCAACGAGACACTGAGTGCAGCGTACCGGCACTATTTTGAACATAGGTTTGACAAGGCGCTGTGCTGTTGGCTGAAACTGTCCTCTATGTACGAGGACTTAGGGTTTCTCAATCTGACAAGAAATATTGATCCAGAGTCAGTTATGCAGCGTTACTTCAATTTGATGTCCGTAATGGATATGGGCTACTTAACTTACAGGTGTTTGTTCTACGAGGACAACGATTTTGCAGGGTATAACATCGGTGCCTACGTGAGTGTCAGTGACTGGATTAAGCGCGTACGGAAGGACGGTCTGCTTGTTACTGAACACGGTGCACGCGAGATTAACGGCAAACTTATGTTTATACTCTCAGGTAGTTTGCGCCTTGTGTACGAGGACTGCAAGTTCAAGCTTATGTCAACACACGTGTTGGCTGAGTCCGATTACGTGCATATAAAGCAGCGCGCCAAGGTGTCCGAAGAGTGGGCGGCGTTTAGTGCTTACACAGCAGCGTTGCAGGTGTGTCTCTACGACAGCGACTTTTCGTTGTTCGCGGAGCTAAACAATTACGTAAGAAAGTTGTTCAAAAGTCTTGATATCCTACTCACCGTAGATCCTGTGACACTGGTACAAAATTGTATTACAGAGTGTGAGGAGATACAGGAAGGTTTTAGAATACCAAGTAACGTGCCGGGGTGGGATGTTGCACGGTTTAAGGTAGACTGTTTACACGTATACGCAACAGTATCCGTCAACGGAATCCCGACAACCTACGATATCTCTTTGGAGTCTATGCTTGAGGGTAGAGATTGGTCTGTGTCGCTATTCCCCGAGGCCACGGTTCGTTTAGAGATGTTATCAGCGAATTGTGCAGCTAAGGACTTTACAAGGATTTT
>ERZ777305.654-NODE-654-length-54403-cov-3.512880_pt1 | contig 54403 bp, 17 predicted proteins | sample MGYA00374965_ERZ777305 | MGnify/ENA primary metagenome ERZ777305 (study PRJEB29328, sample SAMD00013331) | mouse gut metagenome | study: EMG produced TPA metagenomics assembly of the Metagenome analysis of fecal microbiota from mouse which was promoted...
AGCTGAGTGTCGGAGATTACGTGGTTCATGAGAATCACGGTCTTGGCATCTACCGGGGAATTGAGAAGGTAGAAGTTGAAAAGGTCATGAAGGATTATATCAAGATTGAGTATGCCAAAGGGGGGAATCTCTATATTCTGGCTACCCAGCTGGAGATGATTCAGAAATATTCCGGGGCCGACGGGAGAAAGCCCAAGCTGAACCGGCTGGGAGGCAGTGAGTGGACCAGGACCAAAACCAGGGTCCGGGGAGCCGTACAGGAGATTGCCAAAGATCTGGTGGAGCTTTACGCTGCCCGCCAGGAGCGGGAAGGCTTCGTGTACGGGGCGGACACGGTCTGGCAGACAGAGTTTGAGGAACTGTTCCCCTTTGAGGAGACGGAGGACCAGCAGCTTGCCATTGAGGCGGTGAAAGGGGATATGGAGAGCCCGAAAATTATGGATCGGCTGATCTGCGGGGATGTGGGCTACGGAAAGACGGAGATTGCCATCCGGGCGGCCTTTAAAGCGGTGCAGGAGAACAAGCAGGTGGTCTATCTGGTTCCCACGACCATTTTGGCCCAGCAGCACTACAATACCTTTGTCCAGCGGATGAAAGAATTTCCCGTCCGGGTGGATCTGCTCTCCCGCTTTCGCACGGCCGCAGAGCAGAAAAAAACCATTGGGGACTTGAAAAAAGGATTGGTGGACATTGTCATCGGCACCCACCGGGTATTGTCCTCCGATGTGGTTTTTAAAGACCTGGGGCTGTTGATTGTAGACGAGGAACAGCGTTTCGGCGTAGCCCACAAAGAAAAGATTAAAAAAATGAAAGAGAATGTGGACGTTCTTACCTTGACGGCCACGCCCATTCCCCGCACCCTGCATATGAGCCTTATTGGGATCCGGGACATGAGCGTGCTGGAGGAAGCGCCCCAGGACCGGGTGCCCATCCAAACGTATGTAATGGAATACGACGAGGAAATGGTGCGGGCGGCTGTCAGCCGGGAACTTTCCCGGGGCGGGCAGGTTTATTATGTGTACAACCGGGTCAATAACATTGCGGATATCACGGCGCAGATTGCCCGGATCGTGCCGGAGGCCAATGTAGTCTTTGCCCATGGGCAGATGAAGGAGCGGGAGCTGGAGCGGATTATGTACGATTTTATTTCGGGAGACATTGACGTTCTGGTATCCACTACCATTATAGAGACGGGACTGGATATTTCCAATGTGAATACCATGATTATTCACGATGCGGACAATATGGGACTTTCCCAGCTTTACCAGCTTAGGGGGCGGGTGGGGCGTTCCAACCGGACCGCCTATGCGTTTTTGATGTACCGGCGGGATAAGATGCTCAAAGAAGTGGCAGAGAAGCGCTTGGGAGCCATCCGGGAGTTTACGGAGCTGGGAAGCGGATTTAAGATTGCCATGCGGGATCTGGAGATCCGCGGAGCAGGGAACCTTCTGGGGGCCCAGCAGCACGGGCATATGCAGGCGGTAGGATACGATCTGTACTGTAAAATGCTCAATGAAGCGGTGAAAAAGCAGAAAGGGACGGCTTTGGAGGAAGATGATTTCCAGACGGTGGTGGATATGGAGCTGGATGCCTATATTCCCGATACTTATATTTCCAGTGAAAGCCAGAAGCTGGATATTTACAAGCGGATTGCTGGGATTGAGACGGAAGAAGAGTGCGGGGATATGCTGGAAGAACTGATTGACCGTTTTGGGGATCCGCCGGCCTGCGTGCTGAACCTCCTGGCTGTGGCGGATATGAAGGTCCGCGCCCACCAGGTCTATGTGAAAGAGATTGCCCAGCGTCCGGATGAGCTGCGGTTCGCCCTGTATGAAAAGGCAAGGCTCAATCCGGCGGCGTTTCCTGACTTTGTAACTGCGTATAAGGGGCGCATGAAGCTGATTACCGGGGAAAAGCCGGGACTGGTTTACCGGAGGAGAAAGAACAAAAACGGAGAGGCGGAGGACGCCATGGAAGCCGCAGGAGAGATTCTTAAGCGGATGCGGACCCTGCTGGAGGAAGAGGGATGAGAGAAATACAAAGAGGGGTTTTTCTCCTGGCGCTCTGTCTGTGGGCTGCGGCTTTGGCAGGCTGCGGCAGAAGGGAGCAGGCGCTGGAGCAGACGGAAACGGCCAGATTGGGGGATGAGAAAATTTATCTGGAGGAGGCGGTCTTTTATACCCGGATGCTTCAGGAACAGTGGGAGGAGGCCTACGGCCCCTATTACGGGGCAGATATGTGGCAGGAGAAATTCGAGGGCGGGGAGGCTACCTTTGCCCAGATACTGAAAAGCGACGTGATGGAGAGTCTGAAAAGGATTCACCTTCTTACCGCCCACGCGGAGGAATACGGGGTGGAGCTTAGCAGGGAGGAGAAGAGGGCCGTGGCGGAACGGGCAGAAGCTTTTATGGAATCCAATACGCCTTCCGTGCTGGAAGCGGCCGGAGCTACCAAAGAACTGGTGGAGCATTTCCTTCTGCGCAATGAGCTGGCGGCCAAGGTGGACCGGACGGTGCGGGAGAACTGCAGCCCGGAGGTGGATCCGGAGGAGGCCCGGGTAGGCCGGCTGACTTACTGCCTTTTTTCCACCATGGGGACGTATGACAGCGAGGGAAACCACCATCCTTTTACGGAAGAAGAGCTGGAAAAAATCAGGGAAGAAGCCGGGCTTTTTGCCAAGAGAGCTTCGGAGCTGGGGGATATCTCGGCGGCTGGAGAAGAGATTTCCCATACGGTGATCGATGTATATTTTAATGACAGGACGGATGGGGGAGCCCATGAGCTGGTAGCCCAGGCGGCCCGGGAACTGCCTGTGGGCGGCGTCTCCGGTCTGATCGGGACAGACGACGGCTACTATGTGGTGCAGCGTGTGTCCGAGTATGAGGAGAAGGCTTCCGGGGAATATCTGGAGGAACTGCGGCAGGCGGCCCGGGAGAATTACTGCCTGGAGCTTTTGAAAGAGTGGGAGGCCCAGACACCGCTTGAGATTGAGGAGGAGATCTGGGAGAATGTCCGGGTGGACAAGCCCCTTACAAATCTGTGAAAAGTTTGTGCAGCAGGCAAGAAAACCTTGCCTGGAGGGGGAAAACAGACTATAATGGACAGGAATGAGAGAAACCGCGTTCCATAGGGAGCGGAGGCAAGGAAGGAATGGAAGAATGAAAAAGAGAACGGCATGGATAACGGCCATGGTCCTGGCACTGGCTTTATCTTTGACAGGCTGTGCCGGGGGAAATCTGAACGGAGCGGAGACCATTGCAACCCTGGATGGCTCCACCAATATAACCCTGGGTGAATTTAACCTGATGCTGCGGTATCAGCAGGCGCAGATGGAGAGCTATTACGGAGCACTCATGGGCGGCAATATGTACCAGCAGGATATCACCGGGGACGGTACGCTCTACGGGGATACGGCCAAGGAAACTCTGATGGAAGAGTTTAAGAAGATGTATATTATGGAAGCGGAAGCTTCCAACTACGGCGTGGCGCTGACGGACGCGGAGAAGGAAGCCGTCGCGGCAGCGGCCGGGAAATTTCTGGAAGCCAATACAGACGGGGCCAAAAAAGCGGCCACGGCAGATCAGAAGACAGTGGAGAGGCTTCTGACCCTGCTTACCATCAATGAGAAAATGTATGACGCTCTGACGCAGGATGTGGATACAGAGGTTTCGGATGCGGAGGCAGCCCAGAAGCGCATAGATTACGTCTATGTATCTACCCTGGGAACGGAACAGGACGAGGCGGGCAACACCATCGAGCTGACAGATGCAGAGAAGGCCCAAAAGAAGGCAGATCTGCAGGCCGTACTGGATGAGGCTAAGAAAAGCGGCGATTTGGACGCGGCGGCCCAGGCGAAGGAAATGACGGCCAGCAGCACCGCCTACGGGGCGGACAGCACCTACCCCTCCGAGGAAGTGCGCAAAGCGGCAGACGCCTTAAAAGAAGGCGAGTTTGCAGACATTGTGGAGACGGAGAACGGTTATTATCTGATCCGTCTGGCAAGCATGCTGGACCGGGACGCCACGGACAGCCGGAAAACCTCCATTGTACAGGAGCGCCGGGACGAGCTCTTTGCAGAGAAGTATCGAAAGCTTCAGGAGGCCCATACCTTTGAAAAGAAGGATGACGTGATGGCGAAGCTGACCTTTGAGCGGACCTTTACCCTGAAGGCAGCGGAGACGGCGGAGCCGTAATAAGGAAGCCGTTTTGAAGCGGATTTCCGAAAATAAGAACAGTTTGGAAAAAATGAAAAGGAACTGGAATATCCTGGCCGATATTCCAGTTTTTTATGTAACCTTTTTTGGAAATAGAGGTTGAAAACGGAAAAAAAGGGTGTTATACTGTTGGAAAATAGCGAGTTTTTCAGCTTTTTTAGTCACATGCAGAGGTTTATGAGGAGAAGAAAATGAAAAGAAAACGGGTGTGGGCGGCTATACTGGCCGCATCGATGGCGGTGTCCATGCTGGGGGGCTGTGCGGCACGGCCGCGGGTAACAGAGGATATGATCCCTACAGTGACGGACCTGCGCGCAGGAGAGACGCAGGAAGAAGAGACGGAAGCCAGCGTAATGCAGCTTTCCATGAACAAGTCCTATGTAGCGGAGCTGACCAGGCTGGACGGAGACAATACGGAGAAGGCCCAGGTGAGCGCCAAGGAGGTTTCCGTGGTCTTGAAGGCCACCTCCATGGACAAGGATCTGAAGGTTAAGATTGTCAACGCGAAAAATGATAGGGTAATTACGGGAACGCCCTTTGAGGTGACAGTCACAGACGTAAATAAGAAAACCTCCACTTACAAAGACGATGATAAGGACGGTATTATCTACATTAAAAATATGGCGCCGGGAAAATGCTCGGTAGCTATGAAATCCTCAGGCTCATACAGTGCCCCCGAGCCTATCACGGCGGACGTGAAGGCAAACCTGGAATACAAGGTTGTGGATGTGGGCGACGAGATTAAAAAGGAGAGCGAGATCAACGTGGCGGGGGAGGATTCCAATTCCAACGGCAACAACGGAGCAGGAACGGCCGTGGTGCTGCAGGATACGGTGGAATTTGTGCCCTCCAATAAGACGGAGATCATGAAAGAGGAGAAAGTACAGAAGAAAGACAAGTGGGGGCAGCCTATTTTCTCCAAATTGAAGAAGGATGCAAACGGCGCGGACATCTATGAGGGCATTCTTTCCGAGCCGACCCATGACGATAACGACGGCGACGGGCTCTGCGACAGATGTAAAGGAGAGATGCCCAAACCTCATGAGCATACATTTGATGCGGGAACCGTGACTACGGAGCCTACCTGTACAGCGGAGGGCGTGAAAACCTTTGTCTGCACGGGCGCAGGCTGCGGTGAGAAAAAGACGGAGCCGGTTCCGGCTTTGGGACATACGGATGACGGAAATGGGACATGCAGTGTCTGCGGTGAAATCCTGAAAGCTCCGGACCCCGGGGAGACGGCACCGCCGGAAGGAACACCGTCTGATTCGACTGCCGCCAGCGTAATGCTGCACAGAGTGCTTCTGGTAGCGGCCCCGGTGAAGACAACACCCACCACCGTATACGACACCAGCAGCAAACCTGTATACGATACCAGCAGTGCTCCGGTTTACGAGACGAAGCAGGTGGGAACCGGTACATACAAATACACGGGCTGGCAGACCATTGACGGAGCCACCTACTACTACGACAAGAACGGTAATAAAGTTACGGGAACCCAGGTGATCCAGGGCGTGCAGTATACGTTCAGCAGCAGCGGCGTGCGCTCCGGTACAGTGGGCATCGACGTTTCCAAGTTCCAGAGCGCGATTAACTGGACCAAGGTAAAGAACGCCGGCATCAATTTCGTTATGATCCGCTGCGGATACCGGGGATACGGCACGGGCGTTCTGGTGGAGGATCCCATGTTTGCCTCCCATATCACAGGAGCCAAAGCGGCGGGCCTGCGGGTAGGCGTGTATTTCTTCAGCCAGGCCGTCAATGAGGCGGAGGCTGTGGAGGAAGCAAGTATGGCTGTGAAGCTGGCCAACCGCTACGGCATCAATATGCCCATCGCCATTGACAGCGAGTACGCGGCAGGCGGAGCCGGACGTGCGGACGGTTTGTCTAAATCTGCACGGACAAGTGTTACGAAGGCTTTCTGCAACACAGTGGCAAGCGCCGGACATACTCCCATGGTATACGCCAGCAAGAGCTGGTTCAGCGATCATCTGAACGTATCCCAGTTCCCGGGAAGCTACCGGATCTGGGTGGCTCACTATGCGGACAAATGCGGCTACAGCGGACGGTATGATATGTGGCAGTACACCTCCAAAGGAAGAGTGGACGGTGTGAGCGGCAATGTGGATATGAATAACAGTTCCATTTAAATGAAAAGCTTGTGATTGATGAGGGGCCGGCAGATTGCCGGCCTCTTTTTTGTGCGCAGCAGAAGTTTCTACATAAAAATTGTAATAAATCCCCATATAATCATAAGAATTTACGAAATTTCCTTAAATTTTTGTAACATTATTGTTGAAATGCTTAAAAAAGGATGGTAATATTAACCTAAACTAAATAGTAAACATAAGTAGGCTGGAGCGTTATCTCTGGGATAACGGCGGACATATAGAAAGAATCCGGCATACATTCTGCCCCTTCGGGCATCTATGCTTTTTATAGCAGGCATACTTATCCTAACATCATGACGAGACAGAAAAAAGGAAAAATGGGACCATCCTCCTTGCGCTGAAAGGGGGAGGGTATTTTGCGATCCCCAAATATAGATAGAAGTAAGACGGTAGAAGAAACCGCAGAATGAGGTGTGGGTATGAAGAAATATAAAAGAGGGAAAACAATAAGGAGAATCCTGGCAGTCCTGCTGCTGGCGGTTTTGATTTTCCAGGAATCCGAGCCGCTGCTGGGTTTGATTAAGGCCGTAGCAGCAGAAAATCCCTACGAAGATTATTATGATCTGATTGCCCATATGAACAAACTAGAGGGGGGAAGCAGTATCGGTCTTGGCAGGCCCAAGACGGTAGTGCTCTCCAGGCGGCAGACGGCCACAGCGGAATTGTCTGTGGACGGTCCCAGGTCGTCCAAATTTGACTATGTTATGCTGCATGTGGACGCCCCCTACATTTACCGGGAGTTTGGCACGGGAAAGACAGGCTTTGCCTATACGGAAGCCGAGGCTCTGGCCAAGGGAGACATCTTGGGCGGTGTGGAAGTGCGCTTTATTACGGCGGATAATGTAAGTGAATATACCCCGAGACTGAGCCCGGAAGACATGCTCCGGCTTCTTGAGATGGAAGAGGAGGATGCAGAAGTGCCGGAGGAGGACCCTGACGGCGGAGAGCATACGGAAGATGCGGACGGAAGCGGGGAGACGGAAGAGACGCCGGATGGGAGCGGAGAAACGGAAGAGACGCCGGACGGAAGCGGAGAAACGGAGGGAGAAACGCCGGGACCGGACGAGACGGGCGGGGCACCCTCCCAGGAACAGGCGGATATCACGGAAAACGTAAATCCTCTTGTGGAGCAGGCACCTTCTGCAAATACGGGAAATCAGCCGGCGGCGGGGAATACGAAGCCCGGACAAGAGACAGAGCCGGAGACAGAAGAGACGGAGAAGCCGGGGACGGAAAACACAGAAAATCCCGGGACCGGGGATACGGACGGGACTGCTCCGGGGACAGGAAACAACGGGGAAACGGAGACTCCGGGGACAGGCAGCACAGATGAAACCGGGAAACCGGGAACAGACGAGACAGAGAAGCCGGATACGGAAGGATCCGAGGAAACAGAGAAACCGGAAGACGGGGAGAAGCCGGATGAGGCGCTGGAGGATGAAGATCTGGAAGGCTTTCTGCCGGAGGATCTGGTTCCCCAGCTCTACGGTGCTTCCGGAGGGAACAATTTGTACGATCCGAGGGTGTATCCGGCCTATCCCGATTCTGCTCAGATGAAAGAGGGAAATCCCGGCAGCAGTGCGGGAGAAGTCTGGTGGAGAGGCCATACGGCGGTGGGAATCAACGGAGAGATCCGCAATGACAGCCGGCCGGTGGTGAAGGCGGAATATCGTTTCTGGGTAAAGAAGGGAGAGGCCATTCCGGAGGGAACGATGGCCACCCTGTATACCTGGTGCCAGTACGAGCAGTATACCCCCACCCAGCAGGGAACAGAGATTACATACTATATGAACGGAAACGTGTTTAAGCCGGCCAACTGGCAGAACTATGTTCCGGATGACAAGAACGGATATCCCTTTGTCCAGCGGGATCCCTGGCGGGGAGAAGGCCAGGGCTTCTTGGTGTACACCAATATCGACTGGCGGTTTAACCTGGAAACCCGGAAGGGCATGGAGGACGATAAGGTTCTGGTGTGGCAGAAGAATAACTATGCCTCCTTCAAGATGACCATCACCAATACCTCCGGCATGGTGGACGACGGGAACGGAAATCTGGTTCTGCCCTCGGATCCCGACGAGTGGGTGCCGGATACCACCACCTTTGACGAGATCAGCATTATGGCCGGAGCCGGCGACTACACGGGCGGCGGCGTATTCCGGCGTTACCTCTATGAAAACGGACAGCCAAAGCTGAATCCCGATTATGTAGGAAACAGTACGGACGCCAATATCCTCTACACGGGCCAATGGATGGACAATCTGCTGGAGTGTGTGGATTACGACGTGAGCAGGTACGACGAGGCAGGCGGAATCTTGATTCTGGATGTATCGGAGCTGGCGCCGGAGGATCAGGATCTGGAAAATGCGGAAGAGCTTTTGCAAAAAGGCGCCAAGCGCATCGGTTACCACTACACGGCAGACACCAACTTTTCCTTTGCCGTCAAAGGGGATGTGCTGTATCCGCCCCATATGGTAGTGAAATATCCGGGACAGGATTATCCTAATGAGAAGGTGCTCCGGATCTTTGTGCCCTATACCACCAATGTATCCCTGGCAGAGCCCGATACGGTGTTTGCGGCGGACGGAACCATCTATTTCGGACAGAAGGTAGAGGGGGGAGAGGAGCATGAGGGCCAGTTCCCCTGGATGCAGGATACGGAGGATGCGGTTTACTTCGAATTTCCGGATCTGAAGGCCAGCGGTGATAAAAAGGTAAAAGAAGAGCAGCAGGAGGCGGCGGTAGGCCAGGAGATTATTTACACCATCCAGAATGTAGGATACGATGCCTCCGGCAGCGGCTCTGCCCTGCGCCCGCCCATGTACCGTCCCTCCATTATCGACGTGCTTCCGGAGCAGTTTGATTTCACGTCCCTGCGCTTTGTGGTGTCCAAAGATCGGGATCACAGCGGGATTGTTGAGGAGTGGCTGGGCGGTACGGACAAGCTTCTGGGCCTGGGCGTGGCGCAGGAGTACCAGGGACAGACCCAGAGGTATCCCATGGTGGAGTACCGGACGAAAGACGATAAATGGGCCCCTGTTCCGGATCCCCAGATCCAGCGGGAAGAGGAAGGGGATCTGGTAATCTATACGATGGATTACAGCCGCTTCTTCGAGCGGGAGAGAGGCTATCAGGAGAAGCATACCATCCGCATCAACTATAAGACCACCTTTTCCCCGGAGGACGAATGCCCGGGCACGGTGGAGATTGTGGGTAAATCCCGCAAAGCGGGAGTGATGACCAACCGGGCTGTTGTAAATTTTATCCAGTTGAATTACTATATGTACCAGCTGACGGATGCCCTGGAGGAGGGCAGAATCGAGGATCAGCTGGGCCACTATCCGGTAGATGAGGTGGCGGACGAGCAGTTTTATATCCACAATAAGAGTGAGGCATCCCCGGAATTTGAGAAGTCTGACATTAAGGGAAAGCTGTGGCTTCACACCATAATCAAGGACGAGGATAACTGGGACGACGAAAAGCTGAATACGCCCCTGGCCTATGAAGTGGGCAGGTATTTCTTCCATGCCCGGAATGACGCCGACGGCCAGGGCTACAATACCGATTTCCGCATTACCCTGCCGGTTACTGTTACCAATAAGGAAACCCAGGAGCCCAATAAGCAGGGCTTCCTGACGACAGGTATATATGTGAACCGGGCTCTGCTTGAGGCCGGAGAGCCCCAGTGGCAGAGGGACGAGGACGGCGCCATTTTGTACGACGACGCCGGAAATCCCCAGGAAGGCCCGATCCTGACTCTTACAGGAACCAACGGGGCGGTACATACCTTTACGAAGAGCGAGCTTTTGAACATGCCCGGAAATCCGGCAGATAAGGAGCCCCTGCATAAAAACTGCGTCTATCTAAGCTTTGCGGAAGGAAGCATTTTAAAGACGGAACTTGGTCAGCTGGAAAAGATTGAGCTGACCTACAGTGCGTTTTACGGAAAACGGGAGCTGGAGGAAGAGGATCCGGATGCCCAGCAGCACCAGTATATGGAAATCATAGGTACCTGCTACACCCCCAGCGAGTGCAAGGCGGATCTGGACTATGAGGTGGCAGGCTGGCGTGATCGCTTTACCAACAAATACGTAGACAACAGCCTTAATGAGTACCAGGGCAAGGATGACGGAACCTTGATCTTCGAAATGGCCAATCCCACCATTGACGCAGTGGTGAACAATCTCCGGGGGCAGAGACAGGAGCTTCTTCCCATTCCCCACAAGGAGCTGTTCTCCTACGATATCAGCCTGGGAAACGATTCCACTTCTGTGATGAAGGAAGGCGTGGCAACCCTGATTCTGCCGGTGAACGGCATGGACCAGGGGGATCCGGATGTGGAAGGTACGGGCTTTATCGCCCAGGAGTTCCGCATGGATCTCTCCCATATGCTGGACAAGGTGAATGCTAACAATAACTGGGGCGTTCTCACGGAAATTGAGTTTTTTGAAGCCAGTGCGGCGGATCCCGATCAGGAAAACAAAGGGGCTCTTATCTGCACTCTTACAGAAGCAGAGCTGGCCGCCTATATCGATCCGGCTACCCTGCAGCTTACCCTGCCCGGGTCTTTGTGGGACGGGCATCTTCTGGGAGCCATACGGGTCCACATAAAGGACGTGGATGCCCAGATGCTCCCGGCGCATGACGAGACGGACATAAATGGAACTGTCATAGGTACGGTTCCCGAGAAGCTCTTCCACCTGCAGGTATTCGGCCGCGGAACCACTTATGAACAGGATCTGATCTTCCAGGGCAATTTCGAGGCTTCCACTCCGCCTCTGGTAGGAGCAGCAGAAGGGCTTAAGAAAAAAGAGGAGCTGGATTACGAAGTCAACGCCCTTTATGTGGATACCAATCCCTCCATTACCCTGGAGAAGGTACAGCGTTTTGCAGGTTCGTCGGCGCCCAACTGGACGGAGAATACCCGGTCTCCCATCTATCCGGTGTGGCCCACCGGTTCCAGAAAAAAGAAACAAGTCTGGCAGGATGTGTTCTATGCGGGAGATCCCTTGGAAGTGACGGCTTCTTTCAGCAACTTTTACGGGACAGAGCGGATCTCCGCTATGATCCGGGCGGTGCTGGAATTCCGGATTCCGGCCCGCATCAATATGGATGTGGATAACCGGCCGGAGGGCTTCCTGGTGGAATCCTTCCGTATTCCCGCAGCTGCCGCAGCCCATGCCCTTACCGGCGGCGTAGACGAGATTACAATTACAGGTTTTGATCCGGCCGGAGCGGCCCTTACCGTGACACTGGCCCGGGATGAGCTGTACGGAACCTCTTCCCCGGTGTCCATGAGCGGAAGCGACATGCTGCTTGAGGGAGATTTCTGGAAAAACCAGGGCTTCGGCGCAGTGACGGAGATAAAGGTTATCTATGCAAAGCTGGAAGGGACTGCGGGAGCGTCTCAGCCCTTGCAGGCCAGACTGAAGGGCTCCACGACCTTCGGCGGGGATCACCCTGTAAACGTGCGCCTGTATACGGAAGAAGAGCGGAAATTCAGCAGAACCAACTACCATGACAACACTGCCTGGGGCAGCAGCCTCTACGATCCGGAGCATGCCTACACCGTTCACAACGGAGGCAACCGGGGCGCAGGAAACCATGCCCATGTGGACAATGGGGAAGGAACCAGCTGGGTGAATGGCATGCCTTCTTCGAGAACCCCGGGGATTCCTTTTGGGGAAGATTACGACAGGCGTGTGATCAGTTCTGAGGATTCCATTTCTCCCTGGATGGAAAGTCTCTCCACTTATGTGGCGGATCAGACCGTAGACGGGGAGCGCAGGCCCATGGGTGTGGACCAGGGACCTGCACAGGAGATTTACGTTCCCCACAACAAATTTGAGAAACAGTATCACTTCTATGCAGGTGTGAATGATGCGGCAAAAGGCGTGCGGGACAGCATTCTCCATATAGAGCTGCCTATCAGCCGCGTGACGATAAATGGGAAGGAGGAGCCGAAAGGTTTTCTGTTCCGGGAGCTTCGGATTCCCAAGACAGAGCTGGATAAAATCAAGGGTGTATTCCGTCTGGAGTTTGTGGGGACTTCCTATCCGGGAAACCTGGCCTACAACGGAAATGCGGCAAGCGGAAGCCTCCTTTTGACCAAACCGGAGATTGCCTCTTTTATAGACGGTGCTACGGGAGATCTGGTGGTGACCAGGGATGATATTGAGAACCTGCGCATCCAGAAGGGCCTGCCGGATATGGGAGATATCCGCTATATCCGGGTGCGCTTTGAGGATGTTCCGAAAAACTCGGCCCATGTAAACAATGCCGTTCACGTGATGGTGAAGGGAATTACTACCACTTACAGCGATAATAACCAGTGGAAAGCCCTTTCCCGGTTTTACCGTCCCCAGTACTGGAACTTCGGTACCAACAACAGCTATTTTCCGGAATATTATACAAATCAGGATGAAACGGTTATCCATGTGGTGCGGCCGAATCCCTACGTGTATGTACAGGCCCGTTTTGAGGACGAGGCGCTGGGCGGGACGCCGAATGGGGCATCCGGCCAGGCCAGTGCGCCCAATCTGGCAGGTAGCCAGACCAACACGATTCTTAATGTTCCGGTAGGAAATCTCTGGGATTTGGAGGATTATGACCGGACACTTCACAGCTACCGGGTTTACTTCGGAAATAAGAGCTATCAGGCCCACAGCTATTCCGACCTGATTAAGCCGGTGTTTGATATCGATCTGCCTCTTCGGAAAGAGAAGAAAGGTTTCCAGGTTACGGCGGTTACCCTGGATCCCGATCTGCTGGAATATGGAACGGGCTGTACCATGACCTTGTACAGCTCCGATTATGATACCACGAAAGCCCAGGACGATCTTTATAATGCAGGAAGATTCCGTGTCTTTACTGCGGCCGATCTGAAATCTCTGATATCCGGAAGCGGAAAGATTGATCTGGCTGCAGACGGACAGATGAAGGACTGGTATCTGAAATCCATACGCATTACCTATGATAATTATGAGGGCGACGACTCCAATAACAAGCAGAATTTTATCGGCCTGGAAGGTATTCTCACCACCTATGCGGATGATGACGCCACCTCCCCCAACAACATCAATTACGGAAACTTGATTACTGCATCGGCTGTGGGAAAGGTTCCGGCGGAGTATGATAAGTTCTCCATGACCACCAGCCACACGGTCCAGGCAGGGGGCTCTTTCCGGCCCTATAAGCCTCAGCCGGGAATTACCGTCCAGCCGGGCAGCAACGGCGGCTACGGCGGAGATAAGACCACCAGGCCGGCCAGCATCGGAGCGGAGGCGTTCTACCAGATTGCCCTGACCAACGCAGGCATGAGCCGCCAGTACAATACCTTCCTGAATACCACCCTTCCGGTGTGCGATCTTCCGGTCATGGAGGACGGAAGCCAGAGCGTGGGCGGTTTCCAACTGTCCAGAATCGTGCTGGGTTCGGATCTCATCAAGAAGATTACCCGGGATGGCCATGTGGATCTGGAGGCGCTTTGCCTGGTGGAGCATCAGCCTCTGCAGCTGGATGCAGACGGGAAGCTTGATACCTCCCTTCCTCTGCCGGAGAAGAAGCGGCTGACAATCCGCCGTGTGAAGGACGGGGACGGAAATCCCGTATATGCCAGTCCTTCCGATGCCTTCCCCAGATACGAGGCTGTATATACCCAGGGAAACACGGAAATTAAGAAAGTCTCTATCAATTTAAATGACTATTACGTGCCGGGGGCAGGAGACGCCGGGGGAGTCCTTACCATTCCCTACGGAGTCTGGAACCAGGATGATTTCCCCATGGCTTATCCCGAGCATGTGAATCTGGAGCTGGGCAAGTACGGCTCCCGGTATGAGGGCGGGGCGGATCAGGCGGCCGTAAACCTGGCCAACGCCATGCGTCTGTACGGAACGCCTCAGACCTATTACTATGACGAAAATTATGTTATGAGCCGTTATCTCAAGGCAGAGAGCTCCTTGAAGGAGATTTACGAACAGGATGATGTGACGGCGAAACTATATGAGAGAACGGCTTCCAGCTGGGCTCAGCTCCAGCTCAGTCCCTCCAACCCCACACTCTCCATGACTGCGGATCAGGAGAAAGGCGGAGTGAAGGTGGGTTCTGCCGCCAATCTGCCTCTTTCTTACGAGGATAAGGACGGTCTCTACTACTCCATGAAGCTGGGCAACGACTCCGAGAGCGGCATGTCCAGGCCCGTGCTGTCGGTGCGCCTGCCTATGTATGACGACGCCCCCACTACGGCGGAGCAGGAGGAGAAGCGCAGAGGCTTCCAGGTTACGGAAATTTACCTGGATAAGCTTCTGGTAGGGGACGGCGTGACGCCTACGGGCTATATGGATAAGAACGGAAATGTTTACGATCAAAAGCCGGACGGCATTGACGTAACTCCGATACCGGATCAGGGTATGGCGGATGTGGCGGAAATCCGCATCCTAGATGCCTTCCTTACGGATAAAAACGGAGATCCTTTGACCTATGTGATAAGGGACGCGGAGCTCCAGGCCTTCCTGGAGGCCAGAAAGACTGCGGCGGATCACAGCGTGCGGGTTCCTTACACTGCATGGTATGACCCAAGCGAACCGGCAGGAAGTAAAAAATGCGTCAAATACCCGGGAACCGTGGAGATCGTTTTCAGCCGTTTCGATCCGGAGAAGAGAGGGAACGATACAGGCGAAGTGCGCCTGTACGGCAATGCCACCCGCTACGGGGACGAAAATACCAACCAGGGCCGGAACAACGCGGCCAATATCCAGAACCCGGATAGCTATTACACGGAGGCGGGAACCAGCGGAACCACACCCGTAACTACACAGGTTCCCGTGGCCGGCAACTCCCTTTTGGCGGATGCCAGCTTCCTGGACTATGTGGCCGGCATGGATCAGAAGATCACTCCCAGCGATTACAAAGAGGCATGGGCACACGCCGCCTTCCAGGTGCGTGAGCCGAGGCCTGTTCACAGTGCGGAAATTGTCTACTACAACCGGAAGATCGAGTCTGCGGCCACGGACCGGGCGGCCACGGACGGCAACACCCGCTGGACGGTGATCCCCTATGCCAGAGAGTATGTTTCCGCCTGGGCGCTCTTTAACGACAGTATTTCCCGGATGGAGAATTTCTACTTTACCATGACGCCGGAGATTGCGGCAGATGCCCAGGGGGACTACAGGGGTTTCCATACCATGGATGTGATCATCCGAAAGGAGCTCTTGGAGCAGGCAGTCATTGATAAGATCGTCCTGACGGACAAAGGGGATCCTGCAAGGCAGATTGTCATCGAGCGCACAGGCGCCCGGCAGAAGCCCGGGGATACCCCCTTTGCCCCTGCAAGCGGAAATCCCTATGAGGCCCACAATCCGGGGACTAAGACCCGGGAGCTGCCGGCGGATATCTATGCAGGATCTATCTATACAATTACTCTGCCTGACGGCACCACAAAAACTTTGGCCAAAGCCGTCGGAGGGGAGTACTATGGTCTGGCGGATGGCGTATATACGATAAATGAAGGAGATCTGGTGATCCCAAGAGATCTCATTGTGGATGAGGGGGGGATGCCCAATATCGGCAAGATCGAAGTCTGGGGCTCCGACTTCCTGGCAGGGCGCACGGCTCCCAACACGGCTGTGGCCCGTCCTCTGGAAAGCCAGACCCAGTTCCACACCCAGTCCATCCTCTTTGTGGGAATCAACGACGAGGAGCCGGCGGGAACCTCCAACAACTCCCATATCCACAACGGGGATACCACCTATACCCTGAACCAGGGCGTCTTCTGCGCCTACCTGTACGGCCATACGGATCAGCAGGTGGCGGATACCAACGACAAACTTACAGGCGGGCAGGATGACAAAAAGGGCAACAACTTTAAAGATGTTGCCACGGAGAAGCACCAGCGCTCCGAGTGGGACTGCTCTTACGTAAAGACTCCCAAACTCTACTTCGACACCACCATCAGCGCCGTATTCAAGGAAGATACCCAGCGCTGGGATGAACAGATAAATAACAGCAATACCGGGAATGGAGGAGCCAACGACCGGAGGTTTACGGATGAGACCCTGGGAGAGGCTGTGACCCGGGACAATACAGCTACGACGGGGGGAAATCCGCCTATTTATAAGCCCTACAGCAATCATTGGCACAATGACCAGTATTTGGACAACCAGGTTCTGGATGTGGGAAATAAGGCTCTCACAGGCTTTACGGTGGACTTCCGCCAGTATCACTCGGCGGCTATGTATCCTTCCGGAGAGAATTTGTACTCCAACGAGACCATTCTCCAGGACTACAATGCGGCGGCTACGGTGCGTATGACCATCGATCTGCCTGCCGATAATTTTGACGCCTACTACATCAAGCTGCGTCCTGCCCTAAAGCCCTTTGTGACCAATATCCAGGTGAACCTGGCGGACGGCGGTTCCTATGACATTCCGGTGGGTGACTGGCAAGGGAATGCCAGGGGAACCACGGTGAACGGCGGCAGATCCTACACCATCGGGGCGGACAACATCTATGGTGAGGATGCGAATGGTGATGGAGTAGCGGACTGGTGGCGGATTAACCTTTTGGATCTGGATAATCCCGCAAGCCGGTATGCCACAGAGGCCATTGCCGGGTACGATCCCTTCGATGTGCTGGATAAGGCCAATGAGGGCCATCCCTATTACCGCTCCCCGGCTGCGGCCGTGTACAAAGGAAACATTAGGTCTGTAGTGATAACCATGAATGTGAACCAGGATCCGGCCAAGCCTAACGCAGGGAACAACCTTTTCCAAATTATTGCGGCGGACGAGGGAAGCTGGTACTGGGATACTTACGAGAGCAACGGTTTTGAGACCTGGCCCTGCCAGCGTGCCAACGAGGATGATACCATTCATCCCACCATGACCTCCCGCCTTCAGGAAACCCGTCATTCCATCGAGATTGCCGGCCGGGCTCTTACCAAGACCAGCGGGGATTCCCAGGATGCCCAGGCTTCTGTGACTACACGGCTGGAGCTGGGAACCCTCTTCCGCAACGAGGCAAAGGATAGTGTGGGAAATACAACCGTGGATTCAAAGAACCAGGTGACAAAGCTCCGCTATCAGGACGGAGGAAATCCGAGCCAGAGGCGCAGCTCCTGGTCTTACCTGGATTACTATCATTGGTATGTATGGCATAGTGATGATGGAAACTATGGTTGTTATTGTTGGACTACAAGACATTGGGCGCCCTGGCATGCGGGCCACCTCTACGACACGGCGCGGATCCGGATCCGCAGGCCCTCCATCTCCCTGGCCAAAGGACTGGGGAGTACGGCGGATAATATGGCCTTTAGCGCGCCCAACGGCAATATTACCTGGGATCTGACCCGGGAAATGAGCGGCGGCCTGCCGGATTACGGCGGCCTGCGGTCCTACGGCCTGGGCCTGAACCAGAACCGTTCCTATGTGACGGAGAAACATCCGAAGCATGAGGAGTGGTATTTACATTATGATGAATCCCATCTCTATAACGAGTGGTACGGCCTCTTCACCCATGTGGACAGCGTCACCATGGAGGACACCCTGCCGGAGATTTCCCGGACGGACGGCTGGTACAAGGGCTTCTTCAGCCGCTATGTGGAGGCGGATTCCTCCATTGCGGACAATGTGGCCTATGTGAAGGTGACTCTTTCCGCCCACAAGACGGATCCGGACACCGGGGATGTGAAGGCCGAGAAGGCTCCTTCCGGGGATCGGGTGATCTATATCCAGCGGGATCAGCTTTACGGAGCCAAGGCCAACCAGACCTATCTGGGCAAGGTGCTGTTCCGCTATGAGGACACGGACGAACATATCGACGGCAAGGCTTCCGGGGATGAGATCGACGGGGACCGCCTGGAAGCGGTTATGAAGGATCTGGCGGGAGAAAACATTATTACCCTCGGAAAGAATGAGTATCCCTCTAAGGTGGAGTTCCAGGTGTGGAACCTGCCGGGCCACGGGGATCAGACTGACGAGTACGACGGAGTGGCTCCCAAGGAGAACCAGAGCGGCAATACCAAGCCGGACTTCTATCTCTTCGGAAATGTCTGCGATATTATCGACGATGTGTACCATGAGAATCATTCCGAGTGGGGCAGGGATTACTGCGGGCAGAGCAGCCACAACGCGGACTATGACTGGTTTAAGCGTTCGGAAACCATTATGAACAATGCTCAGATCAAGCCCAGGGTCAATCACGTAACCAACGGCGACTGGAATTATATTTTCTCTGCAGCAGAGGCGGATACAACATTGGATCCGGCCAAGGATAAGAACAACGGGTATCAGCTGGAAATGAGTTCCAATCAGAAGTTCGGGCCTTTCAGCGGCTATGAGGAGTCCGTGGGCGGTTATTACAGCCATTACCAGAGCTACCTTTACGCCAAGCGGGTACAGCCCGACCTGAAGGTGCAGGTCCAGACCCTGGAGGATCCCTCCTCGGGCAGGGATCCGGCTTCCGGCACCCGGGAGAAACCGACGCCTCTGAACGATATCTATGATTACGAGGCGGACAATATTACGCCCCAGAAGACCACCTGGCGGATGTGGGCCACCAATCAGACCCAACGCAGGATTGATGAGAGCAACGGAGGGAACAACCCCACCTATCCGCTGGATACGGGCGGGACTTACTATAAAGATGTGCAGTACCGGAACTTGTCCCCCAACGGCTTCCGTATGGAGAAAATCTGGATTCCGGTGGAATTTATCAATGAGAGCAGAAATACGGGCCAGGGAAATGTAGGCTACATGGACGGCGTGGACGAAGGCACCGAGGCCACGGATACACCGGACAAGCGCATAGACGGAGTGAATAAGTTCGTGGTCAGCAAGTTCCTTCTGCACACGGCCACCAAGGCGGATCAGCGCAACACCAGGGTGGATACGGCAAATCTGTCTGTACCCCAGATTCCGGCGGACTGCGAGGTTTTCGATCTGAAAGCCTATGTACTGGACGATATGATCCGAAGCAGCGGGCTTCCGGCAGACGGCAGGAACAAATACGTGACCCTGGCGGACGCGGACCGGCAGGAGATTACGAATCCGGATCAGGCCCGGTACTACTGCATTGACTTAGAGAAAATGTACCTGGACGGCGTATCTTACACGGACGGCGAGGGGACACATACCCTGAAGCCGGTAAAGAAAGACGGGGAGGGCACGGATTACTATCTGCAGCTCAATACCATGGCTTTTGAGTACGATCTTGAGGTTCGGATTCCCTGGATGAATAACTATGTAAAGAACCGGGAGCGCTACTTTGAGCCAAACACCACCAAGGATGCAACCCTTACGGGAGAGAAGGGTGCGTCTGCGGGACGCTATCAGTACGATATCGATCCCGCGGATCTGCTCTTTGAGGGTGTGTTTGCCGACCGTCATTATACGGAAGAAGCGTATGCCAAGCCGGGGACACCGGGCTGGGACAGCTGGAATATCGACAGCAAGCCCACGGTGGATACGGATCCTCTGGAGCTGAATAAGCGGGTCTGCGACTGGCTCTTTGTACACAGCAATGCGGCGGGCGTGAATGCCATTCAGGATATGAACCCGAACAGCGGCAATATGCAGCGCTGCAGCGAGTATGTAAACTATAAGATGTTCCGCTTCCGCAACCGGGCAGCCAAAATCAATGTGGCAGTCAACCGTCTGCCCTACCGGAATGCGGCGGGAAGCAACGATCCGGATCCGAATGGGGATCCGGGCAACACCAACCGCCCCGAGGCCCTAAACTACGGGAACGGCAATGACTACAGCTCTTCGGACAGCAACCAGAACCGGAACAATGCCCGTCCGGTGGATATTGCCAAGCTGCTTCCGGGAGATCGGATTGACTACTATGTGACGGCAGTGAATACAAAAGATCTGACCCATGACGGCAACGGACAGGAGATGGGCGTGACCACCTGGTATCACCCGGCCGTGCGTTTCGATGCACCAAAGGGAACCCGGATCGCCCGCTGGTACTATATGCCCGCAGGCTTTGATCTGGGCGAACTGCCGAAGATCGATCCGGAGACGGGGGATTATATCCTGGATGCGGACGGCAATCAGATAGAAGGGCCGGTGGCCATAGAGAAAGATCCGGGCAACGGGTACGGTTTTGATTTCGGGGACATTACGGCCTACGATCCCAACCATAAGAGTCCCACCAGCGGCAAGTATATGGCAGTGCCCCATGATACAGAGCTGGCGGACATTTATTCCGGCATGGAGTTCGAGCCTCCCACCATATTCGGGAAGCTGGCCAGGAGCGTCGGTTTATTCAGCATGTTCCAAAGAGGCGCCGCCCAGGAAACGGAAGATTACCGAAACGATGAGGTCGTGCGCAGCATTGTGTGGGAGATGGAGGGAAGCGTGCCCATCAACCGGGGCTTTGTAATCTTGGTGGAGCTGGAAGTAGAGCTTCCCGAGGATAAAGACGGAAAGCCCATTACAAGTTTAAGCAACTTAAAGAATTATGATATCGGGCCCAGCACGGTGCAGTACGGTTCCTGGGACAGAGCCCACGGCTACGATCCCTTCTATTTCACCAGTGTAAGGGCAGAAAATGCTGCGCCGGAGTCTAATTACAACGGGGACGCTTTATCCGGTCCTGGAACGGCGCCCTTCGGCTCTCCGTTTGCCAAGCAGGAGACCATTCAGAGCGCCAGCGTGGTTTACCAGAGACTTTATAATACCAATGATAAGAACTTCCTTACGGATCAGGGAGGACACGAGGGAACTACGGCCCGGGTTACTTCCAGCCAGATGGATTACTATTTCGGCAGCGAGGCTCCCGAGATTGCCATGGAGATGATCCACAACGTGGACGGGGAGGAAGCCCGGATCACGGTGGGGAATCCGGTGGGAACGGCAGGCGGCAAGGGCGTTATCGCCAACAGCCAGGACCGTTTTATCAGCGCCATGACCCTGACCATAGACTTTATCGCAGCGGGCAACGTGCCCCCAGCAGGCGTGGATCAGCTCTCCATGCAGGGCTTCTATCTGAACCGGATGCCCTCCAGGGAGGAAATGCTTTACAACCAGAAGAGCTCCGACGAAGCTTATAAGGCGGATCCGGATGCGGTGGAAGATGTACCCGCTACCCTTTACGTGCAGCTTCGGGGGGATCTGAAGCCCGACGGCACCTTGAAAGAGAGCTGGGCGGATGTGCCCTACGATCCGGATCACCCCTTTGCTGTCCGGGATAAGAAGGACGGCTACCGTCTGGTCTACTATCCGGGGAACAGCGAGAAGCAGCAGTACCCTGACGGCTATTATCTGGAGGACGGACAGAAGGTGGCGGTGGAACCCCGCCAGGTAGTCCGGCTGCGGGTGGAGTACGGTTATTTAAGCGACCGGGATGCCTCGAGCAACGGCACCCTTTATCTGCCCAATTTCGTGCTTTACGGAATCGGGGCTCTGGCCTATACCCAGGGTTCTGCAGGAGCCGATGCTTATTTCTACAACTACAATGTAGGATTGCGGCAGGAATGGGTGCTTGACATGTCTGCAGGCGATAACTATACGAACCTGGAGCCGGGGGAGGCTACGGAGCAATACCAGGGAATGACGGCGGATGAACTTCAGGCTGCCTATGAGGCAGGCCGGATTCCCAAGCCCGCGGATCCGGCAGATCCGGCGGTGACTCCGGATCCGGATAACCCCAACGAGAACAGTGAGATCGAGCGGAATTCCGTGAAGTTTTCGGCGGAAAACAACGATCTCTGGTATCAGATCCGCAGAAGACTGCCCAACATCCAGCTTCTCACAGACCAGTATGCCTCCAAAGACGAGGCGGTAAATGCCGACAGGGAGGCCGGAGGCCTGGTGGGCTACCGGCCGGAGCAGAAGCTCTGGAACCGGGTGCGTATCGAAAATAAGGTCAATAAGAGCATGACGGATCCGGGCGGAAAACGCACTTCTGCTCAGAAGAAGGACGGACTTGCCAACTGTACGGCGGCGGATGTGCTGGGAACGGGTGAAGTGTATCAGCCTTCCCTTATTGATAAGGTGCCTGTTCAGTATGTGGATGTGCCTTCCTCTATGTTGCCTGCAGGGGGCATGGGGGCCGTGACGGATGCGCCCACGGAGATTGACTTCCCGGATGACGTGACCATTATCTGGAAACGCCTGGATGAGAACGGAAACCTGGTAGAGCGGGAACTTCGGGCAGACGATCCGGCAGAGGGCTACGATCTGCCTAAGGTGACGGTTTACAAGGTGACGGCAAAGGATATCGGAGGTATGCAGTCTTTTGACAAGGCAGAAATGGACGGCATTCATACGAAGCTTCAAAGCCATACAGGCAGCGGGAGCAATATTGTCAACTATTACACCAATGGGCGCAAGTCTCCCATGGACAGCGCCGCTACGGCGGAAGATGCGGAGTATTATATCTATACCTATACCTTTAAGTCGGCCGACGGAACCTGCGCCTTGAAACCCGGGGATGAGCTGGAGATCGTCTATCCGGTGACGGCCCACAAGAGCGGACTGCCCATGGCTACCTATACGGGCAGCGGCCGGAATATTTACCTCTCAAGGCCTGGGGAGTATCTGTTTACTTCCCGCGGAAAAGGCGAATATATAGGGCAGAATAACCTGTATCCGGTAACGGCCGATATGAGCGCCCGGATGATGGATATGGATCTGCTGCTCCACGACGCGGCCTTTACCGGGTCCCGGACAGGAGTGCGGAGATCTTACATCTGGACCCAGGACGAGCACGGGGCCAACCGGCTGGATCCGGTGATTAGCCCGGTGACGGGGCAGCCGAAGCTGTACCGGGATGACACCAAGCAAAAGCGCAGCGAGTTCCTGTCCGGTTCCACGGTGACTATGCCTGGTGTGGCCAATGGCTACGGCGTCAATGGAGGCAATGATAACCTGGGCGATTACGGAGCCAACGGAAACTTCTGGGATCTGGATATCTACAACCAGGCCAGGAGGCAGACCATCCAGGTGAAGGCCGACAGCACCGTAGTAAACAACAGGCCGGATGAAGTGGCTGAGCTTCAGCCCAAAGGATTTACGGACACCGGAACCATGCGGGATTGGTACCGGTATCTCATGCGGGCCAGAACCTTTACGGCCGGTGCTGCAGGCGGCGCGAGCAGTCCCTTTGACCTTGGCTTTGAACCGTTCCGCTTAAGTGCGGACAGCGGTGCGGTGGACGGTACGCCCGGTACGGAGGATGGAGAGAATCAGAAAGAGAATCTTCTCTGGACGGAATCCAGCCTCCACCTTCAGAAAGCCTGGCTGTTTGCAACCTCCCAGTTTGTCACGGAGGATGAGGCCCTTACGGCCATTGACGGGACTCAGGATCCCACAGATGAGAGAATCGATTCGGACGAGGTGTGGAGCCCCAGCGTCTCCCTCCTCCAGTACGGTGAGGAATATACGGCACGGCTGCTGGCGATTAACTACGGCGACTGGGCCTTGGACGGCGTGCGCTTTATCTACGTGCTTCCTTACGGGGTGATGCCTAAGCTCTTGGAAACCCCGGAGGGAGATCGGGAAGTAGAGCTGAAAGCCTGGTACATGCAGCAGGGAAGCGAAACGTCTGTGGGAAGCGCCATCGATCCGGCTCTTTTGGAGGCCCGGGTAGTGCAGACGCCCTTCGACGCGCCCGCAGATTACGATCACCGGGCGGCCCAGGCGGCGGCGGATCCCATTCTCTATGAGACTTACTACCAGGGATGGAAGGAAGTCTACAGCGATGATCAGCAGATGCAGCCCTGGGTGGTGGAGATCACGGTGAAATCGCCGCTCCATGGCTGGAGAGGCAGTGCAGGAAAGACCAGTCCCTACCAGATCCGGGTGGATCTCCAGGCGGTGGTCTACAACCAGCCGGAGAGCGAGCGCTATGTAGATACGGTTTATGCTGCGCCTTATGATGATAAGACCAATTATGAAGAGAATGATCTGGGCGACACGTTGATGCAGCCGGATGAGGGCTACTATCAGATCTATGACAGGACCAATCTGGCCGGGGATCTGGTGCATTATAACGGTTCCAACGGCTATGGAGTGGAGAATACGAAGCATCCCTTCCATCTGGAGAGCGGTATGCTCTCCGGAGGAATCCGGCACCGCCCGGATAAGAACGGCAGCAGCTGGTGGGATCGCTATTACGGCAATCCGCGCTTCTTTGCACCGGGTACCCCCTACCACAAGGGCCGGAACCAGTTCTGCTCCCTCTTTACGGCAGGAGATTCCTGTCCGGGAGAGGCGGATACAGAACTTCGGATACTCCACAATATACCGAATGACGATCCCCTGGATTACCTGGATAAGGAGGGGAATCCTATGGCCCGGACCTTTGCCCGCAGCGGCAGCCAGGCCAAAGTGAGCAAGCCGGTGCTGCGCCACTGGACGGAAGTTGCGGATCCCAGGTCCAAGACAGGACAGGAAGTAGCAAAGGAGAGCAAGTACGACGAGTTCTACCAGCAGATGGAGGAACCTTTTGAGCTGAGTCTCTTTGCAGAGAACCAGATTGTAATCGGCAACCTTCCGTCGGCGCCTCTGGGACCGCAGGAACAGCTGAAAAACAAGACGATTCACTATCAGTGGCTGAATGACCGGAGCAAACTGGTCAGCTATTCCGTCTACCAGATGGGTGGCGGAAGGGCGGGCGGGGCCTCCTATCCCCTGCCTGCCATGTCTGCGCTTCTGCCGGAGGGCATTGTGCCCCTGACAGAGGATGGCGAAGCTTACCCTAAAAAGGGTGTGGATGTTGTAAGTAACACAGACTGGACGGATGCGGGGAACGGGAAGACGGATCAGCCCAATACGGCCTTGGATTATGAACTTCTGGTGCGCAATGTCAGTTCCCTGGACGCTTCCAAGAATCCCAACGGGGATGTGGCGGACAGCCGTATCCACAAGGATAAGTACGGGGTGCAGATTGAATATCTGCCGGATCTGAACCGGTATATGGTCCGGATTGTGCCCACCCATTACAGCATCAATCCTGAGAATTACGAAGATATGATGAAGGTGCTGGAGTCTCCCAAGCTGGATGCAAACCAGTATCTCAATGCACGGGTACGGGTGATGGCAGTGGCATCTCCGGAGCATGATCTGAAAAACGGGACGAAGGATACCCGGCTTTTGGAGCGCTGGCAGCAGATACGGACCTTTGCGGCCAGCAGGGTTCCCGGCTTTAAGTTCTTCACCGATGATGCTTCCGGCACGGCTGGGCAGTTAAAGGATCAAAATCCCTTCTCCGTGGGAGCGGAGAACCGGATCCACTATATGTACGGCCGGGGCTGTCCCCATACGAACTGCAGTTATTGGCCTCCGATAGGGAACTATCATACGGGCTATCACAACACCATTACGGATCCGCGCCTGGATATTACCGGGCCCAACGGAAGGATCAAGGGAGAAAGGGATCAGTTCCTGGGAGAGATGAAGTACGGAGAGGAGATTGATTCCGGCAGCTCCAATGCAGCAAACCTGGTTAACACTACGGTGAATGTGGAGGATTACAAAGAGAGAAATGAGAAACAGGCAGATTTCGGCGGCTTGGATGTGAACGGAGACGGCGTAACCGGGTATGTCCGGGATACGTACGTATCTCCCAACCGCTTTGTGTCCAATACCCTGAAGGTTTATACCCGGAATCCCCATCTGATGCTGGATATGCGCTTTGCCTTGACAGCGAAGGAAGCGGGGATAGGGGAAAACGACGGTTCCCCGGATTATCAGGGACGGATAGCGGAGCCGGGGGCAGACAGTGAAGCGTCTGCTACTCTGCGGACGGGAGACTATGATGAAAATCCCGGAGCTCTGAAAGAAGAGGACATTGCGAAGCTGGGTTACGGCCAGAGAGTATGGTACACCATTACGGTTATGAACAAGGCTTCCGAGTCTCCCATGCAGGATTGGGAAGACACTACCATAGAGCGCAGGGATCCGGCGGGCACAGGAACGGCTCCGGGTACTGCTGCAGGTACAGCTCCGGATCCGGCAGATCCGGCTCCGCCCACGCTGCCTATGGATAAAGGGCATGCCGTTCTCGCCAACTCCATTGCAAATATGGGCTTCTTTATCCCAACCTATGCCCAGGGGACAGCGGGATACCGTCAGGAGGAAGAGGCGTGGAACAAGGCGAAGCGTGATTGGGAGACCAATCTGGCCGTGCGGACCCAGAAGCTTTCGGAGAGCGGGGACGTGACCCACGGAGCCTTCGTGTTCTCCCAGTATCTGCCTGAGGTCCTGGCATATGACAGGGAACTGATGATTCAGACCTACCATGCGGACGGGACTCCGGATGAGCTTTTGACAAAGACGGAAGCCGAGAAGCGGGGCTGGACCATTCTGGACAATACGCCCTCCAAGAAGCCGGGACAGGAAAATCCGGACAATGAGAAATTTATCAGTGTGACGGTGATCCCGCCTGCCCAGGATACAACGAAGGCGGAGGATGCCGGGGAAGGCCGGCTTTCCAAGGCTGAGAGCGAGCCCTATTTCAATCAGGGAGAGGTCAAGAACTATCAGAGCATTGTAAACGGCGTGCGGCCGGCGGGTTATCTGGCCAGTGGAGATAAGTTTGCCCTGAAGGTGCTGACCCGCGTGTCTGACGTGCCGAACTTAAATGATCCCGACGGGACCAGCTACGACGAGAACGGCATCAGCAGGAAGCAGTATTTCAGTCATGCCTTTGTAAATCTGGAGAGCCTGGACGGAAATTACGATCAGAATCTCCATAATAAGGAGAACCGGAAGGCACAGACTTCCTATGACTGGCTGGGAGATCAGAAGAAAGATTCTGTCCGCTATTACAACGGAACAAAGAAACTGGATACAGGGCTGGATCCTGATGAAAGAACGGTAGTTCAGGACGGACTGCCTCTCTCCAAGATGGAGACTTATGACGAGAACGGGGATCCGCTCAATACAGAGCCCACAGATCCATATATTAACAAGAAGGAGAATTGGGACAACTGGAATAAGAACAGGGACAAAGAGACTACGAAAGAGAAGGATCGGTATGCTCATGACACGGCCTACGGTTTCCGCATTGCGGCGCCCAGGGGTTATGCCAAGGTGCTTACGGACGATCCTCAGCAGGTGGTGGCAGGAGGAACGACGCCTCCCACTTACCGAAGCACGGATATGATCCATATGTATCTGGGCGAGGGATCTCTCTTCCAGGGAAGCGCCGGCTCCATGTATCTGGTGGATCACCTGCCCCTGTACGGTTCTACCAAGAACCAGACCCTGGAGGACTACGATGCGGCCAACCTGGACCAGTACAATACAGATAATTCCATTGTAATGGTCAGCAATCGTGTGGAGACTATCCGCACGGGTTACTGGAGTCTGCCGGGTGACAGTGAGCTTTATTATGAGGACGGCTACGATAAGGAGCTGGCAGAGCATCTGAAGGTCCATGTGTATTATACGGACCGTGAGGAGTGTAAGGATGTCCGGCAGAAGGTGGAGGATATTTCCAAAGGAACCTGCTGGCCCGGGACGAAGACGCCCATTTGGCATGAGCTGACTCCGGCCGGAGGTGTAGCGCTGGATGCCAATATGGAGATTGAAGTGCCGCGTCCCGGAACCCGGTATATCCGTATGAACCAGATTGCCTGGGTGATTATCTCGGATAATCCGGTGAAATATCCCGTTCCCTGCGGATTCCGTCTGGATGTGGATGCGAAGCTGGATACGGCAGACAAGAAAGAGGATCTGCATGAGTGCAAGAATCCCTCCAAGAGAGGAGAGATGGACGGATATTATCCCAGAAACCTCCTGGGTGTGGATGAGACTGCGCAGAATCCGGAGTCGGTAGCGGAAAAGGGCGGCCTGATTGAGATGAGCAGCTATACCTCCAACACGGACTCTATCTATGCGGCCCATATCAGCAAGCTGTATGTAAACTACAGCGACGGGGATTTTGCATACATTGAGGGAGGAGACGGCACACCGGAGAATGAGAAAATCTTCCTGCGGGCCAATCTGATACTGGCGCCCAAGAAGCCGGTGGCAGATCTGACCATTGACGGAGAATATTTCCGGCGGTTTACCAAGCGGGAAGATCCCAGCCTGACGGGAGATACTTTTAAGTGGACAGACAATGTAGCTTTGAGCGCCAGCAGTGCGCTGCTGAAATACCATCTGACCTTAAACAACTATACGGCAGATCACCAGAAGGAATATAAGATCAGCCAGGGCGGAAGGATTACGGAGGACCGGTTTACCGATCCGGTGATTACCGTAAAGATTCCGGCGCTTCTGAAGATTGAACCCACCCTCTTTCAGTATATAAGCTATGAGGATTCCCAGAAGCCGATCTGTCCGCTGAATTCCGATTATTTCAGCAACCGGGGCTACTCTACCAGCGCCTACCTGTACTGGACTTACCGGGTGGTGCATCAGGAAGAGTACGATCCGGATACAGGTTATACCACCGCTTACAGTGAGCGCTCAGTGAACAATACCATCCGTCTCAATGAGGTAGCGGATGTGACCCTGTCGGGAGAGGAAGGATCCCAGATCCTGCAGTTCCGGTTCCATGGGGAGCTGCCGCCGGGAGATACCATTGTCATCGACTATATGGTACGTGCCCGTACCACCGACGAAAATGAGAGTATTGCGGGAGGAGAGGAAAACAGGAAGACTACCGTGTATGCCACGGATGATGTGGGCGCGCCCCAGTGGATGTACTGGAAGAGCTACACGGACGAGCAGCGCTCGGAGCAGCACAAAGATACTGACAACATGGATTACGACAATGATAAGAGTGTCACCGATTACAACCTGCTGGTAACTTCCAGCGCCGTTGCCTTTGCGACTACCAACTCTTTCCCGTTCTCTAAGTATGCACAGAGCCTTCTGGAGAGCGATACCAACAGCAGCAGCGGTCCCATTCCGGTTCTGCAGGGGGAGACTTACAAATATCATCTGACCATGTCCCACAGCGCGGAGCTGGTGACCACCGGAAATCTTCTGGCGGATTCCAAGTCCTGTGTGGTGATCTATGATATTACGCCCTATACCCAGGATCAGAATATCATCAACACGACAGGCAAACCAAGTCCAAGAGGCAGCAAGTGGTCGCCCTGGATGCGCATCAGCAAGGACAGCTTTGAGCTGAAAAGCGTGAATGCTGCCCTGGCGAAGCGGCTGGAGGATAATGATCTGGGAGATCCCAGGCCTACGGACCACCAGATAGAAATTTTAGAGCAGCAGAACAAAGTGATCGACCCGGATGATTATACGGTATGGCTGGGGCCGGTGAATGTGCAGAGAAATGCGGACGGGACCGTGGCATCCATCGGACCTGCGGGACTGGAGGAACTGTTCAGCCTGGAGCAGAGAAACATTACGCCGCAGACCACGGACCCGGATGTGCCGGACGGAATCAAGGCGAACTTTTATACCAACCTGTTGCTGTCCTCCTGGCATTATCAAGGGGAATACACACAGTATCCGGTGTCCTACGGAGCAGAACTGACCGAGAGCAACGTGACCTTGGAGGAACTGATCGATTGGAGAGACAGCGGGGCCGTCAGCGAAGACGACTTCCATGAGATTGTAAAGAACCTGCGGCAGCTCTTTGTGGCCATGAAGGATCCGGAATACTTCCTGATGCCCAAGACCACCTTGGATCTGAACGTAAAGATGAAGGTGCCGCTGAACCTTCCGGTGTGCAGGGAATTTAATACGGGTACCATACTGTCCAACAACTCGGAGGTGACCTCCTACCAGGCAGTGAACACTTTTGCCACCGGAACCAGGCGGGATGATGCGACAGCTTCGGGAGCGGCGGTGGTCTACGTGTCCAATCCCAAAGACCGGGGAGAGATTGGCGACTACGTGTGGCTGGATACGAACCTGAACGGGAAGCAGGATGAGATTCTCTACGGAAAGCCTGTGGGGACCTTTGCGGAATTTAACAGAAAGCTTCCTCTGCGGAACATGAAGACCGACGAGCACGGCAATATTACCTATGAGCCCGCCTGGGGCGACGGGGAAGACCCGGGAATTAATAAGGTGAAAGTAGAGCTTCTGACCCCCAGGGGAGGAACCTTCTATGCGGCCAATATGAACGGAGACGCGGTAGATCCCACGCCGGATGCAGACGGCCGGTACCATGTGCTGGCGGACGACGGAAGCTGGGCCTACGGTGCTACGGGAGACGCAATTATGACCGCCTTCGGTCCCTGCGTCACCTACACAGAGACGGATTACTACGGAAACCACGGGTACTATATTTTCCCGAATCTGAACCGGGATGCCCAGTACGGCCTGCGGTTTACCATGCCGGATGAGTATGAGCATTACGGACTGACTACCCAGGAAATCGGACCGGACAGAAGGGAGACGCCTATGGAAGTGACCCAGTCCGGAAAGAGCCTGATCTTTACCACCAAAGATCCCATAGAGGTACGGGTGAGCGATGATCCCGATGACGAGTGCGTATCCTATGATATCGGCGTGGGACTTCCTGTGCGTTACGGAGGAATGGCGTGGGTAGATGAGGTGAACGTGGGAGGCGACACGGATCTGGATACCAACGGGGACGGCTTCTTTAACAACCAGGTGATCTCCGACTATCCGCCTCTTAGCGGAATGCCGGATGAAGAGCCTTTGGAGAATCTGACCATTATGGCTTATGAGAAAGGCCGGGAGCTTCAGCCGGACGGAACTTACGGGGAACCCACCCTGAATATGAGGGGCCAGCCCATGATGGTTACGACAATGACCAAGGACGAGGTGTTGGCTCAGGCCAATGAGGATCTGGGCACAGCCTATGCAAGCCTGGAAGATATTCCCCACGGCACGGATGCAGAAAAGGAGGTATACAAGAAATACAAGACTATGGTAGGAAGCTATCGGTTTGAATACGTGTGGCCCGACAAAGAGTACTTCTTTGTGGCCTACTCCCCGGTAGACACTACGACCCAGAAGCCCATATACAAGCCTACCATGCTTCTGGAACAGGTTCCCCACGGATACCGGTTCCGGAACCATCTCAACAGCCGGTACTGCACAGGCGTCTTTAAGGCGGCAGTGCCCAAGGATGCGGACGGAAATCCAAGATATATGCTGGATGACAACGGATTTAAACTGTGTTATGAACCGATAGATCAGATGGATCTGGGCTTTGAACAAAGTGACGTGAAACGGATCACCGGCGTAGTCTGGGATGACAGCAGCGACGGACCCTTCGCGGCGGACGGAAGCTTTCTCTATGCAGACGGGCTCCGGGATGAAACCCAGGCCTCCTATCAGGGCATGGGAGGGGTAAAGGTAGAACTATTCCCCTACGCCTGGGTGGAAGCAGATGAGGCAAAGGGCATTCCGGCCGGATGGCGGGAGATTAAATGGGATGCCGCGGCGAAGAACTGGAATTTTCTGGATCCGGATTTAACCAAGGATCCCACGGCCATTTTAGCCGACGGCCACGTACACGGAGGAAAACAGACAGCCACCACCTCCCTGGCGGGAACCTACCGGTTCACGCTGAACAGTACCATGACGACAGGCTCGGGAGGAAGCCTGAAGCAGTATGCGGTGGGCTACCGCCTGTATATTCCGCTGCTGCCGAAAGGCTATGCAAAGACAGAGCTCCATGTGACACCGGCCCAGAATCCGCCTGCGGATCTGGAAGATGTGGACAGCGATCTGTCCCCCAACCGGTTCCTGTACCAGAGGAACGGGAACGCATCGGATCTGCGCGTTGACGTATTCGATCCCACGGACTTTGCTGCGCCGTCTATCCTCCTTCCTTATGATAAAGAAGGACCGGATGACACGCCGGATAATTCCCTGATTGTGAACGGATACAATCTGTGGGCAGTTCATGCAGTGAACCATATGGATGCAGGCGTGGTGCCCTACAACAAGGGAACTGTAAAAGGCTTTGTGTGGAACGATCTGGAGAGCGACGGCAATTACGACGGACTGTGGCAAAGAAATGATAAGGGTGTTCCGGATGTGGAAGTGACCCTCCAGTACCGGAGAAATGACAAGGACAGCGTACCCGTTCCGGAGATCAAGGAAGATCCGGATGCCCAGCCGGGGAACCCGGATGATGACGGAAGCGGAGCGGATCAGCCGGAGGAGCCGAAAGAGACCACGGAGGCGTGGCTGGACGGAGGGAAGTATTTTACCGTCTTTACCTATGAGGCAGAGCACTTTGACTTGGCGAAAGAGTTCCCGGATTTAACGGTTGATACGGATTACTTTATCAGCGGACGCTATCTGTTCCCGCTGACCCAGAAGGCAGAAGATGCTATGCTTCCCCGGGCCATGGAATACCGGTGGGCGGAGACGAAGAACAAACAGGATGCGGCAGATAAGAGAGCCGAAGCCGTTCAGGCTAAGGCAGAGCTCCGGACGGCCCAGGAAGTGCAGGCGGCCCTGGAGCGGGATAAGTCTTTCCTGGAGAAACAGCGGAAGGAAGTACAGGCACAGCTGGATGAGCTGATGAAGAATTACGGAAAACTGTCCACCATTTCCCAGGAACACAGCATTCAGGTACAGCTGCTGAATCTGCAGTTAAGCCAGCTTAGGACGGAGAAGACAAATCTGGACAAGGAGCTCTTTGAACTGGAGAGAGAGTGGAATACGAAGTACGGAAGCGGTACGCCGGACAGTGCGCTGAGTCCCGAAGAATTGAAGGATAAGAAAGAGCTGGAGGCGGCCATTGCCGCTAAGAAGGCAGAGATTGCTAAGAAACAGAAAGAAATTGGGAATACCGAGAAACTGCGGGATCAGTATCAGACCATGTGGAATCAGACGGAAGAACTGCTGCTGAAGTATACGCTGGAGATTAATAAGCAGAATCAGACCCTGGTGTCTATTGACCTGTCCCTGGAAGAAAATGCGGAGAGTATGGTCAATGCCCTGGCTCTGGTGGCGGAGATTCAGAGGCGCATCGAAGCAGCGGAGCGTGAGGCGGAGCGGCTGGAGAATCTGGCAGTACAAAAGCCTATTACCACGGCAACTTACCGGACGGAGAACGACGGGAAGTATATCTTTGAGGAGCTGCCTCTTATCGACGACAGCATGACGCCGGAAGATCCCAGGCAGGGACCGCTTCTGTACCGGGTTGTGGTGGAGAAGGAAGCAAACAGCGAATATTCTTATCACAATGCAGAAGAGAATACCCATGACGGAAATGACTCCGATGCCGGAGAGATTCTGGATGAAACGGTTTATCAAAAAGAGAATCTGGAAGCTCTGGCAAACAAAAAGTATAACGCCAAGTCCCTGGGCGTGTCCGATCCCGTACAGCCGGTGAACTTAAAAGAGGCGGGTGTTGCGGAAGGATACAGCGGCAAGTACCAGCTTATCGGTCCCCAGGACAATGTGAGGGTTCTGGATGTAGGACTTTTGAGCTATGAGAAAAATGTCCGCATTGGAGATCTGGTATGGAATGATTCTAACCGGAACCATGTCCAGGATGCAGGCGAGCGGGGAGTGGCAGGCGTGGAAGTAACGCTTTACCGCTACGACGCAGAGGCGGAGTATGAGTACTATCCGTATCAGATTATTGTGGACGGCGGATCTCTGGATAAACCGGATAATCCCGATACGCCTGACAATCCTGACGCTCCTGATAATCCGAAGAGCCCAGACGAGGGACCTGGCACGGAGATCGAGATTCCGGAAGAAGATCCGGAGGCTTATATGAAGCCCACCGTACAAGTTATCAAGGTGGAAAATCCGCAGACGGTTAAAGGATTGTGGAAGCCTGTGGTAGACGCGAACGGAGATATGACAGTAACTACAGATGCAAAAGGACGTTACTCCTTTACGGTTCCGCTGGCGGATATGGCAAATCCCATAGAGCCTTACCAGTACCGGGTGATGATATCCCAGACGGGAGAGAAGATTTATGCCTGGAGCGACTTTGAGGCGGCGGACGATGACCGGGTTGACTCGGATGTAATTCCGTCCAGTGACTTTATCGACACAGGAACCGGCCGGATGGGCGTGAATGCGTCGGGAGAGCTTGAGGTAACGGGTATTTACGACTCTCTTGGAAAAGAAATTATGCCCAAAGATGCGGCGGCGCCAGAGGCATCGCCCATGGGACGCGTGGTAGGAATGCTGACCAGCCATTACCACGATTCCATCAGCAATATATTTGATATTTACAATCCTCCCGAAGACACCAGCAGTATGCCGGGTGTGGATTTGACGAAGCGCGTGTACTTCCGGTTCGGCCAGAGCGACCTGACCAAGGATGCGGGAATTGATTTGCATACGCCGATAAGACCGCCGGGAACGGAGATACCTGACACGCCCACACCGGGCGGAGGAGGAGGCGGAAACGGTGGAGACGGCGGAGGCGGCGGATTGATACCGCCCATTCCCCAGACCGGAGGCACGATGGCAGTATTTATCCTTCTGCTTGCAGCCCTGCTTGCGATGGTGGGTTATCTGCTCACCGGAAAGAAGAAGCAGGAAGAGGATGAGGAGGAAGAAAAGGGAACCCCGGGGCAGAACGCAGGACAGGGATGACAGAATTATGGAAGAAAAAGAAACAAGGACAGAAGAAGTAAAGAATTCAGAGGTAGAAAAGAGTGAACCTGGGGATGTGCAAAACCCGGAGATAAAACCGGGTAAGACAGGGTGGAAAAAGCGGCCGGCAGTCATTGCCGGCGCTGCCCTGGCGCTTCTCGCGGCAGTACTCTTTCTTTTGGGGATTCCCCAGAAGCTTCTGGGGCTTGGAGCCAGGGAATCCCTGGGAGTGGTAAAAGAGGGCTCCAGGCAAGTGATTCAGAAGGATGAAGAGAGAAAGGAAGTCTTCGCAGTTTATGCGGAGGATATTTCCGGATCTTTTAATCCCGCTTATGCCCAGGGAACCGGCGATCAGGCGGTGAGTTCCATTGTGTTTGAACCTCTGATGGAGCGGAACGAGGACGGAAGCTGGAATCCGGTGCTGGTAAAAAGTATGCAGATTTCCCAGGACGGATGCACCTACACCCTATATCTGGAAGAAGACGTGCTCTTTTCCGATGAGACGCCTATGACGGCACAGGATGCGGCCGCGTCCATTGCGGCTATGGCCCTTACAGGAAATACCGGGCCTATGTCCGGTGCTTACGGGCGCATTGAGGGAATGGAAGAATTTATATCGAATCCTGTCAAACTTCCCCAGGGCCTGGAGGCGGCAGATGATCACACACTGGTGATCCGCTTTACGGAAGGATCTCCCGATAATCTGCTTCTTTTGGGCACCCAGGTGCAGAAAGGAGATTTCGCAGAATCCATAGAGGAAGGGGGAATGCTGGAAGCCCTTAGAAGCCGGGGCAGAGGAGGAATCGGGACCGGAGCCTATGAGCTTGGAGATGCCCGATCCGGCAGCCAGGTATCTTTGACGGCCAATCCTTTCTACCGGAAGAACATCGGAGACATAAAGAGGGTGGAATTTCAGGCAGTGAGCTACTATGATCTTCCAAAGGCTGTGGAGAACGGAGATTTGGATCTGGCTGTATACAGCGGAACCAGCCCCTTATTTGAAATCCTTTACGATTGGGAGGGCTTCACCGTATGGGCGGAGCCGGGCAATATGGTCTATGCGCTGTTTTACAACCAGGACAATCCCATTCTTAGGAATGAAAAGGTCCGCCAGGCCATTGCCTGCGGCTATAACCGGGAGGCAGTGATTCAGGAACAGCTGGTGCGCCAGCTGATGTTTGAGGGAAGCCCGGGAGCAAACGCCGTACAGACTGCCGGGGGATACAGCTACCAGCCGTCCAGGGCAAAAAGCCTGATGCGGGAAGCAGGGGAGGAGATGGAGATCCTGAATACCAGGGTACAGCTCAATCTTCCGGTTCTTAAGGATAACGGGGTACAGGCTCTTTTGGCAAATGCCCTGCGCAGCGATCTTTCAGATCTGGGCATTGAGGTGAATATCCAAGAGCTGGATCAGCAGGGGTATATGCGCGCCCTGTACCTGGAGATGGACTTTGACTTGTATCTGGCCGGCGTGCCGGTGACGGACAATGTGAGCTCCTATGAGAATTTCTTCCAAAGCCAGATAGGGCTGCCCATTGATGTGAACGATTCCCGTCTAACCGAGGCGTACAACGCCCTGTCGGGGAGTATCCAGGCAGGAGAAATACAGAAAAACCGCCGCAATATGGAGGCGGCTATGGGAGAGGTGCAGCCGTCCCTGATTCTGGGAAGGAGCAAACGCTTTATTTCCCTTTCGGCGGATTTAGAGAATGCCGGTACTTCCTCTCTCAATACATTGCTGAATCACATTTATGAGATCCGGGTGAGATAATGAGAAAAGTCCTACATCGAATATTTTTCCTGATTTTCCTGGGAGCCCTGGCAGGTCTTCTCTGGTACGGTGTCAACGGCTGGAGGCAGCAGCATAAGTATGCAGTGCTGCGGGAACATCTGGAGCAGGAACAAGAAAGGGCCATGGAAGAGGAAGGAGTTTCCCGGACAAGGTTTGAGATCCTTCAGGAAATCAACCCGGATGTGAAGGCGTATATCGAGATCCCGGAGACGAAACTTTCCTATCCGGTGATGCAGAGCAGCCTGGAGGACGGGAACTGGTATCTGATGCGGGACATCTACGGGGACTGGGATTACTACGGAACGCCTTTTGCGGATATCCGCTGCGATATGGAAGCGCCCAGCCGCAACCTGTGGATCTACGGTCACAATATGAGCAGCGGGCGGATGTTCGGAAGCCTCCGCAATTACCGGAAGAAAAGTTATTTCGAAGAGCACCCGAAGATTGAGTTTGAATGTGAGGAGGGTGTGAAGACGTATGAGGTAGCTGCCGTTATAGAACTGGATATCAGCCAGCCGGAGGATGCAGAGCTGTTTCTGTTTGTAGATCCGCAGACGGAGGAAGCATATGAAGGATACTTAGAAGAGATCCGCAAGCGCTGCATTTATGCCACAGGGGTGGAGCTGACTGCCGAGGACTATCTGATCAGCCTGACGACCTGCGGCCGTCTGGAAGCGGGAACCCCCCGGAGGCTGGTAGTTGTAGGGCGCCTGTTATAGCAGGCGCTCTTTTTATTGTGAAAATTCTGTCAAAAACAGCTTGACACAAAAAATAAAGTATGGTATCGTGTAGATTACACTATTGTGGTGAGTTAGGCTCTAAATTCGTTACGGGATTGTCGAAAATGACGAAAAACGCCGCAATTTACGGCATAAATGCGCTGTTATACAGAGTATTTGCCGTGTGGAGGGCCGCTTAGATCCGGATAACCGGGGAGGCGGTGCGAGGAATAAAATAAGGGGTGAACGTCAATGGAAAAAAACAGGATACGTCCTATTACTACCGGTAAGAGCAGTCGAATGAGCTATTCAAGACAAAAGGAAGTTCTGGAGATGCCGAACCTGATCGAAGTGCAGAAGGATTCCTACCAATGGTTTCTGGATGAAGGGCTTCGGGAGGTTTTTGACGACATTTCCCCTATCGCTGATTACAGCGGCCATTTGAGCCTTGAATTTGTAGATTTCACGCTCTGTACAGGCGAAGGCGATATCAAATACACGATTGAGGAGTGCAAGGAAAGAGACGCGACCTATGCGGCTCCCCTGAAGGTCAAAGTACGCCTTTACAATAAAGAGACGGATGAGATTAATGAACATGAGATTTTCATGGGTGATCTGCCTTTGATGACGGAGACCGGCACATTTGTAATCAATGGTGCGGAGCGTGTCATTGTCAGCCAGCTTGTTCGTTCCCCGGGTATTTACTATGCCATTGATCACGACAAAGTGGGAAAGGGCCTCTATTCCTGTACGGTGATCCCCAACCGCGGCGCATGGCTGGAGTACGAAACGGACTCCAATGATATTTTCTATGTACGTGTGGACAGAACCCGGAAGGTTCCCATCACGGTGCTGGTGCGCGCCCTGGGCTTTGGAACCAATGCGGAGATTCTGGATCTCTTCGGGGAAGAGCCCAAGATTCTGGCAACCTTAAGCAAGGATACGGCGGAGAATTACCAGGAAGGCCTTCTGGAACTCTACAAAAAGATCCGTCCGGGAGAGCCTCTGGCAGTGGAGAGTGCCGAAAGCCTGATTACCAGCATGTTCTTCGATCCCAGAAGATACGATTTGGCCAAGGTGGGCCGCTATAAATTTAACAAAAAATTAATGCTCCGCAATCGGATCCGCGGACAGGTGCTGGCGGAGGATGTGGTGGACACCTTAACCGGCGAGATTATCGCGGAGGCAGGGACGGAAGTGAGCAGGGAACTGGCGGACGAGATCCAGAATGCGGCCGTTCCCTTCGTTCTGATCCGGGGCGAGGAGCGGGATATCCGTGTAATTTCCAGCATGATGGTGGATCTGGGCCATTTTATGGATGTGGATCCCAAAGAACTGGGTGTTACAGAATTAGTATACTATCCGGCGCTGAAAAAAATACTGGAAGAATCCGACAGCCTCGAGGAGCGCAAAGCCGCTGTGAAGCGGGATATCCACGAGCTGATTCCCAAGCATATTACAAAGGAAGATATCATTGCTTCCATTAACTATAACCTTCATCTGGAGTACGGTCTGGGCAACGATGACGATATCGATCATCTGGGCAACCGCCGGATCCGTGCGGTAGGCGAGCTTTTGCAGAATCAGTACCGCATCGGGCTTTCCAGAATGGAGCGGACGGTCCGGGAGCGCATGACGACCCAGGATCAGGAAAATATTACGCCTCAGTCTCTGATTAATATTAAACCGGTGACGGCGGCCGTGAAGGAATTCTTCGGTTCCTCCCAGCTGTCCCAGTTTATGGATCAGAACAACCCCTTAGGCGAGCTGACCCACAAGCGCCGTCTGTCGGCCTTGGGACCGGGCGGTCTGTCCAGGGACCGGGCAGGATTTGAGGTGCGGGACGTACATTATTCCCATTACGGAAGAATGTGTCCCATTGAGACGCCGGAAGGTCCCAACATCGGCCTTATCAATTCCCTGGCCACGTATGCGCGGATCAACGAGTACGGTTTCGTGGAGACGCCGTACCGCAAAATCGATAAATCCGATCCCCACAATCCGGTGGTTACGGATGAGGTGGTCTATATGACTGCGGATGAGGAGGATAACTACCATGTGGCCCAGGCGAACGAGGCCCTGGATGCGGAAGGGCACTTTGTCCGCAAGAATGTATCCGGCCGTTACCGGGAAGAGACCCAGGAGTATGAGCGTTCCATGTTTGACTATATGGACGTGTCCCCGAAGATGGTGTTCTCCGTGGCCACAGCCCTGATTCCCTTCCTGGAGAATGACGATGCCAACCGTGCGCTGATGGGTTCCAACATGCAGCGTCAGGCAGTTCCCCTTCTGATGACGGAGGCTCCTGTGGTGGGAACCGGAATGGAGACCAAGACGGCGGTGGACTCCGGCGTCTGTGTAGTGGCGAAGCACAGCGGCGTGGTAGAGCGCTCGGTGTCCAATGAGATTGTGATTAAGTGCCCGGACGGAACGAAGGATACGTATCATCTGACAAAGTTTGCCCGGAGCAACCAGAGCAACTGCTACAACCAGAAGCCCATCGTATTTAAGGGCGACAAGGTGGAGGAAGGCCAGGTGATCGCAGACGGGCCCTCCACATCGGGCGGAGAGATTGCCCTGGGCAAGAATCCGCTGATTGGCTTTATGACCTGGGAAGGCTATAATTACGAGGATGCGGTTCTGATCAGCGAGCGTCTGGTGCAGGACGACGTGTACACTTCCATTCATATAGAAGAATACGAGGCGGAGGCCCGGGATACCAAGCTGGGACCGGAGGAGATTACCCGGGATGTGCCCGGTGTGGGTGACGATGCTTTGAAGGATCTGGATGAGCGGGGAATTATCCGTATCGGCGCAGAGGTCCGGGCAGGAGATATTCTGGTGGGCAAGGTAACGCCCAAGGGAGAGACGGAGCTGACGGCCGAAGAGCGGCTTCTTCGCGCAATCTTCGGGGAAAAGGCCCGGGAGGTCCGGGATACCTCTTTAAAGGTGCCCCACGGAGAATACGGAATCGTGGTAGATGCCAAGGTATTTACCAGGGAGAACGGCGACGAGCTTTCCCCCGGCGTCAACCAGGCGGTCCGCATCTATATAGCCCAAAAGAGAAAGATTTCCGTAGGCGACAAGATGGCAGGCCGTCACGGAAACAAGGGTGTAGTTTCAAGGGTGCTTCCCGTGGAGGATATGCCCTTCCTGCCTAACGGACGTCCCCTAGACATTGTATTGAATCCCTTAGGCGTGCCTTCCCGTATGAATATTGGACAGGTATTGGAGATTCATTTAAGCCTGGCTGCCAAAGCCCTCGGCTTTAACGTGGCGACGCCGGTATTTGACGGTGCCAACGAGAATGATATTATGGACACTTTGGATCTGGCAAATGATTACGTCAATCTGGAGTGGGAGGAATTTAAGGAAAAGCATGGGGAAGAGCTGCTCCCGGAGGTGCTGGATTACCTCTATGAGAACCGGGAACACCGCTCCCTCTGGAAGGGCGTCCCCATTTCCAGGGACGGCAAGGTGCGCCTGCGCGACGGGCGGACGGGAGAATATTTTGACAGTCCCGTTACCATTGGCCATATGCACTATCTGAAGCTCCATCATCTGGTAGATGATAAGATTCACGCCCGTTCTACCGGACCGTATTCCCTGGTGACCCAGCAGCCTCTGGGCGGAAAAGCCCAATTCGGCGGACAGCGGTTCGGGGAGATGGAGGTTTGGGCCCTGGAGGCTTATGGCGCTTCCTATACCCTTCAGGAGATTCTGACCATGAAGTCCGACGACGTGATTGGGCGTGTGAAGACTTATGAGGCTATCATCAAGGGCGACAACATTCCGGAACCGGGAATTCCTGAGTCCTTCAAAGTGCTTTTGAAGGAGCTCCAGTCTCTCGGCCTGGATGTAAGGGTCCTGAAAGAAGACAATACAGAAGTCGAAATCATGGAAACCAGTGATTACGGCGAAGTGGATTTACGCTCCATCATCGAAGGCGACAGACACTTCGGAAAAGAAGAGGAATCCTTTGGACAGTACGGATTCAGCAAGCAGGAATTCGAAGGCGAAGAACTGGTCGGCGTTGAGGAAGAGGAAGAAGAGGACGAAGACGAGTATTTAGACTTCGACGGGGATTTTGAAGAAGAATAAGAAAGGGAGTGCCATTTATGCCAGAAACAACGAATCATGCGGTATATCAGCCAATGACCTTTGATGCGATTCGGATCGGGCTCGCATCCCCGGAGAAAATCCGGGAGTGGTCCAGAGGCGAGGTAAAGAAACCGGAAACCATCAATTATAGAACTCTGAAACCGGAAAAAGAAGGTTTATTCTGTGAACGCATCTTCGGACCCAGCAAAGACTGGGAGTGTCACTGCGGAAAATATAAGAAGCTCAGGTACAAGGGCGTTATCTGTGACCGTTGCGGCGTTGAGGTAACAAAGGCAAGCGTGCGCCGCGAGCGTATGGGACGTATAGAGCTTGCTGCTCCCGTATCCCATATATGGTATTTCAAGGGTATACCAAGCCGTATGGGACTTATTCTTGACATGTCCCCGAGAAATCTTGAAAAGGTGCTTTATTTTGCATCTTATGTAGTTCTTGATTCAGGAGATACGGAGCTTGTATATAAGCAGGTGCTTTCTGAGAAGGAATACAGAGAGGCCTATGAAAAGTATGGAAACTCTTTCAGGGTAGGCATGGGCGCAGAATCTATATTGGAGCTTTTGACGGCTATAGACCTTGACAAGGATTCAGAGGAATTAAAGTCATCACTTGAGGATGCCACAGGACAAAAGAGAGCAAGAATTATAAAGAGGCTTGAGGTGGTAGAGGCGTTCAGGGCGTCAGGAAACAGGCCTGAGTGGATGATACTTACGGTAGTGCCTGTTATTCCGCCGGATTTGCGCCCTATGGTGCAGCTTGACGGAGGCCGTTTTGCTACCTCAGACTTAAATGATTTATACAGAAGAATAATAAACAGAAATAATCGTCTCCAGAGGCTTTTAGACCTTGGGGCGCCGGAGATTATTGTCCGCAATGAAAAGAGAATGCTTCAGGAGGCGGTAGATGCTCTTATTGACAACGGCAGACGGGGACGTCCTGTTACAGGACCGGGCAACAGAGCGCTAAAGTCTCTTTCAGATATGTTAAAGGGTAAGCAGGGACGTTTCCGTCAGAACTTACTTGGAAAGAGAGTTGACTATTCAGGCCGTTCAGTTATTGTAGTAGGCCCTGAGCTTAAGATTTACCAGTGCGGTCTTCCAAAGGAGATGGCAATAGAGCTTTTCAAGCCTTTTGTTATGAAGGAGCTTGCCTCAAGAGGAATAGCCCACAACATAAAGTCTGCAAAGAAAATGGTTGAAAGACTGGAGACAGAAGTCTGGGATGTGCTTGAGGAGGTAATAAAGGAGCATCCTGTTATGCTTAACCGTGCTCCGACACTTCACAGGCTTGGAATACAGGCGTTTGAGCCAATACTTGTAGAGGGTAAGGCTATAAAGCTCCATCCTCTTGTATGTACAGCGTTTAACGCGGATTTCGACGGAGACCAGATGGCTGTGCATCTTCCTCTTTCAGTTGAGGCACAGGCAGAGTGCAGATTTTTACTGTTCTCCCCAAATAATCTTCTTAAGCCGTCAGACGGCGGTCCTGTTGCAGTACCTTCCCAGGATATGGTGCTTGGTATATATTACCTTACGCAGGAAAGACCGGGGGCAAAGGGTGAAGGAAAGCTGTTTAAGAGTGTGAATGAGGCAATACTTGCATATGAAAACGGAGCAATAACTCTTCATTCAAGGATATCCGTAAGGGTATCAAAGGAGCTTAGCGACGGCAGGGTTATCAATGGCACCATAAGTTCAACTCTTGGAAGATTTTTGTTTAACGAAATTCTTCCTCAGGATTTAGGTCTTACGGAGAGAAATACAGAGGAGGATTTACTTAAGCTGGAGGTAGACTATCATGTAGGAAAGAAGCAGCTTAAGCCAATTCTTGAAAAGGTTATCAATACCCACGGAGCTACAAGAACGGCAGAGGTTCTTGACGACATAAAGGCTATCGGCTATAAGTATTCAACAAGGGCGGCAATGACTGTTTCTATTTCGGACATGACGGTGCCGGAATCAAAGAAGGATATACTTGCCGATGCGGAAAAGACAGTAGAAAAGATTACAAGAAATTACCGCCGTGGATTTATAACTGATGACGAGAGATATAAGGAAGTAATAACCACATGGCAGGATGCCGACAATCAGATTACAAAGGCTCTGCTTGGGGGGCTTGACAAGTATAACAATATATTTATGATGGCTGATTCAGGCGCCCGTGGCTCTGATAAGCAGATTAAGCAGCTTGCGGGAATGCGTGGACTGATGGCAGATACTACAGGTAAGACTATAGAGCTTCCTATTAAGTCAAATTTCCGAGAGGGACTTGACGTTTTGGAGTACTTTATTTCAGCCCATGGAGCCAGAAAAGGACTTTCAGATACGGCTCTTCGTACAGCCGATTCAGGATACCTTACAAGAAGACTTGTAGATGTATCACAGGATTTGGTAATAAGGGAAATCGACTGCTGCGAGGGCAAGGAAATTCCATATATGGAAATAAAGGCATTTATGGATGGCGCAGAGGTTATCGAGAGCCTTGAGGAGAGAATTACGGGAAGATATGCGGCGGAAACTATTTCCGACGACGACGGAAATGTAATTGTAAAGGCAAATCATATGATTACTCCAAAGCGGGCCGCAAATGTTATAAAGGCAGGAAAGAAGTCTGTTAAGATAAGGACTATTCTTTCATGTAAATCACATATTGGCGTATGCTCAAAGTGCTATGGAGCAAACATGGCTACAGGTCAGGCAGTACAGATAGGCGAGGCTGTAGGTATTATAGCGGCCCAGTCTATAGGCGAGCCGGGTACCCAGCTTACCATGAGAACCTTCCATACAGGAGGCGTTGCCGGTGATGATATTACGCAGGGTCTTCCTAGAGTAGAGGAGCTTTTCGAGGCAAGAAAGCCGAAGGGACTTGCTATTATTGCCGAGTTCGGAGGCATGGCAGAGATTAAGGATACAAAGAAAAAGCGCGAGATTATTATAACTGATACAGAAACCGGAAATCAGAAGGCATACCTTATACCTTACGGCTCAAGAATTAAAATTCAGGATAATGTTATGATAGAGGCAGGCGACGAGCTTACGGAGGGCTCGGTAAATCCTCACGATATTCTTAAGATTAAGGGAGTGCGCGCAGTACAGGATTACATGATTCAGGAGGTACAGCGTGTTTACCGTTTACAGGGTGTTGACATCAACGATAAGCATATTGAGGTTATTGTCCGTCAGATGCTTAAGAAGATAAAGATTGACGAGTCAGGAGATTCTGATTTCCTGCCGGGAACAAGCGTAGATGTCCTTGATTTCAATGAGATAAATGAAAAGCTTATGTCAGAAGGAAAGACTCCTGCCACAGGCAAGCAGGTAATGCTTGGTATAACAAAGGCTTCCCTTGCCACAAGCTCATTCTTCTCAGCAGCATCCTTCCAGGAGACTACAAAGGTGCTTACGGAGGCAGCTATAAACGGAAAGGTAGACCCTCTTATCGGACTTAAGGAAAACGTAATTATCGGTAAGTTAATACCGGCAGGTACGGGAATGAAGAGGGATCGTTCGGTTATGCTTGATACGGAAAAGGAAGAGGTAAAGGTTTCAGAAGAAGAAAAAACTGCATCAGAGGAAGAAAACGCTGAAGCAGCAGAAGCAGCGGAGGATACAGAAGCGGAAAATACGGAAGAAGCAGATGTATCTGAGGACGCTAATGCAGAAGAAGCGTCTGCAGCAGCTAAAGAAAGCGAAATGATAGCTGTTTCTGAAGAAAAGTAAAACAATATAGGAGGGAGCATGGGATAAATATTCTATGCTCCCTTTTGGTACTGAACATTAGTTTAACACAATAGCAGATTAAAACGCTGATTAATTTAAAATCTTAGTATAGACTTTTCAGATAACTTATGTTATATTATTAAACATAATGACTATTTATGGGGAAAAATCAAAAAATAAGCAAAAGGGTGTAGGCAGCATACAGTTGAAAATTAACTGAAAATCAATGTGCAGTTGGAAATCAACATAAAGTCGATAATCAACATAAAATTGATAATATAATGAACCGTGAGAGGAAAAAGTGAAGTATATAAGAGTAGATGAAATCAAATTCGGAATGAGGATTGCAAAGCCTATATACAGCGATACAGGCATATTGCTGTATGGGCGGGATACAAACATAAACGAAAGCGTACTGGCAAACATAAAAAAGCTGAATTTTTACGGCATGTATATATTAGAGCCTACAGAGCCGTTACCTCCCATATCCCCGGAGGAGGAAAAATTTGAAAAGTTTCAGACGCTTACCACATATCAGCTAAAGAAGGAGCTGGACAGCTTTGTAGCCGGAGGCTCTTTAGAGATAGAGCCTATTGCGGCAAATATCATAAGAAATTTTGGAAGCCTGAGTAAGAAAATTACTTATATTCAAACCATGAGGAGCAACGAGGATTTTCCATATAAGCATATGTTAAGCGTGGCAATGCTCTGCTCCATTATATGCGGAAAGCTTAATATGGAGCCAAAGGAGCAGGTATGTATAGTCAGCGCAGCGCTTATACATGATTTGGGAAAGCTTATAGCGCCTCAGGAAATATTAAATAAGCAGGGCAAGCTTACGGAAGCCGAGTTAAAAAAGGTGAAGGAGGCCGAGCTTAAGGGCTATGATTTGGTTAAGGATAATTACAGTATATCAGCCGGCATAAGAAGGTTTATTATTCAGCAGAGAGCAGAGCGCTCAAGTGAAATGACCGAACAAAATGAGTCGGAGCAAAAGCTGCTGCTTGGAACGAAGATAATTAAAATAGCAGATATGTTTGATACGCTTACTGCCATGAGGGTATATAAGGAGCCAATGTCGGAGTTTTCTGCCATTAAATTTTTTAACGAGCGGGAAGACCAGTATGATGAAAAGCTGGTAGTGGCATTAATAGAAAGTATAAATATACTTCCGGTTGGAGCCTGCGTAGAGCTGACCAACGGAGAAAAGGGACTTGTATTGGCGGAGAGCGAGTATTTTCTCTTAAGACCAAAGATTCTTGTATTTGGAAGCAACACTATATATGATTTAGGTCAGAGAAAGACATATGAAAAGATACAGATACGGGATATCTTAAAAACCATGGATAACAGGTTTGTAATGAATAATTAAGCTATGAAAAGGCTGCCGCATTGTGCTATGCGGCAGCTTATATATTATGCGTAAGGTGGTTTATTTAGATGGAGAGACTTTTTGACAGGCTGATACTTATGATATGCTGCGGCGTTGTATTAATGGTGAATAATGTAAACATTTATACGTCTGTTACCGTTATTATTGCAGTTACATTAGTATCGGTAAATATTGCTTTTGACTATATGAAGGTTCATGGGGCAGTTTATATTTTATATCTGCTGCTTACTTTTTTTTGCAGGGAGCTTATATATTTCGCGCCGGTCATATGCTATGATTTCTTTATGGAAAGCAATATGTATATATCCATAGGAGCCGTGTTTATAATTTTTGTAAGAATAAAGGAAATGTCCTATTGGACTATGGCTTATATATTTTTTATGCTTGCGCTGTCCTATATTTTAAAAAGAAGAACGTCAGGTCTTTTAAATGGAATAAAGCAGGCGTACTATATGAGAGATGAGATAAAGATAAAAACGGAGAGACTGGCGAAAAAGAGCAGTGAGCTTATGGAACGGCAGGATTATGAGATAGAAAACGCCACATTAAATGAAAGAAACCGTATTGCAAGGGAAATACACGATACGGTAGGACATATAATAAGCAGCTCATTACTGCAGATAGGAGCTCTGCTTGCAATAACAAAGAATGAGACAGAGAAAATGTATTTAGAGCAGGTTAAGGAGACGCTGACAGAGGGAATGGACAGCATAAGAAGCAGCATACACAATATACACGAGGACTCAATGAAGCTTGAAAGTAAAATAAGGGAGCTTGCAAAAAATTATGTCTTTTGCCGTGTAAATATAAATTATAGGATAAACAATGACTTTACAATGAAGCAGAAATATACAATATTATTTATTGTAAAGGAGGCAATGACAAATACAATGAAGCATTCGGATGCAACAGTCATAAACATGGTTTTTGCAGAAATGCCGGGCTTTTACAAAATTATTATAGAGGATAACGGCACAGGAAAAAGAAGTGAAATGGAATTAAACAGCGAGGAAATCAGGGAAAGTAAGAAAAATATGGGCTTAGTGGGAATGTATGAGAGGGTTACGGAGCTGAATGGAATTATAAATATAGAGTTTAGGGAAGGCTGCCGGATATATATTACACTGCCAAAAAATAAGAAATAGGAGACAGCGAAAAATGAATATAGTAATAGCAGATGACGATAAGCTTGTATGCCAGGCGCTTAAAACAATATTAGAATCAGACGGGGAAATACATGTGCCGGCTATAGGCAACACCGCAGATGAAGCGGTGGAATTATATAAGGAATATAAGCCGGATATTATATTGATGGATATAAGAATGGGAGAAAAGACCGGTATAGACGCAGGATGGCGTATTGTGGCTGAAAATCCTGATGCAAGAATACTTTTTCTTACTACCTTTGCAGATAACGAATATATAATAGAGGCGTTAAAGCTGGGAGCAAAGGGTTATCTCCTTAAGCAGAATTTTGAGAGTATAATTCCATCTGTTAAGGCGGTGTACAGCGGTCAAAACGTTTACGGGGAGGAGATAGTGGCAAAGCTTTCACCGGTGTCAGGAGAGGAGCAAAAGAAAAATTTATTGGAGAAATATGACCTTACGGACAGGGAGAGGGATATAATACAAAAGGTAGCGGATGGACTGAGTAACAGGGAGATTGCAGAGGAGCTGTTTTTAGGTGAGGGTACGGTAAGAAATTATTTGAGCATTATACTGGAAAAATTGAATTTAAGGGATAGAACCCAGTTAGCTATTTTTTATTACAAGAATAAACAGGGGTGAATAGTGACATTTGTCATATTATCTTATGGCAGATATGTGGACATTTGTAACTGGAGATAAGTTGATTTTTGATTTATTATAATGTTGTTACATTATTTGTAATTAAATATTTGAACATGGAGGGAATAAGATGGTAGTAGAGATTGAAAATCTTGTTAAGAGATATGGCAGCCTTACGGCGGTTGACGGGTTAAGCTTAAAAATAAACGAGGGAGAGATATTTGGATTGCTGGGACCTAACGGCTCAGGCAAAACCACTACTATAAATTGTCTTTTGTCTCTTTTGAAGTATGATAAGGGTGACATAACCATATTTGGAAAGAGAATGAGCCCTAAGGCCTATGACATTAAGAGAGATATTGGTATAGTGATGCAGAATGTGGCTGTGTTTAATGAGCTTACCGTTTATGAGAATATTAATTATTTTTGCGGCTTGTATATTACCGATAAGACAAAGAGAAAGGAGCTTGTGGAGGAGGCTGTTGAATTTACCGGGCTTGGGGAATTTAAGAAGTTTTATCCTAAAAAGCTTAGCGGCGGACTTTTAAGGAGACTGAATATAGCCTGCGGTATAGCGCATAAGCCTAAGCTTATCATACTTGACGAGCCTACGGTGGCAGTTGACCCCCAAAGCAGAAACAGTATACTTGAGGGGATAGAAAGATTAAATAAAGAAGGGGCTACCATTATATATACTACCCATTATATGGAGGAGGTAGAGCAGATTTGTACACGCATTGCCGTTATAGATAAGGGCAGGGTTATAGCGGCAGGTACAAAGGAGGAGCTGAAGGATATGATAGGAAGGCATGAAAAGATTTCCATAGAAATACTTGGCGCAGACAGACAGGGAATAGAGGAGCTGGCGCGGGAAATAAGGGAAATGTCTGTGGTTGAAAGCGCCGATATCAATGAAAAGTATCTGGAAATAAGGTCAGCTAAGGGAAAGCATGCATTGTCGGCAATTCTTTATATGCTTCAGGAAAAAAATGTGGCAGTAGGAAACGTTACCTCAAAGGAGCCTACATTAAATGACGTATTTTTGGAGATAACGGGAAAGGAGCTTAGAGATAATGTTTAAGCATATATATGTAAACAGTCTTAAAATTTTTTTAAGAGAAAAAAATACGGTGTTCTGGCTTCTTCTGTTTCCAATGATTCTTGCAATATTTTTTAAGATGGCGTTTTCGGGCTTAACAGATGATGAAAGCTTTGAGATAATTCCTGTTGCAGTGGTATGTGATGAAGAAAATGAGGAGGCTGTAAATATTTATAAGGGAATATTAAGCGGGCTTAAGGATATGCTTGATATTACTTATACAGATGAGAAAGGCGCAGATAAGCTGCTTGACGAAGGAAAGATATCAGCGTACTTAACCGTAGAGTATAGGGAGAATATGCCAATGCTTTCCATGACAATCAAGGAAAACCTCATTAATCAGAGCATTGTAAAGGAAGTTATTGACAAGATAAATGAAGGCGTACGACTTGTTATGTCAGGCAGCGTGGATGAAAACAGAATATCAGATTTAATGAATGTGGAAAATGTTTTGAATAATGTACAGCTTAGCGGGGAAAAGCAGGATTTTATCGCCGCTTGGTTTTACACCATTCTTGGTATGGCGGCTATGTATGGCTCCTTAATCGGATTAACCATAATACAGATGATACAGGCAAATCAATCGGAGGAGGCTATGAGATTTAATCTTGCGCCTGCGTCTAAGATGAAGGGCTTTAGCGCTGTCTTTTCAGCAGGAGCTACCGTTCATTCGGTAAACATGCTGTTAATATATCTGTATCTCAGATATATTATGAATATAAATTTTGGCAGCAGGCAGGGCTATATTATTCTTGCATCAGTTATAGCGGGAATAACTGGTATAGCCGTAGGAGCAATGATTGGCGCGGTGCTAAAATCAGGGGCAAACACAAAGCTTGGCATATGTCTGGCAGTGTCTATGCTTGGCTCATATCTGGCAGGCATGATGGACAATACAATGAAATACAGGGTAATGCAGAATGCCCCGGCAGTAGAATACATAAATCCTGTCGGCATACTTACAGACGCATATCTTAAGCTGTTTTATTATAAGGATTTAAGCTATTTCTGGTGGGATATCGTAAATCTTCTAGTGATAATGGCGGTTTGCATGACAGTTACAATATTTGTTTTAAGGAGGCAGAGATATGACAATATTTAAGGTATGCTTAAAAATACTTTTAAAAAATAAGGTGCTGCTATGTATATATTTCGGAATATTTGTTTTAATGTCCATGTCTATGCTTAGCAATAAAGCTGACAACGAAGAATTGTCCTTTGAGAAAAAGACCGTAAAGGTTTCCGTTATAAATGAGGATGACAGCGCTTATGCAGACAGCCTTATAAAATATCTTAAGGATAACAGCAATATCGTAGAGATAGTTGAAAGCGACGAGGGTATTTCTGACGCGTTGTTTTACAGGTATACGGAATATGTCATTAAAATACCAAAGGGCTTTGGTGAAGCGGTTTCAAATAATAACAGGGTGAGCATTGATAAGTATGAGGTAACAGGCTCCTACAGCGGTGTGTTTATGGATAATATGATAAATGAATATATTGCAAAAATGAAAATATACGGACCTGACGTGCCGGACAAGGTGGAAACGACGGTAAACATGAAGGGCAGGGAGAAAAACGAAAGTAATGCAGTGTACGCATTTAATTTTACGGCATATGCAATTATGGCAATTATTATATTTGGAGTAGGAGCCCTTATAGCGGCGTTTAACCAGAGGGAAATAAAAATGAGAAACTCCATATCTCCTGTATCGGAGGTTAAGCTTGGAATTTATCAGATACTTTGCAGTTTTTTATATACTGTTGTTATATGGGGTCTTCTTGTGGCAGTTATAGCCTTTGCCCTTAGAAATGAGGGTACGAGTACGGCTACATACTATATGATACTTAATATGTTTGTATTTTGCGTAAGCTCCTTAGCTTTAGGATTTTTTATAAGCACCATAATTAAATCCGTAAACGGACGGACTATAGCTGCAAACGTGATTGCCCTTGGCTTTAGCTTTATAGGAGGCGTTATGGTTCCTCTTAATGTACTAAGCAGCGAGGTGAAAATCATAGGAAGCTTTACTCCTGCATATTGGTTTGTAAGTGCAAATGAAATGCTCAATGAGGCTTTGGAATTTGGCTTTGGAGATATTGCTTTGGTATGGAGAAATATGGGAATAGAGCTGTTGTTTGCCGCTGCGTTTCTGGCTGCGGGGCTTGCGGCTAAGAGGCACATGACGGCTTGAAGGTACCTGTATGGTTATTTATGTTAATTTGTCATTCACTTATTTTGATGTTAGGAGAAAGATTTTTCTTAAAGGAATATTGTTTTCCAGAGAGGAGCAAAAAAAGGCGGCCGGATACCCGGCCGTCTTTTGCACATTTTACTGATAAATTAATTCATTTTTTCCACTGTATTTTTTACGTGGTATATCATCATGTTTTTTCCAAAGGGGTCGTAGGGAAGTATCCATATGGTTATAAGCCCCGGAAGCTTGTCGTAGCCTACGCCGCTTCCCAGCAGCTTTATATCGGTGACTGCCTGATAATAACGGCTTCGTTTTGGGAGTGAGAAGGATTTTCTTGTGTTGGGCTCTATGTCGTATACCCTGATAATTTCTGAGTCTTCTGTTTCTCCGTCTTTTTCCGTTATGGAAACATCCATCCGTATTCCGTGGCGGTCGGTGTCGGTACTGTTTATGGTTTTTTGGGGCTCTATAATCAGGTGTTTTGCATTTATGCCGAGAGCCCGCTTTAATATAAGCCGCGTTATAAGCTGGGCGGTTTCTTTGTTTTAAGTCGCGGGGTTATGTGATGAAAAGTATTTTTAAATGTACAAATCGGATATATAATTGTCAGTCCGTTTCTGGTTTACATCACCCGCAAGCCCAACACTAAAGATAAATCAGGGCTTAATTACTTTCTTGACATATAATAAAAGCTTGTTATACTAAATATAGAAAGATAAATTTAGAAGCTGCCGTACTAAAAAGGGTTTGTGCAATAATGTATGTGCATAAAATATAAAAATATGCATCAGGAAATTAATAAAAACTAAAAAAGCATTGATGAATTGAGGGATTTTGTGGATAGAATTAAAAAAAGCATGGAGAAGAATTTTGATGCGTGGCTTATGGCAACGGTAGGTGTGATTTTTCTCTGTATAATAGGGTTTATGTATGTACATTCAGGAAGGGGAAGGTTTGTTTATAGCGAGCATCTTGATGATGCGGCGTTTAAGGTAAATGATACTGAAATAACATTAAAGGAGGCGTCATATTATGTTATGGTGATTGAGTCAAATATAAATGAAGCCGCCTTGCAGTATAATGCCAATGACCCTAAGCGTTATTGGAATATATATATGAATGATGGAGAAAATAGAAGTAATTTCTTAAGCGCGCAGGCAAAGGAGGATATGAAGGCGTCGTGTATAAGGGACGCCATATATTATATGGAGGCGCAAAAAGCGGGAGTAAGCTTATCTAAGGAGGAGAAGGAGCAGGTTATGGACGATGCCTATGAGCAGGAAAAGCTTATGACCGGAAAAATGCTGGAGGTTACAGGCTATGAGTACTCTGATTTGTGTTATGTAATGGAAAAGATAGCAATAGTAAAAAAATACATAAATACTCTTATGGAAAAAGGCTATACAGAGGAGCAGCTTGACGTGGGAGGAGAGTATTATGAGGAGCTTAAGGGCACGTATTCCCTGTGGGAAAATGAAGACATATGGGATGAAGTAACACTTGGCTCTGTTACAATAAATTAAAAAGGTATTATTATCATATAGACAAGAAAGGAAAGCAACCATGCCGGGATATGACACCCATTATTTATATGGAATAAATTCATACAGAAGATTGCCAAATTCAAATGTAAAGAGGGCTATAAGGGCAAACAGGGGCGCGTATACCCTTGGATTATTCGGACCTGACATATTTTTTTATTATGCCACCGAGGTGGCGGCGGCCAGAAAAAATATCGGCTCTATTATGCATACGACAAACACAGGTATATTTTTTAAGTATCTTATAGAATATGCAGAAAAACGAAAGGGAAGTGACAGGGATATAGCCATAGCATATCTGTCAGGCTTTTTGTCACATTACTCCCTTGATTGTATCTGCCACCCTTACGTATACTGGAAAACCGATTATCTTCACAAGACAAAGGGATACACGGAAAAGCACTTTTCACTGGAGACAGACATAGACATAATGCTTTTAAAAAGCTATCTGGATACTACGCCTTATGATTTTACAAGGAACAGCGAAATAAGGGTAACTGTCTTACAGATGCCGGTAATATGCGATATGCTTCATTATGCAATACACAAGACATACCATGATTCCCGAATTACAAGACGCGGAATAAAATACGCCATAGGCTCTATAAAAAAAGAGCAGAAGCTTATACGGATTGCCTCTGACCGATTGAAATATCTGGTTGGAAATATAGAAAAATATTTTGCAGGACAGCAATTTATAGCGCCTTTAATACCGGGTGGAAACGAGATTAAAAATGACGACCCGCTTAATTTAAACCATGAAAGATGGTATAATCCATGGGATATGACAAAATCATATACCTTAAGCGTACCTGATATGCTGAATAAGGCAAGAGAGGGCTATATGCTTACTATATTTCTCTTAGACAGCTATCTTGACCCAAGTCTTAAGACAGAGTATTCATATTCGGCTCTGATAAACAATATAGGAAGCAAATCTTATCACAGCGGGCTTAACTGCCGTATACCAAGCTGATGGAGTTATAAATTTGGTTATATGGGGGTTAGGGAGGGATGTGGTGGATAGGAAAATGTAAATTTGTACAGGTGAAAAAGAAAATTCTTCACATGAAGTCCGGGGCTTAAGAATAAAGGGAGTATAAGACCTTAGGGTGGTGGCGGGGACAGGGAGTTATATATATTTTTTAAAGCATTGAGAAAAGTGTTAGAAATTCATCAACGGA
>ERZ777305.657-NODE-657-length-54144-cov-23.711808_pt1 | contig 54144 bp, 40 predicted proteins | sample MGYA00374965_ERZ777305 | MGnify/ENA primary metagenome ERZ777305 (study PRJEB29328, sample SAMD00013331) | mouse gut metagenome | study: EMG produced TPA metagenomics assembly of the Metagenome analysis of fecal microbiota from mouse which was promoted...
GGACACAAGGATTTTCAGTCCTTTGCTCTACCAACTGAGCTATGGCACCTTGCTGTTTTGCGTTGCAAAGGTAGAGCTTTTTTTTATTCCGGCAAAATTTTTGACGATATTTTTTGTTTTTATTTTTTCGGTGGTGTTTGTGGCTGTGGTGTCTGTAGCGCGTTTGTGGCTGTGTCTGTGGCTGTTGCGGTGTGCTCCCAGCGGTATAGTCTGTCGGAGGGGCGTATTTTCTGGGGCACCGGTATGGATATGCTTTGTCCTTTGTGGGCTGTGGCGACCGGTTTGAGGTCTACGCGGATTTCGCTGACGGTGGTTATTATGGCTCCGGTGGCGGGTCCGGTTATGACTATTTCATCGCCTACGGAGAGGGTGCCGTCTTCCATGAGGAATTCTCCGACTCCTATTTTCGGGAAGTAGCGCACTCCTTTTGCGGCGTAGTGTTTCACGCGGGTTGCGCTGGAGCCGTATTTTGAGCTCCATTCTCCTAGGCGTTGTCCGAGGTAGTAGCCGTCCCAGTAGCCTCTGTTGAATATTTTTGCGAGGTCGGTTTCGATGTTGTCTATGAGGGTAGGGGTGTATGTGCCGTCGCAGATTGCGTTGAGTGCTGTGTTGTAGGCTTTGACTGCTGTGTAGACGTATTCTGCTCCGCGTGCGCGTCCTTCGATTTTGAATACTCTTACTCCTGCGTCTGCCATTTTGTTGAGGAAGTGTATTGTCTTGAGGTCTTTGGGCGACATGATGTATTTGTTTTCGATGTCGAGTGATTCGCCGGTCTCGCGGTCGGTAACGGTGTATGAGCGGCGGCATATCTGGGCGCATGCGCCTCGGTTTGCGCTTGAGTTGAGTGAGTGCAGGCTGAGGTAGCATTTTCCGGATACTGCCATGCAGAGTGCTCCGTGGCAGAACATTTCTATTTTGACCGGTTGTCCGGAGGGTCCGAGTATTGGTTCGGTGGTTATGGCGTTGTGTATTGCGGCTACCTGGTCAAGGTTGAGTTCGCGTGCGAGCACAACTGTGTCTGCCCATTGGGCGTAGTAGCGTACTGCGGCGGTGTTGGATATGTTGCATTGTGTCGAGATGTGTACTTCTATGTTTCTTTTTCGTGCTTCGGTTATGGCTGCGATGTCGGATGCGATTACGGCGCTTACTCCTGCTTGTGCGGCTGCGTCGAGTGTGTCGAGGAGGGGCTGCATGTCGGAGTCGTATATTATGGTGTTTACCGTGAGGTATGTTTTTACTCCTGCCTGGTTGCAGGTGGCGATTATTGTCCGGAGGTCGTCGATTGAGAAGTTGGCGCTTGAGCGTGAGCGCATGTTTAGTCCTTGTACGCCGAAGTATATTGCGTCGGCGCCTGCGCTGATTGCGGCGTGTAGGGATTCGAAGCTGCCTACGGGTGCCATTATTTCAAAGTCTGAGCGTGTCATGTGTGGTGGGGTGTGGTTTTTGTGTTGCGTGTGCAAAGTTATTAAATGTTTCTGAGAGGGTGTGTGTTGTGCGGGTGGTTTTCAGAAGATGTGAGGTGTTTTGCGGGGGTGTGGCGCGGCTGTTGTTGTGAATGATTTGACTGCGGCGAGTGAGGTGTCGGCGAATGTGTTCATCTGTGTGGAGTAGGCGCGGTCGACAGAGGCGTATGCTTCGGCGAGGAGGCGGAGTGATATTATTCGTTCGAAGGCGGCGCGTATTGCGGCTGTGTTTACCTGCGGTACGAGGTGGATTGTAGTGGAGAGGATGTCTTCGTCGCGTGCGGCGGGGGATGCTCCGGTTTCAAGACACAGTGTGGTGAATGTGGAGCAGATGAGTTGTTCAAGGGCGGGCTGCATGGGTTGTGTGAGCATGGGCGGTCGGTTGGGGTCGAGGGTGTGGCGTATTGCTGTGCGTGCGTAGATTGAGGCGCAGATTGATTTTATGCTGATGGCTATTGTTGCGGGTGTGTTCATGGTTGTAATGGTTGTAATGTGTATGGGTTATGCGTGTAGTGTGCGTTTTTTGTTGCGCAGTCGGTAGAAAAGTCTGAGGGCTGTCTGCGGGGTGAGGTAGAATCCGGCTTTTGACGGTCCGGCGAGAACGAGCGATAGTGCGTCGGTGTCGGTGAGTTGTCGTGTGAGCATGAGCCGGTGTACTTTGTTGCGGATGTCTGCCATTCTTGCTGCTGCGGTGGATGACAGGGAGGCGTCGCCTTTTCTCAGGAGGCGGAGGGCGTAGCTGAATGTGATGTAGTAGCTTGGTGCCGGCGATGCTGCCGCCAAGGCTGCTATTTGTGCGCAGGTCAGTGTGCGGGCTTTCGGCGAGAGCTGGATTTTGCGACATGCTGCCATGAAGTCGTGGTCGCGCTGGTTTGTGAGTTTCGGTAGTCTGGTGTTCATAGTTGAAAAACGGTAATTTTTACAATATGTTGGCAAAATTACAACTATAGGTGTGCGGTTTGACGGCTCGTTTGTGTTAAATGGTGTAAATTCAGGTGGTGGCTATTATGTTGTTGCGTTTGTCAATGAAGTCGGCAAATGTGCCGAGCAGGTCGGAAAGGGCGGTTGTGGAGTGGTGGGCGAGTGCCTGGTAGAGCGAGGCGGATGCGTTGCCGGGCATGTTTCTGCCCATGAGTCCGCCGGACACTCCGGATATTTGTTCCATGAGTTCGAGCTGAGTGGACAGGAGTCTGTGGGCGTCGGCGGTTGCTCCGGAGGTTGTTATCTGTGTGGGCATAGCGTTTGTTCGGGTTGAGCTTTTGTAGGGTATTATGCCCCGGCAGTCGCTCCAGATGTCGGCGATGTCGTTCCAGGTAAATCCGTCGGGCTTGCGGTCTTCTGGAAACAGGAGGACGCCTTTTGCGCTTGTCTGCATTATGTTGTCAATCATGGTTATCATGCGGTTGACATATTTCTGCTGGTCGATAACGTCTTCGACAAACGGGTGTACCTCTCCGTCGGTGAGGGGGTAGAATTTTATGGCGAAGGGGTGTGAGCCGTGGGCGAACGGCGACAGGTACGCCGCCACTGTTTCGCCGGAGGGTGCGAACCAGGTGCAGTGCCAGCGGGCGGTGTCGATTGCCTTGAACACGATTGCCTGTTCTTTCGGGCGGCGAGAGTTTGTGCGCGATATTTTACGCGCCTGTGTTGCGGGAACGAAAAATATGGATGCTGTGCGCGGGTCGTAGCATTTTATTGCCTGCAGCGATCTGAGTGTCCACACTTCAATGAGCCGGCATCTGCCGCTGGGCGCGGCGAAGAAGCCGGCGCTGTCGGTGTTGACAATGGAGTTGTCGGCGGCGCGGAGGCACATCTGTTTGAGCCGCTGCCTTCTGTCGGGGTCGTTGCCGCCGAAGCGGGCAGCGACTTCGTCGCAGCTCATGTTGTGGAGCATACCCACAAGTTCGATGTCGCATCCGCGGGGGTCGGAGAAGCGGTTGACGAAGAAGTTTTCGGGAGACACGTTGTCTACCCACACTCCGTTGCCGCCGGTGCGCCGTTCGCTCACAATGCGTTGTATGGCGCAGCCTGAAATCAGAAATTCCTCAAGGGCGCGTGCGTCGAGTTCGGCGAGACTGTTTCGGGCGGCTGTGTGTGCGAGCGCTTCGGGGAATGGGGCGGCGTAGTCGCGGCGGTATAGCCCTACAACGGTCTTGACCATCTGACGTATGAGGTTGTTGGTGAGGGGTCTGAATCCGCTTTCTATTGCGAAGTCCATTTCTTTTATCCGGCGTCCGTTTGCCAGGTCGATGATGTCGCCCCATTGTCTGCCATAGGTGTAGTCTTTGAATCTTTTGCGGCGTTGGCGCAAAGATGCTCCGGCGCACCATGCGGTGTATGCGTTGTTTAGTTCGCGAGGTATCATATTGTGTTGTTCAGTGATTCAATAAATTCGTTGTGCGCCATGTCGGCGATGAGAAACGGCGACAGGACAAAGCGGTTGTTTTCAGGAGCCGGCACTCCGAGTAGCGATACCACGGCAGAGCCGGGCGCGGCGGGGTGGAGCGACAGTGCGGATTGTGACAGGCGTATTGCCACGGGGTGGCTGTCGGACGCGGCTGTGTAGGGGTTTAGCTGAAGCTGCGCTGCCTCTGAATCGGCAGCCTGTATGTTGGCGGGGCGATGCCATGTGGAGAGCGCCACGCTTGCCGGGCGCAGACACCCCGGCGGCAGGGTGAGTGTTGCCGATTGGTCTGTGCGGAAGCTGTCGAGCGAGGTCTGAGCGGCAAATTCCATCAGCGGCAGCTGTTCGAGGGGGTATGTAGCGAGCGCTTTTGTGTACCATGCTCTGATGTGTTCAATCAGCAGTGAGTCCAGAGCGCTATTGTGGGCGGTGACTGAAATGTGTCCGGAGCAGAGGGGCTCCCACCCGCGTAGCAGTCGCCAGCGGGTGAGAATCTCCTCCGGAGTCATTATGACGTGAGTTGTGTTCATTGCTTGTTGTCGGTTCAGGAGGTTTTGTTGGCATCCTCTGCGGTGTACTCGATAATGCGCAGGTGGGCGCCGGGGTTTCTGAGCACAAGGCAGCTTGCTTCGGTTATCACTACCGCCTGGGTGTTTCTTGTGCCGGATTTTTTGAGGTCGAGGCGTTCGGCTCTGAGTGGCTGGTACACATATTTTGTCATGAATGCGGGGTCGAGCACCATTCCCTGCTCGGGGTGTCCGCACTGGTCGAACACTTCGCTGAACACAACCAGCAGTGTGCCGAACTTGCTGTGAATCTCCTTGAAGTCGATGCCCCAGTGGGTCACTTTGTCGTTGGCAAAGAGCACTCTTTGGGCGTCAAGTTTGCTGAGCGTGGCTATAAGGGTGGAGCCTCCGATGAGAATCTTTTTGGCGCTGCCGGCGGCTTTGCCGGTGAATGCCTGTTTCATCAGTTCGGAGAGGTCGATTTTGTTTATGTCGCCGGGGGTATATTTGTATTCGTCGCCAGCCTGATTCCATATACCTTCGGTAAACATCACCTCGTCGCCTCGTTCGGCAAGCGGCAGGCGGCCCTTGCATCCGAACACAAAGCTCTTTTCCATGCACATTCTCATGTCGGCTATCGCCACTTCTTCCTGGTCCTGGAATGACCAGCCTACATCTTTAGAGCTTTGTCTGACAATGTTGCTCTGTTCTACCTGAGCCTTGAATATCTGGCAGTAGTTGCTGCTTTTGCGCGGGAGTGCCTCGAACTGGGGTGTCTGAACGTCAAGCTCTCCGGCTGCGCGTCCCATCCGGACGAGCGTGGTGCCTGCGTTGAGCTGTCTTATCTCGCCTGAGTCATTGCTGTTTATTGCCACTGCTTTTATTGGCGAGCCGGGGTTTGCCTCAAGTACATAGAGCATTATCGGTTCGTGTTCGGGGGTGTCAGACTTCGCTTTGGTGTCGGCAGGTACCAGGATAGTGTCGCTTTCGGCAAAGAGTGCGTTGTTGCGGGTGTTGAGTATGTAGATTGCCTTGCCGCTCGAATGCTGTTCGTCAGAGACAGATGCCGCTGATTTCAGCGTTGTCGAGGGTTGTTTTGAGTCTACACTGTAGTACTCTACAATCATGCTTTTTGCTTTTCGCGCTCCGATGAGGCGGCTGATTGAGTCGACGGGGGTTGACATCGGCTTGAGTTTTGCCACTCTGGTGTCGACATCCGACCGTATCAGTCCGGGTGCCGCTTCGTTGGCGAGCGGTGTTGTGAGCACTCCGTTTACAATGTGTTGTCCTTCGGCGAAGCCGGGTGTGATTGTTGCGTTGTTTTCCATAATCTGGGTTGTAATAAAAATAGGATTTAAAAAATAATAGAGGAGGAGAGGAGGAGAGGGGTGGGTGTGTTTTATGGCAGGGTTTAAGATAAGGGTGGCAGGAAAGGGGTGGGGGCTACATGTCCCATACGCCGGGGCGTATGGTTTTCAGTATTTCGGTGCCGGTGTCGTAGTCGTCCTCATGACGGCGGGTTTCCGGCGCGCTCCAAAGCCCGTTTGTGGCGCTGATGTTTTTTCGCGCGGCTTCGTCAATGCCTTTGCGGTAGCCGCGTTCCTCCGCGGCGCGGATGAGTTCGAGAAGGTCTGTGGCGGCAATCTGCGAAGTCTCTGCCGGCGGCGCGTCTGCCGGTTGCGGTTCTGTGGCGGCAGTGTCGGTTTCTGCCGGTTCGGGCGCGTCATTGGCGGGAGCGGGAACGAGAGCTTTTTCGCCGGTGTCGGGGGTGGGTTTGTTGTCTGTTTCCATAGTCATGTAAATTGGTTTGGGTGTCGTTATTTGATAGTGTTGTGTCGTGTTGACAATGCAAAGTTACGGCGGCGGCAGACCGAATCTTGACTTAATTTTCACACTCGTAAATGTTAAAGTTGTAAGTGTCATGAATTGAGAGGTTTGGGAGAGTCAGAGTGGTTTAATTGTTAAAATTTCGACACTAAAAGGTTAATTTTACTTCGGCTGGCAAGGGTGTGAAAATTACGTGCTGATATATTTGCCATGAAATCAGGCTGTTGGTGTGAGTAGATTTTAACTTAAAATAATGTTAATTTTCAGAGTTACGGGCGGGTTTCGGCTTAGAGCATTATATACACCTTAAATATTAATAGGCAATGCTCGAAAAAATCATCCACAGCCGGTTTTGCGGGTGATAAAAGCAGGGAATAATATGAGTAGTTTATGTTTGGGTTTGAATAGCGGATGTTTGCGGATATTGTGGGTAATGCGATGAGTTTTGTTTAAAAAGACTTGCTTTCTGCAAAAAAGTGTTCTATCTTTGTAACCGAACGAACCATTCATTAATCACAAGTGAGAATTATCTTTTACAGGGATTCTCACATAAATCAATTAACCATGAGGAAAAAGTATCTATCCGCAGCGTTAGCAGCGACTCTCCTCTCTGCCGCCTCGGCAATGCAGGCGCAACCCATTGAGGGGGGGGGCAGTTACGAGCCTTTAGCTGCCGCTCAGCAGAGCAGCACCAAGTGCACCGGCACAGTTACGGACGACGACGGAGAGCCTTTGCCGGGCGCCACTGTGAGAGTGGAGGGCACTACCAACGCCACGTCTACAAACATAGACGGCGTGTTCAGCCTAAGCAATGTAAAGCCCGGCGCAAGTATCACCGTCACATTCGTGGGCTGCAAGCCTGTTACAGTAAAGTGGACAGGTCAGCCCATAGAGGTGCAGCTGCTGTCTGACGACAATTCTCTTGAAGAGGTTGTTGTTGTGGGTTACGGCGTTCAGAAAAAAGTTAATCTTACCGGAGCTGTGTCTCAGATCAAGGGCGATGAGATAGCTCACCGTCCGGTAGCCGATGCGGCGCAGATGCTTCAGGGCATGGTGCCGGGTCTGCTTGTTACCAACGGCAACTCAGGCCGTCCCGGCGGCAGCGCTTCGCTACAGCTGCGCGGTCAGGGCAATCTGTCCGGTACCGGCTCTCCCTATGTGCTTGTCGACGGTGTGGAAATGGATTTGTCTGACGTCAATCCCAACGACATTGAAAGCATCTCTGTGCTGAAAGATGCCGGAGCAAGCGCGATATACGGCGCCCGCGCCGCCTACGGTGTTGTTCTTGTAACAACCAAGCGCGGCGAAGAGGGCAAAATGCGTGTGAGCTATCAGGGAACAGTGGGCTGGAACAAACCGACCAAACTGCCCGAAATGCTTGACGGCTATGAATTTGCGAAAATGTGGAATGTCGGCTGTGCCAATGCCGGTGTGAGCCGTTTCTATTCTGATGAGAAGCTGGAGCTTCTGCGCCAGTTCCGCGACAATCCTTCGAGTGTTGACCCCTGGTTTGAACTGTCGGCAAACGCCAACATGAACCCGGCGTTTGAAAACTCGGAGTCAGGTGTGGGCAATACCGATTATTTCGACCTCCACTACAAAAACTGGGCATTCAAGCAGAACCACAACATAAGCGCGAGCGGCGGCGGCAAACGCGCGCAGTACTATGTGTCGCTCGGCTATTACGGCGAGGATGGCATTCTCCGCTATGCCGACATCGACTACAAGCGCTACAACTTCGCGGCAAACATCCGCTCGGAAGTCACCAAATGGCTGTCGGTGCGCGCAAACACCAAGTTCATGCACTCTGACACAAACACCCCCTTCGGCACCGGCGGTCTCAGTGAAGGTTTCTACCACTCGCTCGCTCGTTTCCGCCCGACGGTTCACTATCTCGACCCGAACGGCAACTTTACCGAGCTGACCATGATACCCTATCTGCAGAGCGGCACCAAGACCAATTCCAAGCGCGACCGCATGAATATTACATTCGGTGTTGACGTGGAGCCGGTCAAGAACTGGAAAATCACCGCCGACTACACTTATAGATATGTGGGTCTCGAATACGAGGCTGTCAATGTTGCTCCCGACATCTATGGCGCCGACGGCGTTACAACCACCAAGGGCGTGCGTTCGGAGCTGGGCATACAGTCAGACGGAAGATACACCAAGCAGAACACTGTGACCCGCTATCAGAATTTCAGCGCCTACACATCGTACAACCTCACGGTTGCCGACTACAACAACTTCTCGATAATGGCAGGTTTCCAGTCTGAGGAAAACCGCTATTCAAGCATCTACAACTATGTGAACGGTCTGTACTCCACCACCAACCCCGGCATTACAGTGGGGTCAAGCACGGTCACAGCCACAGACAGCCGCACAAGCTGGGCTACCAGAGGCTGGTTCGGCAGATTCAACTACGACTACGACGGCAAATACCTTCTTGAAGTGAACATGCGCTATGACGGCTCCTCACGATTCTCAAGCAAAAACCGCTGGGGCTATTTCCCCTCTGTGTCTGTCGGCTGGAACATCGCCCGCGAACGCTTTATGGAATCGCTGAGACCCACACTGAACCTGCTCAAACTTCGTCTCTCATACGGTAAGATGGGCAACCAGGCAGGCGCGGCGCTCTATACATTCGCATCAACAATGGGCATCACCTCCAAGGGTAACTTTATATTCGCCGACGGACGCCACGGATACATCAACGCTCCCGGCGTAATCGACCCCACAGTTACATGGGAAAAAGTAGAGAGCAAGAATATCGGTGTTGATTTCGGACTGTTCAGCAACGCCCTCACAGGTACATTTGAAATATTCCAGCGCGACACCAAGGATATGCTCGGTCCGGGCGAAGACTATCCCGATTTCTTCGGCGCCACAGCCCCGCAGGCTAACAATGCGAATATGCGCAACCGTGGCTGGGAACTTCAGGTCAACTGGAACGGCCGCATAGGCAAAGACATCACCTACAGCGTCGGCGGCTCTATCTCTGACGCTACCGCTGAGGTGACCAAGTACAAGAACCCCACATTCACCGCTCCCGCCTCAAACTGGTATGAAGGCAGAAAGGTCGGCGAGATATGGGGTCTCCGCTCAAGCGGACTTATCCAGACTCCAGAAGAGGCTGAAGCCTACAATTCATCACTCAACCTCTCATACCTCAACGGCGGTGTGTGGACTCCCGGCGACGTGAAGTACATCGACCTGAACAACGACGGCAAAATCGACAGAGGCTCCAATGTGCTCGGCGATATGGGCGACTACACCGTGATAGGCAACACAACCCCGCGCTACCAGTACACAATCAACGGCAACATAGGCTGGAAGGGTCTGCACCTCAGCCTTATGTTCCAGGGTGTTGGAAAACGCGACTGGAGCCCCGGCACAGAACCCTATTTCTGGGGATGGAGCTCATACGCCCAGGCTACATTCTTCAAACAGCACACCGACTACTGGACAGAGGACAACCCCGGGGCATACTACCCCAAACCCTATCTGCACACCGCAGGCGGCATAGGCATCTATCAGAACCGCAACATGCAGACCTCCGACCGCTATCTCCAGAGCGCGGCTTATATCCGACTGAAAAACATCACACTCAGCTACGAGCTGCCAAAGTCCGTCACCTCCCACATCGGTCTTGACAAAGTGATGGTGTTCTTTACCGGCGAAAACCTCTGGACATCCACAAACCTTGCCAAGATGTTTGACCCCGAAGCGATTTTCACATCATCGTCTTACGGCGGCGCAGGTAAAAACTACCCCCTCAACAAGGTTCTTTCTGTAGGATTAAACATCAACCTCTAATCAAGCAATGAAAATGAAGAAAAAATATATATTCAGTCTTGTGGCGGGTCTCGCACTGACTTCGTGCTACGACCTTAACCGCGAGCCCGAAGGGGTGCTGTCGTCATCCACGCCCTTTACCACTACCGGCGAAATGAGCAGCTATCTCGACCAGTTCTATGAGTCTGCCGTAAGAGCGCAGGGTGTTCAGGCAGGAGGCGGTGTCGGCATTGCGGGCATCGATGTCAATTCCGACAACATGACAGGCCCGTCTGTAAACCAGCGTCTCGCCGGACGCTTGTCAAAGAGCAGCGCTGCGTCGCTCGGCAACTATACATACATCCGCCGCGTTAACTTCTTCCTTAACAACCTTGACAACTGCAATCAGGCAGGCAGCCCCGCTTACAACCAGTGTGTGGGCGAAGGCTATTATTTCCGCGCATGGTACTATTACCAGATGTTTATCGACTACGGACGCCTCGCATGGGTGGAGACCCCTCTTGACCCAGACCTGGCGCTAATGAATCTGCCGCGCGAAAACCGCACAGTAATTGCCGACAAGATTCTTGCCGACCTTGACCAGGCAATACATTATCTCGGCGAACGTTCAAACAGCTCGTCAATGCGTGTGCATCGCGATGTGGCGCGGGCGCTTAAAAGCGAAGTGGCTCTCTTTGAGGGTACCTGGGAAAAATATCACAAAGCGAAAAATGACCCCTTCTTTGACCCGACTGTCACCGACGCAAAAATCAACGACTACCTGACTCAGGCAGCGGCTGCCGCCAAGGAAGTGATGGACCGCGGCGTGTGGAGAATATACAACACCGGCAACCCGAACAATGACTATCGCGTCATATTCGAGACAACCGATCTTGGAAACAACTCCGAAGTGCTGTGGTACAAAAAGTACGACGGCGATGAAATCGGCAACAATGTCAACCGCTACCTCAACCAGGGCGGCGGCAGCCTCGGAGTTTCCGCATCTCTTGTCGATGACTATCTGACAGCTGACGGCAAACCCTTTGTGGGCGCACAGCGCGAGGCTGCGCAGAAAGTTTGGGGCAATGAACTGTTGCCTACCTTGCGCGACCCCCGTCTTGCCCAGACAGTAGCCACTCCCGGACAGCAGCTGCGTCCAGACGAAGGTCCTAACTACACTTTCCCCCCGCTGATCGGTACATCTGCCTATAACAACAACATTACCGGTTTCTCGCTGCTCAAACATGTGCAGATAAGCTATACCGGCAGCCTTGACGCAGAGTTCAAAGGCGCTACACCGGCTATACAGTTCCGTTATGCCGACGTGCTTCTGAATTATGCCGAGGCTCTTGCCGAACTTAACGGCGCAGCCAATGCAAACGAAATCATCTCGGCTCTGCATCCGCTCCGCGACCGTGTAGGCATGCCCGATGTAGATTTCGACCGCGAGTACAACACAGACCCTGAATATCCTTTCGCTGGGCTTGACAAATATGTTCAGGCAGTGCGCCGCGAACGCCGCGTTGAAAAAGCGTGCGAGGGCAGACGCCTTGAGGATATTCTCCGTTGGGCTGCGGCAGACGAGCTGATTATCGGCAAATGGCACAAAGGAGCTCTTTTTGTCGGCAGCAATCTCAAAGACGCTTTCCCGACTCTCGTGTTTGACCAGCCTGAAAGAAACACCATTTATCTGACCGGCACCCCCGGCGATGCCATGCGTTACATCAACCCGGTGAATCCCGCCGGCTATGAAGGCGGCTGGCAGTTCAACCCGCAGCGCGACTATCTGCTTCCGCTTCAGGATCGCATGATATCTCTCACCGGAGGTCTGTGGGAACAGAACCCCGGATGGTAAACATATTGTGATTTTAGAAACGGGGGCAGCATCGAAAAATGCTGTCCCTGTTTTTTTGTATCTTTGCGCCATGAGCAAAATAATTTTTCTGGAAGAGACCGATTCTACAAACACCTGTCTGCAAAAAATGATAGCGGCAGGAGACGACTTGCCTAATGCCACAACTCTGTGGGTTCGCTCGCAGAGCGCCGGCAGGGGGCAGCGGGGCAACAGCTGGGAAAGCTCGCCGGGCAAGAACCTCACATTTTCCATGCTTATGTATCCTGGGCAAATGGATGTCAGCCGTCAGTTTGTTGTCAGCGAGGCGGTTGCGGTAGCTATAGCGGAAGTGCTGCGCGACAGTATGCCGGGGCATGACATCACTGTCAAATGGCCCAATGACATATATGCCGGGAATAAAAAAATTGCCGGAATACTGATTGAAAACTCTCTGTCGGATAGGCGTATAGCCCGCACGGTGGCAGGAATAGGGGTCAACGTCAACCAACAGCTGTTTTTAAGTGATGCTCCAAATCCCGTGTCAATGCGTCAGCTGCTTGGCTCAGACACCCCGTTGGAACCTCTGCTCCAGAGATTTGTAGAGGCTGTCGAGGAAAACTTCCGAAATCTTGACTCACCCCGGCTTCATGAGCGTTACATGGCTATGCTATGGCGCGGAAACGGCTTTCACCCCTATGCTGATGCCGCCGACGGCTCTTGCTTTAATGCGCGCATAGCTGCTGTAGAACCCTCCGGGCATATAGTGCTCGAAAAGGACAACGGAACAGAGTGCCGATTCGCTTTCAAAGAGGTTGTCGCGCTCCTCTGAGAGTTTTTTTGTACTTTTGCAGCATGGATTTCCAACTATTAGCCACCGCGCAGGGCTCGGCAGCCCGCGCAGGAGAGATTACCACCGCCCACGGCACTATACAGACACCGGTTTTCATGCCCGTTGGCACTGTCGGGTCTGTGAAGGCTGTTCATCGTCACGAACTGACCGATGATATTGACGCACAGATAATTCTCGGAAACACATATCATCTCTATCTGCGCCCCGGCACCGAACTGTTGCGCAAGGCAGGCGGTCTGCACGGGTTCATGGGGTGGAAAAGACCCATACTCACCGACAGCGGAGGCTTTCAGGTGTTTTCGTTGAGCGCAAACCGCAAGCTGAAAGAGGAAGGAGCATGGTTCCGTTCCCATATAGACGGCTCCAAACACCTTTTTACTCCTGAAAATGTTGTTGACATAGAACGAATCATAGGTGCGGACATAATGATGGCGCTGGATGAATGCCCTCCCGGCGATTCTGATTTCAGCTACGCCCGTAAAAGCCTCGACCTTACTCACCGTTGGCTGAAAAGAGGTTGGGAGCGCTACCGGAATACCGAAGGGCTTTATGGCTACAGTCAGGCTTATTTCCCAATAGTACAGGGGTGCACATATCCCGAGCTGAGGAGAGAGAGCGCTAAGTTCGTCGCTGATCTTGGTGCCGACGGAAACGCTATAGGCGGACTTGCCGTCGGCGAGCCTACCGAGGTTATGTACGACATGATAGAGCTTGTAAATGAAATACTTCCGGCAGACAAACCCCGCTACTTGATGGGTGTGGGCACTCCTGCCAATATCCTTGAGGCTATAGACAGGGGAGTGGATATGATGGATTGTGTCATGCCCACAAGAAACGCACGCAACGGAATGCTTTTCACAAGCAGAGGCATCATGAACATGCGCAACAAGAAATGGGCGGACGACTTCTCTCCCATTGACCCCGAAGGCACAAGCTATGTCGACACGGCATACTCGCGCGCGTATCTCCGCCACCTCTTTATAAGTCAGGAAATACTCGCTATGCAGATTGCAAGCATACACAACCTCGCCTTCTATCTATGGCTGACTCGCGAGGCGCGCAAGCACATCCTCGCAGGTGACTGGGCTGTGTGGAAACGCGAAATGATTGAAAGAGTCACCACACGCCTGTAATCAGACCCTACGCAATGAAGCTCAAGCTGCTTGACAGATATATAATAGGCAAGTTTCTCGGCACATACATCTTTGCTATTGTGCTGATTCTTGCCATTACAATAATGCTTGACATAAATGAAAAACTCGACTCCTTTCTCAAAGCTCCGCTGAAAGAAACGGTGTTTGACTACTTTCTGAACTTCCTGCCATACTTCGCAAATCAGTTCAGCCCCCTCTTCACCTTCATTGCGGTCATCTTTTTCACGTCAAAACTTGCCGACAACAGCGAGATTATAGCAATGCTGTCTGCCGGCATGAGCTACAAGCGTCTGCTCGTGCCGTATATGCTCAGTGCGGCGGTGATAGCTTCCGCCACATTCGTATTGTCGGCATACATTATACCCCCCGCCAATGTCAAGCGAATAGCCTACCAGAACACGTATGTCAAGAACAAAGCCGCCAACTATGGCTCAAACATACAGCTCATGGTGTCGCCGGGTGTGGTAGCTTACATGAACCGCTATGACAACACGGCAAAAACAGGCTACCGTTTCTCTTTGGAGACATTCAAGGACAAAAAACTGGTGAGCCGCCTGACGGCGCAGACCATACATTACGACACTCTGTACAACTGGGTGGTGCGCGACTATATGATTCGCGACCTCAAAGGTACGCGCGAGGTGATAACCCGAGGCACAAGACTCGACACCGTGATTCCTATTGAGCCGAAAGACTTTCTTATAGCCAAGAACGACCAGGAGATGCTCACCTCTCCCGCTCTGACGGAATACATCCGCCACCAGAAAGAAAGGGGAGTGGCAAACATAAAGTCATTTGAAATAGAGTATCACAGACGCTATGCAATTACCGCAGCCGCGTTTATCCTCACTGTCATAGGCATGGCTCTGAGCAGCAAAAAGGTAAAGGGCGGCATGGGTATAAATATCGGCATAGGGCTTGTGCTCAGCTTCAGCTACATTCTTTTCATGACCGTTACTTCTGCTTTTGCTGTAAGCGGCTATACCTCGCCTATGGTCGCAATGTGGATACCCAATGTGATTTATGCTATAATAGCGGTGCTGCTCTACCGCAAGGCGGCTTCAGGATAATGGTCTCGGCTATTTTCGCCGCACTTTGAGTCCTTCAGGCGAATGCTCAACCTCTATGGTGCCGTTTACAAATACGGTTGAGTGTACCTCCTCTGCATACGGTGTTATCACCACTTCTTCCCCTATAATGCCTGCCACAGACAGTCTGTACTCCGCACCTTTATATATAATGAGGTGTGCCATCACCCTTTGCGATGCCGGCAGTGTGATGCTATCTGCCATAAAGCGGAGATGTTTCCTTTATTGAACCGCGTGACACTGAAACATTGGCGGCGCGCCTCCTTATCAGAGATATGGAGTCGGCTATGACAACATCCTTGCCGGAGGGCGCGGAGTGAATGTAGCCAAACACAAGAGATGCCTTTTTGTCAGGTTTGAGCGGCAGGTCAAGATGCTGCCAGCCGTTGCCCTTTGTGTCGGATGTAACGTAATCGCGGGAGCCGTCAGGATATTCGGCGGCAATGCTCATGCGCAGCGGACTGTCACCCATGCCGGAGATTCTGGCTGAGAGGGTGTACACATCTCCGTTCTCCCAGTTTCTGTCATTGACCAGATAGAAAGTGGTGAAATCAGACGGCATGTTTGCCGCGAATACTCTGAGTTTCTGACCCTGCCACACATCCACCGAGTCGCCTTCGGTGGCATATATTGAAGTTGTGCCGCTGCTCTGGCGTGTGGCACCGGCGCTTGCGGTGGTTGTCTGGATGTCTTTCTCGACAAGCTCTATCGCGAGGTCGTAAACCTCGACATACTTGTCCATGTGGTAGCCGTACCATTTCATAGAGGAATCAACCATTTCGGTAGTGACCCCGTTTCTGGCATATATGGACTGTCTCAGCAGTATCCGTGCCGAGTCTGTGGAGTAGGTGTGCCTGTCCGCTTCCACTATGCCCTCGGCGATACTCAGATCCGCCAGTATGCGAGCCATTTTCTCCTTGCCGATTATGCCTCGGGGAGATGACGAGCATGCGCAGATAGCTGCTGCGGCTATAAACGCCGTTATTATTGACGGTAAGCTTCTCATTCCGTTTCTTGAGCCTGGTGGTCTGCCGAGAGCTGTTTGCCGTAGAATAGAATCAGCACTATCATGCCGACTGATATTGCAGCGTCTGCGAGGTTAAACACCGGCTGGAAGAAAAGAAAGTTTTCACCGCCGACCCAGGGCACCCACTCAGGCCAGTTGAAGCTGAACAGAGGAAAGTAGAACATATCCACCACCATGCCGTGAAACACAGGGGCATACCCTCCGCCCTCAGGAAACATAACTGCCACTTCGGGGGGCATCGGATTGTTGAAAATAAGCCCGTAGAACACGCAATCGATTATGTTTCCGGCAGCTCCGGCGGTTATGAGGGCAATGCACACCATAAATCCACAGCTCACCCAGGGGCGGTTGCGCAGGCGTGCTATTATCCATATAAGAACCCCGACAGCCACTATGCGAAACAGGGTCAGAAACAGTTTGCTGCCCATCTCCATGCCGAAAGCCATGCCGTTGTTCTGCACAAACACAAGCTGAAACCAGTCGAATATACGGTAGTCTTCGCCGAGATAAAAACCGGTCTTGACCCATATTTTCAGAATCTGGTCGAGGATAACTACGAGCAGTATCACTCCTGTGGCAAGCAGTCCTTTATGCGATTTCATCAATGTTTGTTGTTCGAGGTCTTCTGGTCAATGCCGAGAGTGGCGTGAGGCACCGCGCGGAGGCGTTCCTTGGGAATAAGCTCGCCGGTAGCGCGGCAAATGCCGTATGTTTTGTTTTCTATTCTCACAAGGGCAGCCTGCAGATGCTGTATGAACTTCATCTGTCGCTGTGCCAGTCTGCCGCTCTCTTCCTTGCTGAGGGTTGTGGCGCCCTCTTCAAGTATCTTGAATGTGGGAGAGGTGTCGGCGGTGTCGTTGCCGTCGGTGTTGGTCACATCGGCTTTGAGCAGCTCGTAGTCGCGGCGGGCTTTCTCCAGCTTTTCAAGTATTATTTCCTTGAATTCCTGAAGCTCTTCGTCTGAGTATCTGTTTTTCTTTTCGTTCATAGTAACAGTATGTTTTATAGGTTTGCTCACACTTTGTTTACAGCCACTTTCAGGTCAATGCCGTCAAGGTCAAGCGGCTCCACTCCTGAGAGGGTGCCGGTTGCGGCTGTGATCACGGAGTCGGCAAGTACCTGCTTGCCGATATAGGAGGCGTATTCGGCTATTGCTGCATCGGTGGCTTCATTCGGCTCGAATAAGAGCGTTATGCGGTCGGTGATGTCAAAACCACGGTTTTTGCGGATGTTCTGTATTCGGTTGACGATATCTCTGGCTATGCCTTCGCGCTTCAGCTCTTCGGTGACTGTCACGTCAAGAGCCACTGTCACATTGCCTTCGTTAGCCACGAGCCAGCCGGGGATGTCCTCGGATATGATTTCCACATCGGAAGCCTCTATTACGGCGGGTGTGCCTGTCGCGTCAAGGGTTACTTTGCCTTTGCTTTCAAGCTCGGCGATGTCTTCCTGGCTCATTGCCTGTACGGCGGCTGCCACCTGTTTCATTGCCTTGCCGAATTTCGGACCGAGTTTTTTGAAGTCGGGTTTCACCTTCTTGACAAGCACTCCGGCGCCGGTGCCGTCCACTATGTTGAGCTCCTTGATGTTCACTTCGCTGAGCAGCAGCGGTCTGATGCTTTCGAGCGCGAGTTTCATGGAGCAGCTGAGTGCGGGCACCATTATGCCTTGCAGCGGCTGACGCACTTTTATCGAGGCTTTGCGGCGCAGGGCAAGCACCATGGAGGTGATTGTCTGAGCAAGGTGCATGCGTTCTTCAAGCTCCTTGTCTATCAGCGAGGTATCGGCTTCGGGGAAGTGCGCGAGGTGTACAGAGCCACATTCGGGGCATGCGCTGTTGAGGTCGGCAAACAGCCTGTCGGCGAAGAATGGAGCCACAGGGGCTATGAGCAGCGTCACAGTGCGCAGGCATGTGTAGAGGGTCTGATAGGCGCTGATTTTGTCAGCGTCCATCTCTCCGCCCCAGAAGCGTTTGCGGTTCAGGCGCACATACCAGTTGCTGAGGTTGTCGCACACAAATTCGTTTATGGCGCGGGCTGCTTTGGTGGGTTCGTAGTCGTCGAGCGACTCGTCAACCTCCTTGACAAGGGTGTTGAGCAGCGACAGAATCCAGCGGTCTATTTCGGGGCGTTCGCAAACGGGTATCTGCTCCGCACAGGGGTCGAAACCGTCAACGTTCGCGTACAGAGCGAAGAATGAGTATGTGTTGTAGAGAGTGGCGAACAGTTTGCGGGCAACCTCCTGTACGCCGGCTTCATCGAATTTCAGGTTGTCCCACGGCGATGAATTGGCAATCATGTACCAGCGTAGCGGGTCGGAACCGAATTTCTCTATAGCCTCGAAGGGGTTTACCGCGTTGCCGAGGCGTTTCGACATCTTGTTGCCGTCTTTGTCAAGCACAAGACCGTTGCTGACAACAGCCTTGTAAGCCTTGTCGCCAAACACCATTCCTGCAATGGCGTGCAGTGTAAAGAACCAGCCGCGTGTCTGGTCGACACCCTCTGCTATGAAGTCGGCGGGAAACAGCGAGCCGTTGTCAAACGCCTCTTTGTTCTCAAACGGGTAGTGAATCTGCGCGTAGGGCATGGAGCCGCTGTCAAACCACACGTCTATAAGGTCTGTTTCGCGCTTCATGGGTTTGCCGGAGGGCGATACAAGTATTATGTCGTCGACATAGGGACGGTGCAGGTCAATTTTCTCGTAGTTGGCTTTGGAGTAGTCGCCGGGCACAAATCCGCGGTCGCGGTAGGGGTTGCTCTTCATTACGCCGGCGGCGACAGCCTTGTCGATTTCGGCAAAGAGGGTTTCCACACTGTCTATGCAGATTTCCTCAGATGCGTCCTCGGTGCGCCATATAGGCAGAGGAGTGCCCCAATAGCGGCTTCTCGACAGGTTCCAGTCCTGAAGGTTTTCGAGCCATTTGCCGAATCGTCCTGAACCGGTACTCTGCGGTTTCCATTTTATTTCGGTGTTCAGCTCCATGAGCTTTTCTCTAGCGGCGGTGGTGCGTATAAACCAGCTGTCAAGCGGATAGTACAGCACCGGTTTGTCAGTGCGCCAGCAGTGGGGATAGCTGTGGGTATGCTTCTCTATTTTGAACGCGAGTCCCTGCTGCTTTAGCATCATGCAGATTTCCACGTCAAGAGTTTCGGTAGATTCCGTAGCGTCGGGATTGTACGCGTTTTTGACAAATTTGCCCTGCCAGGGGGTGTAAGCCTCCACGTTGACTTTTTCCGCCACAAAAGCGGGGTCAAGATCCTCTATGCGGTAGAATCTGCCTGTGAGGTCTACCATCGGACGGGTGTTTCCGTCGCGGTCGGTCATGTGCAGCGGAGGCACACCGTTCTGTCGCGACACCCTGAGGTCGTCGGCACCGAATGTGCCGGCTATGTGTACAATACCTGTACCGTCGGCGGTAGTCACATAGTCGCCGGGAATTACGCGGAAAGCATCCTCGCCGGGATTTACCCAGGGAATGAGCTGGCTGTAGGTGAGTCCTACAAGCTCGGAGCCGGTAGCGGTGCCAACTATCTGATAGGGTATGGATTTGTCGCCCTTGCTGTAGCTGTCAAGGGGCAGTTCGGCGCCTTTGCTTCCGAGTACCGACGCCACGAGAGCCTCGGCAAGCACAACAGTGATTTTGTTGCCGGAATAGGGGTTGTAAGTGCGGGCTATGACATACTTTATTGAGGGACCTACGGCGAGGGCTGTGTTGCTGGGCAGAGTCCACGGTGTGGTTGTCCACGCGAGAAAGTAGGGTTCGCCCCAGCCTTTCATCACATCGGTTGGTGAAGTTACCGCAAACTGTGCTATGCAGGTGGTGTCTTTTACATCGCGGTAGCACCCCGGCTGGTTCAGCTCGTGCGAGCTGAGTCCGGTGCCTGCCGCCGGCGAGTAGGGCTGAATGGTGTAGCCTTTGTACAGGTAGCCTTTGTCGTAAAGCTGACGCAGAAGCCACCATACGCTTTCTATGTAGCGGTTGTCGTATGTAATGTAAGGGTCGGTCATGTCTACCCAGTAGCCCATGGAGTTTGTCAGTGTTTCCCATTCGCGGGTATATTTCATGACCTCGCTGCGGCATGCGGCGTTGTATTCGTCCACTGAAATTTTGTGACCGATGTCCTCTTTGGTGATGCCGAGGTTTTTCTCAACACCGAGCTCCACAGGGAGTCCGTGAGTGTCCCATCCCGCCTTGCGCTTCACATGAAAACCTTTCATGGTTTTGTAGCGGCAGAAAATGTCTTTGATAGTGCGTGCCATGACGTGGTGTATGCCCGGCATGCCGTTTGCGGAGGGGGGACCTTCGTAAAACACAAACGAGGGGCAACCCTCGCGTTCTTTCACACTGCGTTCGAAAAGCCTTTCAGCATTCCATTGCGCAAGCACTTCCTTGTTGATGTCGGAGAGGTTAAAACGGTTGTATTCAGTGAATTTGTTTTTCATTGCCATAGCTTTGCGGCATATAAGCCTTTTCAGGGTGCAAAGATAGCGCTTTTTGTTGAAAAAGCATCAACCGGGCAATGGATTATGCTGATATGCAAAACGGAAGGCGCGGCTCCGTGGAGTGGAGCCGCGCCTTGGTGGTGCTTATGGGGGTGTGGTTACAGTTTTATTTTGAATGTCTTGCCTGCCACGCGCACAATGTACACGCCGTGGGCGAGTCCGCCGATACGGCGGTCTGCGGTCGAGCGCACAAGAGCTCCGTTGACAGAGTATACTTCGGCTACCGCTGCCGCAGGGGCGCTGACAATGATGTCGCCCTGTTCGGCTGTTACCGAGCAGGCGTCGGAGCCGTCGGCGTCAATGCCGTCTATGGCACTGGGTATGAACCATACGTTTAGCGCGCACACATCGCCTGACAGCTTGTTGTTCTCAACAAGGATAGCGAGCACAATGCCGCTCTGCGGCACAGGGAAGGGCGCTGTGTAGAGCATGTTGTCCGATACCACGGGCACCACTCCGGCGTCGGTGGTGTAGTATATCTCGTAGGAGCCTTCGGCGAGGTCGTCAAGCGGCATCAGTTCGACAAGTGTCTCGCCGAGGTCGTTTTTCACCGAGCGATATGTAACCTTGCCGCTCACATCGGCGGGGTCGACATAGCCTGAGCCGGCGGTTATCACGGCGCGGTTTACAGCGCCTGGGCTCTTGCCGGTTTCTTCGAGGCGGGCGAGCACCGTGGTTGTCTCTTTGATGAGGAAGGGCTCGGTAAATTCTACCGAGGGTTCAGTGCCGTCGAGCGAGTAGAATATTCGGTAGGTGTTCTTGTCGAGGTCAGCCACCGGGCTGAGGGTAACTTCCGAGCCGGAGGGCACTGCCTTTACCTTGAAGTCCACATCGCCGCTGGGAGCCATGCGTACAAGCTCTATGTGGGTGTGTCCGCTGGGTTCCATGCCCGGTACTTCGGCGTAGACGTGCAGGTAGCCGGTGGCTGTTACGGCAAAGGGCTGTCCGTAGACATTCCACCTTGCGTCTGCTGCGGGAGCGTTTTCATCTGGGGTGAAGATGTAGTATATTGTGGCGTGGTTGGCGTTTTTGCCGGTATAGGCGAGCGACACCGTGGTGGCAGGATAGAATTCGAGGGTGTATGTGTTTACCGACACCAGCGACAGGGTGGCGTTTGCGTCATCGCAGGCTACGGTAGGCGCGGGAGCGTTTTCAATGCGTTCAACGGCAGTGGGCCACAGCTCGGGGTCGCCGTTTTCGTCAAGCATCACGAATCCGGTGACGTTGTAGTAGTTGCCCTGTGTGCCTTTTTCAGGCATGGAGTATTCGAGCACTGTGTGGTTCACCCGGACAGCCTTGCCGGTGTCGTGACCCTGGTTGGGTATCAGAGTCCATTCGGTGGCGTGGTTTTCAGCTTCTTCTTCGAACTCTACGCCTTCAAGAGCCACATTCTGCACTGTCACGAGGCGGCGTGCGTTTGCTACGGTGACTTCGCTGACCTTGTCGGAGATGAGGGTGTGGGTTATCTCTATGTCGTCCTGAAGCGATTCGGGGCGATTGTCGGAGCCTTGCGGCATGAACTGCATCAGCGAGTTGTCTATGCGACCGCCGCGCACAATCTTATGCTCGCCTACCTTGTCGACTGTGAGGATGAAGTCTGACAGATATTGTCCCGGCTCATATCCCGCCCATGCATCCGAGTGGGAAGCGATGCCGTCGGTGTAGTCGCGGAGTACAGACAGATAGTGACCCTGGGAGCCTCTGAGGAACATGTAGTTGCCCCCGACAGCCACTATGCGGGCGTTTCCTGCAAAGCGGTATGGCACACCCTCCTGTGCCTGGCTGATGAAGTTGAGTATATAGTTGACATCTACAGAGGTGCGGCGGAACTTGGCTGTAACCTCCTCGCTCGGCGCAGCGCCCGGCCATGCGGCATAGGCTCTGACTGTGGCGAGGGGGTAGTCGTCGGGAATGACTATGCCTGTAGTCTCGTTGTAGACACCCCGGTGACGGTTGGTCTTGGGGTCTGTGCCGTCGAGGGTGTAGTATATCACAGCGTCTTCGCTGGCTCCTTCGGCTTTGGTTATTATAATCTTGCCGTTGTGGATGTACTCAACCTCGCCGTTGGAGTTCGGCTCGGCATCCTCAAGCCCCTCTATGAATATTTTTGCGGGAGCGAGGGCGTGGTTGGCGGTGGTGAAGTCCATCATGGCGATAGAATAGCCGCTTTCGGAACGGCTGTCGTGGACAATGACACCTTCGATTGTGTACTGGGTGCCTGGGGCATACGATGTCACCCATCCGCCGCGGCTGCTTGTGAACACGTTGAAGCGCATGTCGAGTTTAGTGCCAAGCTCAAGGTTGTAGATCAGCTTGTCGACAATATCGCCGTTTTCGTCAACCCTTGTGCCGTCTTCAAGCTCTGTGGCTGTGTCGTAAGCGGGGTTTGGGCGGTTGTTGACGGTGACATTTTCAAAGCGGTAGTGCATCATGCGGTGAGAAGGACCGTAGAGCAGCTTTGTGTAGTAGGATTCGTTTTCCTCATCCTCGTACTGGACAAGAACGGTGTTGAGCGTGGAGGGCTGCACCTCGGTAACATTACCGGCGAGGGAGAATGTGCGGGCAAATCCCTGTGCGTTGCCTCGCAGATTGCCCTGCGGGGTAACGTCAGGCTTTATGACAAATCCGGTAATAACATCGCCAGCCTCAAGAGAGCGAGATGTAAGAGTGCCGTTTTCGTCTTCGGCAAGAATCTGCGGGCTGTCCCACTTGTTGGGGTTGTAGATGAGGAGGTGGCTTTTGGAAGAGGCGTTTTCTTTGTTGTCGCGCACATAGAGGTAGTAATCGGTCTTAGCCTCAATGACCACTTGACCGCTCACAAGATAGTAGGTGTCAGACACTTTGTCCGGGTCGATGTTTCCGTCCTTGTCCAGAAGGCTTCCCTTGATGTCGCTGATCTGCATCACTTCTGTGCCTTCTTCCTTTATGAAGCGTATGCGTTCGGAAGTGGATGTCTTTATCTCGCGGGCGGCGTCGTCGATATAGGCTGTTACCACAAGGTCGCAGTAAGGCTTGCCGGCATCCGGTCCGAGAGGCACGGTGCCTTTGAACATGTCCGGGGTGATTGGCTGCGGGGTGTCAATTGGGTCGCCTCCGTTGACGGTAGCGTAGATTTTGAAACGGGATGCATCGGTGAGCCATTCCCACTCAATGGGGTGGGTGGCGTCGACTTTCACCAAATGAACGTCGCCGCTGATGCGGTTGCCTTTTGTGTATTTCACATACGGGCGGTCGGCGCAGGTGTATATCTCGGTGGGTATGAGTATAATGCCGTCGGCATCCTTGCCCACATAGCAGTCGACATAGAGCAGGCTGCCCTCGGTTGTGGCAGGCACGTCAAAATCCTTGAAGCGGGGATATAGCTGATAAGAGTTGCCGTTTGCGTCCACAACATGGTTTGCCGAAGCTGCTGTGACATGTTTGAGGATAATGTGGCGGTTGAAATCGGCTTTCGACACAATCGGCGAGCCGGCAGCGAGGAAGTCGTTGTCGCGCTCGTCGGTAGCAGGAAATTCAACAGCGGGGTCGGCTTCGCGCGAGGGTACGCAGTACCTCACATACTCGGTGATGTCGATTTCGGGGGTGCCGGCGTTGTGGAGGTAGCGTCCTGCTATGCCCCTCGGCTGTATTGTCTGACCCGGGGTGTAGTCGGGAATCTGTCCGGAGCACACCGCGCGTATCATGTCGCCATTGGTGTCCTTGAGGTAAATGAACGTAGTGTTTTGGTTTGTGGGGTACACAGCCTCTACGAGAATTGGTTTTGTAAAGGTTACAATCTGTCGCTCGGCGGCATCGTTGCTCACCGGCACATCCTTGCCTCGCTCAATGCCGGTGAGGGCGCTGACGCTTTCGAACTCAAGGGCTGTCAGCTTGTTGAAGTTGTATTCCTTGACTTCGCTTACAAAATCAGGGTTTGTGGAGTTGACCGCGTAAATCCACAGGGCTTTGGAATCGGAAACAGTTTTTTCAGAGTTGTGGTCAACCTTATACGCTGCATCGACCGGAGGATTAGCAGACGAAGCGCCTTTTTCCGGCTCGTAGCAATAGAGATCCATGCTCAGACCAGTGTCGCCGGGGTCGAGACCCATTCGTATGTCAGTAGTGTTTATGAAATAGACGTTGTTGTCCTCGTCGGGACTGAGACCGTCAAGGAATTCTACTACAGGAGGATATGGGTTTGTGACAATGGGTTCGAATACTACGTCTATCTCTCTTAACTTAGTTGTGTAATCAGTATATGTAACATAGGTTGGCCCGGTAACGAATTTCACGATATCTGTACCCGAATTCAAATACCAATGCTTGTATTGTGGAGGGTTTGAACCAACATTAACGAAAGTTCCGGTCTGGTTTTCTGCCTTAAGTAGCCGGTCATATTGTCCATCAGGGTATGAGCTGTCGTGTCCACTGTGATAAAAACGTATTTGGGTGATTTTTCCGGCTTTGTTTTTCTGGTCATTCTCTACATATATGTCAAATTCGACATTTGTGCCGAATTTCATACAGATATTTTCTATCCCCCCATATAAGTTTCGATTGATAGAAAAAATATTTTTTGAGGTATTAGTGTAGTTTAACTCAATGACTACATTGTAGGTTCTACCGTCTATAACTACTTTTTTGGACAGAGTCTTGAATATGCCCGCACTAGAGAATGGTCCACCCGTTATTAATCCGTTTGCATCAATGGATAAAGGTTGACCGTTTGCATAGTAGCCGGACATGTCGCCAGATGAAAATGCGGCTGTTAAGTCAAACGCGACTGTTTGCAGAGCCGCATGGCTGTTGAGGTGGCAAAGGGCAAAAAATGCCAGTAATGCCAAGTAAAATTTTGGTATTCTCATTCCTGTAAAAGTATGTATTTAAATAATCAAACCAAAGAGGGTCAGCGGCATATAGCAGCCTAACCCTAACGCAAAATTAGTAAAGAATCCTGAGAAACTGTTTAAATTTAATTCGAAATTTTTTATATTGTGAATCTTGTGGCTTCTTTGAGGTCTTTTATGGATGTTTTCACCGAGTCTCATCGGTCACATAGCCCGCTATGCTCCCTCTTAGACTCGTAAAAACCCCTCATAAAATCCTCTCAATGAACCTCACAATTAAATTTAAACAGTTTCTTACCCACTCCCATTTATTAACGTATTTTTACAAACACACCGGGCGTAGCGGTGTGTGCCGCCCCAAGTGGTGACAGTGGCTCAGAAGATTACGGATGCGGTAACGGAAAATGAGCCGGGGGTGATTGACGGAGCTGCTACGGCTGTGACCTGTGATCTGTTCCAGCCGAAAATGCGGCGTTCGAGCGGCAGCAGCAGGTAGGCGGCGCGGGCGCTCAGGAATCCGATAGCCGCCCCGGCGGCAACATCGCCGAAGCGGTGGCGGTGGTGGTGGATGCGCAGCGCCCCGACACCTATAGCCACGGCGTAGCCGCCGGCACCCCATGTCCAGCCGTGTTGCGCGCGCAGCATCTCTGCACCTCTGAAGGCGCGGGATGTGTGTCCTGAAGGGAAGGAGTTGTAGTCAGAGCCGTCGGGTCGCCGCGAATGGACTATATGCTTGAGCGCCAGGGTGGTGCCTTCGCAAATAACCGCCGAGGTGAGTGTGAGGGCAATGCGCTCGCGCCAGTGCATGGACACGCCTTGACCGCAGAGTGTCAGAGTGGCGTTTGCAAGAGAGGGCACGAACTGAGCCACATCGTCAAGGTAGTAGTGCTTAGGTTTTGGCGCATCGGTGGGTTGCTGAGCGCTGATGAGAGCGGAAGCAGACAGAATAATTGCCGCAAGCGAGGCGAGGATGCGTTTCATTGGCGGGAGAAGTAAAGGGGGTGAGAGGCGATGCGTGTGATGCCGGGTGTGTTTTCGGCACCGGCTATGCGCATTACCTTGACAACGGGTCGGGGAATCCAGAGAGGGTCGGCGGGGTTGACTGACGAAACGAACACCTTGCCGGATGCGTGGATGAAGCGGGTGTCGGTGTCGTAGATGGCTACATGCGTTATTTTCCGAGGGTCGGAGCCTGAGAAGAACAGCAGGTCGCCGCGCTGCCACTGCGAGGGGTCGCGGTGCGGCATGGGAATGCCGACAAGAGCCTGCTGTGAAGCGTCGCGCGGCAGGATGATGCCCGTGGCGAAGTATGCGCGCTTTACAAGCCCGGAGCAGTCGGGGGCGAGCAGGGTGGTGCCTCCCCATAGGTATGGAGCGCCGAGCGCGGCAGCTGCGGTGGCAATGACGGTGCGGGTGTCTGTGGAGCGGGCTGCGAGGGAGTCAAGGGGAGTTAGCGCGGCAGCCGGCGCGTAGCCGGAGGTGCCGTCGGGCAGTGTTATCGCTGCATACGCGCCGCCCGGGGTGATTGTGCCGGCAACTATTGCTCCGTGGAGAAGGTAGGAGATTTTTCCGGCGGAGAGGGTGTCGGCTGTGATGTCGGCAGTGGCGGGGCACAGAGCTACAAGCCTCGGCGAGGACTGCCAGTCGCGGAACTGCGACGGGGTGAGAGGGGTGACGGATGATGAGTGGATGAAGCCGGTGTATGTGTCTGGCAGCCTGACTCGGAGCCATTCTCCGGCGGAGTCAAGCAGTTCGACCGGAGAGCCGAGCATTGCCTGCGTTACCATTTCGGACGAGTTGGCAGGCGCAGCCCTGAGGTGGGCTACGGGAATGTTTACGAGGGCTATGGCGCAGCGGGCGCTATCGACGGCAACTGCTGCCCGGACCGGGAGCGCCGGCAGGAGCAGCAGTAATGCCAATAGTTTTATGATTGCGGTTTTCACTCTGTCATTGAGGCGATTACTTCTTTAATACGGTCGGCAAGGGCATCTGCGGCTTCCATTGTGGCAGCTTCGGAATAGATGCGTATAATGGGCTCGGTGTTGCTCTTGCGGAGGTGTACCCATGAGTCGGCGAAGTCGATTTTCACGCCGTCGATGTCGGTGATGGTCTCTGAGGCGTAGCGTTTTTTGACTTCGGCGAGTATGGCGTCGACATCAATGTCGGGTGTCAGTTCGATTTTGTTTTTCGCGATAGCGTAGGCAGGGTATGTTTTTTTGAGCTCGCTCACTTTTTTGCCGCTCTTTGCAAGCAGTGTGAGGAACAGCGCCACGCCTACGAGGGCGTCTCTGCCGTAATGGCTTGCGGGGTATATTACACCTCCGTTGCCTTCGCCGCCAATAACGGCTCCGGTTTCTTTCATCTTTGTTGTGACGTTAACCTCGCCGACTGCGCTTGCGCTGTAGGAGCAGCCGTGGCGCAGAGTTATGTCGCGGAGCGCCCGCGAAGAGCTGAGGTTGCTGACAGTGGCGCCGGGAGTTTTGCCGAGCACATAGTCGGCAATAGCCACGAGGGTGTATTCCTCAACAAACATCTCGCCGTTTTCCATCACAATGGCGAGGCGGTCAACGTCGGGGTCTACAACGAAGCCCACATCGGCGCGACCTTGTTTCATGAGGTCTGAAATCTGGGTGAGGTTTTCGGGTATTGGCTCGGGGGTGTGGGCGAATTTACCGGTAGCCTCGCAGTTGAGCTCTATGATGTTTTTCACACCGAGAGCGCGGAGGAGCTGGGGTATAACCACGCCGCCCACGGAGTTTACCGCATCGACAGCCACAGTGAAGTTTGCTTTGGCAATGGCTTCGGTGTCGACGAGGTCGAGGCTCAGCACAGAGTCTATGTGGCGTCGGTTGTAGGTGGTGTTTGTCTGTTCGTGACCGAGTTCGGTGACGGGTGCGAATGTGTAGGCGTCGTCGGCAGCTATGCGCAGCACTTCCTTGCCCTGGATGTCGTTTAGAAACTCACCGTTTTCGTTAAGGAGTTTGAGGGCGTTCCACTGCGCAGGGTTGTGGCTGGCTGTGATGATGATGCCGCCGCAAGCGTTTTCAGCGGTCACGGCTATTTCGGTGGTGGGAGTCGAGGCAAGCCCGATGTTTACCACATCGAAGCCCATGCCGCACAGGGTTGACACAACGATGCCGCTAACCATTTCGCCGCTGAGCCGGGCATCGCGTCCAACTACGATTACGTTGCTTGTGCGGGTTGTTGTCTTTCTGATGAAGGTGGCGTATGCCGCAGTGAATTTTACAATGTCCAGGGGTGACAGCCCTTCGCCGGGAGCACCGCCTATGGTGCCTCTGATTCCGGAAATAGATTTTATGAGTGACATGATGGGTTATGGTTTAGATTTTGCCTGGATAGTAGCGCAGGTGGTATAGGAACGGCTGCACATAAGCGATTTCGGCAGTCCACCCGTACTGTGATTTCACTACGAGTTTTATTTCGCTGCCGAGGGGTATAAGGGTGAGGGGATGCTGGATGCCTGAGCCCCACTGAGTTGTCGATTCGAGAGTGGTGTTGTTCATTCTGAATGACTGGTCGCCGTACTCTATGGACTCGCTGTTGCCTTCTCCTTCCATTTCGCCGCCGGTGGTGTAGTAGGACAGGTTGTAGCGGGTGAAACGGAAGTAAACGAGCTGGTTGTCTTCAGGTTTTTCGTATTCTCCGAGTTTTATCACCTGCATGTAAAGGTTGCCCTCTTTGTCAATCTGGTAGAAAGGTGCGTCAGCGCCGACCTCGAAGTCGGTGAAATCTTCCTGATAGCCTATTACGCGCTGGTCGGCGAGAAAGCGGTTTACAGCCTTGTTCTCAACTTCAAGCAGCTCTGCGTAGCTTTTGTTGTCGCTGCAAGAGAGGGAGACTGTGGCGGTGCATATCGCTAAAGCCCCAATGATGATATTTGATAGTTTTAGTTTCATATATTGTTGTAAATCGATGTTTTATCTGTCTAAGTTTTCGGTCAGATATATGTCGTAGTCGGGCGCTGCCTTGACGATTGTGTCAACAGCATCGGCAAGTGAGCCGTGAAATTCGCCACCGGCGGCGTTGCAGTGTCCTCCGCCTCCAAAAAGGCGCTCGCAAATGGTGTTTACGGGGAATGTGCCTGTGCTGCGGGTAGATACTTTGACAAATCCCGGCTCATCCTCGCGCATGAATACGCTCCAAACAATGCCGGGTATGCTCAGCGGCTGATTGACAAGGCTTTCTGTGTCGCCTTTGATGTATTCGAACTCGTTGAGCTCCTCCCGGCTGAGGGTAATCAGCGCCATGCAGTGGTCAGGAATGAGCTGCATTTTGCGGTATATGGCATAGCCGCATATGCGCAGACGGTTTGAGGAGTTGGTGTTCCACACCTTATTATATATAGTGTCTTTGTTAATGCCGGTTTTGAGGAGTTCGGCTATGATAAGGTATAGGTCGGGGTTGTTTGAGTTATATGAGAAGTTGCCGGTGTCGGTGAGCATGCCGGTGTATATGCATGTGGCAGCGTCGGCGTTTATCCGCGAGTCCCAGCCCATCTGGTGCAGAAGCCGGTACAGGAGCACGCAGGTGGATGATTCGGCGGGGTAGGATATTGTTACGTTGGCAATCGGCTCCGGGTCAAGGTGGTGGTCAATCATAATGCGCGGCGCTGTGGCTTGGGCAACAAGCGGTTCAAGGCGGTCAATGCGCTTGAGCGAGTTGTAGTCGAGGCAGAAAACGAGGTCTGCCGCCGCAAGCAGGCTTTTGGCTTTGTCGGTGAAGCGCGAAGCGATTACAATGTGGTCGGCGCCGGGCAGAAAGCCGAGATTTTTTGGCGGGGTGTCAGGAGTTATGACGCAGACCGACTTGTTGCTGTCGGCAGCAAGAACTGCGGCAAGCCCGAGGCTTGAGCCGAGCGCGTCGCCGTCGGGGGTCTTGTGGCAGGTGATGACAATGCGTCTGCTTGCCTCAATCAATTTTTTTGCAGCAGAAACTTTGTCGTCACTTATTATTTTAGAAATAGTCATTGTGCCCGAAGGGTTGTCATAGAAAGTGCAAAGATAATAATAAGTTGACAGCAATGCCAAATAAAATTTCCTAAGAGAGGTTGACGCCGGTGTATGGAACGCGTCGGTTTCTATGATTCGGAAGATGTTTTTGCGCGTGATTTTCTGCGGCGTCCCGGGAGACGGAGAGTGAACAGGGGCAGATAGACAAATATGCCGATGAGCGACATGACAAGTCCGCCGATGGTGCCGAGAGCCATTGGAAACCAGAATCCCTCCTTGCCTTTGCCTATCATAAACGGGATGAAGCCCAGGATTGTGGATACAACGGTGAGGAAAATGGGCAGTATCTTGGTGTTCCACGCCTTGATGTAGAGGTCAAGCGAGGATTTGCGGGGGAATCGGGTGCGCAGGGTGTTGAACTCGTTGAGCACATATATCGAGGCGTTTACGGTGATGCCGCACAGCAGGATGAAGGAGGCGAAGCCGCCCTGGTCAAAGTTTACGCCGAACAGATAGAACACCAGAAACACCCCTATGAAGGATATGGGTATGGTGAAGATAATGGCAAGCGGCTGAGCGAGCGAGTTGAAGAGAATGCTTGTCGTGAAAAATATTATAGCTATGACGAGTAGCAGAAGCCAGTAGGTCGAGCCGTTTTTTTTGCCGAAAAAGTAGTAGTAATCTTCTGTTTGCGCGGTGTAGCCGAGCGGCAGTTTGCCGTTTATGGTCTCAAGGTCGGCTTCCAGAATTTTTTCCCCTTGAGTGGAGGAGCCGATGTAGTCGTACTGGATGCATAGCCTGTACTGCTGGTTTTCCTTTGATATTGAGGGTGGTGCGTCGCGGCGTTCCACGGTGGCGAAATCGGCGAGTTTTATCGACCGGGTGCCGATTGAAATGGGCATGTTCATCAGCGCCCACACATCGTAGTCGAACCCCTGCGAGCTGTGTAGCAGAATCTGTTCGGAGCCACGGTTTCCGCTTATTGTTCCGGCAGAGATGTCTCGTCCGAAAATCGGGGCGAGCGCACTGTACAGCTGTACTACGGTTATGTTTTCCTTCGCGAGTTTCTGCCTGTCGATGTCAATGGACACTTCGGAGTAGTCTTCCTTGTACCATTGGAACCGGGAGTTTATGTTGACCTCTTTTATTCGCCGGTGGGTGAGCAACAGCTGTTTCAGAGAGTCGGCCCACTGTTCGAGTTCGTCGTAGTTGTAGCCGAGCATCTTTACGCGGTAGCTTCCTGAGGTTTCGCGAACATCGTTATTGAAGCCCATGTCTTCAAGCCCGTAGACAGTCCAGCTGCCTCCTCCGAGGGTCTGCGCTTTGGAAATTATGTCGCTTTTCAGACGGTACGGAAAATATGATTGCTGTGCTTCTTTGGTGAATGTTATGGAGAGGTTTGCCATGTTTGGGCTCGGCACACTGGTCTGGAACTGTTTGATTTCGTGGAAAGTGGTTAGGAAACTTTCCATTTTTGAAATCAGCTCGTTCATTTGCGAGAGTGTTGAGCCGTTTGGCAAAGTGGCAGTTACATTCAGCACTGGTTCCGACTCTTTTCGGTTGAAGTAGCTGCCGGAGAACACGTCTTTGGCAAAAAGACGCAACGAGCCTCCAAGACATTTGTCAATTACCGGACGCAGTTTATCATTGTATGTTTTGCTGCCTATGGTGCTGTTGTAGAGTTCAGCCCACTTGCCTTCGCCCTCAACCTTTTCGGGGAGCATGAACACCGGCAGCCCGAACAGCAGCACCAGAGCAAGAATCATAGCCCAGCGGAAGCGTCGGCAAAACAGAATGAAGCGTTGGTAAAAACGGCTGAACGCAAGCGCGAACCTGCCGCTTCTGAGCTTTTTGCCCTTTTTTATCCTCAGACCTATGCGCTCTATCAGAGCAGGCACAAGAAACAGAGCCACAAGCAGCGACACTCCGAGGTTTATTATCACGACAGCCACAAAGTCCTGAAGGTTCAGCCTTATGTCTTCGTCAAGGAAGAAGACAATGCCGAGCGCGCCGACAGTAGTGAGGGTGGCTGCGAGTACGGAAGTGAACGCTTTCAGATTTGCCTTGTGGGTTATATGGTCTGTCATGACAATGATGTTGTCAATAATCAGATTGAGCGATATGGTAATGCCGGCGAGGGAATAAAGCTGGATTTCGATTCCGACGAGATAGTAGAGAATCACTGCCACGGCAAGGTTTATAAGCAGTGATATGGTGATTATGAGCAGGTAGCGCAGGTTGAGGGTTATCACCGCTACAAAAAGCAGTAGTATCAGAAAAGTAAGCCCTGATCTGAAGTAGATTTTGGACAGTTCTTCATTTATGGATGAAGTGGCGTCGTAGCTCAGTATGGTCTGGTAGCCCTGAGGCATTTTGTGTCTCAGCTGCGCCATTATATTTTTTATTTCCGAAGCAAGTTCAAGCTGGTTGGCGTTGTCTTCGGCGGTAATGGAAAGGTATATGGAGTTCAGTCCGTTTATTCTGAAATAGCTTCTCGGAGCTGCTTCGGCGTAGGAAACCTTTACCAGACGGTCAAGCGGAATCATTGTGCCGGACGATGTTGAGAGCATTATTTCAGACGCATGGAAGGTTGTGTCCTGCCCGGTTGTGATGGTGTTGATTCTCAGCCATTCGTCTCCCACTTCGGCTATGCCGAGAAATTGGCTTCCGGCATTTTCTCTTATGGCGTTCTGGATGTCTGTGGGAGTGAGTCCGAGGGCGTGAAGTTTGTCGCTGTCGTACTCCAGCTGCCATTCCATCGGCATTGCCCCGCTCAGCTCCACTTTGTACACCCCCTTTAGCTGACCGATTACCGGCTTTATGTTTTCTTCGGCGAAATTCTGTATTTCAAAAGGGGTGGCAGGCGCGTTGAGAGTATATGACAGGAATGGTCGGGAGGACCTTTCGTCAGCCTGTCTGGCGGTAATCAGAGGGTATGTCACTCCGTCAGGCAGCTGAGACCATGCCTGCCGCACAATGGTTGACACCTCGAAGCGAATCATGTCGATGTCGGCATGTTTGTCAAGCCCGAGAGTGATGCTGCCGGAGGAGTTCTGAGATGTGGAGTTGATTTCCTTCACTCCCTGCACTCTGGCGAGCATAGCCTCGAGCTTGCTTGTTACTTCGCTTTCAATCACACGCGCCGAGGCGTCTTTCATAGCGAAAGAGACGGTGAGCGAGGGCAGGTTGCGCGAAGGCGACAGTTTTACCGGAAGTCTTGGCACAAGAGCCACACCCACGAGCGCGAGCGCTATGAATGCTACGATGACAGTGAATGACGAAATCTGTTTTTTCATGACACAAGAGTAGCCGTCGGGTGTTTATCTGACTCTGTTTTCAATATCGAATTTCGATGACAGTTCTATGTTTGAATCGAAGTCAAACAGAGTGAGCTTGCGCAGTTTGTAGTAGCTCAGCCAGTAGTTTTGCAGGGCTGAGATGTAGTTTTTGTTGGCGTCCTGCTGGCGGTTGAGCGACAGTGTCAGGGTGTTGAGGTCTATTTTGCCTATTATGAAACGCTGTTTGGTCTGGCTATAAGCGGTTTCGGCAAGCTCAAGAGCCTCGACCGCCGTGGCTACGAGACCCTGCTGGATGTTGAAGTCGCTCACGGTCATAAGCACATCTTCTTCAATGGAAATTTCTTCTTGACGCGCGGTGATTTCAAGTACATTAAGGTTGTTTTTCGCCATGTTCAGCTTACCTTTGCGCACGCCCCAGTCTATTATGGGTATAGACACGGTGAGCGATACAAGGTCTTGCCTGAGGGGGTGCGAGTAGGCGAGTCCGAGCTTTTCTGCAACCTGATTGTAGCCGATGCTGGCGTTTACAGTGGCGTTTATGCGCTGTTCCACTTTTGTGCGGTTGACATCGCGCTGAGCCTCAAGAATGCTCTGTTTGTGAGAGAGCAGCGTGGGGTTGTTGAGCTTGGCGTAATTGAGCGCGGTTTCTGCAGGAATGTCTTTGGCGCGGGGTATTCCGGGGAGTTCCACTTCAATTTCGGTGTCTTTCTCCATGCCGAGGTATGTGGCGAGGGTGAACATGGCTCTTTTAAGCGCCATTCGTGTATTTTTCACGGAGTTGGAGGCGTTGACCTTGTCCAGTTTCAGGGTCAGCAGGTCAGATTGTGAAATTGCGGCAATCTTGAAGCGGCGTTCGCCTATGGTATAGAGGGTGTCGCACGAGGCGAGGTTGTCGACGGCGAGGCGATATTCCGCCTGGGCGAGGGCGAGCTGGAAAAAGTAGTTTACCGCATTCTCGTTCACCTCCTCCATGTTGTAGAGGAACTGTTTCTTTACTTTTTCGTACTTGACAGGCTCGATACGGCGCTCCCATTTGAATTCATTGAAGCCGATCAGCGACTGTCGGTAGCCGAGTCTCACGGGTATGGACGAGTACTGTGTTGACCTTATGTCGCCGAAGTTGCGCATGTAGTTAAGGCTGGTCTCGAGGTAGAATGTGCCGCCGAGGGGGTCGAAATTCTGGGTTATGTTCAGCCCTCCGCCTGCAGAGAACATTTGCTGGGCGCGGTACACGTCGATATTCTCGTCGTAGTTGTATCGCTGGGTTATGTAGCGGTTGTAGCTTGCCGGAGTGAGGTTGAGCGTAAGGCTTGGCAGGCGTCCGGCGCGGTAGGAGATAAATTCCCAATAGCCGGAAAGGTACAGGTTCTGGTTGCGGAATGCCTGCAGAGAGCTGTCATTTGCAATCTCTATTGTCCGTTCGAGGTTTAGCCGCACACGTCTCTGTGCCGACACCGTTGTTGTCATGGCGGTGAGGGCTAAGGCAAAAAGTATTGTGGTCTTGAGAATCTGTTTGTTCTTAATATCCATTGTTTCGTAGGTGGTTAGTGTTTAAGCGTCCGGCAAAGCCTTTGGCTCGGGGAGCGCGTGGTCGCTGAGATATATTGAGGAGTTATTGGTCAGGCATGCTTACGGTATATAAGCCAGTACACAAGGGGTATCAGGAAAATACTTATTATCGTGCCCACAATCATGGAGCCTATCATGGCAATTGCGAGAGGACGCTGCAGCTCCGAGCCCATGTCGGAAGTAAACAGTGTCGGAACCATGGCGAATATGGTTGTGAGCGAAGTCATTATGATTGGGCGCAGTCGCCGCAGCCCCGCGGTGTGTATGGCTTCAAGGAGCGGTGTGCCCGCCTTGCGCAGCTCGTTGATGGCGTCAAGTTTAAGAATGGAGTCATTGACCACAATGCCGCATGTCACTATTATGCCTATGGCGCTCATCAGGTTGAGGGTGTGCCCGCATATCCACAGCGTCAGCAGAGCGAAAGCGATGTCAAGCGGAATTTCTATCAGCACTATCAGCGGTTGCATGAAGCTTTCAAACTGTGCGCAGAGTATGAAGTACATCAGGAGGATGGATATGGCGAGAATAATCACCATTTCGTTCATCATTCTGGCATTGGAAAATATGCTGCCGGTAAAATCCACTTCCCAGCCCGGTGATTTGTCAACGACCTCGGTTATTTCAGCTATAGTGGCATCCGGATTCGGGAGGTCATAGTAGTCAAGAGGCACGAACTCGCCGTTTCGCCCGGCAGAGATGTTTTTGATGTCTTTGTCGCGCACCACAGACACGAGATATTTGAGCGGAATCTCGCTTATTGCTCCTTTTTCGTCCGGGCGCGTCTCTATCAGGGTGTTGGCAAGAATGGACTCTACCGACTGACCATCTCCGTTGATGCCGATAGGCAGGTATTGCTGGTACGACCGGAGAACAGACACGCTGTTGCTTTTGAATGCTGTGCGAAGCGCGCGGGCGACGGAAGTGTAGTCGACGCGGTACACAAGCAGCTTTTCCCGGTCGATTACTATGTTTATGCGGTCGCGCAACGCTATGCCGGGCGACTGGATGCCGGTCGCCGCCTCTATTTTGCGGTCGATATCAAGAATGGCTTCCACATCTGAAGTCTTGCTCTTGTCGGTGCTGTTTAGCCTCGCCTCAAGGTCTGCCTCGTCGGAAGAGAATATTTTTTCAAATATGTTTTCCGGAGGCGAAAAAGTGGCGATAGCCTTGGGGTACTTCCGAGCGATTATCTCTGAGATTTTTTTCTGAGCCGGGTCTATGTCGCCTGTTGCGGCGGTCTTTATGTATATTTCGGCTTCTGACGGCGACAGCTCGCTGCCCGCATCAAGCAGATAGTCCTGAACTCCTATATATGCCGAGTGCAGCACCACCGATGAGTCCATACCGCTGAGCAGAGTGTTGACCCGCGACGCGTTTTCTTCGACATTGATGTTTTCGTTCCACTCCACGCGCACAATCGCCTCGTTCTGGTCTATCTTGGGCATTCGCTCTACCGGCAGCACGAAAAACATTATGACGCACACGGGCAGTATCAGCGCCGTAAGTGTCAAAAACAACCATTTGCGGGCAAAGACAAAGTCTATTATGCGGGTGTACACCTTGTCCATCCAGTTGTTGATTCGCACTGTCAGGGTGGATGTGCGTTCTTTTACCGCACGTTTGTTCCCCTTGCGGTTAGTGCGCAGACGGTACACAAGCATGTATATGACCGGAAGCAGCATGATGCCCACTATGTAGCTGACGCCGAGTCCGGCTGTGATTGAAAACGCCTGGTCGGTGAATATCGCGCCCGCTATGCCGCTCATGAATATCAGAGGCAGAAATACTGCGACTGTTGTGAGCGAGGAGCTGAGCATCGGGGTTATCATTTCCGAGGTTCCCAGGTCGCATGATTTCATTAATGACAGCCCGCGGTGCCGGTACTGAGTTATGTTTTCAGTGACAATGACCGAGTTGTCTATCATCATTCCGACGGCGAGTATAAGACCCGACAGTGAAATTATGTTCAGCGACACATGGAAGAGATAGAACAGCAGGAATGTGATTATAATAGCCACTATGATGCTCGAACCTATTATAATGGATGATTTTGCCTCGCCCATGAAGATGGCTGTGACAATAAACACCAAAATAAATCCGAGTATGAGGTTCTGAACCAGATTGCTGATTGTGTAGTCAAGGAGCTCGGTCTGGTTGCGGCTCTGTACAAATTCTATGTCGGGATAGATATTGGAGAAGTAGTCGGTGACCGAAGCCAGCGCCTCCTTCATCTGATCCATGTTTTCCTCGCTCTGTTTTATTATGGCTATTGTGACAGCCCGCTTGCCGTTGGAGTAGGAGAATCCCTCTTCGTTTGCGGCGACAATGCCTACACGGCACAGGTCGCCGAGCCGTTCCATTTTGTCTTTTGTGCGGATGTATATGTTCTGGACATCCTCGACGGTACGCAGCTGGTTGGATATATGGATGCTGTATTCGTAATAGCCGTCTCTGACGGTCATTGAACCCGGCTCGACATTGTTGGCTGTCAAGGCGCTTTCAATGTCGGCTATCGTTATTCCGGCAACTTTCAGCTTGTCGTTGTCGGGAACAATGCTCAGCTCGCGGGCAGGCACGCCGGTGATGTCTGCCATGGCTATTTCAGGCAGTTGCTCTATGCGCCGTCTCACCACATTTTCAGCGAGTTCGCACATTTCAAGGAATTTCGCCTCATCGGGTTCGGTGTAGGGGCGGTTGTCCTTCAGGGTCATGTTGAGGTAGAGCACGGGGATGTCGGTGGCGCTCGCTTTTATGGCTTTGGGGCGCTTTGTGTCCTTTGGCATGGAGTTCATCGCGGCATCGATTTTTTCGTTAACCTCAATGAATGCCAGGTCGGTATTGGTGCCGTACTCGAACTCAAGGTGTATGATGCCCATGCCGTCGCGGGTCTCGCTCCGTATCTCGTTCAGTCCGCTCACCTGCAGCAGCTGGCGCCGCACGGTCGAGGTGACATTGTTTTCAAGCTCGCGAGCCGCGGTGTTGTCTCCGGTAATCTGTACTGTGATGTGCGGTATTGCTATAGACGGCAGCAGCGACACCGGCAGCGAAAAGTATGTCACCAGACCGACAATGGTGCAGGCAAGAAAAGCCATCAGCACCGCTATGGGGCGTTTAAGGAGAAATTTTACCATCTGTGAGGAGATTATTTTAGTCTCTTACTAATTTCACAGGAGCTTCGTGGGCAAGATTGACGTTGCCGTCATATATCACCTCCATGCCGGGTTCCAGACCGTCAAGCACCACACACTCGTTCATGTTTTCAAGACCGGTGTGAACGTAGTTCCATATGGCTTTGTCGCCTGAGAGGGTGAATATCACTTGCTTGCCGGTGCGAAGCACAACAGCGCTCTTGGGTACTACAAGCTGTTTGTCAATTGCCCGGAACAGGCTTACCTTCACGTTCATGCCGTCATAGAGATTTTTGGCTCCGCTCACAGACGCCCTTACTTTTACAAGCCCGTCTTTGTCTACAAGCGGATTTATTTCAGTGACCCTGCCCGGGTATGTTTCGGTTGAGGCGAATGCTCCCACTTTAACCTCGTCGCCCGGCTTTATTATAGGCAATTCGCTTTCGAGCACGGGAAATTCCACATCCATCTGTCCAGAGGCTATTATGCGGCAGAAAGGTTCTGACGCACTCGGCTTGTTGTGAGCTTTCTGGAAAAGGTTTGCCACCACGCCGTCAAACGGTGCCACAAGTGTGGTGTTGGCGAGGTCGCGTGTGGTGTTGGCGAGCACGGTTTCAGCCTGGTCAAGCCCGCTGCGCAGTCTGGCGAGCTTCATCACATCGGCGGGTACCTGATCCGCCTTGTCAGGGTCGTAGCCCTGACCTATCAGCACATCGGCAAGCTCGAGGCGCGCTTTTTCAAGGTCGTTTTTGTTTTGCGACAGCTGGTTTTCAAGTTTGAATCGGTCAAGCGACGCTATTGGCTGCCCCTTGCGCACATGGTCTCCGTTTTTTACATGGATTTTGTCTATGACAGCATCCGAGCCTGCGAAGCTGAGATCTGCGAAATCGTGAGCGCTGACTTTGCCGTTGCTGACAATCTCATGGCTGAATACTTTCGGTTCAACCGTAATTGTTTTTACTTCCGGTATGCGCGACGGCAGCACTGTGGCAACGCTGTCGGCATCGGATTCAGACCCGCCTGCGGATCCGGAACACGCGTACATAGCGAATTGCAAGGCGCAGATTGCGGCAACTATAGGCTTCAGGCTTACTTTTTCCATGATAATTGAGAGTTAATGCGGCAAAAGTAACTTAAATTTCCATAAGTTTGTGCAGCAGTCTAAAAAAAAATAGGCATTGTGAAAAAAATAGAGCTAAAAGTCTGCGGGTATTGCCTGTTTGAATTAAAACCACTATCTTTGCGCCTTGAAATAATCCCCGTCGGGCTTTTGGTTAAGTGCAGAGCCGCCGAATGGCATTGCCGCCTGCGGGAGCAACCCGTAAAATCTTATAAAAAGGATGTACGCAATTGTAGAAATCCAGGGACAGCAGTTCAAGGCAGAACCCGAGAAGTTCCTGTATGTTCATTATCTTGGTGAGAGCGCCAAGGCAGGTGACAAATTAGAGTTTGACCGAGTTCTTCTCTCGGAAGCAGAAGGCGCTGTTAAAGTAGGCGCTCCCGTAGTTGAAGGCGCAAAAGTTGTATGCGAAGTGCTCGAACCCCTTGTAAAGGGCGACAAAGTAATCGTGTTCAAGAAAAAACGCCGCAAAGGCTATCGACGTAAAAACGGTCACCGCCAGTGCTTCTCTAAAGTGTTGATTAAAGAAGTTGTTGCTTAATCCTCTAAAATCTTAAAGAAATGGCACATAAAAAAGGTGTAGGTAGTTCAAAGAACGGCCGTGAGTCAGAAAGCAAACGACTCGGAGTTAAGATTTTTGGTGGTCAGTTTGCCAAAGCCGGCAACATCATCAAGCGCCAGCGTGGCACAGTGCACCACCCCGGTGAAAACGTGGGCATGGGCAAGGATCACACCATTTACGCACTCGTTGACGGTGTGGTAGTGTTCAGCGAAGGCAAAAACGGACGCCGCTTTATTAACGTGGCTCCCGCCGAGGCATAATCCACTCCTGCGGTTAACTAACTTATCAGGCAGCGGCGGCAATCTCATTGATTGCCGCCGCTGCTGCTTTTTGCAGGTAGGAATCTTGAAAAACAGTGCAAGAATGAACTGTTAAACATTTTAGCGAATATTTATACAAATTATTATATAACTGTTGGCAATTGTGGACGAAGATGGGATTTTGAAGGGTGAATTAGTTACTTATTTTGAAGTTTAAAGTTAAATTCAGTTAATTATTGGGGGGGGGAGGGATGGATTTTATTGTAGACCTTTGGTGAGCAACAAAAGAACAGTATAGTCCGTTTGTTCACCCCATCCCTGTGTAAATGTCAGAGCGTCGGCGTGTTGGTCTGTTGATGCACACAAACCAATCTAATTATTAACCATAAACAAATTAACATGAAAAAAAGACTGTTATTGTTTTTGACATGTCTGTCGCTCATGGCCGGAGTAACTCTGGCGCGCACCGTGCACGGAACGGTGATTGAAGCGTCCACAGATGATCCACTTGCCGGAGCTACCGTCAAGTGCAAAGGCAATCCTTCAATCGGCACATCCACCAACATCGACGGTGAATTTACCCTTAATGTGCCGGACAATGAAAAAACACTTGTCGTTTCGTTCATAGGCATGATTACCAAAGAGGTGGCAATCACAGGCGATGACCTGGTGGTGCGTCTGGATGACGCTGTGCTTGACCTTGACGAAGTGGTTGTTGTAGGTTATGGTACAACATCCAAACGCAAAACAACATCTTCTGTATCTGTAATCAAAGCGAGTGAAATTGAAAATGTGCCTGTGCCCAACATCTCGCAGGCGCTTGCCGGACGTGCTGCCGGTCTTATCGTGCAGCAGAGTTCTACAGGTCTCGACGCCGGTTCAAGCATCTCAATCCGCGGTGGCGGCACTCCTCTGTTCGTTATAGACAACATTATCTCCGAACAGCGTGAGTTCAACAACCTCAACCCCTCGGACATCGAATCAATGTCTGTGCTCAAGGATGCTTCCGCTACCGCTATCTACGGTGCACGCGCTGCAAACGGTATCATTATCGTTACAACAAAGCGCGGTCAGGCAGGCAAGGTGAACGTTGACTATCAGTTCAACTACACACTGTCACAGCCCGCCGACCTGCCCAAGAAAGTGGACTCATGGACAGCTGCAACCTATCAGAACCGTGGCTACATCTATGACGGCATGCAGCCCATCTGGACAGATACAGACCTGCAGCTTTTCCTTGACGGCACCGACCCTCAGAACCACCCCAACACAAACTGGCAGAAGGTTGCCATGCGCAATGCCGCTCCTGAAATGCGTCACCTGCTCACAATAACCGGCGGTTCGGAGAATGTCAAGGCTTACACCGCTCTCAGCTACTATGACCAGGAGTCAATCTACCGTACAAACTCCAACACCTACAAGCGCTACAACGCCCGTACAAACATCGACATCAACCTCAAGTCTATCGGTCTTCGTGTGAATACCGGTCTTGAAGCGTACATAACAAACCGCCGCGACCCGAGCTCAAGCTACTATTATGTGTGGTCGCACATTCAGAACAAACGCCCCATGGAAGCTGCCGTCAATCCGTTCGGTCAGCCCTACAGCGGTTGTGTGGACAACCCCCTCATCGACATCTCCGACGAAGGCGGCTATGTGAAGCAGAACAACACCAATGTTCGCGGTACATTGAACGCTTAGTGGAGTGTGCCCTGGGTTAAGGGTCTCACAATCTCCGGTATTGCCAGCTACGCTATCCTCAGCGAGCGAAACAAGACCTGGAACAAACAGGCTACCGCCTACAACTGGGAAGGTGTGCCGCAGTCAACTCCCATGCCCTCTCTTTCCAAGGCAGCTAACTTCTACGACTACTACAACACCCAGCTTCTTGCCAACTACAGCCGCGACTTCGGTCTGAACAATGTGGAGGTTACTCTCGGTATCGAGGCTTCCGGCTCCGGTTATGACAGCAACTCGCTGAGCCGCTCGCAGTATGTGCTGGATGTCGACCAGATTGGTGCAGGTCCCGTAAGCACCGCACAGAACGGTGCGGAAGACGGTGTGCAGTGGCGTAGAGCTTCTGTTGTGTTCCGCGCGCATTATGACTACGATGCCCGCTACATGGCTGAGTTCTCGCTCCGTCACGACGGCACGGACAACCTTCCCCGCAAAGGTCGCTGGGGCACTTTCTTCTCAGGATCTGCCGGCTGGACAGTATCTGAAGAGGCGTTCTGGAAAGAGAACCGTCTGTATGGCATTATCAACCAGTTCAAGATTCGCGGTTCTTACGGTGAAATCGGTCTTGACAATGTTGCCCGCTGGTCTTATCTGACCTCTTACTCACTCAACAATACCGGCGCATACATCGGCGGTCAGTGGTATCAGACATTCTCTGAAGGCGCTCTGCCAAGCCCGGACCTGAAGTGGTACACACAGCGCGACTTCAACATCGGTTTTGACTTCGCGGCGTTCAACAACGCGTTCTCCGGTTCGTTCGACTACTTCTACAAGAGCACCAAAGGCTATCTCGCATCGCCCTCAAATGTAGGCTACACAGCTCCTCTGGGTCTGTCGCTGCCTATGGTCAAGTCTGATGGCGAAAGCCGTCGCAGAGGTTTCGACTTCACTCTTCTTTACCACGGTGATGTCGGCGAAGTGCAGTACACTCTCGGTGGAAACTTCACAATCTACGACGACCGCTGGAACATCAACCCCAACGAGGCTGAGACAACCCTCAAAAACCCCTACAAGCGTTCGACCCAGGTAGGTGCATACACCGGCAACTATTATAAGAATCTCGGCTATTATACCAGTTATGAGGATGTGCTGAACTCTCCGAAACGCAACGGCTCGTCAAATATCATGGCTGGTGACCTTAAGTACTACGACTTCAACGGCGATGGTAAAATCGACGGCGAGGACCAGTACAGACAGGGTTCCGGCACAGCTCCGAGAGGCAACTACGGTATAAACGCCGACATGCGCTGGAGAGGTTTCAACCTTAGCATGCTTTGGCAGGGCGCTACCAACTACAACAAGTATCTTGACGTAATTCTCATGGGCGGTAACTCAAACTATCTGCCTGTTATCTACGAATTCCAGACAGACATCTGGGCTCCCGACAATACCGATGCCCTTTATCCCCGCCAGCACACTTCGCCGGGCATGACAGGCAGCAATAACTTTGTAGACACCAACTTCTGGCTTGTCGACTCTAAGTACATCCGCCTGAAAAACCTGTCAATAGGCTATGACTTCAAGCACAAGCTGCTTAAGAGAACAAACTGGCTGTCAAAATGCTACCTCAGCCTGTCGGGCTACAACCTGCTCACTTTCTCGCCCGCCAAGAAGTGGGGGGCTTGATTCTGAGTCGCCCTCGGCAAACGGCTACAGCTATCCTGTTTCAAGAGTTTATACAATGAGCCTCAATATCGGCTTCTAAAACAATTTACTGAATAAAATATGAAAGCAAAATATTTCATACCGCTAACACTGGCGCTGGGTCTCTCGGTTCAGAGCTGCGGAGATTTCCTTGACACAGAGCCTTCTGCTATCTATAGCGAGGATCTGGTGTGGGGGAGCGCCGCCAATGTCGAGGCGTTTGTTCTCGGTAAGTACAACACTGTGATGAGTTACTACCGCGACTGTCCCACCTCAGACGTGTATTTCACAACCAATATGATCAACTGTCGTGCGGCATGTCCCGGAAATGCCCGCGGTCTGATTGAAAACACATGGGACGGAGCATCGCTCAACGGACGCTTCGGTATCATCCGTGCCTGCAACATGATTATCGAGCGTTGTGGAACAAGCACCGTTCTCGATGAAACCGACAAGGTGAAATATGTGGCTCTCGGCAAGCTCATGCGTGCCATGGTTTACTATGATTTCGCCCGCAAGACCGGCAAATTCATCTGGGTTGACAAAGTGTTGTCCAGCGATGACCCCGATTTCAACCTGCCTCTCACCAAAAGCGTGGAAGAGAGCTATTCGTACATACTGAAAGATCTCCGCGAGGCAATTCCCGGATTGCCCGCCAACGCCAAGGCAGGCGCGTTAAGCAAGAATTTCGGTAACGCGTTCCTCTCGGAAGTGTGTCTCACCGCAGCCGCCTACACCGGCGACGCCGCTTCTCTTCAGAACGGCAAGAGCCTGTATCAGGAAGCCATTGATGCTGTAGACGCTATTTCAGGAGCGTCTCTCGACCCCGACTACGAAAGCATCTTTAATGAAAACGGAGCTTACTCTTCGCCCGAAATCATTCTTGCCCAGTACTGGGACAAGCAGTACACAACCTGTTCCGGCACTGATCAGATTAAACTCATAGCCAATGTTGTGAATTCAAACCTTGAGGCTATGAACTGCGGACCGCTGTTCAATGTGGCAGACATCTTCGAATGCTGGCTTGACTGGACCCCCTCTCAGAATCTGGTTGACGCATATCTCGTTATAGACGAGGCAGACGGCAAGGCAAAGATATGGAATGAAACCTCGCAGTGGCTCAACAACACTCAGCAAATAAGCCAGTCTGCTGCATTTGGTCTCATCGAGCACAAAGACGATGACGAAGTTGCTGCCGCATACCAGGTAACCACTCCCGGCGTGAGCATAAGCGACCTCATGTACAATAATCGCGACGCACGTTTCGATGCCTCTATCCTGCATGACGGTTCTTGTTTCTACAACGAAACTGTCTCTATGTACAACCGTGGCAACATGACCCGCTGGAGCAACCCCAACTACGGAAACACTCATATTCCGCTCACCAACTATGCTACCCGTAAGAGCATCTACACCAACATGACTCCGCGTCCCTTCCATAACACCGCTACCGACTATCACATGGTGATAACTCGTTACGGTCGCGCCCTGCTCAACAAGGCAGAGGCATTGCTGAGACTCAACAAGGTGACAGAAGCTGTGGCTACTTTCAACCAGACACGTACAATCCACGGACAGCTCCCCGCTTCTACTGCCACCACTCTCGCCGAAGCATGGGCTGACTACAAGATTGAACGTCAGGTAGAGCTATTCTGGGAGTCAGACTATTACTGGAGCCTGCTCCGCTGGGGCAAATACGGCTACGAGGCAAACAACGGCAAAGCTCCCTCAAGCACTATCGACGAGCTTAACACTCCCGCTACTTTCATTGAAATAAACCGTGACCGTGACGCCGCTTTTGTCGGTGTGGTTCAGTTCAGCAACGACGAGCGCGTGTTCGAGACTCGTTCGTACCTCTATCCTATTCCTCTGGGTCTGATTAATGCAAACAGCGCTATTACCAACGCTGACCAGAACCCGGGTTGGGAATAATTAAACTCAGTCACAAACACTAAACAGAAAAATCATTATGAAAATAAAAAGCATAAAATGGTTGCTGATGCTGATGTGTCTGCCTCTGCTCACCGCCTGTGGCTGGGAAGACCTTCCCGCCTACGAGGAGGCTGAAATCTCGGCAGTGCAGTTCTACTACCGCTGGGCAAGCTCTGACAAGGACCCGATTACCGGCGAGCCGGTGGTCAAGGAGCGTCAGCTCGGTTGCACATTCACCATCAACTCCGAAGCTGGAACCGTGGATGCAAAAATCACAGTTCCCGCAGTCAATGACAATATCGGTTTCACCGAAGCGGTGCGCTCACAGGTCAGCCTTGAAAAGCTGTGGGCACAGGCTACCATATCTACCGCGGCTCGTCTGACCCCCATTGACGGCAGCGCGCCTCTCGGCACTCCCGACAATTGGACAACTCCCCACAGTTATAAAGTGATGGCTGCCAATGGTGACACCAAAGTGTGGACTATACGGGTAGTTGAATTCAATAAATAACCTGAAACAGGTTTGTACCATATCACTGACATGAGATAAGACACATTATAAGATATCTCTCAAGTTGATGATTAGGTGAAGCCCCGGAGCGATTCTGCCCCGGGGCTTTTTTTGTCAGCATCCATAAGACCTGTGTTTTGCGCCGGGGCGTTCGTTGCGCTGATACAGTATTACGAGAAATACCACTCCGGCAATGACCGCCGGCACTCCTGTAAGAGCCGGAGCCACATAGCTGTAGCCGGCGTTTATGACAATACCGCCAAGATACGCGGCTATGGCGTTGCCAGCGTTGTAGGCAACCTGTATGCACGCTGCGCCGAGCATCTCGCCCCCTTTTGAATAGCCCACTATGGAGGATTGCAGCGGGCTGCCGGAACCGAAGAGTGACGCGGTGCCGAGCATAAGCAGCAGCACGGCGGCAATCTTCACTGTGGCAAAGAAATAGAACAGAATCAGAATAGGAACGGCGGCTCCCATTACCCATGCCGCCACTGCACTCGGTTTGAACCTGTCGCTGAGTCTGCCGGCAATCAGGTTGCCGGCAAACATGCCGAATCCCGCAATAGCCATGAGCCACGGCATTGTCAAAGGCGAAAATCCGCAAACATGCAGCAGGGCGGGGTCTATGTAGCTGTACCAGCTGTATATGCCTATCTGTCCTAATATTACGCCGCCGAAAATAAGCCACGGAGGCAAGGTGCGCAGAAACCGGAACTGACCTTTGAAGCCCATGTCAGGGAGTTTCCCGACATCACGAACAAGAAAGTGAATGGCAAGCAGCGTGCATAGACCCGAAAACGCCACGATGAAAAATGCAGTGCGCCAGTGGAAATTGTTGGTTATGAATGTGCCGGCGGGAACTCCTGCAAGCGTGGCTACTGTCATGCCGGCAATCATGAGCGACACCGCGCTCGCTTCTTTGCCCGGAGTTACGAGCTTCCTTGCCACTATAGCGCCAACGCCGAAGTAGGCGCCGTGAGGCAGTCCCGACAGAAATCTGGCTGCGATAAAAGTCAGGTAGCTTGGCGCCAGTGCGGTAAGCAGATTGCCAATCGTTATGAGTGCTGCCAGTATGGTCATTAATTTTTTGAGAGGCAGCTTGCGGGCGAACAGGAGTCCCGGTGCTCCTATGCACACTCCTGCGGCGTATGCCGATATAAAATGTCCTGCCCGGGTTATGGTCACATCCATCGACGTGGCTATGTTTGACAAAATGCCCATCATCAGGAACTCTGTGATGCCGAGCGCGAAGGTGCCGAGCGCAAGTGCGAAAAGCCCTTTGTTCATAATGAATTCCGGATTGTCTGAATACTATATATAATAAGGTGTGTTTTGTTCCGTTGTTAAAAAACGGAGCAAAATTACATAATATCTCCGCAATGCGTTAACTTTGAGTCTGAAATGAAGATTCTTTTCTTAGGCGATTACTCAGGGCTGCACGGATGTTTGCACCGCGAACTGAGGCGGCGTGGCTACTCTGTCACGCTTGTCAGTGACGGCTGCGGATATATGCGCACCGGTAGCGATGTTGCCTTAGTGCGTAATCCCGGTTTGCCCGGAGCAGTTGGGTATGTCGGTCGGATTCTTGCCAACATGCCTCGCTGGCGAGGCTACGATGTGGTGCAGCTGTCAAGCACAATTTTCTTTTCACTGCGTCCCTCCAGGATAAGGGCGATATTCGACTGGCTCATACGCCATAACCGGGCTGTGTGTCTCACATCCATGAGTCTGGATGCATGTCTGGTGAAAAATCTTGACAGTGGCGGACTGTTTCGTTACAGCGAGTTTCGTATAGGTTCGGAGCTGTCGCCTCTTCAGAAAGCATGTCCCGGATTGGTTGGAGAATGGACTACGGATGAAATGATGAGCCATTGCGAATACATTTACTCTAAGGTCGACGCTGTAATGCCGGTTCTGTACGAGTACTGGGTAAATGCCCGTTATTGCAATACGGCAAAAGTGTTTTATACCGGCATTCCCATCGATTTCTCCACACTGCCCCCGGTGCATGAGCCGGAGCGTGGAGGCAGGCTTAAGCTGTTTTTGGGGAGAAAGACAGACTACATGCTGCATAAGGGAACCGACATGCTGCTGGAAGCGGCGCGCAAGGTGGTTGCGGATTATCCCGACAAGTGCGAGTTGGAACTTGCCGAAAACATGTCGCTCGATGAGTATCTGCGTCGTCTTGCCGGGTCGGATATAGTTCTTGACCAGATTTACTCATACACCCCCGCCACAAATGCCCTTCAGGCAATGGCTATGGGCAAGGTGGCTGTGAGCGGTGGTGAGCCTGAGTACTACCGGTTTATAGGAGAAGACAGTCTGCTGCCGGTGGTTAATGTCACACCGCACTACGACGATATTGTCAGCGCTCTCTCCGGGCTTGTGGCTGACCGTCAGCATGTTGCCGCTTTGGGTGCTATGGGCCCGGCGTTTGTGAAAAAGCACAATGAAGTCGGGCTGGTTGCCGACAGATTTGTCAACGCGTGGAACGAAATTCTCGGCGGCAAATGAACAGCGTGTCACAACATATTGCCCTGCAGGTGCTTGTGTGTACTATCGGCGACGAGGGTATAGCCCGCGTTGCGTCATCGCATTTGCCGGCGGTTGCCGGTGTCGAGTATGTGGTGTGCTGGCAAGCCCCCACAAAGTCAGCTCCGGTGCCGCGCTCTCTGGCGGGCAGGGGCGATGTAAGGGTGTTGCGCCACAGCTCGTCGGGCGTGTCGCGCAACCGTAATTTTGCCATAGGAGCGGCTACAGCGCCGCTCGCTTTGTTTGGCGACGATGATGTCGACTATTCGGCACAAGGGCTTGCCTGTCTTATAGAAACGGCGCGGAGTCTCCCCGATGCGGATATTATCTGTTGCCGCCACACCCGGTGCGGATTGTTTCCGAAGCCCTATCCTGAATCGGCTGTGACCGTAGCCCATGCCCCGAGAGGGTATTATACCACATCCTTTGAAATCGCTTTTCGTCCTGAGCGGGTCAGGAGAGCAGGGCTGCGGTTCAATGAACATTTCGGCATCGGCGCGCCATTTTTTATCTGTGGCGAGGAGGTGCTGTTTGTTTACGATGCCCGCCGGGCATCGGTCGGGGTGTATGTGGTGCCGGTGACAGTCTGTGTCCATGACCACCTCACGACAGGGGCGCGCGATTTGAACACCCCTGATTTTATAAAGACCAACGGCGCGGTTCAGGCTCGCCTGCATCCGGCAACATTTTTGCCGCGCCTCATGGTTCATGCGTGGCGGTCGTCGCGTAGCGGCGGTGTCGGCTGGCGGGGCTACATGAATCATGCTCTGCGCGGCGTGTTCTACGCCTGCCGCCATCGGGTTTTCTGTCGAAAAGATTGAAAAATTAAATTTGCGCGGTGTTGCGTAATCGGCAAATAATCACTAACTTTGCAGCCGATTATGCTCGAAAGAATAATCTCCGGGGTCTCGCCGGCGCGGTCATTGGCCTGTCCGCGGTGTGTGGTGCCTCACATAAAAAACTATTAACTAATTAATTAAAAGTGGATACTTTAAGCTACAGAACTGAAACCATCAGCGCTAAAAACGTTGAACGCGAGTGGGTCGTTATCGACGCCACCGACCAGGTTCTTGGACGCCTTTGCGCTAAAGTCGCCAAGATTCTCCGCGGCAAGAACAAGCCCAGCTATTCGCCCAACATGGATTGCGGCGACAATGTAATCATCATCAACGCCGACAAAGTTGTTCTCACCGGCAAGAAGATGACAGACCGTATTTACCTCTCTTACACAGGCTACCCCGGCGGTCAGCGTGAGACCACTCCCGAGGTTCTTATGAAGAAGGCTCAGAACAAGCACCTCAAACCCGGCTACAACCCCTTGTTCATCAAGGTTATGAAAGGTATGCTCCCCAAAAACCGTCTCGGTCGCCGCATTATCGGCAACATGCACGTTTACAACGGTGCAGAGCATCCTCATGCAGCCCAGAACCCAAAAGTAATCGATATCAACAAAATTAAATAAGCCTACAGAATGGAAACAGTAAATGCAGTAGGTCGCCGCAAAGCAGCAGTGGCTCGCGTTATCTTCAAGGAAGGCAACGGCGCTATCACCATCAACCGTCGTCCGCTCGAGGTTTATTTCCCCTCGTCAATTCTCCAGTACATCGTTAAGCAGCCCCTTTCACTCCTTGACTGCACCGAAAAGTACGACATCCATGTCAATCTTGACGGTGGCGGCTACAAAGGACAGGCAGAGGCTCTCCGTCTCGCTATCGCGCGTGCCCTGGTGAAAATCAATCCTGACGACAAGAGCGCTCTCCGCAAGGAAGGCTTCATGACCCGCGACCCCCGCGCTGTTGAGCGTAAAAAGCCCGGTCAGCCCAAAGCCCGCAAGCGCTTCCAGTTCTCGAAACGTTAATCTCGCTGCAGCTTGACGCTCGGAACTTCTTCAAGTGTTTAGAATCTAAATCCCGCAGATGGAATTTCGTTCTCCCTACTGCGTGATTGAAAACAAAAGAACGTAAACAAACATCAAAAAATAATGTCAACACCCAATTTTGACCAACTTTTAGAAGCAGGTTGCCATTTCGGTCACCTCAAAAGAAAATGGAATCCTGCAATGGCGCCCTATATCTTCATGGAGCGCAACGGTATCCACATAATTGACCTCTACAAGACAGCTGCCAAGCTGGACGAGGCTGCAAACGCGCTCAAGAGCATTGCCAAGAGCGGCAAGAAAGTGCTCTTCGTAGCTACCAAAAAACAGGCCAAACAAGTTGTTGCCGACAAAGCACAGAGCGTAGGCATGCCCTACGTTATCGAGCGCTGGCCCGGCGGCATGCTCACAAACTTCCCCACCATCCGCAAGGCTGTCAAGAAAATGACCGCCATTGACAAAATGACCAAGGATGGCACTTTCGACAATCTCTCAAAGCGCGAAAAACTTCAGATAAGCCGCCAGAGAGCTAAACTCGAAAAAACTCTCGGCTCTATCGCCGACCTGAACCGTCTTCCCTCGGCTCTGTTCGTGGTTGACGTCCTCAAAGAGCACATCGCCGTTGCTGAGGCAAACCGTCTCGGCATACCCGTGTTCGCTATCGTAGACACCAACTCAAACCCCAACGACATCGACTTCGTTATCCCCGCTAACGACGACGCTTCAAAGAGCATCGAGCTTATCCTCGACACTGTTTGCGGCGCTATGGCAGAAGGTCTCGAAGAACGTAAGGTTGAGAAGGTTGACGCTGCCGCTGCAGGCGAAAACGGTGAGGCTGCTCCCCGCCGCGAACGCCGCCGTGTGAGCCGTGGCGCACGCGCCGAAGAGGCTCCCGCCACTGCCGAAGCTCCCGTAGCAGAAGCAGAGGCCGCTGAGTGACAACTCGCTACACAACTCTTTATTAACAAGACTTAAAACTACTGAAATATGGCAGTAACAATGGCAGAAATCACCAAGCTCCGCAACCTTACCAGCGCCGGCTTGATGGACTGCAAAAAAGCCCTCGCCGAAACCGACGGCGACATTGAGGCAGCTGTGGAGATTCTCCGCAAAAAAGGTCAGGCTGTAGCCGCCAAGCGTGAGGACCGTCAGGCTTCCGAAGGATGCGTGCTTTCAGGCAACGAAGGCACTTTCGCGGCTGTTGTGGCTCTCAACTGTGAGACCGACTTCGTTGCGAAAAACGCCGGTTTCGTCGACCTCACCAAGAAAATTCTCGAAGCTGCAATGAGCTCCAAGCCCAAGACTCTCGACGAGCTCAAGGCTATCAGCCTCGGCGGTCAGTCTATCCAGGACCTCGTTGTCGAGGAATCCGGCAAGACCGGCGAAAAAATGGAAATCAGCGCTTACGAGTGGATCGAGGCTCCCTCTACCACATCGTACAACCACCTCGGCAACAAGCTCGCTACAATCGTGGGCTTCAACCAGGAGGGCGTTGACTACCAGGTTGGTCGCGACGTTGCTATGCAGGTCGCTTCAATGAACCCCGTGGCTGTGTCTATCGACACCGTGCCCGCTGCCGTTATCGAAAGCGAGCGCAACGTGGCTATCGAAAAAACCAAAGAAGAGCAGGTGCGCAAGGCTGTTGAGGCTGCGCTTAAGAAAGCAGGTCTCAACCCCAACCACTTCGACTCTGAAGACCACATCGAAAGCAACATGTCCAAGGGCTGGATCACACCCGAGGAAGCGGAAAAAGGTCGCGCTATCATGAAAGAAGCCGCTGAAGCCAAAGCCGCCAACCTCCCCGAACAGATGATTGAAAAAATCGCTGACGGCCGTGTGAACAAGTTCTACAAGGAATCCGTGCTCATGGAGCAGGAATTTGTTAAGGACGCAACCCTCACTATCGGCAAATACCTTGAGAGCGCATCAAAAGGTCTCGCCGTTGTTGAGTTCAAGCGTGTAAACCTTAATCAGGACTGATAACAACTACATTATAATCTTCATATAGGAGGGTCTGCTGTGCGTGAGCACCGCAGGCCTTTTTTTGTTGACTCTTGCGGCGTATTGAGCCGCTATTTTGTTATCTTTGTATTATGGACAGCCGTGAATTTGCCGAAAGAATATATCTGAACCTGCCGTATGAGCCAAACTCCCAGCAGATAGAGCTCATTGCGGCTCTGGCGCGTTTCTGCTCGCTTGACAGTCCCAGCGACTCTGTGTTTCTCCTCACAGGCTATGCCGGCACAGGAAAAACCTCTGTCACCGGTGCGCTTGTGCGCGCCCTGAAAGAATGTCGCGTGCCGGTTGTGCTTCTCGCTCCCACCGGGCGTGCCGCGAAAGTGTTCGGAGCCTTCGCGCGCCACCCTGCATCTACCATACACCGGCGCATATACCGCGCGCCAGATCCGGCGGCGGCTTACTCTTTCGGCACAGTTGCCGACAATCCTCTCGCAAACGCTGTTTTTATTGTCGACGAAGCGTCCATGATAGGAGCGGCGTCGTCTGACACCCAGACAAACCTTCTGGAAGATCTCATTCACTATGTCTACTCCGGCATAGGGTGCCGCATGATTCTTTTGGGCGACACAGCCCAGTTGCCGCCGGTAGGCACAACGTGCAGTCCGGCGATGGATGTGGCGGCTCTGCGCGCTTACGGTCTAAGAGTCAGCAAAGCGGTCATGACAGCCGTGGTGCGTCAGGGAGCCACATCGGGCGTTCTTTACAATGCCACATGGCTCCGCAAGGCTATGTTGCGCGACCCCTTGCCTCAGCCGGTGTTGCGCGTTGACGGTTTTTCCGATGTCCGCGTAATATCAGGCGAGGAGATGCCCGATGAAATCGAGAGCGCGTATTCAACTGCCGGAACCGACAACACCATAGTCATTACGCGCTCAAACAGGCGCGCTACAGCATTCAACCTTGCTATTCGTGCCAACATTCTCGGCAGGGAAGAGCAACTGTGTCGCGGCGAGCGGCTTCTGGTGGCAAAAAACAACTACCTCTGGAGCGCCAAGGTCAAGGGGCTCGACTTTATTGCAAACGGCGACATTGCCGTGGTAAGCTCGGTCTACGGCACCGAGACCAAGTACGGCATTTCGTTTGCCGATGTAAGGCTGACACTGCCTGACAGAGACATTGACGTAGACTGTAAGATAATGCTGGACACCCTCACTTCCGACACCCCCGCGCTTGCTCCCGACTTGGCAGCCGAATTTTACGATGCCATTCTCAACGACGCCGAGATGTTCACTCCGTACACTCCTATGTCCGCGCGCATGAAAATTCTGCGCAGCGACCCCTATTTCAACGCACTCCAGGTCAAGTATGCCTACGCCGTGACCTGTCACAAGGCGCAGGGTGGGCAGTGGGGACATGTGTTTGTCGATATGGGCTATATAGCCCCGGAGGCGCGCGGCATTGATTTCTACAGGTGGCTGTACACGGCGATAACGCGTTCCACCACGGCTCTTACTCTGGTAAACCCCGACCCCTCGCTTATAAAGATAGCCGACAGCGGCAAATAAAAAGGGCGGATCCTCACGGACCCGCCCTTCCTGTGGCGTCATGTACAACATGACACCAGGTGATTATACAGGTTATTAATTTACTTTCACTTTAACGGCGTTGCCGTCGGCAGTGCGCACAATGTATATGCCTGCACGCAGTCCGGTGGCGTTTACGCGGCGTCCTGTTATGTCGAACACGGCGCTGCCTTCGGGAGCGATTATGCTGCCGCCTTCGACACGTA
>ERZ777305.663-NODE-663-length-53802-cov-84.893817_pt1 | contig 53802 bp, 38 predicted proteins | sample MGYA00374965_ERZ777305 | MGnify/ENA primary metagenome ERZ777305 (study PRJEB29328, sample SAMD00013331) | mouse gut metagenome | study: EMG produced TPA metagenomics assembly of the Metagenome analysis of fecal microbiota from mouse which was promoted...
ATGAGGCAAAGGTATCAAAACCTTATGATATAAACCAATTATGAACATCTACTTATTACAATTGCTTGACTCCAAATATGTGAGCATTTGAAGCAGAATCGATAGTGAACTTTTTACCTCTAAGAGAACTTATAATTCTTTTTATTTCCTCGGTCTGTGCTATAATACAACGATACCCTTCAGGCATAGTCTTAATATCTATGTTCCCTCGACGATTCTCAATGTTATAGATAATGTCAAAATTATGTGCAGAAAAGGATTAATTAAGCATATATTATATAGTTTATTAGCATGTTATCCCATTGTTATTAATATTTGCCAAGATCCGTCATTATCCTTACCTTTGTGTCTCAGAACACCTTTCTTCTGCAAAACGGAGAGGTCACGTTCTACAGTACGTTGGCTCACTGACAAGATCTCCGACATTTGGCGACCACTAATTGTCGGAGACTCTTTGATGAGATTCAGTATATTCTGTTGACGCTCGGTAATTTTCATCTCCGACACGTCTCCGTCATTATCTCCGACATTTATCATGTTGATGGAGGCAAAGATGATAGTCTGAAATTGAGTTGGAGTGGATTTGAAAACAGGTTTCAGTTCATCCCTATACCCATCCAATGCTTTGGTCTCGTTGCAGATGCGTGTGAGTCCACTACCTCTTTTCTCCATATAGTCCAGTTGGCCCATGACATTTGCAAGTATTGGGTTACGTCTTTCAGAAGAAACGTCAGCGATGTCTAAGTCCTGAATCAGCATACCATTGTACATTCCACCAGGGGATGTGATTGTAAGACGGTCATCGTAGATATCAAGATGCACCTCGCCACCCATAACAGTATAGTCACGATGGATGAAGTGGTTAACCATAGCTTCGAGAATAGCACGTTCTGCATACTCAGGTTTATTCTTTCGCCTATCAGGTAACTTCTCCCAGCCTTTTTTTGTGCTGGATTTCACAAAGTTCATGGCTTCACGAAGTAACATGAGTACGTTTCCAGTAAACTCTGCATCATTGATGGCATCACTCTTTTCCTTTCCATCCCAACGTGTGCAGTATAGGCGAGATTGCCACAATGGGCAGTCATCGGCAAACAAGGCTCCAGCATTCGTAAGGTTCTTTGCACCAGTTACCAATCCAAACGACAAAAGATATTTCTTGTCCCATTCTTGTTTGGTGCGGTCTTTGAAAGCATTTGCCAATATCGTAAAGGAGTAGTCCTCCGCATTATAATCTGTATGTAGAGAATCGAAAGTTTTGTTCGAGCCTTTCAGTACCAAACGTACCATTTGCTCTGCCGTGGCAGGAATACTCTCATCACCAACACGAACAAAGGCTATGCGCTGGCCATCGCCAACGTAGTAATATGGAGTATAATGCCCTGCAATGACTTTGAGTTGCAATATATGTGAACCATCTATATCATGAGGAATCACTTCCATCTCTGGTAGAGGATCCATGTAATCACGAATCTTACTACTGATAGCTTCGCAAACATACTGTACATCATCAAGACCTTTGACAATTCCATCATTATCTATACCAAAGAAAAGTGAGCCACCTAAGCCATTGGCGAAAGCACTTATGCTCTTCAACCAGCTCTTGGGTTTCTTTTCTTCCAGCATCAACTTAAAATCGTATGCGGTACATTCTGCTATCAGAGTATTCAAATCCATTGTTATGATGACTACTATATCAATCAGTAAAAACATTTCTATTCATAAGTGCAAAATTACAACTAATTATCCGAAAACCAGCATAAAAGTCTTTATTTCGTATAGTTCTAAGCATCATTGGTACACTTTTAATAGCAAATAGAATAAAAGAACTCAATTCTATCGCTATATATTCGTCATTTTCAAATATTATGGGTAATTTTGCATTTGGATTTGGGCGACCATTTCCTGACATTTGAAATAAAAGGAGCGTTATGCTACTCTTGTAAGTGCAAAGCCTGAGAAACTAAAACACGAAATCAACAAGAATTGGCATGGCAGTTCCCACGTTATAGCGTGGGCTGCTTAACCATATCTGTTGATTAAGGTTTTCTCAGGGCCTGCACTTTAAGATATGGTTATTGGCAGTGTCACGCTTCTCGTTTTACTGAGTGAAGTATTCTGTATAAAACAATGTATATTGTATTTTATCTGTATGTACAATATGTATTCTATACGTTATGGAGTGCAACATCAATTGTTTGAAAGGGAAGATGTTGATGTTTGGTCTATATTAAAAGAAATAGAAGCTTTTGATCTACCTTCTATTTTGAATAAGTTACCAATAGATGCTGGCATAAAACATGTTTTTGAGGATTTGTTGTCATATCGTTCTCAAGGTAATAAATTGGTAGAATCAGAGAGCTTTAAAGAAAAAATAACAAGTCAACGAAAATCAGCAGAACGCGGTGGAAGGTCGATGAATAGTAATATCTATTTACTTGAAAGTAAATTCTATCAGGACTTTAGTTTTTGTAATGACAATTATATAATATGTGATAATAATCGTTTTTCACAAACTCTTTATCATAATGTTATTATAGGAATATTAAATAGTCATGTTACTCCAGCAGTAAAAAGTGGTAAATATTTTCAAAATACGAGGATTGAAAAATTGACCAAGGAGCATTTACTTCTTCTACTTTTTCACATAAGCAGTAAAGAACTATTGGAAATTATGAGACAATATGATATAAAAAATCTTACTCTAGGTCAGGATGCTTGTAAATACCTTATACGACTAATTGAGAATTCAAGTCATATAATAAAACAATCGAATGATGGTAGTTATAAGATCATAAATGAGGAATTGTTTAGAAAGGTTGTACAAAATATAATGATTATTGTCAATAGAATAGATAGCGAAATGCCAGAAATATATAATATATACCCAACTGTTAATTATTTATTAAGCATACAATATTTTTGGTCTTTTGATAATGAATTATCTACATTAGTGTATAAGTATAAACCTGGTATTGATGATGCTATTCTCCTTTTAAACCATCTGATTTTTAGGAGCTATAGACAAAATACAATTCATCAGGCCATATTTAATTTGAGTTTAATATTGAAAGAGTATGGTAAGGAAATGGAAGATATTCACAGTATCGAGGATATTCCAGAAAAAAACAATTATTTTTTTGTAGGCTCATTTTTTTCAGTTTTAACTATTCATGTACAGAGGGAAATTATTGCATATTTTAAACAAAGTATTCATGGGTTATATACTCTATTGGTTCTCTACGAAAATTATCGGATACCTATTCTTGAAGAGGATTTGTTAAGAAAGGCTCTGAAGACTCCTGACTTTAGTGATGATACATATGTGAATAAAGAGGTATTTTCATGTTCTGTATTGAGACGTGTAAGAAAAAATGATAAATACCAATCTTTGCATAGCTTGATAGATGATTTCGCAGTACGTAATGAATGCTTACAGTTCTTTTTAAATCCTATAGAATTTGAGAAGATTGATAAAATAGAACCTGTTTGGGTGTGTTATTGTGAAGATTGGATAATACAAAATTTGCTGGAGAATAGAGTAATAAAAGAAAAGGTGAAAGAATATATAACTAATGATACATTGGGTAAACGGGAATTTGATCATATGTGGAAGTTATTATGATAAAAAAGTATATGGGTATTATGTATACTTCTTGGAGCTTTGTGCACTAAAACGCTTTTTCTTTGTTAATATAGAGGATTTTGCTTACCTTTGTGTTAATCAATATATTGAATATGAATAACAGTAATAATAATCAGATAATTCGTTTTGACTGGGCGATGAAACGCCTGCTCCGGAATAAGGCAAACTTTAGTGTACTTGAAGGTTTGCTTACTACGTTGCTGGGTGAGAAGATCGTTATCCAAAAACTCCTTGAAAGTGAAAGTAATCAGGAGGATGAGTTTGACAAGTATAATCGTGTAGATATGCTTGCCGAGAATTCTAAGGGTGAGCTTGTTTTGATAGAGGTGCAGAACAACAATGAGTATGCCTACTTTCAGCGAATGTTGTTCGGTACTTCTAAATTAGTGACTGAATATATCAATAGAGGAGAGGGTTATGACAAGGTACGTAAAGTTTATAGCGTCAATATTGTCTATTTCTCATTAGGTCACGGAACAGACTTTGTATATCATGGAAAGACGGAATTTAGAGGTATTCATCAAGGGGATATTTTAGAACTGACTCCTTTCCAGAAGCAGACATTTAAAGTAGATACAGTTAGTCAGTTGTATCCTGAATACTATATCCTGAAAGTGAATGGCTTTAATCAGGTAGCTAAGAGTCCGTTGGAAGAATGGATTTACTATTTGAATACAGGTGAGATTCCTTCTAGTGCTACAGCTCCCGGACTTGAAGAGGCACGTGAAAGACTAAAACTCGATAGTATGACGAAAGATGAATTGGCTGCTTATTATCGTCACTTGGATAATATTGTGATACTCCGAGATAATATTTATACGGAACGAGAAGAAGGAAGGGCGGAAGGCATTGAAGAAGGACTAAATAAAGGATTGGCTAAAGGGAAAGAAGAAGGAGTAAGAGAAGCCAATTTGAATAATGCTCGTAACCTGAAAAAGCTGGGAGTGGCAATTGATATAATTTCACAAGCTACTGGATTGTCTAAAGAAGAAATAGAAAAGTTATAGTGTAAACTTGAATATGTTATTGATTGAGGGGATATATGGCTTACTGTGTATTCCCTTTTTTATTGTTATTTGGATAGAGATGATAGGAGCGAAAGGGAGGAATTTTTGTGTGCTAAAATTAATGTTGTAGTTTAAGTCTTGTGTAAGTGGAGCGTATCGGACTCGAACCGATCACCTCGACACTGCCAGTGTCGCGCTCTAGCCAGATGAGCTAACGCCCCTTTTCAACCTTATATGATAACGTTTGTAAACGAATCCTTTTTTGTTGCCGCAAATATAATGCAATATTCTGAAATAATTGCTATGTTTGCAGTAAATAATTGTTTGAAAAAAAAAGATATGCTGATTTATAATACTACTTTTCAGGTGGACGATGAGGTTCACGATAACTTTTTGATTTGGATAAAAGAATCCTATATCCCTGAAGTACAGAAACACGGTACATTAAAAACACCGCGCATTTGCAGAATTTTAAGCCATCGGGAAGATGGAAGTGCCTATTCTTTACAATGGGAAGTGGAGAGCAGCGGATTGCTGCATCGGTGGCATCTGGAACAGGGAGTGCGTTTGAATGACGAACTGACAAAAATATTTAAAGACAAGGTAATCGGTTTTCCGACATTAATGGAGATAATAGAGTGATTCAGCCGGTAAAGGAAAAGATAATTCTGGGGATTGACCCAGGTACGACAATCATGGGATATGGAGTTCTGAGAATAAAGGGGACCAAACCGGAAATGATTGCCATGGGGATTATCGACTTGCGCAAGTTTGCCAATCACTACTTGAAACTACGCCATATCCACGAACGGGTATTGGGCATTATTGAAAGTTATCTGCCTGACGAGCTGGCTATTGAAGCTCCTTTTTTCGGTAAGAATGTCCAGTCTATGTTGAAGTTGGGACGTGCGCAAGGGGTAGCGATGGCGGCAGCATTGAGCCGTGACATCCCTATCACCGAATACGCCCCCTTGAAAATAAAGATGGCAATTACCGGAAACGGACAAGCATCGAAAGAACAGGTGGCGGATATGTTACAGCGGATGCTTCGTCTCTCGAAAGAGGACATGCCTGTCTTCATGGATGCAACGGACGGTCTGGCTGCTGCCTATTGCCATTTTCTACAGATGGGACGTCCTGCCGTAGAGAAAGGATACAGCAGTTGGAAGGATTTTATAGCGAAGAATCCGGATAAGGTGAAGTGACCGTATAGGTTGGAAAGTAATTATCAAACGAAAATCGTTATCATAGGAACAGGAGAGTATAAGATGGGAATTAATTATTCAGCAATATTAGGAGTGACTACAGTGGCAACAGTGATGAGTTGTTCTTCCGCGAAAAAGGAATATGCTTCTTTCGAGCTATATCCGGTTCGTCCGGGAAGTCTTATAGAAATGGAGTATACGCCGGAAGCAACTACGTTCACGCTCTGGTCGCCGACAGCCGAAGAAGTGCGCCTGATGCTTTATGATGAAGGCGATGGCGGTCATGCCTACGAGACAGTAAAGATGGAACCCGGCGAAAACGGAACCTGGACGACCGTAGTGAACAAGGATTTGCTCAATAAATTCTATACCTTCAACGTGAAAATCAACGATAAATGGCAGGGAGACACACCAGGTATCAATGCCCATGCCGTCGGAGTGAACGGGAAACGTGCTGCTATCATTGACTGGAAAACGACGAACCCCGAAGGGTGGGAGAGCGATCAGCGTCCGCCGTTGAAATCTCCTGCTGACATGATTATCTACGAAATGCACCATCGTGACTTTTCCGTCGATTCTACTTCGGGAATAAAGAACAAAGGAAAATATCTCGCGCTGACCGAACACGGCACGATGAATTCGGATAAGTTGCTGACTGGTATCGACCATCTGATTGAGTTAGGCGTGACACACGTGCATCTCCTTCCTTCCTATGACTATGCTTCTGTAGACGAAACAAAACTGGACGAAAACCAGTACAACTGGGGATATGACCCGCTGAACTACAATGTCCCGGACGGTTCGTACGCAACAGACCCTTATCAGCCTGCCACTCGTGTGAAAGAATTCAAGCAAATGGTGCAGGCATTGCACAAGGCTGGTATCAGGGTGATAATGGACGTAGTCTACAATCATACCTTTAATACGGCGGAGAGCAACTTCGAACGCACCGTTCCCGGTTATTTTTACCGCCAGAAAGAAGACGGCACGTTGGCGAACGGCTCGGGATGCGGCAATGAGACGGCAAGCGAGCGACCCATGATGCGTAAGTTTATGATAGAATCCGTTCTTTACTGGATGAAGGAATACCATGTCGATGGTTTCCGCTTTGATCTGATGGGAGTTCATGACATTGAGACAATGAACGAAATCCGCAAGGCGGTAAATGAAGTAGATCCTACTATCTGCATATATGGAGAAGGTTGGGCGGCCGAGCCCCCTCAATATCCTACAGATTCTCTGGCAATGAAAGGAAATGTCGCGCAAATGCCCGGAATAGCTGTTTTCTCCGATGAACTGCGTGACGGGCTCTGCGGGTCGGTCTGGGAGAAGACCAAAGGAGCTTTTCTTGCTGACGTTCCGGGGGGAGAAAATAGCGTTAAGTTTGGTATTGTAGGAGCCGTTGAGCATCCGCAGGTACGTTATGATTCGGTGAATTACAGTCAGGAGCCGTGGGCGGAACAACCTGTTCAAATGATTAGCTATGTCTCTTGCCACGACGGGCTATGCCTGACAGACCGTTTGAAGGCGAGTATGCCGGGGATTACTTCCGAACAGCTTGTCCGTCTTGATAAATTGGCGCAGACTGTAGTCTTTACTTCGCAAGGTATCCCGTTTATTTATGCCGGAGAGGAAGTAATGCGTGACAAACAGGGAGTTGACAATAGCTATAAAAGCCCGGATGCAGTCAACGCCATTGACTGGAGACGCAAGACGACGAATGGGGACGTTTTCATGTATTACAAACGGTTGATTGACCTTCGTAAATCTCATCCTGCCTTCCGTATGGGAGATGCGGAAAAGGTTCGGAAGCATTTGGAATTTCTTCCCGTAGAGGGCAAGAATCTGATTGCGTTCCGTCTGAAAGACCATGCAAACGGAGATTATTGGGGCGATATTGTCGTGGCCTATAACTCCCGAACTACACCTGCCCGTCTTGAAGTGCCTGCCGGCAAATACACGGTTGTGTGCAAAGACGGTGTGATAGACATCCGCGGATTGGGAACGCAAACCGGGTCGGAAGTGATTGTCCCCGGTCAGTCTGCGCTGATTATGTACAAGTAAATTTTTGCTTTTATGCCGGCTTTAACGAGCCGGCTTTTTTATTTCTATATATCATAGATATACTGCTTACTCCTGCTTTTAGAGGCCTGTTTCTGCTTGGATGTAACATGGTAAAATGTATTTGTAACATTTGCAAGCAATGATGTAACAGACAAGAGGCAATCTGAATCGTAAAATTTAGACGAAGGGGAATAAACTTCTTAAATTTGCAACATCGTAAAAAATAGAAAATGAATAAGTATTGGTTTTATAAGGTTGGGTTAGTAGTTGTATTCCTTTGCTTCGCCTTGGTAGGCGGGGCAAAGGTTAAACAGCCTGCTCTTGTTTCCGACGGTATGGTACTTCAACGTGGGAAACAAGTGAATCTTTGGGGAACGGCAGCTTCCGATGAAACGGTGAATGTGGCTTTCCTGAAAAAGAAATATAAGACCGTTGTCGATACAAATGCCAATGTCACTTTAATTACGAACAGTGGCTTGGACGAGTGGAATGATATTCATTCATTGGACAAAAAGACTTTGGGACAACAGCTTTTCCAGGCGGTCTTTCAACAAAGGAGCAACTAATTAATAATAGATAATAATACCATGAAAACACAGACTCAAAAAGTGTCGATGGCCGAGAAAATCGGTTATAGCTTGGGAGATGGTTCTGCGAACCTGATTTTCCAGATGATGATGATGTTCCAACTCTTCTTTTATACGGATGTGTTCGGAATCAAAGCAACGGCGGCGGGAATGATATTGCTGGTCGCGCGCATTTTCGATGCGTTCGTTGATCCTGTAGTAGGCATCTTGTCCGACAGGACAAATACCCGTTGGGGGAAATACCGCCCCTGGCTATTGTGGACTGCCATCCCTTTCGCCGTATTTTTTATCCTGGCTTTTACGACACCCGATCTCAGTGAGCGTGGTAAGATTCTCTATGCGGGTATCACTTATACCTTATTAATGTCCATTTACTCCTTCAATAACACACCTTACTCTTCCCTGGGTGGTGTAATGACCAGTGATATAAAGGAGCGTACCAGCATTTCATCCATCCGTTTCGTCACCGCTACGATAGCGACTTTTGTCGTACAAGGACTGACTTTGCCGTTAGTCTCCAAATTCGGACAGGGAGACGACCAACGCGGGTGGTTCCTGACAATCACCTTATTTGCCGTCATCGGAGTTGTTCTTTTGGTTATCACTTTCTTTTCTGCCAAGGAACGTATCACTCCGCCTGTGGGACAGAAGAATTCTGTAAAGCAGGATTTTGTAGATATCATAAGTAGCCGTCCTTGGAAGTCTATGTTTGTCCTGACTCTCTTCCTGTTTACGACATTAGCCATGTGGGGCAGCAGTATGTCCTACTATTTTAATTATTTTGTAGACAAGACAGCCCTTTTCGATTTCTTGCAGAACTTCGGACTGGTGCGGGTAGAAGGAGAGACGTATGGCATGTGGCATACTTTTCTGGATGCTTTCGGCTTGATAGCGCAGCCCGACCATAGTAATGTATTTGCCGTAGGTTTCAGTTTGTTCAATATGATAGGGCAGATTATCACTTTAGTGGGGGTAATTTTGCTTTCCGGCTATCTTTCCGATATCTTTGGCAAACGGAATGTGTTCTTGATTTGTCTGGCGCTGACCGCATTGTTTACAGCTTTGTTTTTCGTGGTAGAACCGACAAGCATTGGCACGATATTCGCCATAAACTGTTTGAAGAGCCTGGCCTATGCACCTACTATCCCGTTGCTTTGGGCGATGATGGGTGACGTGGCGGATCATTCCGAGTGGGTGAACTATCGTCGTGCTACAGGTTTTGTCTTTGCAGGAGTAGTCTTTGCCTTGAAGGCGGGACTGGGTATCGGCGGAGCTATCTGCGGTGCGATTGTCGATTCGTTTGGTTTCATATCCAATGTGACGCAGACGGAGAGTGCAATTTTGGGTATCCGACTGACATCGAGCGTGATTCCTGCTATTACATACTTTATCGGAGTGATTGCCCTGTTCTTCTATCCGATTTCAAAGAAATTGAATGAGCATATTCAGGCAGACCTGGCAAAACGAAGACTGGAAAATAATTAATTACTAATTAATAGATTAGAGACTATATGAAGATTTCGACAAAAACAACTGTAACTTCCCTTTGGGCTATGGCGGTCTTGATGACAGGTTCTTCAATAGCTTTGGCGCAAGAGAAAAACACCTTGAAAGAGGCTTTGAAAGATAAATTCCTGATAGGGACGGCAGTTAACACACTGCAGGCATCTGGCAAAGATAAAGCAGGGGCAGAGGTGATTCGGGAACAATTTAGTGCTATTGTAGCGGAGAACTGTATGAAAAGCCAGGAGATACATCCCGAAGAGAATCGTTATAACTTTACGCAGGCGGATGAATTCGTTGCATTCGGTGAGAAAAACGACCAGACGATTACAGGGCATACATTGATATGGCATACGCAACTTTCGCGTTGGTTCTGTGTAGACAAGGACGGAAAGAATGTCTCTCCCGAAATTTTAAAGAAGCGGATGAAAGACCATATCACTACCGTAGTGAAACGCTACAAAGGTCGTATCAAAGGCTGGGATGTTGTGAATGAAGCCTTTGAAGACGACGGAGAGTATCGTAAGACTAAATTTTATGAGATTTTGGGAGAAGAGTATATTCCTCTGGCTTTCCAGTATGCACACGAAGCCGACCCGAACGCCGAACTATACTACAACGACTATTCGATGGCTCTTCCGGGAAGAAGGGCGGCTGTCATAAAACTGGTGAAAGACTTGAAAAAACGGGGTATCCGCATTGATGCCATAGGTATGCAGGGACATGTCGGCATGGATTATCCGAAAATCAGTGAATTTGAGAAGAGCATGCTTGCTTTTGCCGAAACAGGCGTGAAGGTGATGATAACGGAACTGGATCTGACAGTTATTCCCTCACCGAATCCCAATATTGGTGCGGAAGTCTCCGCTTCTTTCGAATATAAGAAAGAGATGAATCCCTATCCGAAGGAACTGCCTGCAGAAGTGGCAAAAGCATGGACGGCGCGTATGAACGACTTTTTCCGTCTTTTCCTGAAACATCAGGATATAATAACCCGGGTTACTCTTTGGGGAGTAGCCGACCATAACTCCTGGCGTAACGACTGGCCGATGAATGGACGCACGGATTATCCGTTGCTTTTCGACCGTAACTACCGGCCGAAACCGATAGTCGACCTGATTATTAAAGAAGCAGCGCGGAAATGAATTGTTTGTCTGGGCGATAATAATAACTTTAAAAAGAATAGAATCATGAAAACAGAAAAAAGATATTTAGTTCCCAATGATTATATGGCTGATCCTGCCGTACATGTATTTGACAACAGACTCTACATTTATCCCTCTCACGACTGGGAAAGTGGGATTGCCGAAAATGATAATGGGGATCATTTCAATATGAAAGACTATCACGTCTATTCTACGGATGATGTGATGAATGGTGAGATTATCGACCACGGGGTCGTACTGTCTACGGAAGATATTCCTTGGGCGGGACGGCAACTTTGGGATTGCGATGTCGCTTTTAAGAACGGCAAGTATTATATGTATTTCCCGTTGAAAGACCGGAATGACATATTCCGTATCGGAGTGGCTGTCAGCGATAAACCATACGGGCCTTTTGTGCCGGAAGCTAATCCGATGAAGGGAAGTTATAGCATTGACCCTGCCGTGTTGGATGATGGCAACGGGATTTTCTATATGTATTTTGGCGGTCTGTGGGGCGGGCAACTTCAACGTTACCGTAATAATAAGGCGTTGGAATCGGCTGTTCTGCCGGAAGGAGAGGAAGAAGCATTGCCGGCTCGCGTAGTCCGTTTGAGTGAGGATATGATGGAATTTGCGGAAGAACCTCGTCCAGTGATAATTGTGGACGAGAACGGCAAGCCGTTGACGGCAGGGGATACCGAACGTCGTTTCTTTGAGGCTTCCTGGGTACATAAATATAATGGCAAATACTACTTCTCTTATTCTACAGGAGACACCCACCTGCTTTGTTATGCGATTGGTGACAATCCCTATGGGCCGTTTACCTATCAAGGCGTTATTCTTACTCCGGTGGTAGGATGGACTACCCATCATGCCATTGTGGAATTCAAAGGCAAATGGTACTTGTTCCATCACGATTGTGTGCCGTCCGAAGGGAAGACATGGCTTCGTAGCCTGAAAGTCTGCGAACTCCAATATGATGCTGACGGGCGGATTATCACTATTGAAGGAATAGATGAATTCTGAACTATTATTTGTGAGAATAATATCTATATTATTAGCCTTGTTCTTTGGTCTTTCGTCTCATGCGGAAGATGGAAGTGCCCTGTGGCTTCGATATGTGACGGGGACGAAGGCGGAGATTAGTTGCAGGAAGCAATCGCCGACATTAAACATTGCCGTTTCCGAATTACAGAAATATTGGAAAGGCGGTCTTCCTGTGGATTTGGAGGTAAACGCAACAAAAGAGTTACGTGCACTTGGAAACGAAGGATACACCATCCGTACTTCTGCCGATGGCAAGCAAATCACCATTGCTTCTTCCGGTGAACAAGGTGTACTTTATGGAGTTTACCATTTACTTCGCTTGCAGGCTGCGGAACAGCTTTCGGAATCGAACTCAGACTCGACCCCGAACTCAAAATTGAAGGTACTGAATATCTCGGAAAAACCGGATTACCGGATTCGTATCCTGAACCACTGGGATAATCTGGACGGAACCATCGAACGTGGTTATGCGGGACATTCGCTTTGGAAATGGGAAGAGCTTCCTGCCGTTGTCTCTCCCCGTTACGAAGCTTATGCCCGTGCCAATGCCTCTATCGGCATCAACGCAACCGTACTGAATAATGTCAACGCAAGTCCCAAGATTCTTTCCGATGAGTATCTGCAAAAAGTAAAAGTACTGGCGGATATATTCCGTCCTTACGGTTTGAAAGTATATCTTTCCATTAATTTCTCTTCTCCGGCAGCCTTGGGCGGTTTGCCGACTTCCGACCCATTGAATAAAGAAGTCATTGCCTGGTGGAAGAAGAAAACGAAAGAAATTTATTCTCTGATTCCCGATTTCGGCGGATTTCTGGTGAAAGCGAACTCCGAAGGACAACCCGGACCGTGTGATTACGGACGTACCCATGCCGAAGGGGCAAACATGCTTGCCGATGTGTTGAAGACTTATCGCGGCATCGTGATGTGGCGTGCTTTCGTTTACTCGCCTACCGACAGCGACCGGGCAAAACAAGCCTATCTTGAATTTGAACCTTTGGACGGAAAGTTCCGCGACAATGTGATTGTGCAGATAAAGAACGGTCCGATTGATTTCCAGCCCCGCGAACCGTTCAGCCCATTATTCGGATCCATGAAGAAAACACCCGTGATGCCGGAATTTCAGATAACACAGGAATATTTGGGATTCTCCAATCACCTCGCTTTTCTCGCTCCCATGTGGAAAGAATGTCTGGACAGCGACACTTACGTACAAGGCGTAGGATCTACCATCGCTCGTGTGACGGACGGTTCTCTGTTTGCTCATCCGCTGACCGCCATTGCCGGAGTAACCAACATCGGCGACGACATAAACTGGTGCGGACATCCTTTTGCGCAAGCCAACTGGTATGCCTTCGGGCGTCTTGCCTGGAAACATTCCCTTTCATCCGAAGAGATAGGCGAAGAATGGCTGAAACAAACCTTCCTTCCTATTGCCGGACAACCATCCCACAATTCCGTCAATGAAACATCTCAAAAGGAAAGACAGGAACTTCACTCTCAACTCTCCCTTCTCAACTCTCAACTTCTCCAAGAGTCAAGGGAAGCCGTAGTAGATTATATGATGCCGTTAGGACTGCATCACATCTTTGCATGGGGACATCATTACGGGCCCGAGCCTTGGTGTGATATTCCCGGTGCCCGTCCCGACTGGATGCCTTCTTATTACCATAGGGCAGATGACAGCGGTATCGGATTCGACCGCAGCAGCAAAGGGAGCAATGCGACGGCACAATATCACTCTCCTTTATGCGAACAACTGGATAATGTAGATACCTGTCCCGAAAATCTGCTTCTTTGGTTCCACCATGTTCCCTGGAATCATCGGATGAAGAGCGGGCGTACACTTTGGGCGGAGTTGTGCTACGCTTATGACCGTGGGGTGCAAGAAATCAGAAACTTCCAGAAGTTATGGGCGCCTATGGAGAAATACATCGACCCGGAACGTTTCCGTGACGTGCAGCACCGATTGAAGATTCAGGCACGAGACGCAGTGTGGTGGAAAGATGCCTGCTTGCTCTATTTCCAGCAATTCAGCAAGCAGCCGATACCTTATGAACTGGAACGTCCGGTGCATGAATTGAAAGATATGATGGAATACAAACTGAATATCACTAATTTTGAATGTCCGCCTTACGGAATTATTAAATAGACAAGAAAAACTGCTTATTCTGTGATAAAATTGTTACTTTTGCGGTCAATAATAAAACAGAATATAAGAATATGAGCCAAAATACATTTTGCATGGCGGGGGGCGTTGCACGCAACCCGCTTGTGCGTTTGGACAAACCTGTCACGGCAACTATCGGTGCAGATGAACATATAGCCATTGTAGGCCCTAATGGGGGTGGCAAGAGCCTTTTTGTAGATACATTAATCGGAAAATATCCGCTACGTGAAGGAACACTCCAGTATGACTTTTCTCCTTCCGCCACTCAAACTGTTTATGATAATGTGAAATATATCGCGTTCCGTGATACTTATGGAGCGGCGGACGCCAATTATTACTACCAACAGCGTTGGAATGCGCACGACCAAGATGAAACGCCGGACGTCCGCGAAATGTTGGGAGAGATTAAAGACGAACAACTGAAAAATGAACTGTTCGAACTCTTCCGCATCGAACCTCTTCTTGATAAAAAGATAATCCTGCTTTCGAGCGGTGAACTGCGTAAATTCCAGCTTACAAAGACACTGTTGACAGCCCCCCGCGTGCTGATAATGGATAATCCGTTTATCGGACTGGATGCGCCTACCCGCGAATTGTTATTCACTTTGCTCGAACGCCTGACGAAAATATCGTCTGTGCAGATCATTCTGGTACTTTCCATGATGGATGATATACCTTCCTTTATTACTCACGTTATCCCTGTCGATAAAATGGAAGTGTTTCCCAAGATGGAACGCGAAGCCTACCTGACTGCTTTCTGCGACAGAGACGTGGCTATCTCTTTTGATGAATTGCAGAAACGAATTATTGATTTGCCTTATGACGGCAACAACTATGACTCGGATGAAGTGGTGAAACTGAATAAGGTAAGTATCCGATATGACGACCGCACTATTTTGAACGAATTGGACTGGACAGTGCGTCGTGGGGAGAACTGGGCGTTGAGCGGAGAGAACGGCGCAGGAAAGTCTACATTGTTGAGTCTTGTCTGTGCGGATAATCCGCAATCGTATGCTTGCGACATCAGTCTTTTCGGACGCAAACGGGGAACCGGGGAAAGTATTTGGGAAATCAAGAAACACATTGGATATGTAAGTCCGGAGATGCACCGTGCCTACCTCAAGAACTTACCGTCTATCGAGATTGTAGCTAGCGGACTGCACGACAGTATCGGACTGTACAAACGCCCCCAACCGGAACAGATGACTGTCTGTGAGTGGTGGATGGATATATTCGGCATTGCCGATTTGAAAGACAAACCTTTCTTGCAACTTTCCAGTGGCGAGCAACGTCTGGCTCTGTTGGCACGTGCTTTCGTCAAAGATCCTGAATTACTGATTTTGGACGAGCCGCTTCATGGATTGGATACTTACAATCGTCGCCGGGTCAAAAAGGTTATTGAAGCCTTCTGCAAACGTAAAGATAAGACGATGATTATGGTAACACATTATGAATCGGAACTTCCGGATACGATTACAAACCGCATCTTTTTGAAAAGAAATGATACGTCAAGATATTAGAATATGATTTCTAATATTTTTTTAAGAATTGATTGCTTTTTGTGTTATTTGGCTATCTTTGTGCTTAATTAAATGGAAAAAGTAACCACAAAGATATGAGTGGTAGCCAAAATGCCATAGCTGTATTGTACAGGAAATATTGGCAAAAGCTCTATATTCATGCATATAATCTGCTGAATGACGGAGAAAGCGCAAAGGATGTATTGAGCGATGTGTTTTGCTCAGTACTTGAAAACAGCGAGCAGTTTGAGGGGAAGACTGATTTGCTGCCTTTATTCTATGTCATGGTGAAAAACCGTTGCATTGACCACATACGTCATCAGAATGTAGTGAACCGGAACGCGGAATGATACTTGGAAGAACTTTATAGCGGTTGGACTGCCAAAGAGTATCGGGACTACGAAGATAAAATAGACCGGATGCAGGAGAGTATCCGCCAGATGGCGCCGCAAATGCGCATAGTAGTGGAAGAGTTTTTTCTGAATGAAAAGAAATGTGCAGAAATTAGTGAAATATTAAATATCAGTGACAATACAGTCAGAACCCATATTGCCTGGGCTTTAAAAATACTCCGTAAACGATTGAGTGTCTTTTTACTTATTACGGTTTAATGTTGAATCCTGCTCTTCACTGGTTTCACACTTTAGCTGATTTATAGTTGTTCATCTCAAAGGTGAAACCGGTGGACCATTGGAATAGTTCATTTGTGTGTTATCGTCATTGTTAACTTTCTCTATTGTTTTCATTCTTCATTAATTTAACGATAACGTTATGCTAAGAGCGAAACAATAAACATCCGCTGTTATTTTCTTTTATCGGACAGCAATAATTGTTTATCGGTGATGAAGGAAAAGGTGCTGACCCGCGCAGCCAAAATGAGGATTTGGGCGATAACAATATGAAAGCGAATGAATATGGCATGAAGAACCTGAAAAGAGTGATGGAAAATATAATGACCTGGACAGCGCAGCCTGACGGTCAGTATGACGACTTGAATACGATTTATAAATCAGTCCGTGCCCAACATCTGAAATATACTATGCATGTACAGAGAAATCTGGGTGGTCGTTATACCAATAATTTGCCGGAACAGAATCCTCATGATTACTTGCCGCGCAGTGTGCAGAAAGAAGCGGTAGAATGGTTGGGGCGGAATGTACTTGTAGCTCCGCTTTGGCTCTATCCGGATAAGGTGGTGGGTTGTACCGGAGTGAAATCTGTAGATGAAATTCGTGACCGTCAGAGTTCTACTGTGGCTCTGTTTCTTGCACCGGGAATGCTACAGAATATATATTCGGCTTCAATGTGTGCTTCCGACCCTTACTCGCTTGAGGAATATTTGGATGATGTGTTTGCCACAGTGTGGAAACCTTTGAATGATCCTAATGAACTGGAGAATAATTTCCGTCGTCAGCAGCAACGGACTTATTTAGGGTTTGTGGAGCGTATTCTGAATCCTACCGGTAAGGATGTCGGAAATGTAAATCTATCGGTCAATCGTTCTGATATACTGCTCTTTATGGAAATGTATTTGGATAAGATTGAAGAGTACGTGAAAAGTCAACTTTCTGCCTATAAAGAAGGTGATTTTAATTATCGTCACTTTACGGCCTTGCTGCGGAACATCAAGAAAGCGAAAGAAGATTATTATGGAAAAAATACTGAAACAGATACTTCTGCGAAGAAGCTTTTAGAAAACCAGAAAAATCATTGATTCATATTCCATCCCCCGATACAATAGATAAGGTATGGATTGATTCGGATCGGAATATCAGGGTATTGAACAGTCTGCAAACCCTGTTGAGGCATGGACGACTGGCGAATACCGGTTATGTATCCATACTTCCTGTCGACCAGGATATCGAGCACACTGCCGGAGCATCGTTTGCTCCGAACCCGATTTATTTCGATCCGGAGAATATTGTGAAACTAGCTATTGAAGGAGGTTGTAACGGCGTAGCTTCTACATTCGGTATCCTTGGCTCTGTGGCACGTAGATATGCTCATAAAATACCTTTTATTGTAAAATTGAACCATAATGAATTACTTACTTACCCGAATAGTTTCGATCAGGTGATGTTCGGTACTGTCAAAGAAGCTTGGAATATGGGAGCTGTTGCCGTAGGCGCAACCATCTATTTCGGTTCGGATCAGAGCCGTCGCCAGTTGGTAGAGATTGCCGAGGCTTTTGAATATGCGCACGAACTCGGTATGGCAACCATTCTTTGGTGCTATCTGCGTAACAGTGATTTCAAGAAAGGCGCTGTGGATTATCATTCTGCCGCCGACCTCACCGGACAGGCCAACCGTTTGGGAGTCACTATCAAAGCGAACATTGTAAAACAGAAACTTCCTACCAATAACGGTGGTTTTAAAGCTATCGGCTTCGGTAAGATTGATGAACGTATGTACACCGAACTAAGTTCTGAAACCCGATTGATCTCTGCCGTTATCAGGTAGCCAACGGCTATATGGGACGTGTAGGATTGATTAACTCTGGTGGAGAATCTCACGGAGAATCAGATTTGCGTGATGCTGTCATTACTGCCGTAGTCAATAAGCGTGCCGGAGGTATGGGATTGATTAGCGGACGTAAAGCATTCCAGAAAACGATGAATGAAGGTGTGGAATTATTGAATACCATTCAGAATGTATACCTTGACCCGGAAATAACAATTGCTTAGAGCCTGTTTAAATTCTCTTCAGTCATAATTTTATAGCTGATATTTCAACTTACCCCGGCTCTTCTTGTCGCGTCCGTCTGTAGTTGGCGGAAGGGGTGTTAACAGTTGCGCTCTTGGCTATTAATAGCAAACTTCCCGCCCATTAAGTATAAAGTTCCTTCGGACAGGAAGGAAACTTTCTTTTCATTCGATGCAAACTATAAACGCAAGCTTTGATTATATAATTGCAAGCTTTGTTTTTATAATCAAAGCCTTTGTTTTTATAAACAAAGCTTGCGTTTATAGATTACGGTTAATGAAAAATAAGTTTACATGCTGATAATAAGAAGTTTACAATTAATGAAAGAGAACTTTTCTATTAATGAATGAAAAGTGGGTTATTAAGAGCCTGCTCCGAGTTTTGCCCGACACAGTTTTGAGAGTTGCTTTCGAGTATATTTTCTGTTGTTGTGAGCAGCAGCATGACGGAGACTATGTGACGAATAAAAACAGGTTGGTAAAGCCTATCTAACATAATCCCAGGAAAATTTAAACAGGCTCTTAATCCCGGAAAAATGGAAATTAATTCTTATCTTTGACTATTAGATAGTTAACCATTAAAAAATAGAAGTATGAAGTTTTTTATTGACACGGCCAATTTGGAGCAGATTCAAGAGGCGTACGACCTCGGAGTACTTGACGGAGTGACTACCAACCCTTCGCTGATGGCGAAAGAAGGTATCAAAGGTGTGCAAAACCAGCGTGAACATTACGTCAAGATATGTAAGATTGTGGATGGCGATGTGAGTGCAGAAGTAATAGCGACCGATTATGAAGGGATGATTCGTGAAGGTGAAGAACTTGCTGCACTTGACCCGCATATTGTAGTGAAAGTGCCTTGTATTGCTGATGGAATTAAGGCTATCAAATATTTCACGGAAAAAGGGATTCGTACCAATTGTACATTGGTCTTCTCCGTGGGGCAAGCATTGCTGGCTGCCAAAGCTGGAGCTACTTATGTCTCTCCTTTCATAGGTCGGTTGGATGATATCTGCGGGAATGGGGTAAGACTTGTCGGTGATATTGTACGTATGTATCGCACATATGACTATAAGACACAGGTACTGGCAGCATCTATCCGTAATACCAAGCATATAATCGATTGTGTGGAGGTAGGGGCGGATGTGGCTACTTGTCCGTTGGGTGCCATCAAAGGATTACTTAATCATCCGTTGACAGATGCGGGATTGAAAAAATTCCTGGAAGATTACAGGAAAGTGAATGGTTGAGTGTAAATACAATCCCATTATGTAGGTGAATATCCATGAAAGTAATCTCTTCAGGATATTCACTTTTTTTCTTTTTGTTTCTTTTTATATTGAGTTGGTGTTTCTCCCGTATACTGTTTGAAAGCGGTACTGAAGTAACGCGAGGTGGTGAATCCTACTTTTTCGGCAATTTCGGTAAAAGACATTTCTGTACTGGTAATTAACATCATGGCTTTCTCCATACGGAATTTATTGATATATTCATTGGCTCCCATAGCTGTCAGGGCTTTCAACTTGTTGTAGAGCGAAGCACGACTCATACCTATCTCTTTGCATATAAAGGTAATATCTAAGTGGTTATTGTCTAAATTTTCTTGAATAAGTTTATTCAGCTTTAACAAGAATGTTTCGTCTGCCTGGCTGAAAGTACATTCTTCCGGTGTGGGGATCAATCCTGTATTCAGATATCTTTTTTTGGTCGATTCTCGGTTTCTTAAACGATTGCGGATAAGTTCCATTAACATTTCTATCTCAAAAGGTTTGGTCAGATAGGCATCCGCTCCATTTTTGTAACCGCTTAACTGACTTTGTTTGTCATCTCTTGCTGTCAGTAGAAGAATGGGGATATGGCTGATGGTAATATCTTCCTTGATATTTCTACAAAGTTCATATCCATTCATTCTTGGCATCATCACATCACTGACAATGATGTCCGGAGTATGACTTTTTATAAGTTGTAGAGCTTCTATACCATCTGCGGCAATTATTATCCGCTTAAAGTATTCTCTCAGTGAACTTTTAAGGAAACCAGTCAGGTCGGGATTATCATCTACTACCAAAATGGTATAGGGAGTTGTATCGAAATTATCTCCATCGGGTGTTATATCGTTGTCATCATCACTGATCAGTTCGTTCAAATAGGCTTTAGGTTGGCAGATAATCTCTTCTGTTTCTTGTTTTTGAGGAAGTTCAAAAAAGAAAGTGGCACCGGCTTCGTGATTATTACGGGCTCCGATAGAACCGCCATGTAATTCAACCAGAATTTTGGAATAAGATAGTCCGATACCTGTTCCGCTTTGTTCGCCCGTTCCTTGATAAAAACGGGTAAATAGTTTTTGTGTATCTACTTGTTGTAAGCCGCAACCTTGGTCGGTAATGGAAATACGTACTTTTTTCTTTGCAGAAAGTAGTTCCGACTTGATGATAATTTCCGTGTCTTTAGGACTATGTTTCAATGCATTGATAAGTAGGTTACTTAGAATGATTTCACATTTATCTTTATCAAAACTTACCATGTCAATGCATGGATCGAGGCAGTAATGAATTTGTATATTCTTTGCTTCTCCTTCACTGACAAAATCTTGTGATACTTGTTTGATCCATTCGTTAAGTGGGTAGGGATGTATAAGCAACTTACTTTCTCCTACCTCCATCTTGCGGACGTCGAGTACCATATTGAGCAGATTTTTCATCCGTTGAGACTGTCGGTAAATAGCTTTTAACGATAAGTATTGGGAATCTGCCGATGATAAAGATTTCAGAATACGGTTAAGAGGAGCGTGAATCAGTGTCAGCGGAGTACGCAGTTCATGACTGATGTTGATCAGGAAACGCACTTTTTCTTCATACACTTGTTGTTCATGCTCCTTCATTGCCCACTTCAACTTGTTTTCTTTTCGTTTCAATGTTCTTCGAAATGTTTCAATAATCATTCCGGTAATGAACAAGGCGCAGCTTAACATAAACCACCACGTACGGTACCAAGGAGGGAGTACGGTCAGTTCCAGTATCCGCTGACCGGGAATCCAATTACCGTCTTTTGCTGTGCAGGAAGTGATAATCTGATAATCACCAGGTGGAAGTGAACGAATGACTAATTCCGGGTTGTATGATTCGAACTGTTGGTCGTTCAGACCTTGTATCTGATATCGATATACTTTTTGCCTGAAAATATCCTCCTCTTTTGACATGATGCGGATACTTATGTTGCTGTTCCAAGGAACGGAAAGCCCGGGTGGATTACCGTTTAATTCGTTGTTGGCCGATTCTCCGTTGACAATTACATCCGATAACTGTAACTTGGGTAATTCGGAGACGGCCGGAAGCAGATTGCGGTTGATGTGTAGTAACCCTTTAACACCTCCCATGTAAATATCTCCGTGTCTACTAAGTAGGCGCGGTTTGGAAAGATATTCGTTTTGTATGGCACCGTCCGATTCGCCGAACAATACAAATTTCTTCTCTTTGATCAGCCATGCGAAAAGCATATCGTTTGTGCCAATCCATACTTTCCCTTGTTGGTCACATGCGATAAGTGTTACTTCCGTAAACAGTGAGGTGGTAAAAGGGGTACGTACTTTAGTAACTGAATTGTAATGAATCAATCCGTAATTGCTTCCTATCCAGAAATCACCGTTTTCGTCACGTGCAACGGAATTAATAATTGTATCTTTGAAACAACGGAACAGGGATGTCAGACGGTTGTTTTCTTTATCCAATTCATATATGTGCTTTATATCGTTCAGATAGGTATATTTTTCATGGTTGGTGATAGGCAGAAGAGTACCGATGATGTCTTCTCCTTCCTGTTCGGTGACTATTTGGAAAGTATGTTTATTCAGGTCATATTGATAAACATGGTCACTGAGCAATAACACATTATCCGGACTATTTTGATATAGATTGACCGTTTTACCCCGATTGCAAAGACGAGTAGTCGTTTGGGCATCTATAATTGTAAATGGTTGCTTCTTTCCGGTAGACGGATCAAAGACAAATACTCCTTGTGAGAAAAGTGAAATCAATAATTTACCTGGGATGAATTGACAGATAGATGCTACTTTATCTTCCCATGTCGATAAATAATGTGTAAATTTTTCCGTGATAGGATTGAAAAGATTGATACCACCGCCATCTGTTCCAATCCAGATTTTATCGTCGGATTGTTGATAAAGACAGAGAACTGTACTATTGCTTAAACCACGATTGTTGCCCGGCATGACATCGGTATAAGTCACCATTGATACTTCGCGGATACTGATTAGGCCGTTTCGGATACTTCCTGCCCACATATTGTTGTTGTAGTCGTTGTAGAGGCTGAGGATGGAATTGGCCGGTAATGAATAGTTTGCTCTGCCAGGGATATGTTCTAATAAGGAGAAACGTCCGGTTTCCGGTTCTAAGATATTAATTCCGCCGCCATCTGTTCCGATCCATAGTTTGTTTTCCCGTTCGGCAAGGCTAAGTATGACATTGTTGCTTAAAGAAGAATTACGGGTAGTGTACGAAGCTAATTGTTTCCCGTTTCGGTCGAAGCAGTAAAGGCCACTGTTGTATGGGGCAATCCATATTCGTTTTTTCGAGTCGATGATCAGGCTCATAATTTCTTTCCCACAGTCAAAAGGAGGGCGTTTGTATTTTCCGGTTTTCAAGTTAAGCAGGAGTATCCCTTGCCAGCGGCTGCAACAAAGTACGGTTTCCTCGTCCCAAAGGCTGAGCGTCGTAATGTTGAAATTCTTGATATTCGTAGGTTGGTTGAATTCCTGTATCAGACGGAAAGAATTGTTTTGGTAACTATAAAAGTAAATCTTGTTTTTGACTCCGAATAGTAGTCCGTCTTGGGTAGGACAAGCAGAATAAGCGATGATGCTTTTCCCTTCATCGTCAGTTGGTAAGTAGAAGTCATCACTTTGCCGTTGGTAACGTGCCACTCCTTTGTCTGTCAGAATCCAAACATTGTTTTGTTGATCTTCTACAATCTGATGGATGAGATCATGAGGTAAAGAATGCGAATCGTCTGCATGGTGAATATATTTTTTCAGTTCATGACCGTCAAACCGTCCTAAGCCGGAACGGGTACCTATCCATATGAATCCTTGTTCATCTGTAAGGATGCATCGTACGGTGGAAGGAAGCCCTTCTTTTAAAGAAATTTGTTTGTAATAATAATGTCCTGCCTGTAGGGGAAGCGCACCGGCTATCTGCATGACAAATACTATACATAGGATGATATATAATTTTATTTTCATGAACGTAGATCAGGTAAACAAAAACAAAGATAATACATTCGGATGAATATTGAATAAAATGATATAGAGTTTTGAGCAAAGATGATATTAATTTATCTATAATCTTTATCTTTGCTCGAAAATGTACGACTATGATTACCGAAGAACTACAGAAACTATATCAGGAATATACGGGAGTTCCCGCAGAGAATATAACAGAATTACCATCTTCCGGTTCCAACCGCCGCTACTTCCGGCTGACAGGTGCGAAAACCCTGATCGGCGTATGTGGCACGTCTGTCGAGGAGAATGATGCTTTCCTTTATATGGCAGCCCATTTCCGCAAGTCCGGCCTGCCTGTACCCGAAGTTCATATCGTTTCCGAAAATAAGAGTTACTATCTTCAGGAGGATTTGGGAGATACCCTTTTGTTTCATGCAATCGAGAAAGGACGTGCTACCAGCGTATTTTCCGAAGAGGAAAAAGAGTTGCTCCGCAAGACGGTCCGTTTGCTTCCTGCCATACAGTTTGCCGGATCCGACGGCTTCGACTTTTCCCGTTGCTATCCGCAGCCGGAGTTCAATCAGCGTTCTATCCTTTGGGATTTGAATTACTTCAAATATTGTTTCCTTAAGGCTACCGGCATGGAATTTCAGGAAGATAAACTGGAGGACGACTTTCAGAAGATGAGTGATGTGCTGCTGCGCAGTTCTTCCGCTACTTTTATGTACCGCGATTTTCAGAGCCGCAATGTGATGATCAAAGACGGTGAGCCGTGGTTTATCGACTTTCAGGGCGGACGAAAAGGGCCGTTCTATTATGATGTCGCTTCTTTCTTGTGGCAGGCAAAGGCGAAGTATCCCGATAGTCTCCGTCAGGAATTGCTGAAGGTGTATATCGATGCCCTGCGCAAATATCAGCCTATCGACGAGCCCTATTTCTATAGTCAGCTTCGTCATTTTGTTCTTTTCCGCACGTTGCAAGTGCTCGGAGCTTACGGTTTCAGGGGGTATTTTGAGAAGAAACCTCATTTTATCCAGAGTGTTCCTTTTGCTATCCAGAACCTGCGTGACTTGCTCAAAGAGGCGTACCCTGAATACCCGTATCTTTGCAATGTGCTACGCGAACTTACCGAACTCAAGCAATTCACCGACGATCTCAAGAAACGGCAGCTTACCGTCAAAGTGATGAGTTTTGCTTATAAGAAAGGGATTCCCGATGATCCTACCGGTAATGGCGGCGGTTATGTCTTTGACTGCCGTGCCGTGAACAATCCCGGTAAGTACGAACGCTACAAACCTTTCACGGGACTGGACGAACCGGTGATCAGTTTTCTCGAAGAAGATGGTGAAATTCTCCGTTTCCTCGACTCTGTCTATGCGTTGGTAGATGCTTCGGTGAAGCGATATATGGAACGTGGCTTCAGTAATTTGTCCGTTTGCTTCGGCTGTACCGGAGGACAGCATCGTTCGGTTTATTCGGCGCAGCATCTGGCAGAGCACCTGAACCGCAAATTTGGCGTGAAAGTGGAGCTGGTGCACCGCGAACAGAATATAGAACGTACTTTTGAGGCAACTGTGTAATGAAAGCAATGATATTTGCAGCCGGGTTGGGTAGCCGGCTGAAACCACTGACCGATACGATGCCCAAAGCTCTTGTTCCCGTGGCCGGACGTCCGATGCTGGAGCATGTGATTTTGAAACTGAAAGCTTCCGGTTTTACCGAAATAGTGATTAATATCCATCATTTCGGTGAGCAGATTATTGATTTTCTGAAAGCTAACAATGATTTCGGACTGACGTTGCATATTTCCGACGAACGGGACCTGCTGCTCGATACGGGGGGAGGAATCAGAAAAGCCCGTCGATTCTTTGAAAATTCCGATGAACCCTTCCTTGTGCATAATGTGGATATTCTTTCGGATATGAATCTGAAAGAACTGTATGACTTTCATTTGCGGAACGGAAGTGTAGCTACCTTGCTCGCCAGTCGCCGTAAAACTTCCCGTTATCTGCTTTTTGATGTGGAACGAAGATTGCGCGGATGGATCAACAAAGATACGGGACAGGTGAGGCCCGAAGGTTTCCTATATGATGAGTCGCTGTATAGAGAGTATGCCTTTAGCGGTATCCATGTTTTTTCGCCTGCTGTCTTCCAGTTGATGGAAGTGCCGTGCTGGGAAGGCAAGTTCTCTATTATGGACTTTTATCTGGCTACCTGCGGGCAAACGGATTATTGCGGTTATCTTATGGAAAAGTTGGAACTGATTGATATCGGCAAGCCGGAGACGTTGGCACGGGCGGAAGAGTTTTTAAGAGAGAATATAGTATCATGAGTATATTCGGGTAATTAGAGTTAATGAAAGGCGGAGATATTCGGAAACGGATATTGCCGCCTTTCTTTTTTTGTCTCGAAAGTTGTCTGATAATGTCTGTTGACCTCGAAAAATGCGATAAAATGGACTATTTTAGACATTTTTGGAAGAATCATAGCCAAAATCGAACATCTTAAATCTTAGATATAACCTAAATTTGTGGCAGTGAATGTCAGGAAAGACTTCGCTACTTATATAAAAGGTAATCTTAATTAATAAACTTATGAGAAGCAAATTCCTATTTCTTTGTCTCTTCCTTTTTGGAATGTTGACAGCTTGCAAAAACACAAAATGGGTAGATGTTCCTACCGGTACTCCTCCCGAAGGTTCAGTTACGGGAAAACCGGGCGAAACTGAAGAACCCGATGATCCTGATCCTACAGATAAAACATTTATCAACTGTTCTTATATCCGTGGTGATTTTTTTGAAACGAATCGAATTTCGGGAGCAAGTATGGGTGCTTGCAACGATTTGATTTATCTGACGGCACGTCCTTATGCTGACGGTGATTTGACTTTTGACTTACCCGTGAATGATGCAACACTTACAGGGGCATCAACGTATGCTGCTTCTTATAATGGACGCAACGGAGTACTCAAATTGGATGGTACCGGCAAGATGAACGCCGGCGACGGTCTGTTGCATTCACCAGACGGAGCATTCAAGAAATTCACATTCGGTACTTATATATATGTCAGCGAGTGGGTGGACGGAGCTTGCTTGTTTAAAAAGGTAGACGGCGGTTCTGTTGTCATCGCTTTCCAGTTGGGAGCAACGGAAGGTAATTTGAAACTGACTGTCGGAAGTGCTACGGCCACAGTGACGAATAGCGCATTGAAATCAGGAGCATGGCATTATGTAGCGGTGACTTATGATGGTGGCGCTGCCAAGTTATATATAGATACGAACAATACTGCCACTGACTTTACAGGCTCTCTGCCTGCTTCGGTTCCTAATACCCGTGCTGACTTTGTGATGGGAGAGAACCTAAAAGGTTATCTGGATGAAACATTTGTGAACAGTCTGCTGATGGGTACATTAGGAAGAAATCCCATCTCTTTTGATAATTGGAATAACACGAAAACACTTGCTTACTGGAAATATGATGACGCTGCAAAACCTGGTAAGGACTCGCATACATGGGCTATTCGTCTGGAGCAGATTCGTACTGCCTTGAATGGACAGGCAGGTGACCGGAAGATACGTTTGGGTATTGCTGGCGGCGAATGGTTGAAAATGGTCGGCAACGCAACTGCCCGTACTAACTTTGCCAATAACGTAAAGAAGGTGATCGAGCAATATAATCTGGATGGTGCGGACCTCGACTTTGAATGGGCTTATTCAGGTACTGATTTAGCCAATTACAGTAAAGCCATCGTGCAATTGCGTGAAGTATTGGGGAAAGATGTATTTTTGACCGTATCCCTACATCCTGTTTCTTACAAAATAAGTGCGGAAGCTATTGCAGCAGTCGATTTTATCTCGTTGCAATGCTATGGACCTTCAGTAAAACTTTTCTCTATGGAACGTTTCAAATCGGATGGTAAAGCTGCAGTCGATTATGGAATACCTCAGGATAAACTGGTCATGGGAGTACCTTTCTACGGGACTACGGGTACTGCCGGCGAGCAGGCTGCTTATTTTGATCTTGTCGGTAAGGGTAACCTGACTAATACTTCTGCAGACACATGGAGTTATGAAGGAAAGAACTATACGCTCAACAGCCAGAATACGATTCGCCAGAAGACACAATATGTGTGCGAGAATGGTTTTGGAGGAATCATGAGCTGGGACTTGGCTACAGACGTAGACGTGACGCATGAGATGTCTTTGTTGAAAGCAGTGAAAGAAGAGCTTGATTACTATGCCAATCCTACTGTAGAATAAAATAGAATCTTAATTAGTAAATATAATATTATGGAAAAAAAGAAGTTCGTGAGAAAACAAGAACGCTTTGTTCTGTTTCTGATGCTTCTGTTATTATTTCCTCTGGGTGCGTTGGCACAACAAAAATTGATAAAGGGACAGGTGGTAGACGAAATGGGAGAACCTATTATCGGTGCTACAGTCATAGTAAAAGGTGTAACCGGAGGAACGATTACAGATATTGACGGTAATTTCTCTATTCAAGGAAAAGTAGGAAGCACTCTTTTTGTTACATATGTGGGATATGCCCCATTGCAGGTAAAAGTCACTAAACAGGAAGGTAACAGACTGGTGATGAAGGAAGATGCTAAGGTGCTGGATGAAGTTGTGGTGGTAGGTATGGATACACAAAAAAGAAATACCATTACGGCAGCTGTCGCTACATTGAAAGATGACGCGATTGTGAATCGTCCTGTGACGGATGTTACCAGTGCTTTGCAAGGTAATATAGCCGGTTTGAACTTTGCTTCGGATGCAGTAGGCGGTGGTGTCGGTGGTGAAATCGGTGCCGATATTAAATTCAGTATTCGCGGTATCGGTTCTATTAACGGTGGCGAGCCTTATGTATTGGTGGATGGAGTGGAGCAGAGCATGCAGAATGTGAACCCGGCCGATATTGCCAGTATCAGTGTACTGAAAGATGCTTCTGCTTCTGCTGTATATGGTGCGCGTGCTGCTTATGGTGTGGTTCTAGTAACAACGAAGAGCGGTAAAAAAGAAAGAGCCAGTGTTACTTATCGTGGCACGGTAGGTTTCAGTGCACCTATCAATATGCCTAAAATGATGAATGCGTTGGAATACGCTGCGTATAATAACCAACAGTATGATAATGGAGGAGCTTCATCCGGTTTGCAAAAGATTTCGGATAAGACAATTGAGAAGATTAAGGGATTTATGCAGAATCCTTATTCGGCTGAGTTCCCAGGGATTGAAGCGAATACCACCGGTGATGACTGGGCAGGTGCTTATTATAATCAATACGGTAATACAGACTGGTTTGAATATTATTTCAAAGACAAATCTGTCCGCCATTCTCACAATTTGAGCGTGCAGGGAGGTTCTGATAAAGTAAACTATTATATTGGTATGGGATATACCTATCAGGAAGGTTTGCTGGATAAGGTACAGGATGATCTGAGTAAATATAACCTGAATACCAAGTTACAGTTTAAGACAAGTGACTGGCTGCGCTTCAACCTGAATAACAATATTACTTTGCAGATGATCAAACGCCCAATGGCTAATCAGATGATTCTGTATAATAAGATCGGTAGCCACCGTCCGACTCAGGTGACTGAACTGCCAGTTGAATCAGAATATAATATACCTAGCTGGAATGAAATGTTGTATCTGAAAAATTCCAATTATCAGAGAAACCGTATTTCGGATGCCTTGTCGTTTTCGGCTACCGTAACTCCTTTGGAAGGTTGGGATATCACCGGAGAAATGAAAATACGTTTTGATGTTGAAAATAATAACCTGAAAATGAAAGATGACCAGAAGTACGAAACTCCTGCAGGCACTTTCAAACCGGGCGATGCCACTAATCAGAGACAAGGATTTGCTTATCCGGGCATTAGCTGGAAAAACATGTATTTCGGCTCTTACACACGTGGTAGCATGTTTAATTATTATCTGTCGCCTAATCTGTCAAGTTCTTATACTCACCAGTGGGGAGATCATTTCTTTAAGGCAATGGCGGGTTACCAGATGGAATTGCAGGAGTATTCGGAAGAATATATGTATAAAGACGGTATGTTGAGTAACGATATTTATTCATTTGATAATGCCAGCGGAAATGTGATAGCAGGTGAAGCCCGTTCACACTGGGCTACGATGGGATTCTATACTCGTCTGAACTGGAACTACAATAATATTTATTTTCTGGAGTTCAGCGGACGTTATGATGGTTCTTCCCGTTTTGCTCCAGGCCACCGTTGGGGATTCTTCCCGTCATTCTCTGCCGGTTATGATATTGCACGCACTCCTTATTTCCAGCAATTGGCACTTCCTGTGTCTCAGTTGAAAGTACGTGTATCTTATGGTCGTCTGGGAAATCAGAATGGTGCAGGTCTATATGATTACATTGCTCAAATGCCGTTGGATGCACAAGGGACCAACGCTTGGCTGCTGCCTGGAATTTCGTCTTCCACGGCGTCCAAAGGAACAATTGCCAAGACTCCGAAAATGATCAGCCCATACATCACCTGGGAGAAAGTGGATAATGCCAACTTAGGTTTTGACTTAATGTTATTAAAAAACCGCTTGTCACTAACTGCCGACTTCTACCAACGTACGACACGTGACATGATTGGTCCGGCAGAGTCTATCCCAAGCATCAGTGGCATTGCTTCGGATGACCGTGCTAAAGTGAACAATGCCACTTTGCGTAACCGTGGTTGGGAACTTTCTGTAAGTTGGAATGATAAACTGAAATGTGGTTTTAGCTATGGAGTCGGTTTCAATGTATTTAACTACAAGGCTGTCGTGACCAAGTATAATAATCCTGAAGGTATCATTTACAATAATCATACAGGTCTGGCTGCCAATAAAGGTTATTATGAAGGTATGGATATTGGTGAAATATGGGGATATCGCGCAGACGATCTTTTCCTGTCGAACCGTGAAATTGATGATTACCTGAGAAATGTAAATCTGACAGCGTTCAAGTCGAATGACCTTTGGCGTCGCGGTGACTTAAAATATATCGATTCCAATGGGGATGGTAGAGTAGACGGTGGTAAAGGTACTTTGGCTGATCACGGAGATTTGCAGATTATTGGTAATACGACTCCCAAATATTCGTTCGGTATCAACTTGAATCTGGGATATAAAGGTTTTGAAGTATCTACATTGTTGCAAGGTGTGGCTAAGAGAGATTTTCCGATTTCCGGAAGTAACTATATGTTTGGTGGAAACAACTACAATTTCAAAGAACATCTCGATTATTTCAGCACAGAGAATCCGAATGGATACTTGCCGCGTCTGACCGGCTGGAAGGATGACAAAGACTTTTTGGTGAATACCGGATATAACACCACACGTTATCTGTTGAATGCTGCTTACATGCGTATGAAGAATCTGACGGTTGCTTATACCTTCAACAAAAAACAACTGAAACATATTGGTATCAGCAATCTGAAAGTATATGTGACTTGCGATAACTTATTCACCGTAACGAAACTGCCGAAACAATTTGATCCGGAAACACTGAATCAGGTGAATATGTCGGCTGGCGGTGATGCTCAAAATAGGGCTCCGGGTCTGACTTCTCCTATGAAGCAGAATGGTAACGGTATGGTATACCCGATGAACCGTAACTTCGTATTCGGACTTGATTTCACCTTTTAATTAGAGAATGACGATGAAAAAAATATATATATTATTAGTGGTTGGGGCAAGTTTCATGATGTCGGCATGTTCGGACTTCCTGGACAGAGAGCCTTTGACAACACCCAATAGTGAGACATTCCTTTCCAATGCAAGTGCCGTGAACAACTATATCAACGGTTTGTATATAGCACTTCCTTCTTTCGGGACTTACGATATGGGAGTTCGTGGAGAAGAAAAGAACAGTGATAATATCGTTGCGGAGGTTTATGACAAACGTCTGAACGGAGAATTGCAGGAAAACGGAGGAGGTACTACGGAATGGCAGAAAGGATATCAGAACCTGCGTAATGTGAATTATTTCTTTGAATACTATAAAGTGCCGGAAACAGAAGAGACGAAAGATGTACTTTCAATGAAAGGTGAGGCTTATTTTTTCCGTGCATACTGGCATTTTTATTTGCTGACCAGATTTGGAAGTATTCCTGTGATGGATAGATTCTGGGACGGCAATGCAACTGTCGGCGGTTTGCAGATTCCTCCACGTGACCGTTCCGCAGTGGCGCAGTTTATTCTTGACGATCTGAATACAGCTAAGGGATTACTTCACTCGCGTAGCCAGTATAAAGGTTTGAGAGTGTGTAAGGAGGCCGCTATTATTATGGCTATGAGAGTGGCCCTTTATGAAGGTACCTGGGAGAAATATCACAAAGGAACAGACTTTGCCGCTGCTGAAGATAAATCGGCAGACTTACTGGGACAGGTGCTGACACTGGGCGATGAACTGTTTGGTATGGGACTTGCTTTGAACACAAAAGCTACCGATAAGAATGCAGTGAATATAGAAGATGCTTATGCGCATATATTCAACTCGAAAGACCTGTCGGATATGACAGAGGTTGTATTTTGGAAGAAATATTCGATAGCAGATGGTGTGATTCATAATCTGAGCAGTAATCTGGGAGCGGGTTATGTAGATAACAGCGGACCGGCAGGTTTATCTCAGTCGTTGGTTGATAATTACTTGAATGCTGACGGAACACCTATCAATCCTGCTGACGGCATTTTTAAAGATTTCAATTTGACTTTTAAAGGCCGTGACGGACGTTTGCTGGCGACGGTTATGCATTCAAATTGTAAGTTTAAGTCAACCTCACCGGAATCAAAATCGAAAGCGATGCTGGTAGAGGAATATTCGGAAGAGAACAAACAGATAGTTCGTCCCCCTTATCTGACTGAAGGCGGTCCTGCGCGTAATGCTACCGGTTATCACATCCGTATGAGTATCGATACTACATATGTAAGCGGTCAGGGCGAGACGTCTCTTCCGGTGATCCGTTATGCGGAAGCTCTGCTGGCTTATGCGGAAGCTGCGGAAGAATTGGGAAAATGTACTTCTGCTGTTTTGGAAAAAACTTTAAAACCATTGCGCGAGCGCGCTGGGGTGACGTACAAAGACCCGTCTGAAATCGATCCTAATTTCACCGATTTTGGTTATACCATTTCTGCCAATTTGCAGGAAATCCGTCGGGAAAGACGTGCAGAACTGGCTTTGCAAGGTTTTCGTCTTGATGATTTGATGCGTTGGAGAGCTCATAAACTGATTCAGGGAAAACGTGGAACCGGTGCTTATTTTGGTACAGACGGTGTATTGTACAAAGCATTCGATCCTAAAAACGCAGCGGACTTGAAAACGATTCTGACTACAGACGGCTGGCTCGACCCACAGAAGGAACTTCTTCCGAGAGGCTATCAGTTTGATGCTAACCGCGATTACCTGTTGCCGGTACCTCCGAGTGAGATATCGTTGAATCATGAGTTGAAACAGAATCCGGGCTGGCAACGGAAATAGGAGAATGGAACAAGATTCATTTATGATAATTAGATAGATAAAGATATGAAGAACATATTATATAAAATACTTCCGGTATGTTTGTTGACCATCGGTTTGACAGGATGTGAGGATGAGACCAAGTATCGTCCTCTGCCGGAAGCTGTACCTTTGACAATGAGCATCAATGAAAAGGCGTTTGTGATGGGAGAACACTTGAAAGTAGATATTAAAGTGGAACCAGATGCTGATGGTAATGAGGTGGTAGCTAACGAAGATTTCGATATTTACTTTACGGCAAAAGCCGGAACGGAAGATGTAGCGAATGTGTTCGAACCATTTAGTAGTATTGTTACTTTCCCGAAAGGAGAGAAGCAGATTCAGGTGGATTTTCCGGTTAAGACTTCCGGATTAGTTGGTACTACTACGATGGAGTTTGTTGCTTTCGCACGTGGTTATAAGATGGCTAATTCCAGTCAGGGAATCAAGGTATCTGATTATTATCGGATATCCATGTCTCTGGAAAATAATACAGAAAATGTGGTGACAGAAGGCGGTAAGTTTGTATTGGTTGCCAAAGTAGACAAACCGAGTTCTGTGCCACTCGAAGTCACTATTACTCCGAAGGAAGGGGAAGAGGGCAGGTATGACAATCTACCTTCTACTTTAACTATTCCTGCAGGAAGAACTTCGGTCAAAAGTGCTGCTGTGACTATCAAACAGGACTATGAAATGACAGGCGACTTGCAGTTGGTATTGAATCTGAAAAGTAATTCTTCTTCCAATCCGATGACTGCTCCTGCATTGACTATTACTATGACAGACCTGGAATCAATGGCTGATCCTAATTTGTATGATATGACTACTGTATATGAGAATCCGAACATCATGTTTATTTCTTATGATGATGACTGGTTTACGGGTAAAGAAACAGCTAAGATGGACGAAGGAACAGCACATCCGAATGCCGAATTGGGCAGTCAGTGGAAGTTTGATTATGCTATTGAGTTCCATAAAAATTCAACATCGGGAGATTATCAAAAATTAGGTAATGCAACGGATGCCAATAGAGGAAATGTTTTAAAGATTGATTGGACCAAATACGCAAAAGTTACTGATGAAGGTGAATTGAATATTTGTGTAGGTGTAGAAGGTACTAATTATGGAACAGCAGGAATACATTGCTGTAAGTCTTTAGGGCAGATGTGGGCACAAAATGTTACACGTATATATCCGGGTATGCGTATTGAAATGAAAGTTCGTTTAGGAGGTAATAGAACAGGATTTGTACCGATGATAGAGGTGAAGAATCCAGCAACTGCTACTACATGTAAAGAAGCTAAGCGATCAATCTGTATACTTAAGAATGTTTCCGGCTCTGCAATCACCCAATCGGTGAGGGGAGAGGTTGTCAGTGATGCGAAGAGCGTAGTATCTGCTATTCCTAAAGTAGAAGATTATAATATTTATTGGGTCGAACTAGTCGATGAAAATACAATAAAGTTAGGTATTAATGGTTCTACAACCTTGGAAGTCACAAGGGATATGTTGGATTCATGGCCTTTTACCAAAGCTTCTACAGGAACATCAGTTGGAGCGAAAGGTCTTTATTTAGTAATGCGAATGGACTTGTTCGGAGAAGGTAATAGTGTTTCTTCTGAACTTCCGGCAGGTTGGGATACTGAACTGAAGTCAATTAATCCTGCAAATTATGCAACAGAAGGACCAAGAATGATAATAGACTGGATTCGTTTCTATGTAAATGATAACTATAAACGGGAAGCGAATGAACTTGTGAATAGAGACTATAAAGTCTCAATTCCTGGTAAGTTCTACCAGTTCTATTAATCTGTCATATTGACGAACCGTTTTCAATAGTATGAAATAAGTTCAATGCCGGAAGGCCATCGTGCAACAGCGATTTACTTCCGGCATTTACTGCTAATTCGGGTGGAAATAGAGAATATTGTAAATACATTAGCTATTTGTAGACATACTTTTTACATATCTTCCCTATCTTTGCCATGTAATCTAAATAAATTAATCATTATGGAAAACCTGCAATCAAACTTGTTCTATTCTTTGGCAGGAGTAGCTGCCGTAGCTTCCCTTGCTTCCTGTTCAAACAAGCAAAAGCCTGCGGAGCAGAAACCTTTGAATATCGTCTATATTATGACAGACGATCACACGGCTCAAATGATGAGCTGTTACGACACACGCTACATGGAAACACCCAATCTCGACCGCATTGCTGCCGATGGCGTACGTTTTACTCAAAGTTTTGTAGCCAATTCATTAAGCGGTCCCAGCCGTGCCTGTATGATTACGGGTAAGCATAGCTGTGCCAATAAATTCTACGATAATACGACTTGCGTATTCGACAGTTCTCAACAGACATTCCCGAAGCTGCTGCAAAAGGTAGGTTATCAGACTGCCTTAGTCGGTAAATGGCATTTGGAAAGTTTGCCATCCGGATTTAATTATTGGCAGATAGTACCCGGACAGGGAGATTATTACAATCCTGCTTTTATTACACAAGATAATGATACAATCCAAAAACATGGGTATATCACGAACTTAATTACAGATGATGCCATTGACTGGATGGAAAATAAGCGTGATCCGGAGAAACCATTCTGCCTGTTGATTCATCATAAGGCGATTCACCGTAACTGGATGGCAGATACTTGTAACCTTGCTCTTTATGAAGATAAAACGTTCCCGTTGCCTGATAATTTCTTTGATGATTATGAGGAACGTCCGGCAGCAGCTGCTCAGGAGATGAGCATCGTGAAAGACATGGATATGATTTACGACCTGAAGATGCTCCGTCCAAATGAAAAATCGCGTCTGAAATCACTTTATGAAAGATTTCTCGGACGTATGGATGAAGCACAACGTGCTGCATGGGATAAATTCTATACTCCGATAATAGACGATTTTTATAAACAGAATCTGCAAGGTGAGGAACTTGCCAATTGGAAATTCCAGCGTTATATGCGCGACTATATGAAGACCGTGAAATCATTGGATGACAATGTAGGCCGGGTGCTCGATTATCTGAAAGAGAAAGGATTGTTGGATAATACACTCGTTGTTTATACATCCGACCAGGGATTCTACATGGGTGAACACGGTTGGTTTGACAAACGTTTCATGTATGAAGAATCTATGCGTACACCACTTGTCATGCGCTTGCCGAAAGGATTAGAACGTAGAGGTGACATCACTGATATGGTACAAAATATTGATTATGCACCTACATTCCTCGAATTGGCAGGCGTAGAAATTCCTTCCGATATTCAAGGGAAATCTCTTGTTCCTTTGTTGAAAGGCGAACAGCCGAAAGATTGGCGTAAGGCTCTCTATTATCATTTTTATGAATATCCTGCCGAACATATGGTGAAACGTCATTACGGTGTACGTACAGAACGTTATAAATTGATTCATTTCTATAATGATATAAATTGGTGGGAACTTTACGATTTGCAGGCAGATCCGTCAGAAATGCATAATCTTTACGGACAGCCCGAATATGAATCGGTAGTAAAAGAGTTGAAAGAAGAAATGCTGCAACTTCAAGAGCAATATAACGATCCTGTCCGCTTCTCACCGAAGAACGATAAGGAGTAATATAAGTGCACATATCATGAAAAAATATATCTTAATCATTCTCATACTGTTCTCGCCATTGACGGTGTTTGTGCAGGCTGATAACTTAACATCCCCTTTGAATTCGATAGTTCCACGTCCGGTACAGATTGTACCGGGCAGTGGTAACTTTATTTTTTCGGCTAAAACGTTATTTGTAGTAGAAAACGAGGAACAGGCTGCGATTGTCTGTAATTTTATCGATTTGTTCACCCGTGCCGCCGGCATAACTCCCGCATTGAATATTAGAGAAGGAAAAGGACAAGTTTGTTTCACAACGGATTCTTCTTTAAAAAGTGAAGCATATTTGCTGGAGATTACTCCGGAACAGATACGTGTTAAAGCTTCGGATACCAAAGGCTTTTTCTATGCCCTGCAATCTATCCGCCAACTTCTCCCTGCCGCCATAGAATCGGAACAACCGGTGCGGAATATTATTTGGAGCATTCCTGCAGTGACTATTCAGGATGAACCTCGTTTTGGCTTCCGGGGATTATTGCTTGATCCTGTACGCTGTTTTATCCCCAAAGAGAACGTACTGCGCATCATTGACTGTATGGCGATGCTGAAAATAAACAAACTGCATTTTCATTTGACGGACGATAACGGTTGGCGGATTGAAATAAAGAAATATCCTCGTTTGACGGAAGTGGGAGCGTGGAGAGTAGACCGTACGGATGTACCTTTCCATTCACGCCGTAATCCGGAACGGGGAGAACCCACTCCGATAGGCGGCTTCTACACGCAGGAAGAGATTCGGGAAATTGTGGCTTATGCCGCTGATAGGCAGATTGAAGTGATTCCGGAAATAGATGTACCGGCACATAGTAACGCTGCCTTAGCTGCTTATCCCCAGTTTGCCTGTCCGGTTGTGAAAGACTTTATCGGTGTACTTCCCGGACTGGGAGGAAAAAATTCCGAGATTATCTATTGTGCAGGAAACGATAGCGTATTTACCTTTCTGCAAGATATTTTCGACGAAATTCTGACACTTTTTCCTTCCCGCTATATTCACGTAGGTGGAGATGAAGCCCGAAAGACGAATTGGGAGAAATGCCCGCTTTGCCAAAAACGGATGAAAAAGCAGCGTTTGGCAAATGAAGAGGATTTGCAGGGATACTTCATGAAACGACTCAGTGATTATCTGCGTAAGAAAGGTCGTGAAGTGATTGGTTGGGATGAATTGACAAACAGTTCTTTTCTTCCCGAAGAGTCTATTATCCTCGGTTGGCAGGGAATGGGAACGGCTGCCTTGAAGGCTGCCGAAAAAGGACATCGTTTTATCATGACTCCGGCGCGTATCATGTACTTGATCCGTTATCAGGGGCCGCAATGGTTTGAACCGGTGACGTATTTCGGTAACAACACTCTGAAAGATGTCTTTGATTACGAACCTGTACAAAAGGATTGGAAACCTGAATATGAATCGTTGTTGATGGGCATACAGGCTTGTATGTGGACAGAGTTCTGTAATAAGCCGGAAGATGTGGATTATCTTTTGTTTCCCCGTTTGGCTGCTTTAGCGGAAGTGGCATGGACACCCGCAGGTACGAAAGACTGGTCCGGATTCTTGAAACGGATGGACGCATACAACGCGCATATTGCAGAAAAAGGAATTATCTATGCCCGTTCAATGTATAACATACAGCAGACAGTGACACCGATAGACGGACATTTGGAAGTGAATTTGGAATGTTTCCGTCCGGATGTGGAAATTCGCTATACACTGAATGGCAGTGATCCGGCTATGTCCTCGCATCGTTACGACGGTCCTATCTGTGTGACGCAAACGCAGATGGTAAAAGCCGCTACCTTTATGAACGGCAAGCAAATGGGAGAAACCTTAGAACTGCAACTTACATGTAACAAAGCTATGGCAAAACCTTTGCTCGGCAATAAGCAAAATGAGAAGTTGCTAGTCAACGGATTGAGGGGTAGCCTGAAATATACTGATTTTGAATGGTGTAACTGGAACCGGAATGATTCTATATCTTTCACGATAGATTTGCTGGGCAAGGAGAAATTGAATAAATTTGCCATTGGTTGCATTACCAATTATGGAATGGGAGCGCACAAACCGAAGATGATCCGTGTAGAAGTTTCTGATGATAACAGGGTATATCGCACCATAGGGGAACTGAATTTTTCTCCGGAAGAGATCTATAAGGAAGGCACTTACAAAAATGACTATTCGATAGATATGGGCGGAGTATCTGCCCGTTATGTCCGAGTGACGGCGAAAGGAGCAGGGATATGTCCCGACAATCATGTTCGTCCCGGTCAGGAAGCGAGAGTCTATTTTGATGAGGTGATACTGGAATAGAATTACTTCTGAGATAACTGGAGTATAATATAAACTATAATTGTAAATTAAACTCAATAATGAATACGAAAGTACTAATAAAAACTGCCTTTAGATCTTCTCTGTTTGTGAGAACCGGAATGCTTTTCCTATTTCTGATAACGTTTGCCGCTGTCTCTGCGCAGAAGAAACCACTACCTGAATGGCAAAGCCAGTATGCGGTAGGACTGAACAAACTTGCCCCTCATACCTACGTATGGCCTTACGCTGATGCTTCTGATATTGAAAAGCCGGGCGGATACGAGCAATCCCCATTTTATATGAGCCTGAATGGAAAATGGAAATTCCATTGGGTGAAGAATCCCGATAATCGTCCGAAAGACTTTTATCAGCCTTCCTATTATACCGGGGGCTGGGCGGATATCAATGTCCCCGGCAACTGGGAACGCCAGGGTTATGGCACAGCTATCTACGTCAACGAAACGTATGAGTTTGACGACAAAATGTTCAACTTCAAAAAGAACCCGCCGCTCGTTCCTCATGCGAAGAATGAAGTCGGCTCATACCGCCGCACGTTCAAAGTGCCTGCAGACTGGAAAGGTCGTCGTGTGGTATTGTGCTGCGAAGGTGTGATTTCTTTCTATTATGTATGGGTGAACGGGAAACTGCTCGGATACAACCAAGGATCGAAAACAAATGCCGAATGGGACATTACGGATGTCCTGAATGACGGAGAAAATGTAGTGGCCTTGGAAGTGTATCGTTGGAGTGCGGGCGCGTATCTGGAATGTCAGGATATGTGGCGCTTGAGCGGCATCGAACGGGATGTCTACTTATATAGTACTCCCAAACAGTACATTGCCGACTATAAACTGAACGCTTCTTTAGATAAGGAAAAATACAAGGATGGTATCTTCGGACTGGAAGTAATCGTGGAAGGTCCTTCCGCTACCGCCAGTTCCATTGCGTACACATTGAAAGACGATTCGGGTAAAGCTGTCTTGCAGGATGCTGTTCAGATTAAATCCCGTGGATTGAGCAATTTCATTGCATTTGATGAAAAGAAGATTTCGAACGTAAAAGCCTGGAATGCGGAACATCCTAATCTTTATACATTGGTACTTGAACTGAAAGACGCTCAGGGCAAAGTCTCCGAACTGACCGGATGCGAAGTTGGTTTCCGCACTTCGGAAATCAAGGACGGTCGTTTCTGTATCAATGGTGTTCCGATTCTGGTGAAGGGAACTAACCGCCATGAACACTCGCAACTCGGACGTACGGTAAGCAAGGAACTTATGGAACTGGACATCAAACTGATGAAACAGCATAACATCAACCTTGTCCGGAACTCGCATTATCCCACTCATCCTTATTGGTATCAGCTTTGCGACCGTTACGGACTGTACATGATTGACGAAGCAAACATCGAATCTCACGGCATGGGTTACGGCCCTGCTTCCCTTGCCAAAGACAGCACTTGGCTGACAGCCCACATGGATCGTACGCAACGTATGTACGAGCGTTCCAAGAATCATCCGGCGATTGTCATCTGGTCGCTTGGAAACGAAGCCGGAAACGGTATCAACTTTGAACGTACCTACGACAGGTTGAAATCTGTAGAAAAGACCCGCCCTGTGCAGTACGAACGTGCTGAACTGAATTACAATACGGACATTTACTGCCGCATGTATCGCAGTGTAGACGAAATAAAAGCGTATGTGGCGAAGAAAGGCATTTACCGTCCTTTCATCCTTTGTGAATACCTGCATGCAATGGGCAACAGTTGCGGCGGACTGAAAGAGTATTGGGACGTCTTCGAAAACGAACCGATGGCGCAAGGTGGTAGCGTGTGGGACTGGGTAGATCAGTCATTCCGCGAAATAGACAAGAACGGAAAATGGTATTGGACGTACGGTGGTGACTACGGACCGGAAGGGATACCGAGTTTTGGTAACTTCTGCTGTAATGGTCTGGTGAATACCGACCGCGAGCCGCATCCCCATCTGCTTGAAGTGAAGAAAGTTTATCAGAACATCAAGACTACGTTGCTTGACCGGAAAAATATGAAACTTCGTATCAAGAACTGGTACGATTTTTCCAATCTGAATGAATATATATTCCATTGGAATATTATGGCTGATAGCGGAGAAATACTGGCAGAAGGCACAAAAGTACTGGATTGTAAGCCGCATACTACAATAGATATACAATTGGGAAATGTGGCGTTATCGAAAAAAAATCGGGAGGCTTATCTCAATATTAGCTGGACACGTAAGGAAGATTCTCCGATGGTAGCCAAAGGTTGGGAAGTGGCCTATGACCAGTTTGTTCTTTCCGGTAATAAGAACTCCACGGCTCATCGTCCGCAAAAAGCAGGTGAGACTACTTTCACCGTTGATAAAGAAACGGGAGCTTTGACTTCTTTAAGTCTGAATGGCAAAGAATTGCTTTCTACCCCTGTGGCATTGAGCCTTTTCCGTCCGGCTACTGATAATGACAATCGCGATAAGAATGGCGCACGTCTGTGGCGTAAAGCAGGATTGGACAATATAACTCAAAAAGTCGTTTCACTGAAAGAAGGCAAGAATTCGACAACTGCCCGTGTGGAAGTTCTCAATGCGAAAGGGCAGAAGGTTGGTACGGCTGACTTTATCTACGCACTAAACAAGAACGGTGCATTGAAAGTGAACACTACTTTTGAACCGGATACTTCAATTGTGAAATCAATAGCTCGCCTGGGATTAACCTTCCGTGTAGCTGACACTTACGACAAAGTTTCCTATTTGGGACGTGGCGACAATGAAACCTATGCCGACCGTGACCAATCCGGCAGAATCGGACTGTACCGGACAACTCCCGAACGTATGTTCCACTATTACGTCACTCCCCAGTCTACGGGCAACCGTACTGATGTACGTTGGGCGAAGTTCACGAATCACTCCGGTGAAGGTATCTTTGTTGAATCAAACCGTACTTTCCAGTTTAGTATGATTCCTTTCTCGGATGTATTATTGGAAAAAGCACGGCATATCAATGACCTGGAGCGTGACGGAATGTACACAGTACACCTGGATGCAGAGCAGGCAGGTGTGGGGACGGCCACTTGTGGTCCCGGTGTGTTGCCGCAATATCTGATTCCATTGAAGAAACAGAGCTTTGAATTCATCCTTTATCCGATAAAATGAGTTTAAAAACGATAGGCTATTAGATTATATAAATGAGGTGTGGATTTCACATTTTCTTTGAATATTGTTGGAAATATTCTGTTAGAGTAATTAAATTCACACCTTTATATTATCTTTGTGCTATCAGCATTAATTAAATTTTATATCATGAACAAACTACTGGTCACCTTATTATTATCCTCTGCCATCACATTAAGCGTTCAGGCACAAAAGTCAGAAGGATATTACGTCAAGCACGTTGAATTTCCTCAAAATGCCACCCTCGAACAGAAAGTGGATATGGCTGCACGTCTCGTGCCCACCCCTCAACAATATGCTTGGCAACAAATGGAATTGACAGCTTTCCTTCATTTTGGTATCAACACCTTTACCGGACGTGAATGGGGAGATGGAAAAGAAAACCCCGCTATTTTTAACCCGACCGAGCTGGATGCCGAGCAATGGGTAAGCATCCTCAAAGATGCCGGATTCAAAATGGTACTTCTGACCGCAAAGCATCACGACGGTTTCTGCCTTTGGCCAACAGCTACCACCAAACATTCCGTAGCCTCTTCTCTCTGGAAGAACGGGCAGGGGGATGTCGTAAAAGAACTTCGGAAAGCCTGCGACAAATATGATATGAAGTTCGGCATCTACCTTTCTCCGTGGGACCGCAATGCGGAATGTTATGGAGACTCTCCCCGTTACAATGAATTCTTTATCCACCAATTGACGGAACTGCTTACCAATTACGGTGAAGTACACGAAGTATGGTTCGACGGAGCGAATGGGGAAGGCCCGAACGGAAAGAAACAAGTCTATGACTGGGACGCTTTCTATCAAACCATCCAACGCCTGCAACCGAAAGCAGTAATGGCGATTATGGGAGACGATGTTCGTTGGGTAGGAAATGAAAAAGGACTGGGACGCGAAACGGAATGGAATGCCACCGTGCTGACTCCGGGAATTTATGCTCGCTCGGCAGAAAACAACAAACGCCTGGGTGTCTTTAGCAAAGCGGAAGATTTAGGAAGCCGCAAAATGTTGGAGAAAGCTACCGAACTGTTTTGGTATCCTTCGGAAGTGGATGTGTCCATTCGTCCGGGATGGTTCTATCATGCGGAAGAAGATGCGAAAGTGAAGTCTTTGAAACATCTGTCGGATATTTATTTCCAGTCGGTAGGATATAACTCCGTGCTTCTATTGAATATACCGCCCGACCGCAAAGGCTTGATTAATGAAGCGGACGTGAACCGTCTGAAAGAATTTGCAGCTTACCGTCAACAGATATTTGCCGACAACCGGGTGAAGAAAGGAAGAAACTACTGGAATGCCACTTCGGGTAGTGAAGCCGTTTATTCTTTGAAACCGGGCTCGGAAATTAATTTAGTGATGCTTCAGGAAGATATCACGAAAGGTCAGAGAGTGGAGGCTTTCGTTGTAGAGGCTTTGACTGATAACGGTTGGAAAGAAGTAGGCAAGGGTACGACAATCGGATATAAACGTATGCTGCGTTTCCCGACAGTGAAAGCCAGTCAGCTACGGGTGAAGATTGACGAATGTCGTCTGACAGCTCATATAAACCAAGTAGCCGCTTATTATGCAGCTCCTTTGCAGGAAGTGGTTCAGGGTGAAGATTGGAATAATCTGCCTCGTGCTGGCTGGAAACAACTCGCTGATTCTCCGTTGACGATTGACTTGGGCAAATCGGTGACATTAGCCAGTTTTACTTATGCTCCTTTGAAAGCGGAAGCGAAACCGACAATGGCTTTCCGTTATAAATTCTTTGTGAGCATGGATGGAAAGAACTGGAAGGAAGTTCCTGCCAACGGTGAGTTCAGTAATATCATGCACAACCCGCTGCCGCAGACGGTTACTTTCGGTCAGAAAGTACAAGCACGTTATATTAAGTTGGAGGCTACTACGCCTACCGCAACAACCGCGAAAGTAGGAATGAATGAAATAGGAGTGATAACTACTCCCTGACGGGATTGTTATCGCTGAAAGATATGTATAGAGAGTAGCAGTGAAGACTGGCAGTCCTGATTTCTAGTGAATCGGATGCCTGTCTTTTCGGGATTAGGTGCTTCGGCTGCTATCCTGATGTTGGTATTCAAGTTTACTTTTTCTCCCGAAACAAAGTTTGGAAAGAATATGAACGTATCCAGTCGGACATCTTTGACCATTTGCTGGCAATGGTTCCCAAGTTTGACTTGAAGGTTTATAGTATTCCGATTAAATGATTTGTGCCATTCTGATGTTACGACTGTTCTAATACGGTGACACAAAACAATTTGTTACAGATAGTTGGTATATTAATATAAAATCAGCTCGAAGTCTGTATAAATAGGCAAATGGTCGCTGACACCGCCTTGATACTTCATCCCCTTATAAGTGCGGAAAGGTTCTTTATCACCGTATTTCTTATCCTCAATTAGTAAAAAGGGGAGCAGGCAGACGTTTGCTTTTTCCTCACTGGTGAAGAACTCGCCGGAGCGGTTCAACAAAGTGCCGGATACAATCAAGTGGTCGAGCAATTCCCATTCGCCCCGATATTTGTAAGAACCGAAATCTTTGGATTTGGCTTTTCGAGCGAGTAGATGATAGAGTTTCAATGGAGATAGGGTGGAGGATGGAACCTCCGCTTCCAGTACTTCACGGATAGACTTATTGGTCGGATAGTCATTAAAATCTCCCATGATGATAACTTGAGGGTGAAGCCGTTTGTGCAAGATACTATCCGCTTCCGTTCGTAGAATTTGGGCTGCATGAAGCCGGTAAGGTTCGGACTCTCTCACTCCGCCCGAACGGCTTGGGAGATGGCAGACAAATACATCCAGCGTGTCTCCTGTCAGTAATAAACCGCTGACGTGCAATAAATCCCTTGTCGGACGATGTTGGCCGAAAGGAGGAATGGAGACAGGGCGGGAAGATAATAATTTGAATAAATCCCGTTGATAAAGCAGAGCTACGTCAATACCTCTTAAATCGGGAGAATCCGTCATGACATAACGGTAGTCGAGTTCTTTTAAAGGCGAACGTCGGGTGAGGTCACGCAGTACCGTATCATTTTCCACTTCACAAAGACCTATGAGGGCGGGCGGATTCCATTCGCCAATCGCTGTGATGGTACGTGCAATATCAGCCAATTTCTTTTTGTATTTACTGTAATTCCAGTGACGTGTCGCGTCGGGAAGAAATTCACGGTCATTCTTCAGGCTGTCGTGATGAGTGTCAAACAGGTTTTCTATGTTCCAGCTTACGACGCGGAAAGGGACTTTTTCTTGAAAGGGGAAGTCTGGCCTGTAATGTGTCTTTTGTGCCGTAATAAAAGAAGGGGTAAGAAAGCTGATGCCCGATAATCCCATAACAAAAAAGAGTATGGTAACAGCTACTCGTTTTTCGCTGTCACCATGACCCTTGGTTTGTTGACTGGTCCGCCTGTTATTTCTTGGCAGGAACATGTACCAGAATATCTAGCAGGTGTTTCCAGAACTTATCTACAGTAGGAATAAGCATCCGTTCATCGGGAGAGTGAACACCGGTAAGAGTCGGTCCGAAAGAAATCATATCCAATGCCGGGTATTTGTCAAGGAACAAGCCACATTCCAATCCTGCATGGATAGCTTTCACTTTGGCGTCTACACCAAATAAACGTTTATAAGATTCGGCAGCCACTTCGAGGATGGCCGAATGTGGATTCGGCTTCCATCCCGGATAACCTTCACCGAAGGTAACGTTTGCTCCCGCCAACAGGAATACGGTACGTACAGTATTCGCTATATCATTGCGGGCAGACAAGATGGAACTGCGCTGGCTGGTTTCGATACGGATGACATTATTAGGTTTCATTTTCACGGAAGCAAGGTTTGTAGACGTTTCCACCAGTCCTGGGATGTCTTGGCTCATGGCATATACACCATGAGGGGCGGCATATAAGGCCTTCATCAAACGGTCGGTTGTGCTTTGGTCAATAGCAGTCTTGCGGGGAGCTTCCGATTCGAGAACCAGTTTCAAGTCCGGTTCTACAACGGACAATTCATCTTCTATTTCGCTGGCGAAGATATTCAATTCGGTACGAACATCATGTTTCGCATCTTCGGGCACAGCACAGATAGCATACGCTTCGCGGGGAATGGCATTGCGCAGATTGCCACCGTTGATTTCGCAAAGATACAAATCGTGCTTATTGGCTATGCGGGTGAGGAAACGATTCAAAATCTTGTTCGCATTTCCTCTTCCCAAATGAATGTCGCCACCGGAATGACCGCCTTTCAGCCCTTTCACTTCCACCTTGAAGAAAAAATATCCGGCAGGAACTTCTATATCCTTATATGTAAATTCGGCTACGGAGTCAATGCCGCCGGCACATCCGATAAAGATTTCTCCTTCGTCCTCAGAGTCAAGGTTGAGAAGAATATCACCGCTCATAAAACCCTCTTGCAGGGCGAAAGCTCCGGTAAGCCCCGTTTCTTCGTCTACGGTAAACAAACATTCCAACGGACCATGTTCAATGCTGTCGTCAGCCAGAATGGCCAATTCGGTGGCTACACCGATACCGTTGTCGGCTCCAAGAGTGGTGCCTTTGGCTTTCAGCCATTCACCGTCAATTTCCGTTTCGATGGGGTCGGTGAGGAAGTCATGTTGAACATCATTGTTCTTTTCGCACACCATGTCGATATGTGATTGCAATACGACGGTTTGAAGATTTTCCTTTTCCGGAGTAGCGGGTTTTTTAATCAATACGTTGCCGGCTTCGTCCACCTTGGTTTCCAGGTTATGTTTTGCTCCGAATGCCTTCAGGTAGGCAATCATTTTCTCTTCCTTCTTCGAAGGGCGTGGCACTTGGCAGATTTCTTCGAAATACTTGAATACGCCAGTCGGCTTTAAGTCTTTTTTTTCCATGCTGTTTTTATTTTATAATAGGAATAGAAGGGCTGTTTTCGCTTCTTCTATTGCTAAATATGGTTAATTTGATTGACTTATCTGAACTCATATCTCATTAAAGCCTATCTTTGCACTCACAAAATTAATAGAAATGGTTGAGACTATACTGATAACTTTGTTAATAGTTGCTATTTCCCTAGCATTATTAGGGGTGAAAGTATTCTTTACTAAGGGGGGAAAGTTCCCTAATGGCCACGTGAGCGGAAATAAAGCGTTGCGTAAAAAAGGAATCGGATGTGTACAGTCTCAGGATCGTGAAGCACAAAAGAAGCCACGTTTTTCTATTGATGAGTTGGAAAAAGCCTTGAACGATAGTATGAATTAAATTTTTAAAAAACAATACTTATAAATTATGAATAGAATGAACTTCCTCATGAACGGTTTGGCTGCTCTTGCGTTTATCGTTTTATTTTCACAATGTGCTGGCAAAGCTGACAATCAAATTACTGCTGCTCCTTCTCAGGCTAACGCTGAATTGTCAGGAATGAAAATTGCGTATGTTGAAATCGATTCGTTATTAGCACAATATAACTTCTGTATCGATCTGAATGAGGCGATGGTAAAGAAGAGCGAAAATGTCCGTTTGACATTGAACCAAAAAGCGAATGCTCTAAATAAGGAAAAACAAGAGTTCCAGAAGAAAGTTGAGAATAATGCATTTCTGTCACAAGACAGAGCTCAACAGGAATACAACCGCCTGGTGAAGTTGGAACAAGATCTGCAGGAATTGAGCAACAAACTTCAGAATGGTCTGATGGAAGAAAATAACAAGAATAGCTTGCAGTTCCGCGATTCTATCAATGCTTTCCTGAAAGAGTATAACAAGACTCATGGATATAGCTTAATCTTCAGCAACACAGGTTTCGATAACCTGCTTTATGCTGACAGTGCATTCAATATCACAAAAGAAATTGTGGATGGACTGAATGCAAGATATTCTCCAGTAAAGAAATAAGATTTATAAATAATGATAATTAATATGTTCCGTGCTTTGTGAAAAAGGACGGAACATGAATTCTAAAATTTTGTTTGTGTTGGTGCCTGTTCAAGACTGTGAAGCTATGAACGGGCTTTTTTATGCCCTTTCTTTTTCTTCTTCCTGTGGAATACGGAAGGCGGTATAAAGTTCGAGTATAGCGGCAATAGTAAGACAAGCTATCCATTCATTGCCGCGTGTGGCGAACATGAAAGCTCCGGTCAGTATGAGTGCCAATGCCCCGAATATCTGCTGAATGCGCAGGCGTTTCAAAGTTTTGCTTTTTCCTTTGACGGGCGTGTTCACTTGCGCCAACGCGATGAATCCGGCTCCGATAGTATATATATAGGGGGCGTAAATCCATCCGGTAATAAATACGGCAGCTCCGGTAAGAGCCATTATAGCGCCTACGGCGAAAAAAGCGGGTACTAATTGTTTCATTGTTTAATCTTCAAAAACGTAAATATCTTCGTTGGGTTTCTTCATCAGATACTTTTCGCGGGCAATCTGTTCGATAGCGTCAGGATTGGTGCTTATTTCATTGAGACGCTTCGTGTTTTCTTCATAATCCATCCGGTACTTTTCTATCTCTTCTTTCAATAGGCTGATTTCACGTTTATATCCGAGACGACGCACCAAGCTGTTCTCGTCCAGAAAACCTATGATAACGGCAAATGCAACGACTGTAATGAGATACTTACGTCTGCATATGAAATTCCAAATACTGATTAGTTTACCCATGACTTCTCCTTTTAATCCCCGCAAAGATAAAACTAATAACTTAAAAACTTATCGCTTCGGTTTCAAAACTTCTATCCTTATCCTTTATTACTTATCACTTTTTTATGTACATTTGCACTGAACTCAAAAAAACAGAGAGAATCCCGGATATGGAAAACTATATTGTATCAGCCCGTAAGTACCGTCCGTCCACGTTCGAGTCAGTGGTAGGTCAGCGGGCGCTGACCACTACGCTGAAAAATGCGATTGCCACCCAGAAACTGGCTCATGCCTATTTGTTTTGCGGGCCGCGTGGAGTGGGGAAGACTACTTGCGCACGTATCTTTGCCAAAACGATAAACTGTATGACGCCCACTGCCGACGGCGAGGCTTGCAACCAATGCGAATCCTGTGTGGCATTTAACGAACAGCGGTCGTACAATATCCACGAGCTTGATGCCGCATCCAACAACTCGGTAGACGACATCCGCCAATTGGTGGAGCAAGTACGCATCCCGCCGCAGATTGGTAAGTATAAGGTATATATCATCGACGAGGTGCACATGCTTTCGGCATCTGCTTTCAATGCGTTCCTGAAAACGCTGGAAGAACCTCCCCGTCATGCTATCTTTATCCTGGCTACGACGGAGAAACATAAGATTCTCCCTACCATTCTTTCCCGTTGTCAGATTTATGATTTCAACCGGATTAGTGTGGAAGATACAGTGAACCACTTGTCGTATGTAGCTTCGAAAGAGGCAATCACTGCGGAACCGGAAGCATTGAACGTGATAGCGATGAAAGCGGACGGTGGTATGCGTGACGCATTGTCTATCTTCGATCAGGTGGTAAGTTTTACCGGAGGAAATATCACCTATAAGAGTGTGATTGATAATCTGAACGTCCTTGATTACGAATATTATTTCCGTCTGACGGATTGCTTCCTTGAAAACAAGGTAAGCGACGCCCTGCTGTTATTTAATGACATATTGAATAAAGGCTTCGATGGAAGCCACTTTATAACCGGCTTGTCTTCTCATTTCCGTGACTTGCTGGTGGCCAAAGACGCGGTGACATTGCCTTTGCTGGAAGTGGGGGCGAGCATACGCCAACGCTATCAGGAGCAGGCTCAGAAATGCCCGTTGCCTTTCCTGTATCAGGCGATGAAGCTTTGTAATGAATGTGATTTGAATTACCGCATCAGCAAGAACAAGCGTTTGCTGGTAGAATTGACTTTGATACAGGTTGCACAGCTTACCACCGGGGAGGATGACGGTAGTGGTGGGCGTAGCCCTAAGAAAACTATAAAACCTGTATTCACTCAGCCTGCCGCAGCTCAGCAGTCGCAGGTCGCTTCTGCAACCTCTGCCCAGCAGAATCCTGTTCATTCGTCTCCGTCTTCAACTCCAACTCCAACACAGGGTGCTGGTTACACTACTGTTGCCCGTCAACCGCAGATGCCTGCGGCGACACAGCCCGCATCGCCTTCTTCAACGAATGTGGCGGCTTCGTCAACTCCGTCACAAGGAGCAAGAGTACCCCAGATGGTAAGGGAAGAACAGCGGAAAGTTCCGGTAATGAAAATGTCCAGTCTGGGCGTGTCTATCAAGAATCCGCAGCGTGGGCAGGAAATTCAGAATACGGCTGCAACTGCTGCTCCTAAGGTGCAGATGCAACCGGAAGAGGATTTGATGTTCAACGACCGTGACTTGAATTATTATTGGCAGGAATATGCAGCACAGTTGCCGAAAGAGCAGGATGCATTAATGAAACGTATGCAGATGCTGCGTCCGGCATTATTCAAAAACTCGACGACTTTTGAAGTTGTAGTGGATAATGAAATGGCGGCGAAAGATTTTACCGCCTTGATTCCTGAATTGCAGGAATACCTTCGTAGCCGGTTGAGGAATAGCCAGGTAGTGATGAAAGTGAGGGTCAGTGAAGTAGCAGAGACGATACGCCCGGTGGGACGTGTAGAGAAGTTTCAGATGATGGCGCAGAAGAACCAGGCTTTGATGCAACTGAAAGAGGTATTCGGACTTGAATTATATTAGTCTTTTGTGAAGAAATCATATAAAATGAGCTTTGCCCAATTGGCTGTCATTCGACAAAAATCGGGTAAAGCTTTTATTTTTAATGCAGTCTGCCGTTCATACTAGGGGACGAGATTCGTGAAACTACTGTGACGGAACGTATCTATCATCTTGTAGATTTCACTCTGTTGGATAAGTACTTCCCCGGTCTATTCAAACCGGCTAAAAACTCTCTTACTGATTCTTTATGCTATAATCCGGCTTCAGCCGTTTCAGCTTTATTCGCAAACGCCTTGCTGGAAGGCGATAGCGGCTGAAGGTAGAAAAAGCAATATTTAGCATGATTTCAGTCTCTAAATACCTACTACCCATAAAAAGAAAACCCTCATAAGTACTTAACTTACAAGGGTTTCTTCAGGGGTGGCAGATGGGACTCGAACCCACGACATTCAGAACCACAATCTGACGCTCTAACCAACTGAACTACAGCCACCATGTCTGCGTTTCTCTAACGCGGTGCAAAGATAGATATTATCTTTTAATCTCCAAAAAAATCCACTACTTTTTTTTGTAAAAAGTATATTCTTTTATTCCCTGATTGTGCTTGCTGAAAAAGGTTCGCGCGTCATTCGTGAAGATTTTCAGAGAGTTACGTGCTTGTAAAGGAATTGAATCAGCCGATAGGTTGATGGGGAGTAATTGATGATTTTTTTTCCCCGATTGCATCGGGCGGGCTGTCCATACCAAACTGTATTCGCAATTATTGAGACGTGTGGTACTATCTTTTACTAATTCCATCCTTACCATAAGTCCGCCATCCGTGCGACGAGCAGACATATTGGAGATAAAATTCCCTAGTGAATAAACGATGAGATGCTTGTCGTTTGTCAGGCTGTCCGTACGGACTTCGATGGGTTGTACGACGTGCGGATGCGAACCGATTACGTGGTCGACACCTTTTCGGAGCAGCCAATCGGCGAGGAACTTCTGCTCTTTGTCCGGCAAGGATTGATATTCTATCCCCCAATGCATGCAGGCGATGATTGCGTCCGGATTCAAGGCTTTTCCGGCTTCTATATCTTTTGCGATAATCGTCGTGTCGATATAGTTCACGATATTGGGCGGGGTGACGGGGATTCCGTTTGTGCCATACGTGTAATTGAGCAGGGCGATACGGAATCCGTTTTTCTCTAATAGGAGAGGGTATTCTTTTTCGCGTGCTTCGGAGTTGATATACGTTCCAGCATGAGGAATCTTCAATGTGTCGATTAGTTGGATGGTACGTTCCAATCCGGGTCTGCCGCGGTCGAGGCTGTGGTTGTTGGCAGTCACGAGGACATTGAATCCGGCATCGTGGATGGCAGTCAGAAACTCGTCTGGTGCACTGAAAGCCGGATACCCTTTATAAGGTTTTCCGCCTAACGTGACTTCCAGGTTGGCGATGGCAAGGTTGGCTCTACTTATCTCTTCCTTGACATATTCAAAACAAGTGGAATAATCATAGCCTTTTGCAGTCCGTGCGGCATTGATTTGTCCTTGATGTTGCATTAAGTCTCCTACGAAAAGGAGCCGGAGCGTATCGGCAGGTATAATACTGTCAATGGCGGAAAAGCTGTCCGCTGAGGTAGTATTAATAGAATCTCTCCTTGCCTGCGACCGTGAGGTGCAGGACAGGGAGAGAAGCATGATTATCAGAAACAGTGTGTGCCTCATTGATAAATGGCTTTCTTACCGGCTAGGAGTGTGTTTTTCATTAACGATACAATCGTCATCGGCCCGACGCCACCCGGTACGGGAGTGATGAATGAACACTTCGGAGCCACTTCATCAAACTTCACGTCGCCGGTTAGTTTGAATCCGGATTTCTTTGTAGCGTCCGGCACGCGGGTAGTACCTACGTCGATAACTACTGCGCCTTCTTTTACCATTTCGGCTTTCACGAAGTTGGGCTGTCCCAAAGCGGCGATAATAATATCAGCTTCCTGGCATTCTTTTATCAGATCTTTGCTGCGGCTGTGGCATACGGTTACGGTGGCGTCACCCGGATAAGCCTTTTGCATCATCAGTGCAGCCATCGGTTTGCCAACGATGTTGCTGCGTCCGAGCACGACACATTTCTTGCCCGAAGTTTCTATTTCGTAGCGTTTCAGCAGTTCGAGGATACCGTTGGGAGTAGCAGACACATAGCAGGGAAGCCCGATGGACATGCGACCTACGTTTATCGGGTGGAAGCCGTCTACGTCTTTACGGTAATCAATGGTTTCAATTACTTTCTGTTCGGAGATATGTTTTGGTAACGGGAGTTGCACGATGAAGCCGTCCACATCGCTGTCTTCGTTAAGTTCGCGTACTTTGGCTAGCAGTTCTTCCTCGGTCACGTCACTTTCGTAACGGATGAGTGAGGATTTGAATCCGCAAACTTCGCAGGCTTTTACTTTGGCGGCTACATACGTTTCGCTGCCACCGTCATGTCCCACAAGGATTGCTGCTAAATGAGGGCGTTTGCCGCCACGAGCCACAATTTCGGCCACTTCGGCTGCAATCTCTTGTTTCACTTGTTCGGAAATGGCTTTGCCATCTATCAGAGTCATATTTTCAAAGTATTTATTGGTGATGGGCAAAAGTAAAATAAATAACTGAACTGTCCAAAAAGATTGGAGTATAAAAGAGGGTGTGTCAAAAGCTCAAAAACGCCCTCAATATAAATCAAAACTCGCA
>ERZ777305.664-NODE-664-length-53760-cov-24.167079_pt1 | contig 53760 bp, 46 predicted proteins | sample MGYA00374965_ERZ777305 | MGnify/ENA primary metagenome ERZ777305 (study PRJEB29328, sample SAMD00013331) | mouse gut metagenome | study: EMG produced TPA metagenomics assembly of the Metagenome analysis of fecal microbiota from mouse which was promoted...
ATTGCCTTATCAAATCCGAGGCAAATATAATGCTTAATTTGGATTTATTCAAACTTTTGTGTGGGAATTTTTCAAAAATTATCAAACCATCTCCTCATACCGATACGTTGACTAAGAAAAAGCGATATAAAAAATACAGAAGAGACAAAGTGTGGACTATAATTACCTATGCAAATACTTCGATAACATAAGTCACTTCTGTCTCTTCTGTATTTCAGTATACTTTATTCGACGCAGAGTTACTGGAAGCGGTATGTGATGGTGCCGGTCTGTATTGCCGGAGCGTCATTGTCGACTGAAAACCGCGAAGCACGCGCAGCAGTGACACAGCTCTGGCGTGTGGCGGCATTGGCTGCCGCGGCTCCAGTACCTGTCTGATAGGATGCTGCCGTTACCTGCCCCTGACGGTTGACACTCACCCGCACAGTTATGGTGCCGAGAGGTCCGCGCGGAGGAGTCTGCCACGAATCCATAGTGCGCCCCTTAAGGTTGAATCCGGGTGTACCGCTCAGGGCACCGGTATTGGAGTTGCCGTTGGGGCTTCCTGCTTTACCTTGCCCTGCCGAGCCGGAACCAGACTTTCCGAACTGCACCTTGTCGGCTATCTTCTGACGGGTCTCCTGCTCGCGTTTCACACGCTCGGCCTCCTCGCGTTCGGCTTTAGTGGGTCCGGTAGGCTCCTTCGGAGTCTCCTTGACAACCTTAGCAGGCGAAGGACGCTCGGAAGAGATGACAGGTGCGGGGGTTGGAGAGGGTGAGCCGGTATTCTCAACCGCCTCGGCGACCGGTGATGGAGGTGTTGGTTCGGACACTTCCGCCGGGGCTGACTCGTCACTGTTTTCGGACTGCTCGGGAGAATCACCTATCATAACAAACTCACCTCCGAACAGCACCTCCGAGGAATCGACAGGCGGCCATCCGCGCTTTGCCTCTTCAGCCGGGGAATAGCGCAGATAGATCGACACGAGGATCACCACCACCAATGCATGAAACAGCAGAGTGGCTATAAGTGCTATGATATGATTTCGACGGGATGAGTCCATGTCCTTTTTTTATTCAGGTCGAGCGGATGCAGGCGCGGGTTTGGTTGCAAGCACCATTTTAAGATTATTCTGCGCTCCGAGGTCGAGGACCCTGACAAGGGTACCATAAGTCACTTCCTCATCGGCATATACAGCGATGAAATCGTCAGAATCGGGAGAAGAGTTGATGCGTGCATCCTGAAGCGCACCGGCTAGCGATTCGAGCTCAACCGCTGACGGCTCTTCGCCGGAAATGGAGACATAGAAACGTGAGTCCTTGTCAATAAACACCCTGGTGGAAGGCTTTAGAGATGTCTGATGAGAACTCTCCGGAAGATTCACTTCAAGGGCGGTGGGGAAAACGAATGTGGATGTCACCATAAAAAAGATGAGAAGCAGGAATATGACATCGGTCATGGATGCCATGGAGAACACTTCCATCATTCGGTGCTGTCGTTTGAGTGCCATAGGGGTCAGGGGTTATGCTGGCTCATTGAGGAGGTCCATGAACTCCATGGTCTTAGCCTCAAGATTGTTCATCACCTTGTTGATACGCGCCACAAGATAGTTGTAGGCAAACAGTGCTATAATGCCTACCACAAGACCGGCAACAGTCGTGACAAGAGCGGCGTAGATGCCGTCGGCAAGCACGGCAATGTTTGCACTGGTACCTGCTGATGCGAGATTATAGAACGCATCGACCATGCCTATCACAGTGCCGAGGAATCCGATCATGGGTCCTCCGGCAGCAGCTGTGGCAAGCCATGAAAGCCCTTTCTCAAGATTGGCAATCTCTATGTTGCCAGTGTTCTCGATAGCCACAAGGACATCGTTCATAGGACGTCCGATTCGTGAAATTCCTTTGAGTATGAGACGAGAATATGGTGTGTCGGTGCGGTTGCACAGATTGCGTGCGCTCTCGATCTCACCATCCTTTATGTAGTCACGTATGCGTTCCATGAACGACGAATCCTCTTTACGAGCGCGGCTGATGGCGATGTAACGCTCCACAAAGATATATATACTTATCACAGACAGTATTGCGAGGGGTATCATGATAAGACCTCCACGCATAGTGAGGTCCCATACTGAGAGTTCCTGTACCATCTGAGCAGCCTGGTCCTGCATGACCGGTGTGACTGCGGATGCCGCTGAGTTCAAGGTGTCGACAAATTGTTCCTGAAACATAACTGAGAATTACTTAAGGCAATTGAGATAACGGTGGATTGTCTCTTCGAGCCCCAGATACAGGGCATCACAGATTAGAGCATGCCCGATGGAGACTTCGCTCAGGCGAGGTATCATCGAGTGAAAATATTCAAGATTGACCAGGCTGAGATCATGTCCGGCATTTACACCGAGCCCGCATTTCAAAGCTACATCAGCTGCCTCGACAAATGGAGCGACCGCTTTCTCAGGGTCGGAAGGGTAAAGGTCGGCGTAGGGCTTTGTGTAAAGCTCTATACGGTCGGTGCCTGTCTTTGCAGCCTGACGGATGTTGTCGGTATCGGTCCCCACAAATATAGAGGTGCGGATACCCTCGGCCTTAAAACGGTCGACAACAGATACGAGGAATTCCATATTGGATGCCACATCCCATCCGGCACTTGAAGTGAGGGCATCGGGAGCATCCGGCACAAGAGTCACCTGAGTAGGACGCACCTGAAGCACGAGGTCCATGAACGACTGGGACGGATAGCCCTCGATATTGAACTCGGTACACACAAGCGGACGCAATCTGTAGACATCATCACGGCGTATATGACGCTCGTCGGGACGCGGGTGCACGGTGATGCCCTGTGCTCCATACGCCTCACAGTCGGCTGCCACTTTGAGAAGATCGGGGACATTCTCTCCACGCGCGTTACGCAGAGTGGCTATTTTATTGATGTTAACACTTAGATTTGTCATAAAAATTTCGTAATTTTGTGTCGGTGTTACCGAATTCGGATGCAAATTTACCAAGAAAAAACTAAAAAAGGAAAATTTTGACATCAAAAGACTACATATCGCCAAACGAATTTCTCCCCGCACTCCCACCAGGGCATTCCATCGACCGGCTTTTCCCTCATAATGAGGAGTCAAGCCGCCTGTTGGTGAGCTGCATCCCTGCTGACTACAGCGCGTCGCGCATAGCCCGGGCAGTGGAGGATTGTGACGCTCATCTCCTGAATCTCAATATCACTGCCGACGGCGAACAACTTGACAACCGTGTGGTGGTGGAACTTCGCGTGAGCCATCGAAGCCCGCTTGCCGCAGCCCGCTCACTTGAACGGTATGGCTATGAAGTGCTTGATGTAGAGCATGATGCACTTGCCGGTGATGACATCGCCGCCGACCGTATCAAGGAACTTATGCATTACATTGATCTTTAAGAGGAGAAGAGCCTGGGATTGATATTATAGAGCACAAGGGAGCAGCATAAATATAACAATGAAGATAGCAGTATTCGGTAAAAGGCGTCAGAATGCCGAGGATCTACCCCGCATAGCATCTCTGATGAAGATTCTGTCAGACAGGGGAATATTTGTCGCCGTACAACGTCATTTCTATGAAGCGATGACACGCGAGCTCGGAATGCCTCTGGAGGCTGACGATGTGTTTGATGCGGATGAATTCACCGCCGACATAGCCATCAGCATCGGCGGTGACGGAACGTTCCTGCGCACAGCACGGTGGGTAGGGCCAAAGGAGATACCTATAATCGGATTCAACACAGGACACCTTGGATTCCTTGCCGAAGAATCATTGTCGGAGGCCCCAGTGATTGTTGACAATATGATTGCCGGAAAATTTTTCATTGAACCACGCTCTCTCCTTGAGGTGAAGGCTTCGGGTGAAAATCTGCGCCAGTCAATCTCAGGATGGGCTTACGCTCTTAACGAGGCTGCAATACTGCGTCATGATTCCGCCTCAATGATAACCGTGCACACTTTCCTGGACGATATCGAAATAGCATCCTACCAGGGGGACGGTCTCATCATCTCTACCCCGACAGGCTCCACTGCATACAATCTGTCAGTAGGTGGTCCGATAATACAGCCCACGGCTCCCTGCTGGGCTCTCTCCCCTATAGCCCCGCATGCATTGACTATGCGCCCTCTCGTAGTGAGCGACAGCCATATCATAACGACCAGGGTGGATTCAAGAGCCGACACTTACCGAGTGAATCTCGACGGACGTCAGCTCATACTGCCAATAGATGTGACCCTGCACATCAGACGCGCTCCGTTTGTGGTAAAGGTCATACATATGGACGGACATACATTTGTTGACACTCTGAGCTCCAAACTGCTTTGGGGCATCTCCAAACGATAATGCTCCGCAATCCATGATAGCTGACGAAAAAAGAACCATCAAGGAGATGATCTCACTGTATTGCCGCAAGCACAATCACTCGTGCAGCCCGGAACTATGCATGGAGTGCAAAGAACTCCTGGAATACGCCTACCACAGACTCGACAAGTGTCCTCACGGTGATGACAAGCCATCATGCCGACATTGTAAGATACATTGCTATTCACAAGAAATGCGTGCTCGCATACGCGCCGTGATGCGATACGCAGGTCCCCGCATGCTCCTGCGCCATCCTATGTCAATAATCAGTTGGCTTAGACATATCTAATCAAGAGCTATCATACCGATTGGACATAAAACACAATCGTCCCCCCGAATGGAAGAGGCAAATTATACTTTATATGCACAATACAGAGGCTTCGAACATTAGGTTCGAAGCCTCTGTATTGTGCATATATAAAATAAAACCGGATTAAGCGTTCTCAGGGCGCAAGGTGCGGACCACGGCACCGGTACGCCACATTTCGCTTTCACGGAGAGCCTTGAGCTCTTCCTCAAGCTTCTCGCGATAATCAGGCTGAGTGTTGGAATCTATGCTACGCTGAGCCTCATTGCCACACTTCACACTGGCATACAGCTGCTCTACCACAGGTTTCACGGCATCGTGGAATGGCCCCATCCAATCAAGCGCGCCACGCTGTGCGGTTGTCGAGCAGTTGGCATACATCCAGTCCATGCCTTTAGCAGCGAACAATGGCATGAGCGACTGGGTAAGCTCCTCGACAGTCTCGTTGAACGCTTCGGAGGGTGTGTGCCCATTCTCGCGCAACACCTCGTACTGAGCAAGAAGAAGCCCCTGGATGGCACCCATGAGTGATCCGCGTTCGCCAGTGAGATCGCTCACTGCCTCACGCTGGAATGTGGTCTCGAACAGATATCCTGAACCGATACCGATACCGAGAGCCAGCGTGCGTTCGAGAGCACGACCGGTGGCATCCTGATATACGGCGAAAGATGAATTGGTGCCTTTGCCTTCCTTGAAGAGAACACGCAGCATTGTGCCTGACCCCTTAGGAGCCACCATTATAACATCAACATCGGCAGGAGGCACCACTCCGGTACGATCGCTCCAATTTATGGCGAAACCATGGCTGAAATAGAGAGCCTTGCCCGCTGTGAGATGCTTCTTTATAGTGGGCCACTGCGAGATGACAGCGGCATCGCTGAGCAGACACATGATGATAGTGCCACGCTCGCAAGCCTCCTCTATGGAAAAGAGGGTTTCACCGGGCTTCCATCCGTCAGCCACAGCCTTGTCATAAGTCTTGCCCGGACGCTGTCCGACAATCACATTGAAACCGTTGTCACGAAGATCAAGCCCCTGACCGGGACCCTGCACTCCATAACCTATCACTGCAATCGTCTCGTCCTTAAGCACCTCAAGGGCTTTGCCAAGAGGAAATTCCTCACGAGTGATGACGGTCTCTTCTACACCGCCAAAGTTAAGTTTTGCCATAATTCAGATATTATGTTAATATTGTACCTTATGATTTTATCGTTCGACGAATTCGATACGTGCGAGAGCACATGCCGTGTCCCCTACCCTTATCTCGGTGTCATACACATCTCCCGGACCCTGGTGAGGAGCCTTAAGAGTGATGGCCTCCTCGGCATAGCGCGCCTCATGCTTGAATGCAATCTCAAAACGCGCCACACGGCATTCGGTGTACTTGTCGAGTGACCACAGATCTGTGATGAGGTCGATATAACGCCTGGTGGTGACATGACGGTTGACATCTATGTCGCTGACTTTGAAAGTATAGCTATAACCCTCGGAATCATCACGCAAGGGCAGCAATCTACCGCTCTTTTCTCCACCGAACTCCCGGCTTTGGATCACATCAACAAGAGCCTTGTGGACCAATAGATCGGTAGGACGGCGCGAATCCATGTCGATAGCCATCCATGTAGTATGCGCCCAACCGATGACTTCACCGGTCTGACCATCCTGAAGCTCGAACATACGGTCGGAGTAAAGACGGTTTACATTATCGACCCATGTCACCAACATATATTTACGATTGACCCCCGGCATGCGCCTAAGGTCAATGCTCAAGCGGGAAAGCACCCATGACGTGTTGGTCTCCATCATATGTGCATAGCCGAAACCGAGACTGTTGGCATGGGCTGTAGCTGTGTCGATAATCAGTGTCACAAGACGCGAAAGCGGCATCTCCTCCTGTGCATTGACTTCGGCAGCTGTGAGATAGAACTCGTTGATGTAATGGTTCATGGGTAAGATTGATTAGATATCTTCCTAATATTTTTTATGTTATCAGCCCTCGATTTTATTGCGACGTGCCTCCTGTTCGCTAAGAAATCTGGAAAAGTGTTCTGTAGGTGACTTTGTGACGCATATACGTCCTGAACGTATGAACTGCTGTATGTCATATTGTGTAAGCAGCTCATAGAGAGCCTGGGTCTCGGTCTCATGTCCGGTCTTCTCAATCACAGTGTAGTCACGTGTGATCTCAAGGATGCGCGCATTGTGTACACGGATGATATGCTCCAGATTGGGCTCGTCAAGCAGGCGCACAGTAGGCACTTTATATAGAGCGACTTCCTGATACACAATCTCATCGTCTGTGTAAAGGAATGCACGCAGCACATCGACACATTTCTCAATCTGCTTCACTACCTTCTCAAGAACTTCCCTCTCACCTGCCACAAGAAAATTCATCTTATGGACTCCGGATACCGAACTCGGGCTTGACGATACACTCTCAAGGTTGATGCCACGGCGCGTGAATATAATGGAGATGCGGTTGAGCAGACCCACCTGATTCTCTGTAAATACCGCTATGGTGAACATTTTCTTTTCCATAATCTCCTTATTTCTGATATTTCTTAGTACGGTTAAGAAGGATCTCATCGACAGCCGATCCCGGAGCTATCATCGGGAACACCATATCCTCAGCCTCAATATTGACATTCAGCATGTAGGCCGTATCGGAACTTACCATACGCCCGATAGCGGCATCAAGTTCCGACACATCGTTGACATCCTCCGCCGGAATACCATAGGCCTTGCTCACCATGGCAAAGTCGGGGTTGAGAAGCGGTGTAGCCATGAAATGACTGTTGAAAAACAGTTCCTGCCACTGGCGCACATTGCCAAGGAAGTTATTGTTTAGTATGATGATCTTTACAGGTATGCGGTAGTCCATGATAGTGCCGAGCTCCTGCATTGTCATCTGGAAACCGCCGTCGCCCATGAATGCGAACACCTGACGCTCAGGCGCACCGATCTTCGCGCCGATAGCGGCAGGGAGGCAAAAGCCCATGGTGCCGAGACCTCCCGAGGAAATTACACTGTTGGGATAACTGTATTTGAAGTAGCGTGCCGACATCATCTGATTCTGCCCTACGTCAGTCACAAGTATACCGTTGTTATTGCTTGCCTCCGAGACCTTGCGTATCACCTGTCCCATGCGCATGGCTCCGTTACGAGTATCTATCGGATGAAGCTCGCGCTGCATCACCTCCACTTCCTCCGTCTGTCTTGGCGCGTCAAAGGTATCCAGCCATTCGGAATGGCTCGACTTGTTGATATGTGGGAGGAGAGTCTGGAGAGCTTTGCGTGCATCAGAGTGGATGTGGACATCGGTACGGACGTTCTTGTTAAACTCCGATTCATCAATGTCAATGTGTATTATCTTTGCCTGCCTGGCATAAGCATCGAGTCGTCCGGTGACACGATCGCTGAAACGCATGCCCACGGCAAGAATCACATCTGCCTCGTTAGTATTGATGTTGGGTGCGATATTGCCGTGCATCCCTATCATACCTTTATTGAGATAATGGTCGGACGGAATTGACGACAATCCGAGAAGCGTGGTGGCGACAGGCACGTCAGCCTTCTCGGCAAGAGCTATAAGTTCGCTTTCAGCACCTGAGATGAGGACTCCGTGACCTGCCAATATCATAGGGCGTTTAGCATGATTGAGCAGCGTAGCCGCATCGAGAACCGACTGAGGAGCAGGCTCCGGCTCCGGATCATAGCTGCGGATATATTTGACAGGGGTGTAATCCCACTCCACAGAACCTATCTGCGCATTCTTGGTGAAATCAAGCACAACAGGTCCAGGACGACCGGTAGAGGCAAGATAGAAGGCACGAGCCACAGCCCAAGGAATCTCTTCGGCTGAACGAATCTGATAGGACCACTTTGTGATAGGCTGAGTTATACCCAACACATCGGTCTCCTGAAAAGCATCCGTGCCGAGGGACGCTACAGCCACCTGACCTGTGATCACAACCAGAGGGGTAGAGTCGGTCATCGCATCGCAGATGCCTGTGATAAGATTGGTGGCAGCAGGACCTGAGGTCACTGTCACGACACCCACCTTTCCTGATGAGCGCGCATAACCCTGAGCAGCATGCACAGCACCCTGCTCGTGACGGGTAAGTATGTGATGGAGACGGTCCTGATATCCATAGAGAGTGTCGTAAAACGACATTATCTGCCCTCCGGGATAACCGAATATAGTGTCGACACCCTCAGCGATAAGTGCACGACACATCGCCTCCGAACCTTGAATCTTTTCGCTCATATATAATATAAGTACCTTTTTTAATTAGAAATTGTGACCGATATTCATAAAGTCCTCACTGCGCCCTTGTCGGCTGAAGTCACCATCGCGGCATAAGCACGAAGAGCGCGACTCACCATGCGGTCACGATCGCGAGGAGTGAACGCCCCGGCTCCATGAGCCATCTCTTCGTCACGACGTGCGGCAAGCTCCTCATCGCTGAGCCTTACACTTATGGTGCGTGACGGAATGTCAATATCAATAATATCACCATCACGCACAAGACCTATGTTTCCTCCAGCAGCAGCCTCGGGAGATATGTGTCCGATGGAAAGACCTGATGTCCCGCCAGAGAAACGACCGTCGGTAATCAGCGCACACTCCTTGCCAAGATGCTTGCTCTTTATATAGGATGTGGGGTAAAGCATCTCCTGCATACCAGGCCCGCCCTTTGGACCTTCATGAGTGATCACCACCACATCGCCGCTCTTCACCTCATCACGAAGAATGCCGTCCACGGCAGCCTCCTGAGAAGTAAAGACCCTGGCAGGACCGCTGAAACGGAATATGCTCTCATCCACACCGGCAGTCTTCACCACACAGCCGTCCTGTGCGATATTGCCCTTGAGCACAGCGAGTCCGCCATCCTTGACATAGGCATGTTCCATATCGCGGATACAGCCTGTGGCACGGTCAGTGTCAAGCTCGCCGTAATAGCTCATCTGACATCCGAGCTCGGTGGTGCGCCTCATCCCAGGGGCACTCTTCCATAGTATATCGGCCTCGTTGCCAAGATTCTTGCCAGGGACAACAGCCCACTGCTCCATAGCCCGAGCAAGTGTCATGCCGTCGACACGCCTGACCGATGCATCCACCAGCCCGGCATCAGCGAGAATTTTCATTATTGAAAGGATTCCGCCCGCACGGTTGACATCCTGGATATGATAACGAGAATTAGGAGCCACCTTACAGAGCACAGGGGTGTGGCGCGAAAGCCTATCGATATCCTCCATAGAGAAATCGGCTCCAGCCTCATGGGCTATAGCAAGAAGATGGAGAACAGTGTTGGTCGAACCGCCCATAGCGATATCGAGAGTCATTGCATTGAGCATTGCCTGGCGTGTGGCTATGCTACGAGGAAGCACACTTACATCGCCGTCTCGATAATATGAATAAGTGTTCTCCACTATCTGACGAGCCGCTTTCCTGAAGAGCTCACGACGGTTGGCATGTGTCGCCACGACAGTGCCGTTGCCGGGGAGAGCGAGTCCGATCGCCTCATTAAGAGAGTTCATGGAATTGGCTGTAAACATCCCTGAGCATGAACCGCAAGTAGGGCATCCTTTCATCTCAAGCAGAGACACATCATGATCAGAAACAGTATCGTCAGCGGACTCCACCATAATATCGACGAGATCAACATCGCGATCGCCAATACGTCCAGCCTCCATAGGTCCGCCGGAGACAAATATCGAAGGAATGTTGAGACGCATAGCAGCCATCAGCATACCTGGAGTCACCTTATCGCAATTGGATACGCACACCATAGCATCCACCTTGTGGGCATTGACCATATACTCAATAGAGTCGGCAATGATGTCACGCGAGGGGAGAGAATAGAGCATCCCGTCATGCCCCATGGCTATGCCATCGTCAATGGCAATAGTGTTGAATTCGGCAGCGAAGCATCCAAGCTTCTCAATCTCATCTTTGACCACCTGACCAATCTCATGGAGGTGAGTGTGGCCCGGAACTAACTGTGTGAATGAATTGACAACGGCAATGATGGGCTTACCAAACTGCTCCTCTTTCATGCCGTTGGCTCGCCATAAGGCTCGGGCACCTGCCATGCGGCGACCCTCGGTACTTGCTGCGCTTCTCAACGGGAACTTCATATTGCGATATTACAATTTCTTTGTATTATAAAGGTTTAAACACTAAATCCTAATGTTGCGTCCTATGATTTTATTAAACTATCCGCAAAAATATGAATATATGTTGTAAAACACAAATTTTTAGCAACATTTGTTGACACGTTTATCCATTTGATACAAAAATAGCTCAGTTTTTGCACAATACATGTGTAAAAGTGCAAGTTATACATGGCATAATTAGTCAATCCGATGTCTGATTTATTGGCTATAGTCATTACCTTTGCAAATGAATTAATATACCTCACAAAAATCATTAATCCGCTATGCCGGCTCTCTGTAGACTTATTCTTGTATCAATACTATTGCTCCTCCAGCCTGTGGCAGCATATTCCATAACATCAACAGAGAAAATGCTGTTCTCTCCCAAAAGGATCACCGGCGATGCCAATGACATGAGCCTCAGGAGCATCATACAACTCCCCGACGGAAGAATGGCATTCATCACCAGCAATCATCTTCACATATACAACAACACAAGCACAAAAAGCTATCCCCTCGATGACAGCCAATCATCACTGCTCGGAGGCTACAACGGCTATCATCATCCATACATATCAAGTGACTCCCTGCTGTGGATAAAGAACCAGGGCAGGCTACATTGCTTCGATCCGAAATGTGACAGGCTGTCCGATCCCGACTCTGTGCTAGGCAAGAGAGATATCGATGACCTGTTTGTCGACGATTCGGGGTGTGTGATGATGCGCAAAGGAAACACCTTGTACTATTCCGGCTCACATATGACACTGCCACAGGACGAGGGGGAACTGCATGATGTTGCATCATTGAAGGATAAGATTTACTTGTTTTTTGAACATGGCTGTATACGTGTATTTGACAGAAAAACCGGGAAAAACATAAATTCACGACCGCCATCCGATATAAATATCCGCCACAACACATCACTCGTCAAAATCACGGACGGCTCCATCTATCAGCTCCGTAACGGATACAAAGGCGGATGCCTGCTCCATTATGACCCCATCACGCTTGACTGTGACACCATACTCAACACTCCATATGCACTCAACACCCTGATGCAAAGCATAAACGGCTCTCTATATACAAGCTGTGCAAAAGGGATATGGACCTATACACCATGCAACGACTCTTTAAATTACAATAAGGACATACGCACCTCAACAGGCGAAATGCTCGCAACCGAAATCAGCACCGTATACGAGGATGCCGACGGAGGAATATGGCTCGGTATGTACAATCGAGGAATATTCTACCATCATCCGTCATCACATGAATTCATACGCATTGATTGCAGCATGATCCCACACTCCACAGCATCCTTCATGGAGAGCCGAGAAGGGATGATGTTTCTCAGATGCCTCAATTCGTCATATCATATAGACACCGACAACAAAACTCTTCACCTGTTCAATGGAAACAGGCTGCATAACACCGATATCACTGAATCAGGCAATGGGAATTCTTTCCGTAATAGCCGTAATGAGGTATATTTCTTGTCAGGAAACGAGATTGACATATTCGTCCCCAGGCGCATATCCACGCACAAAACAGCAAGAACCATCCCAATACATCTTCAATCCATCACTGTAAAGGGCCAGATAACAGACGGCAATGACCTTACATTCGAGCATAACCAAAACCTGATCAACATAAAACTGTCGATACTCGATTATGCCGGATGCGACACCATATACCTGCGTCACACACTCACAGGTCCTGACTCGGACTGCTCGACAACAATTATCGCACCCGGACAAAAAAGAGAGACCGACTTCACTTATGCCAATCTACGGCCAGGCAAATACACTTTGGCAACCGAGGTGTCCACTGCAAAAGATGTCTCATCCACAGCAGGCAGCAAGAGCATATCTTTCAGCATAAAGCCTCCATGGTGGACCACCCCATGGGCATACTGCACATATGCCCTGCTGTTGGCTTTAGCAATCACAGCAGCTTTACATATACAGACCAGAGTTCTCAAGACCAGGCTCGAACGCCAACACCGGGAAGAGATGCTGCTCGCTAAAATCAGGATGCTTATAGATCAGGTAAAGGATAAGGAAAACGACACTACAGAGGAGAGCACCGGGGCTATCCCGACCGAAAGCATGGATGCCGCCGACCGAGACTTCGTAGCCAAAGCAGTGGAAGCCGTGGAACGGAATATCGCCAACCCATCCTACTCGGTATCGCAGCTGAGCAGCGACATGTGCATGGAACGTACCGGGCTGTACAAACGGCTCGTGACTCTGCTTGACAAATCACCGAGCCTGTTCATCCGTGAAATACGCCTCAGCAGAGCCGCTCAGCTGCTACAGGAGGAGCGCAATCCGACAATAGCGGATATAGCCGAACAGGTGGGATTCAACAGTGCAAGCTATTTCAGCAAATGCTTTCAGGAAAAGTTCGGTTGCCGTCCTTCGGAATTCAGTCAGAAACAGAATTAGAAAAAGTGGCATGTCAAGGTCGAAATTCAACATACATTATATCGATTTCAACATTTGTGTAATAGAATATGAGGCACTTAGCATTAATTTTGCATCACATTCAACACATCAACACCATCATATTAAATGTAACTGACATCAGCCATGATCAATCCCAAATCCATTGTGACAGCCTTTGTGGCAGCTGCATTAGGCACCATGTCCCTGACAGCCGCATCTATGGCTACAAAACCACAAGTGAACAAGATTCCGAACGGAATAGAGACCACTGTAAACGGTAATGAAATCTCGCTTCAGTTCTACACACCATCCACGATACGTGTGGTGAAACATCCCGCCGGAGTATCCGCTGAAGAGAAATCACTGGCAGTAACAGCCACACCTCAGGATGTGACAACCACTGTAAGGACCACCGGCAACAGCGCGGAAATAAAAAGCGACCGACTAAGAGCCAGGCTCGATCTCAGGGACGGTTCGATATCATTTTTCGATACCAAAGGTAAGACCATTGTAAAAGAGGACCGAGGACCGGTGTTCACCCCTATACAGGATGCCGGAAAACCATCCACCATGGCAAAGCAGTCATTCCGGCTTGACAAGGAAGAAGCAATATATGGTCTTGGCAACCTTGAAAACGGAAGACTGTCGCAACGCAATGTCAGCAGGTTGCTCCAACCAGGCAATGTGGAGGACGGCATACCGATGATAGTCTCCGTTAAAGGCTATGGCATATACTGGGACAACTACTCCCCCACACATTTCATTGACAACGAGAACGGCACAAGCTTCGAGTCACAGGTAGGAAAAAGTGTAGACTACTATCTGATGTCAGGAGATAATGCCGACGGCGTGATTGCCGAGATGCGGCACCTCACAGGTCAAGTCCCCATGTTCCCATTGTGGACCTATGGTTTCTGGCAGAGCCGCGAACGCTACAAAAGCCAACAGGAGATCACCGAGGTGGTGAAACGTCACCGCGAACTCGGAGTGCCTCTCGACGGCATAATACAGGACTGGCAATACTGGGGGAACAATTACCTGTGGAACGCGATGGAGTTCCTGAATCCCGAATTCAACAATCCTCAAAAAATGATGGATGCCATCCACTCCGACAATGCGCACATCATCATTTCGATATGGTCATCCTTCGGACCTCAGACCATACCTTACCGCGAACTTGACGCCAAAGGACTATTATTCAATTTTACGACCTGGCCGGAATCAGGCATAGCCGAACAATGGCCTCCACGCAAAGATTACCCTTCAGGCGTGAGAGCCTATAACCCCTACAAACCAGAGGCCCGCGACATATATTGGAAAAATCTTCGCCGTCTCTACGATTTAGGCATGGACGGATGGTGGATGGACTCGACCGAACCCGACTTCTTCAACGGAACAGAAGAGGACATGAACGCCCCGACCGGTATGGGATCATTCCGCAAAGTGCGCGGAGCATACCCGCTAATGACTGTGGGAGGGGTATATGACCACCAGCGCGCGACATCCGACAAGCAGCGAGTGTTCATACTCACAAGGTCAGGATTTGCAGGGCAACAACGATACGGATGCAATGTGTGGACCGGTGACACTCAGTCCACATGGGATATGCTGAGAAAATCAGTACCTGCAATGCTCAACTTCACAATGACAGGCAACCCGAACACCAACAGCGATATAGGCGGATTCTTTGCCGGCGGATACAACAAGTCGTATATGGATAATTCAGCTGTAAAGAACCCTCTGTTCCAAGAACTGTATATCAGATGGCTACAGATGGGCACATTCAATCCCATGATGCGCTCACACGGCACTGACATAAAGCGTGAGATATATTACTTCGGTAAGAAGGGCGAGCCGGTGTACGATGCCATCGAGAACGCCATCAGGCTTCGCTACACCCTTCTGCCATACATATATTCAACATCCTGGCAAGTCACCAACGAAGCCTCAAGTTTCATGCGTCCGCTCATGATGGATTTCCCTGCCGACAAGAACGGATGGAACCGAGGCGACCAATTCATGTTTGGCGACGCACTACTCGTTGCTCCTATACTTGAAGCTCACTATACCACTGAGAAAGTAAGCAAGGCTGACGAAAACACCGGATGGAACCGTTCAGAAAAAGATGACAGCGAAAAGACAACCGTTGTTGACTTCACAAAACAGACACCAGCCGACGTGTATCTTCCATCAGGCACTGAATGGATAGACTTCTGGACCGGTGAACGCCATCGCGGAGGCAAATCCATACAGAAGAAATCCGATATAAACACTATACCGCTATATGTAAGATCGGGAAGCATAATCCCTCTGGGCCCAGACGTACAATATGCAACAGAAAAGCCTTGGGATGACCTTGAAATCAGGATATACCCCGGTGCGGACGGCAAATTCTCTCTATATGAAGATGAGTTCGACAACTATAACTACGAGAAAGGGATGTATTCAACAATCACATTCTCATGGGACGACAGCAAGCACATTCTTACCATATCAGACCGTAAAGGTGAATACCCCGGGATGCTTAACGACAGACGTTTCCGCATAAAGGTAATTGATCCGGCAGGACAAGCGAAAGATGTGTCCTACTCCGGAAAGTCAACCATAGTAAAACTGTAATACCACAGATATTTATCACGAAAATGAGGATATGCCAAAGTTAAGACATATCCTCATTTTATTGTATTTCTATTAAACTGTGGGGTAAAAAGCGTCAGGAATGTGCTCAAGGGTGTAACCGTCAGGATCACCGATTATGAATATAAGATCGAACTGAGGTTCGACATCCATACGCAGAGTGCTCATATAGAGATCAGCGGCACGGATCATGCGTTGCTGCTTCTTACGGTCAACAGACGCTGACGGATCAACATAATCGGTAGTCCTTGTCTTAACCTCAACAAAGCATATGCGATTGTCCTTACGCGCTATGAAGTCAATCTCGACATTCCCAATCCTTATGTTTATGCCATCGATAGCATATCCCCGGGTCAAAAGGTATTCGCGGGCAACACCTTCACCCCATTTACCCAAATCGTTGTGATCGGACATAACTACGTCATCACAGCCTGAGGCTACCTGAAATCGTCAATGTCACGCGGATCGTCCTCGTCAAGCATCTCATATCCGTAATCCTCTCCTTCGAAATCCTCATCGAACATGTCGTCCTCCTCATCAGAGACTGCCGGGACATTTTCGAAAATGAATTCATCTTCTTCACGCACACGATGATGTCCGTCGAGAGGACGATGTGTGATAGGACTTACCTCTATGCGGTTGCGCTCATCAGTGATCTCACTCCACAGCATATCCTTAAGTTCGGTCAAACCCTGACCTGTAACAGCCGAAATGAACACATGTGGCACCCCTTCAGGAAGATGATGCGACATCTCCTCACGCAATTCATCGTCAAGCATATCGCTCTTGGATATGGCAAGCACACGAGGCTTATCGGAAAGCTGAGGATTGAACTTCTCAAGCTCCGAAGCAAGTATCGCATACTCCTTACATATGTCGTCGGCATCAGCCGGGACCATAAACAGAAGTACCGCATTGCGCTCTATATGACGCAGAAACCTCAATCCAAGCCCCTTGCCTTCGCTTGCTCCCTCTATGATACCAGGAATGTCAGCCATGACAAATGAACGTTCGCCACGATAGGACACTATGCCAAGCTGAGGCTCCATAGTGGTAAAGGGATAGTCGGCAATCTTGGGACGTGCGGCAGAAATCGAAGAGAGCAGAGTGGATTTTCCTGCATTCGGGAATCCCACAAGCCCCACATCGGCAAGGAGTTTGAGTTCCATTATTATACTTTTCTCTATAGCAGGCTCACCGGGCTGAGCATAACGCGGCGTGCGGTTGGTGGCACTCTTGAAATGCCAGTTGCCAAGACCTCCGCGACCTCCGCGGAGGAGCTTGACCTCTTCACCGTCCCCGGTTATCTCACATAGAAACTCGCCTGTCTCGGCATCAAATACCACAGTGCCGCATGGCACCTCTACAGTCACATCCTCGCCATCCTTGCCAAAGGAACGTCCTGCCGATCCTGACTCACCGTTGCCGGCAAATATATGGCGGCGATAACGGAGCGGAAGAAGTGTCCACATATGGGAATTGCCACGGAGTATTATATGTCCTCCGCGACCACCGTCACCACCGTCAGGACCACCTTTCGGTACATATTTTGCACGATGGAAATGACGAGAGCCGGCACCGCCCTTACCGGAACGGCACAGCACCTTTACGTAATCTATGAAATTGGAATCAGCCATATGTGTGAACTGTAATTGATAATTATAAATATGACAAGTGAGAATATGGATGTGTTCAGGAATGAGACGGGAAATCAGTGACCTGACGCATCAGCTCCTGAGCATGAGCGTAGTCGGCGGGAGAGCCAATGTCAATCCAAGTGCCGTTGATAGGGAAATATGTCACCTTTAGCCCCGACGCGATAGCTGACTCAATCAGATCGGTGGCATCGGTGCGTGTCTCCGCCGGTATGGAGCGCAACAGTGAGTTAGATATCATGTATATGCCTGCGTTGGCATAGAACGAATATGACGGTTTCTCTTCGAGCGACTTCACCCTCGATCCATCAGTGGCAAGGATAGCATAAGGGACTGATATATTGTATGGTGTAGCGGCGATTGTGATGTCAGCCTTCTCGGACCTGTGATGAAAGTACATGTCCTCAAATGAAACGGAGGTGAGAAGGTCAGAGTTCATCACTACAGTATCGCCCGACTCAGGTATATCGCACAATGATACGGAGCCTATGGTTCCCAAAGGCACAGTCTCCCTGACGCATTTCACATCCACCCCGCTCACAGGTGTGGAGAAATGCTCTTCAAGCTGCTCGGCAAGATAATTGACCGTCACTGTCACATCACTGATACCGACCGATGCAAGTGCTTCGATATTGTGGTCGATAATGGCACGGTCACCTACCTGGAGCAGAGGCTTAGGGGTGGTAAGCGTGAGCGGACGCAACCTCTCACCTTTGCCTCCAGCCATAAGTATTGCCCTGACCGGAAGAATGGTGCGAGTAACATGGGTGTCGATTATGCTGACCACACGGTTGTAAGCATCGAGCACCGGGACAAGACGAAGCCCACGGATACGCATATCACGCAATGATGCCGCAATCTCGCTGCCACGATGCAGGGCACTGTAGTTGCGGTTCATAGCATCAGCCACAGAATCACAGAGCGCGACACCACGAAGGAATGCCCGACGCACGTCGCCATCAGTCAGGGTACCGCACATACACCCATTGTCGTCGGTAACAACAAGTGTCATTCTGCCGCCTGACAGGAGATTAAGTTTCTCCAGGGCTTCAATAATCGTGGCTTTATCAGATATTATATGTCGCTCCATATGATATTCAATTATGCATCTCAGGATCTATGATATCGTAGAATTTTTTCGCCCCAAGCGATTCAATAGGGGTCTCGGCTATTGCCTTGACTATAATCCCGAGAGTATCAGGCTTGGCATAAGGGTTATTACACGACTTTGCTTCAGCCTGCCCGGCGGCAGACAGTGCAAAACGTATGGCCCCGGCAATCTCCTCTTCGGAATCTCCGCAATGAATCACGCTGGCGGAGCATAGGCGGCCCTGCTGGCGAATGCCTATATCCACTGTGGGGATACCTGTGGATGGAACCTCTATAATACCGCTTGAAGAATTGCCGACTACTGCGCTAACACATCTCAGTGCGGAGAGATAGCGTATCTTGCCAAGCGATGGTATCACACACACTCTGCCACGCCGAGTTGCGGCATACTTTTCAATGAGGTCGATTATCACCTTACCGTCAGAGTCATTATTGGGATATGTAATGAGTATGTGAGAATCCGGAAACCGGTCAAGTGCTCCAAGAAGAGCCCGGCATCTTTCTGCCGCATCCCCATCATCAAGAGTAGCAGGATGATAAGTGACAAGCAATGAGCCTTCAGGAAGAGAAAAAGATATGGACCGCTCAAGCTCCTCGCGGCTCATAAGCTGTTCATGCATGAGATTGTACACTCCGATCGAACCTGTATTTATGACCCTTTCAGGAGCCTCACCCATAGCAATGACACGCTGCCGGTAAGGCTCGGTAGCCGTAAGGTGGAGAGCCGACATCTTTGTGATGGCATGGCGGATGGAATCGTCCACCGCGCCCTCGGATATCTCACCGCCGTGAAGGTGAACGACAGGAACACGGAGCATAAGAGCGGCTGTAGCTGTGGCAAGCATCTCAAACCTGTCGCCAAGTATCACAAGAAGGTCGGGACGTATTGAATCAAGCTCCCTCGCCATTCCCGACATACACTCCGCCATTGATTCCACTGTGCCTACAGGGGTGCCGCCGGTATCCGGCATAGGCACACGGCGCACATCGGTGAATCCGTCAGCGACAATCTCGTCAACCGTAAAGCCATAGCTTTCATGAAGATGCATATTGGTGGCGAGAACGGCAACGGTGCAATCCTCACGTGAGCGCAAAGAGCGGGCTATCCCGCTAAGCAGCCCCCAATCGGCACGCGTCCCTGTGGCTATGGCTATCTTTCTCATCAGTATTCCCTTTCTCCAAAAATCGTGGTGCCTACGCGTATCATATCCGCGCCTTCGGCCACCGCGATATTCCAGTCATGACTCATGCCCATGCTGACAATACGGAATTCAGGACGGTTGTAGAACACCGTGGACCTGAGCGAATCAAATGCCGACCGTATCAATCGGAAATCATTGCGTATACGCTCCTCGTCATCGACATTGGATGCCATACCCATCACTCCCGCTATCTCCACATTGGAAAGCTCGTCAATAAGTGACTGAGACATAATGGCAAGAAGCTCGTCGGGGGTAAACCCGAACTTTGTCTCCTCCTGCGCAACATGAAGTTGCAGAAGCACAGACACCTTGCGCCCCAAGCGTGCTGCCTCGGCATTCACAAGACGCAGCAACCTCTCAGAATCTATGCTGTGGATAAGCGACACATGAGGAAGAATCTGACGCACCTTATTGGTCTGAAGATGACCTATGAAATGCCACTGCACATCGTCAGGCATCGCCACGGCTTTGGTGCAGAGCTCGTTGGCACGGCTCTCACCAAATACACGTTGACCGGCATCATAAGCCTCCCGCAGCGATTCCAAGGGGTGGAATTTCGACACAGCGACGAGAACAACCCCATCAGGGACTGATCCGCGCAGCCTCATAAGATTCTCTCTTACCCCCATATCCGGATCATTCTCCCTCCTTGGAGCCTTTACCGCTGAGGTCAGCGTCATAGACATCCATGATGGGTGTCTCCTGGATGGTATTGATCTCGAAATCAGCCATTGTGCCGCTCATTCCTTCCATAAAGTTATCGTAAGCCTCCTTGAAGGAATCCGCGGCAACGAGAAACTGGGTGATTGACTTCTTCTCCACAGCTGTCTTCTCATCAAGAGTGATGAAAGCAGCTTTCACAAGATACCATTTATCGCCTGTCTTTTGACGGAATATCTCAGAAATCTTGGAAATCTTCACAGCCGACACATTGTATTCTGATGTGAAATGGGCAATCTCCTCAGAGATGCGTGCCTCTGCCTCGGTGAAGGAGAGTGCATCTACCATATATGATTCGGTTACTTTCTTCTGAACACCGTTGTCCAGAGTCTTGTCATAGCGTACTTTAGTTTCAAACCAGAGTGCCATAATTAATACGTGATTTTTATTATTCTTTGTTGTCTGTTATCATTCGGGCTACAAAAGTACACAAAAAAGATGAGAAAAATCATGAGAGATGCCAAACTTAAAGAAAAAAGTACTAACTTTGCAACGGATTTGCAATATGCACAAAGCCTCACCACATGATGCTCGAATGGTGGAATGGTAGACACGAAGGACTTAAAATCCTTTGATCATTGCGATCGTGCGGGTTCGAGTCCCGCTTCGAGCACCACATGAAAACCCAAGCATCCAATATCGTTGTGATGTTTGGGTTTTATATTTCCGGAGCCAGCGGATTTTTTCAGACCTTCAGGAAAATCACTATATTTAGGTATTTCCCCTATGATATTTTTTGTCGAAATTTGCAGCCGGTAAATTTTATATGTCGACTATGAGATTATCGCAGCTCACCACCGGAGAATCCGGTGTCATAATAAAGATACTCGGTCACGGCGCATTCCGCAAGCGCATGATCGAGATGGGATTTGTACGCGGACATGAGATAAAAGTGCTTATGGCCGCTCCGCTTAGAGATCCTGTGAAATATGAAATAATGGGCTACGAGGTGTCGCTGCGCCACTCCGAAGCGGATCTGGTGGAAGTGGAGCCGCTTCCGAGCACAATACCTCCGGAGCGGTTTGCCCACACCAATACGGTCACTGAATCCTCATCAGCCGACAATATCCCCACGTCAAGCAATGTAAACGCCGAACGTCATCGTGTGATCAATGTTGCCTTGATAGGCAATCCTAACTGCGGCAAAACATCACTATTCAACATCGCATCAGGTGCCCGCGAACATGTAGGCAACTACAGCGGTGTAACTGTCGATGCCAAATACGGAGAGTTCACACACAACGGTTATCATTTCAATATCGTAGACCTCCCCGGCACTTATTCACTGGCATCTTATTCACCGGAGGAACTATATGTGCGCCGTTATCTGCGCAACGAAGCTCCCGACGTAATAATCAATGTGGTTGACGGCTCCAATCTCGAACGCAACCTATACCTCACCACCGAACTCATCGATATGGACCGCTCGATGGTCATAGCCCTGAACATGTACGACGAACTCGAACGTTCGGGCTCACGGCTCGACTATCGCACACTCGGAGAGATGATAGGTGTGCCCATAATCCCGACAGCCGCCAAGACAGGGAAAGGGGTCAGCGAACTGTTCGACACAGTGATCAGGGTATATGAGGGGACAGAAGCTGCCGTACGCCACGTACACGTGTCACTCGGCAACCAGCTTGAAAAAGCCCTGTCAGGAATAAAGGACGAGCTAAAGGCCCACCCCGCCGTAGAGAGGCATTTCTCGCCACGCTACCTCGCCATCAAACTCCTTGAAGGGGATGCCGAGGTGCAGCATCAGGTGCTCAGTCTTCCGGACGCTGACCATCTTATAAAACTACGCGACAAAAGTGTAGCCGAATACGAAGACTCCAATCCAGGAATAGACATCACAGCAGCCATCGCCGATGAAAAATACGGATTCATAGCAGGCGCACTTGCCGAAACAATGGTAAAAGAAGAGAATCCGACAGCAAGCTCGACACACATCATTGACACAATAGTCACCAATAAACTGTTCGGCTTCCCTATATTCATAGCCATAATGACATTCATCTTCTGGGCTACCTTCTATATAGGATCATTCCCTATGGAATGGATCGAGAGCCTTGTCACATGGCTCGGCAATATCTCGCGCGAATATCTCCCGGACAGCTGGATAAAGGACCTTATAGCCGACGGCATCATAGGAGGAGTAGGCGGTGTGATAGTGTTCCTACCCAATATACTCATATTATATGCCTGCATATCCTTTATGGAGGACTCAGGATACATGGCCCGTGCTGCTTTCATAATGGATAAACTCATGCACAGACTTGGGCTTCACGGCAAATCGTTCATACCGCTTGTGATGGGTTTCGGATGCACGGTACCATCAATAATGGCTACACGCTCCATAGAAAGCCGCTCAAGCCGCATCATAACAATACTTATCAATCCGTTCGTTAGCTGCTCGGCACGCCTGCCAATATATGTGCTTCTTATAGGCACATTCTTCCCAAATCATGCCACGCTTGTATTCCTGAGCATATATCTCACCGGCATTTTCGTTGCAGGCATAACGGCACGACTGCTAAGGAAACTATGGTTCGGACAGGACGAGACCCCTTTTGTGATGGAACTACCACCCTACCGTGTACCGACATTCAAGGCCACAATGCGCCACATGTGGGGCAAAGGTGAACAATACATCCGAAAAATGGGTGGAATTATCCTCGTGGCAAGCATCATAGTGTGGGCATTGAACTATTTCCCACGACATGACGACACTATTTCAGCCCCAGCCACAACATCAATTGATGATTCGGAAATCAACCCTGCCACTGATTCCTATCTTCAGATGGCGGGCAAAGCGGTCAATCCCATTATGGAACCGCTCGGCTTCAACTGGCGGGCAACAGTGGCAGCCATAGCCGGAGTGCCAGCCAAGGAGATAGTTGTATCCACTCTCGGGGTGCTCTATACAGGCGAAGAAGAAGCAGCCGAGTCAACACTCTCCTCTCGTCTCACAGAACCAAACCATGTGACCCACCGCCCTGATTTCACTCCGGCGGTAGCCATCAGCTTCCTCGTGTTCATACTCCTTTACTGTCCATGCATAGCCACCATAACAGCTGTAGTACGCGAGACCGGCAACCCACGTTACGGTCTATTCTCCATAATCTACAACACTCTGATAGCCTGGATATTCGCTTTTGCAGCCTACCGAATAGCTCTGCTCATCACATAAAACAACAAAAAAATGCGTCAAAAAATTTGGCAGAACAACTAAAATTATCTACCTTTGCAACGCAAATGCGAAATGTATGACTCAGAACATACACATCGCCTTCGGTAAGGAGAGATGGGTGAGTGGCTGAAACCACCGGTTTGCTAAACCGACGATGGGAGCAATCCTATCCACGAGTTCGAATCTCGTTCTCTCCGCTGAGAATAAAAATCCTCAAGAGGTTTCTCTTGAGGATTTTTTATTTTTACACAATCCCATTGATTATATAACCTCACTAAACATACCGGACCCTGCCCTGGGCTAACACCAAAGACCTATCTTTATTCTTCACAAATATATAATCTATAGTATCACAAATTAATAAGTGTAATATTGACATTAATATTTTTTGCTTTATTGAAAAAAAGTATTTATCTTTGCGAAATCATATTAAAATCCTTAAATATTCCTATATTCACCAATAAATATTAACCATGAAACAAGTCCCTAAAGGTCTTGCTATGCTTTCATGCAGCGTTGACAAGACTCTGGCAGGCGGCATTCTCGCTGTCGCTCTCATCGGTGGAGCTCCGTTAACGGCACACTCCGCAGATATTATGGGGGGGGTAAAATCTCCTACTACTCAGCAAGTTAGTCAAAAACAACAAGTTTCAGGAACCGTCATTGACGAGACAGGCGAGCCTATGCTCGGAGTCTCAGTAATTGAGGTCGGAACAAAGACAGGAGTCGCAACCGATCTTGACGGAAATTTCACGCTTAACGTACCGCAGGGAGCCAAACTCCAGTTCTCCTACATCGGCTACAAGACTCAGACCATCACTGCTACCGGTCAGTCACACATCGAAGTGAAGATGGAGCCGGACAACAATGTGCTCGACGACGTTGTAGTGGTTGGCTACGGAACGGTCAAGAAACGCGACCTTACCGGCGCAGTATCATCCGTCAAGTCAGATGTAATCACTCTGACACCAACCGCCAACCCCATGGACGCGCTTCAGGGCAGAGTGGCAGGTCTTGACATCAGCCGCACATCAGGAGCACCCGGTGCCGGCGTAGATATCCAGCTGCGTGGCAACCGTTCGTTCAACGCATCAGGCAACCCTCTGTTCATTATCGACGGAATGCCCGGTGATTACTCCACCATCAACCCTAACGACATCGAAAGCATTGAAGTACTCAAGGATGCCTCCTCAACCGCAGTCTACGGTTCGTCAGGTGCAAACGGTGTAATCATAATCACCACAAAGAAAGGAGAGGCAGGAACCACACGTGTAAACTTCGACGCCTATTACGGCTACAACGGATGGTCAAAGCTCCCCACCATGAACAATGCTCAGCAATGGGCTGACACAAAGATTTACGCACTTGAACAGGCCGGACTACCCACCGACAACAACCCTGACATAAATGCCGCCATTCAGGCTGCTGCCGAAGGCCGTACCATCGATTGGGTTGACACCATGCTCAAAGGCGGCTCATCGCAGAACTACTCGCTGAGCGTAAGTGGCGGCACAGAGAAAACCCAGGCATACTTCTCTCTGAACTACAACCGCACAGACGGACAATACGAGAACGACAACTATGATGTATACTCCTCAAGCATCCGCCTCAACCAAAAGGTTGCCAGCTGGCTGGACGCAGGTGTACACTCACAGTTGAGCTACACCAACCTCAACCGCGCATCCATCAATCTTCAGGACGCGCTACAGGCCGACCCATTCGGCGAGCTCTACAACGAGGACGGATCCATAAAGGTGTACCCTCTTGATGTCCAGACCGACAAGCTCAACCTTCTGCTCAACAACCAGCCAGGAGTATATAAGGACAACCGCAAGCGCATACGCCTCTATGTGCAGCCCTACATCCGCATATATCCGATCAAGGGCATGACATTCGAGTCACGCCTCTCAGCCAACTTCTCCTACAACAAGGACAACATGTTCCGCGGCTACGGTTCCTACCAGTTCTATCAGCAGGCAGGAGCGGCAGCAGTCGGCAATGAAAAGGACCCTGCGAATGCCAAATACACATATGCCAAAATCAGCAACAGTGACACATTCAGCTATCAGTGGGAGAATATCCTTACATATAATTTCAAGATTGCCAATGATCATGAGTTCACACTGACAGGCGTTACAACATGGTCGGACAGCAATAACAATTCATCGGACACATCCAACGCCGGATTCTCATCCAACACATATTACTGGACCAACCTTGGTCAGCCAGGCAACACTCTCGCTCAGGTAGCTTCCGACTACACCATGAGCAAGGGAATGGGTTATGTAGGCCGTCTTAACTATTCCTACTTAGGGAAATACCTGTTCTCAGCATCTGTACGCCATGATGGGAAATCAGTTCTCGCCAAGGATGTGCGTTGGGACACTTTCCCCTCAGTGTCAGCAGGATGGCGTTTCTCTGAGGAGAAATTCATGGACTGGTCACGCAACTGGCTCAACAATGCGAAACTACGTGTCGGATACGGTGTGACAGGAGCAGCAGGCATCAACCCCTACTCCTCGATGACCAATCTCATAAACAACGCCGCTGGACTCGGCGATGAGAAGCTCAACGCCTATTACTATCCACAGGTGCTTTCCAATGCCACACTCACATGGGAAAAATCCAAGAGCTGGAACTTCGGTCTTGATGTGAGCGCGCTCAACTATCGCATCGATATGTCACTCGATTACTTCCTCACCAACACTGACGACGTAATATGGACCCAGTCGCTCCCCATTGTCAACGGTGGTGATGTAATCTCCGGGAAGCCTTTCACCATGAACACCAACATCGCCGAGACACGCAACCACGGTATTGAGCTTACCCTTAACACCAAGAATATCGTGACTCGCGATTTCACATGGTCAAGCACTCTCACACTTACCCGCAACTGGGAAAAAGTAAAATCGCTCGGCGCAGGAGCCTCCGACTATGTGACTCACGGCGACTACACTCTCCATGTGGGCGACCCCATCAAGTCATTCTACGGATATGCCCTCGACGGCATATGGCAGTATGGACAGGAAGCCGATGCGGCAGTGTTCGGCAAAGCACCGGGCGACCTCCGTGTTAGCATACCTAACATGCGCAAGGTCAGCGACGGTGTATGGGAAAAAGTATATCCCGATCAGCTTGACGACAACGGCAACCCCATCACACGTACTTTCGACAAGGACAACCCCTATGCAGTGAGCGACACCGACCGTCAGATAATAGGTCATGCCTCTCCCGACTGGACCATCGGTTTCAACAACACATTCACCTATAAATGGTTTGATCTCTCGGTGTACATGTACTACCGTGGCGGCCAGATGATCAAGTACAATATGATGACCCAGTATGACTCCAAGGGTGGAGCATTCCCCGCTTACTTCGACTACTGGACCAAGGACAACCCATCCAATGATTTCCCCGCGCTTGATGCCAACCGCGACTGGAGAAACGACACCTATCACAGCTCACTCGCTTACCAGGAAGGCTCATTCTTCAAGATCAAGAACATAACCCTCGGTTACACTCTTCCAAAGGTAGCATGCAACAAGATGAGAATTCAGAATCTACGTCTCTACGGCACCCTGACCAATCCGCTCGTTCACGCAACCAACAAGATGCTGAAGGACTATGACCCCGAAATGAACGGTCAGCTCAACAACCCGCTCACCAAACAGCTGGTGTTCGGTCTAAGTCTCACACTCTAAGATTCCTTTCCATCATTTATTACAGAAATCACAATGAAAAATTCATTCAAATATATCGGTAGCGCGATTGTAGCCGGGCTTCTACTCAGCAGTTGCAGCCTTGACGAAGACAATCCGCACGCCGGCGATGCCACCCTCAATAATTTCCAGGCGTGGTACGGCATGCAGGCAACCTGCTATTTTCCGCTTAACAACGAACTCTACTCATCATCCGACTGGCTTATCATGGCTGAGACCGGAACTGACATATGGGTATCGTCCAGCAACGGTGACTACGCAAAGCAGATTTTCAATTATGAGGAATTCGGCACCTCCACCAACAACTCAAAGAAACTTTGGAAACAGGCATACACAACAATATCGACCTGTAACACTGTGATCAATGAGGTGGATAATATCCTTGATGGAGAAGCTGACGCCAAGAATATACTTGTGGCAGAGGCAAAGACCCTACGTGCGTTCTATTACTCACTGCTTGTTAGCCAGTTCGGACCGGTTACACTCAATCTTGAAAGCTCTTCAAGCATCACCGGTATAGTGGACCTCTATCCCAAGCGTGCAAGCGAGAAGGACATATACGCTCAGATAATAAAAGACCTGTCGGAAGCTATCCCTGTGCTCCCTGTCGAGCCCTACGGAGGCAACCGTGCACGAGTTACGAAAAAGACAGCCAAGGGGCTTCTCTGCCGTGTATATGCCCAGCGCGCAGGCCTCGGAGACAAATTCTTCGGTGACGGAAAAGAATACTGGACTCTCGCCCGTGACTGTGCGGAGGACATGATCACAAACAAGGGCACATATGGAGCCTACCTGTATTCTGACATTGCCGACATGTGGGCTGACGCAAACAACCGCCAGAACAAGGAAGCCCTGTTCATTGCATCAGCAGCCGACCCTTATAATGAGATATTCAATCTGTCCACAACCACAAAAAACAACAAACTGTTCTCTTACAGCTGCGGAGGATTCATTGAAGATGACTTCTATAACGGAAACTCAAACGGAAAACCCACCAAAGGAGGCTCGTATTTCTACGGTCGTCTCAATCAGCAGGTATGGCAGCCGTCAGAGTATCTCATGTACTGCTTCAACCCTGAATGGGACCGCCGCTGGGAATACACATGGCTTTACACCGCAAGCACATTCACATTCCTCGACTGGGGCGGAAGCGTAGTGACCCCACGCAAGAAGGCGACCTGCAAGCTTACGGAGGATATCTGCAACAAATATGGCATTGACAAGTCACAGATAGGACAGATCCTACAGCCTTTTGCAGACTGCTCATGGATCAACAACGGCGCATTTGCCAACCAGTACAACGTAAGAATATGGCCTCTCGGAGTGACCGAGGATGATGCCTCAAAGCTCCTCCGCGTGGCTACTTCATCGGCTGAATTCGGTTCAGCAGGTGTAGCCAACACCACCAAGGCATATGCCGTCCCCTACCCGGTGGCAAGCAACGACAACCGCTTCAATACCCTTTTCGTACACAAGCCTCTAACTGCCGACGAAAAGGCGAAATGCCCCTATGTAGTCATCACACTCAGCGACTGCTACAATGACACCTACCCCTACGGCAACACAGCCAACGGCTCAGCCGGCTCTACTCTGCCTGTCGGAAACGGCACTGCTGTTAACGGAAAGGTGTGTCCCTCGCTCATCAAATTCAACTGGGCTTATGACGGTTGCTACACAAGCAACCTACAGATCAAGATCGGCGACATGTACATCATGCGTTTCGCAGAAGTGTATCTGATAGCCGCCGAAGCCAACCAGATGCTTGGAGACGGAGCACGTGCAGCAGGCTTCATCAATGATCTGCGCAAACGCTCCCTACGCCCCGGATACGCAGGCAACTATGAACTCGCCACTGCCACCGAGGATGACGTGCTTGATGAATATGCCCGCGAGCTTTGCGGTGAGTTCAGCCGCTGGAATCTCCTCAAGCGTCACAACAACATCGAAGAACGTCTTGCACGCTATAACAAACGTGCTGCAAAATCATTCAAGCCCTACATGTACAACCGTCCCATATCACAGGAATTCCTTGACGTTATCCTCAATGCTGAGGAATACGGCGACAACGGTTACGGCTCAACAGCTTCCTCTGGTCTTTCCGGACTCGAAAGCTACTAAAAACGACAACTTAATAACGTAAAACATTCATAACCAACCATACGGTTTTTCAACACCTGAGTTGAAATTCTCGTTTCTCTAAGTTGATGAGGTGGGGTCTACATGAGTAGCTCCCGCCTTTTCACTTTTTAATCACTGCTCGTGTCAACCGCCGCTCAATTTAACCGCATTTTTATACTCACGCGCAATATTTCGTCGCACATGGAGTTATCTATATGAATATCCTTATCTCGAAAATGAATATTGCCGCCAAAATGCTTCTTGTCTGCACGGTGTGTGCGGGAACAGCAATCTCCTCCTCTGCCCAGGACAAGAATGACTTCAATCCCATAACCACAGGTGTGACATCACTCGGCATAGCTCCCGATGCCCGCGGAGCATCAATGGGCGACCTCGGTGCCGCAACCGACCCAGATGCCAACTCACAATTCTGGAATCCGTCGAAATATGCGTTCGCCTACAGCCAAGGAGCAGTGTCGCTCAGCTATACCCCCTGGCTGCGCAAACTTGTCAACGACATATTCCTCGCCAACCTCTCCGGCTACTGGAAGCTCGGCAGCGATGACAATCAGGCAATATCGGCATCCCTGCGCTACTTCTCGCTCGGAGAAGTGGTGTCAAGCAATTCCGACCGCACAATAAATCCCTATGAAATGTCGGTCGATGTAGGATATTCCCGAAAGCTTTCCGAGAAATTCTCAATGGGCATAGTGTTCCGTTACATCTACTCCGATCTCGGATTCGGAGCATCGGAAGTAGACCAGTCATCGGGCGCATCGGCATTCTCAGCCGACATAGCAGGCTACTACACCACCTACCCCATCATAGGACGCAACGAATGCCAATGGTCGTGGGGATGGGACATATCCAATATAGGATCGAAAGTCAACTTCAACAATGGCACCAATCCGGCATTCCTCCCTACCAATCTGCGTATAGGCACATCATTCACATTCCCTCTTGCCGACTACCACAACCTTTCGCTCAATCTTGACCTCAACAAACTACTTGTCCCGGCAATGCCCCGCCTGTCCGACTATGAGGAAGGACCAGAAGGGGAAAAGGAATGGGCAAAAGCTTACGCCGACTGGCAAAACATGTCGCCCATAACCGGAATATTCAAATCGTTCGGCGATGCGCCAGGAGGATTCAAAGAGGAACTCAGAGAGATCTCCTGCTCGGTGGGTACAGAATACAATTACAACCAACAATTCTTCCTGCGCGGAGGATATTTCTACCAGCATCCAGCCAAGGGGAACCTTCAATATTTCAGCATCGGGGCCGGATTCGCACTCAATGTACTCCGACTCGATGCCTCCTACATGCTTGCCACAGCCCAGACATCCCCACTGGACCAGACTCTGAGATTTTCACTTACATTTGATATGGACGGACTTAAAGAGATATTCGGACGATGAGAATAGGACAAGGATACGATGTGCACCGCCTTGTGGAGGGGCGCGAACTGATACTCTGCGGAGTAAAGATACCATACGGGCTCGGACTGCTCGGACACAGTGACGCTGATGTGGCTCTGCATGCACTCGCAGATGCCATACTGGGAGCCGCAGCAATGCGCGACATAGGCTATCATTTTCCCGACACAGACCCAGCCTATGCCGGTGCCGACTCACGGCGGCTTCTGAGACGAGTGGCAGAAATAATAGCCGGAAAGGGATACTCCATAGGTAATGTGGATGTCACGATAATAGCACAACGCCCCAAATTGCTAAATCATATCCCTCAGATGATAGAAAATATCGCCGCAGACCTATGCATCCCCACCGATTGCGTATCGGTCAAAGCCACAACCACGGAACATCTCGGATTTACAGGCCGTGGCGAGGGAATAGCAGCTCTCGCCGTCGCTCTCATCAATTGAGACTGCACTACAATTAATAAGTTTTAACATATTGTCACCATATCTCTGAGACTTAATCCGTTTTTTGATTGTAAATTTGCATCAAGAAATCCAATCTAAGAACCAGAGCCTGCATCGATGCGCATAAGAAGTGCTGACATATTGCGTTGGGGACGTATCGTGGCGGCACTCATCATGTGGGTGGCAGCCACAGCCGGACTGACAAGCTACGGAATGACGTTTCCAAGGCTTGCCGTGTGGATAGAACGCGTGCAGTTCATGCCGGCAGCCATGGCATTTGGCATCACCACCATAGTGATATGGCTAATAGTCACTCTACTGTTCGGGCGAGTCTACTGCTCGGTGGCATGTCCCTTAGGTGTGTGGCAGGATATATGCTCTCGTCTGCCACGTCTGCGCCGCCATCTGCCATCCCATCTCCGATACCGTTACAGCCAGCCACTTACACTGCTACGCAACATCTCGCTTGCATTTGTGGCAGCAGCAATCCTGCTCGGAATCAATATAGTCACATCGCATACAGATCCCTGGAAAATATACTCGGAACTATGCACAGATGTGGCAAAACCCATATGGGGCGCAGCTGTCAACATCCTCTCCTACCCTCCGGTAATGATAGCTGCAGCTTCTCTGACCGGAACAACGATATCTATAATAATAGCAGGAGTGATAAGCTGGCTTGCCGTTAAGAACGGCCGCACATTCTGCAACTCCATATGTCCTGTAGGCACAACTCTTGGCTACGTGGCAAAGTATTCTATCTACCACATTGACATCAACACCGACAAGTGCACCCAGTGCCGCAAATGCGAGCAGGCGTGCAAAGCATCCTGCATAGACCTGACATCGCACGTGGTGGACTCCTCAAGATGCGTAGAATGCTTTGACTGCCTGCCGGTATGCGAAAATGATGCCATACACTACACATGGTCAAGACATCAGCTCTCAACTCCTCTCATGATAAAAGTGGGTGACATAAAACCTTCCGGCACACGTTTCAAACTTGACGGATGCACCGGATGCAGCAGCAACCCACAGGTCAACCAACAAAACAATCCACAAAATGCGACAATATCTCGACCTTCTGAATAGAATAATGAATGAAGGGACCGACCGAGGCGACCGCACCGGCACCGGAACACGGAGTGTGTTCGGACATCAGATGCGCTTCGACCTCCGCGACGGCTTCCCGCTTCTCACCACCAAGAAACTCCACCTGAAATCCATAATACACGAGCTGCTATGGTTCCTGAAAGGTGACACAAACGTGAAGTACCTACAGGACAACGGAGTGAGAATATGGAACGAATGGGCACGGCCAGACGGAGACCTCGGACACATCTACGGCTACCAATGGCGTTCATGGCCCGACTATCAAGGGGGACATATCGACCAGATAAAGGAGGTGATCGAGACCATAAAAAACAATCCGGAATCGCGCCGCATGATAGTGAGCGCGTGGAACGTGGCTGACATAAGCGGGATGGCACTACCTCCGTGCCATATACTATTCCAGTTCTATGTCGCCGACGGCAGACTGTCCCTGATGCTCTATCAGCGAAGTGCCGATTGCTTTCTCGGAGTGCCGTTCAACATAGCCTCATATGCCCTGCTCCTCATGATGGTGGCACAGGTGACCGGACTCGAACCAGGTGAATTCATCCACACACTCGGTGACACACATATATACCACAACCATTTCGATCAGGTGAGGACACAACTGGAGCGTGCACCGCGCAAACTCCCAAGAATGAAGCTCAATCCTGAAGTAAAGGATATCCTCGATTTCAGATACGAGGACTTCACTCTTGAAGAATATGACCCCCACCCCCATATCAAAGGCACTGTAGCAGTATGACAAATATAACTATTATTGTAGCCGCAACACGCGACATGGCAATAGGCAACCGGGGCGATCTCCTGTACCATATATCCGACGATCTGAAACGGTTTAAATCGCTCACCATGGGACATCCCATCATCATGGGACGCAAGACATTCGAATCATTCCCCAAAGGAGCACTCCCAGGCAGACGGAACATCGTGGTGACCCGCAACATAAGCTACACAGCCCCAGGCATAGAGACCGCATCGTCGGTTGACGATGCCGTGAAAATGTGTGAAGGTGCTGAACGTGCATTCATAATCGGAGGCGGAGAGATATACCGTCAGGCTCTCCCGGTAGCCGATTGCATAGAACTGACCCTCATAGATGCCGAACGGCCTGATGCCGACACACGTTTCCCCGACATAGATCTCGGCAGGCTGTGCGTGTCCGCTCCCGAGTTTGACCGTGAAGACCCAAAGACAGGTGTCAGATACTGTTTTCTGACACTCTCAAATAACAACATTTAAATATAGACACCTGAAAATTTGGAATTTTGCCTATAAAGCCCTATATTTGACAACAAAAACCTACTACTTTATCGTGAAAAATTAAACATTATGGAACACATTACTGATTTTTTTAATGAGATGCTTCAACAATATGGCAGTATAGACATCGCTGAGGCTGAATTTAAAAAACTGGTACATGAGAATCCCGAACTTCGCGAACGTTATCGCGAATGGTGTCACGAGGTAGGCAGCAGTGAAAAGAAAGGTTTTTTGGATTACTGTGAGGAGTATTTCGAATCACAGGACTCCATATGGGACAACTTAAAGGACGAATATGAAGATGAGTAACCCTGTACGCCCGCAACTTCGCCTGCCCGCCGAATGGGAAAGTCACGATTGTGTGCTCATGGCGTGGCCTCATGAGTACACTGACTGGGCGTATATGCTTGATGAAGCGCGCGAATGCTTTGCGGAGATAGTACGAGCCATATCGGAACGCGAGTGTGTGATACTCGCTTGTCCCGAACACATATGCAGGAAATCAATCGAGGCATACAAATTTGACTCCTCAAGAGTAAGAATCGAGGATATCCCCACCAATGACACATGGGCACGAGACTTCGGACCCATAACAATTGAAAAAGATGGCTGCCTGCAGTCACTGGATTTCAAGTTCAACGCCTGGGGAATGAAATTTGCAGCCGATAAGGACAATCTCATCACCACCCATCTTGTACTCAACGGCAGACTGAACGCCGAATATGTCAACCGCATGGGATTCGTTCTCGAAGGAGGAAGCATCGAAACCGACGGTAAAGGCACACTGCTTACCACCGCCGAATGCCTCCTGTCACCCAACCGCAACGGAGAGATGACCGAAGCGGATATAAAAGAGTATCTCGCCGACACGCTCGGATTCACCCACCAGCTATGGCTCCGCAACGGCGGTATGGCAGGAGATGACACCGACAGCCATATCGACACATTAGCCCGCATCGCACCACACGACACCATCATATATGTAAGTCCGACCGACAGGGATGGTGACACAGTGGAATCACTCGCCAGAATGCGAGAGGAACTCACAGGAATGCGAACAGCCGAAGGTGCTCCGTTCAACCTCATCGAACTCCCTCTGCCCTCCCCCATATATGACGAGAACGGAATGCAGCTCCCCGCAACATATGCCAACTATCTTGTCACACCGGATGCGATATATCTGCCGGTATACGGTCAGGCAGCCAATGACCTGCTTGCCGAACAGACCCTAAAAATAGCATATCCCGACCACGAAATAATCCCTATCGACTGCCGGGCACTCATACAGCAGCACGGCTCTCTCCACTGTGTCACAATGCAGCTCCCCACCGGAGCAGTCAGAGGCATAAAGGACAGTCGATGGGAGGAAAAATCACGCAATCTATGAAAGTAGGAATCATTCAGCAGCACAATACCCCCGATATACCTGACAACCGCCGGCGTCTCGGCGAGAAAATCAAGGCACTCGCATGTGAAGGAGCCCAACTTGTAGTGCTCCAGGAACTACATGACTCCCTTTACTTCTGCCAGGTGGAAAGTGTCGACAACTTCGATATAGCAGTTCCGATACCGTCAGACACAACAGAATTCTATTCCAGAACGGCTCGCGAAAGCGGCATTGTGCTCGTGACATCAATATTCGAACGCCGTGCCGCCGGACTATACCACAACACCGCTGTGGTATTCGAAAAAGATGGCTCAATAGCCGGGAAATACCGCAAAATGCACATTCCCGATGACCCCGCATATTACGAGAAATTCTATTTCACTCCGGGTGATATGGGATTCGAGCCCATATCAACAAGTGTGGGACGGCTCGGGGTTCTCGTGTGCTGGGACCAGTGGTACCCCGAGGCTGCCCGACTCATGGCTATGCGCGGAGCAGAAATGCTCATCTATCCTACAGCCATAGGATGGGAAAGCAGCGACACCGACGATGAAAAGATGCGTCAGCGCGAAGCATGGATCACAGTGCAGCGCGGCCATGCCGTAGCCAACGGACTCCCTGTAGTCACAGTCAACCGTGTCGGTTTCGAGCCTGATCCGTCAGGAGTGACCGGAGGCATCAGTTTTTGGGGTTCAAGCTTCGTTGCCGGTCCGCAAGGAGAATTCCTGTATCAAGCACCCGACAACACCGAGGCTGTAGCTGTAGTGGATATCGACATGAAACGCTGCGAGCAGGTGCGCCGCTGGTGGCCATTCCTGCGCGACAGGCGCATCGACAGTTTCTCCGGACTCACCCGACGCTACCTTGATGACTGAGAATAATACCGCAACGAACCCAACAGGTCCGGAAATCCGTGTCACGAAGCCTTTCTGGACCGTATCGGGCGACTATTTTTCCGTGCTTCTCGGAGCATGGATGCCTCGTTACGGATGGCTGATGCTGCTTCCGGTTGCATTTTTTGTAGCACTCGGCTATATGCTTCAGGATGAACGATGGCTGATTACAGCTCTTATACTGACCTTCATTGTGGCTCCCATGGTAATGTCGTTTCTATATACTTACTACATGCTCACGCCCGAGGCTCGCCGTACAATCCTGAACAAAAGAGTGGAGATTGCAGAAGGGAAATACATCAGACTGACATATCTCCCATCCGAGAGCCGGACATCAGGCGGAAATGAAGCCGGGACGGCTGGCGATGCCACCAATGACCGAGACACAAACAATCCCGGACCGGGAACCGCCGAAACGGTCCCGCAACCCGAGACAATATACTGGAACGAAATCGCGAAAATTAAATACACTTCACGATACTGCGTATACTTCATCAAAGGGGAAAAGATGCAGTTCCTACTCATTCCATGGAATGCATTCCCCAATCATAATCAGAGGGGCAACGCCCAGACTGCCTAATCCTTCATGTCGATGCCTTTTAGCTTTCCGAGCTTGCTGAACTTCAGTTCCACACCGTCGGACAATTCTATCTCATATCCCTTGAAACTATTTTCAACCTTGACAATGTAGGCTCCGTTGCCATTATTCTTGACGTAGTTGCGTATAGACCGGATCACAAGTTCCTGAGGCACCTCTTTCTTCTTGCAGTCCACGGATGTCCACTTCCCGGCATTATTGAACTCAATCTTAGTGCCATTGACAAGCTTCACATCATAGTCAGTCTTCTTAAGTAGATGCTTGTCAACCTTTATCATAGCGATCTTGGCTTTAGGGAAATATTTGGCAATCATCTCCTGCGCCGGCTGAGGCAGCTGGCTGCGGTCAAGAGTGTACTTATCAGCACGAGCTGCAACACTGATGCAAAATACGGCGAGAAAGGCGATTAAAAATTTCTTCATATCAGTCAATTATTTTGATTTAAGGTATAACGTCACTCCGCCAGTAAATGTTTCCGCCCAAATTGCCTCTTTATTTGCATCCTACAGGATGATTTCGTAACTTTGCATTTTGTAGTGATACACATACCTATCATAATGATGAGAGGAATCCTCATAGGGATTCTTGTGTCGGCTCCAATGGGGCCGATAGGGATGTTGTGTATCCAACGCACACTCAACCGTGGACGATGGCCGGCATTCTATACCGGTGTCGGAGCCGGGTTGAGCGACCTTATCTACTGTCTGCTCACCGGACTGGGACTATCGTTTGTCACCGATTTCGTACAGGACAATCAAAGCCTTCTTCAGTTGATAGGCTCGGTGGTGCTGTTAGTATATGCCGGCTATCTCTTCGGAGCAAATCCGTCACGCACGCTACAGTCGCAAGGAGTGCAGTCAATGAGCAACTGGAAAGACTTCGTGACAGGATTCCTGCTGACATTCTCCAATCCGTTCATATTGTTTTTCATTATCGGACTGTTTGCAAGGTTCAGTTTTCTCGCTCCTGAGTTTGAAGCATACCACTATGTGGCAGGATACATCTCGATATTCGCAGGAGCTGTGATGTGGTGGTTTGGTGTGACATGGATTGTCAATAAGATGAGGAGCCATTTCAACATCCGCTCATTATGGTTGCTCAACCGTATAGTGGGGGCACTTATAATGCTCATGGGTGCCATAGGGCTCGTGACTGCTCTTCACGAGCTGTTGGTGAACCATTAAGCCGTGCCCGATGTTTCTTATAATAGATTAAACATCAACTATTATGGAAAAGAAACAGGACAATACCCCCGACAAAGCAGCAGAGACACTACCAGGCGTAGACATCAACAGAGCTGACGGCAATAAGGTGACCCCTCAACTTCTGAACGAGGAGACCAAAGAACTCAACAACAATCCACGAAACAACGAAATAGACAAGTAGAAGTCTACAGCTTTCTCCTCTCGTCCAAAATATTATTGCAGACAATAAACACAAGGGACAGAAATTCCGTATCTACGGAGCTTCTGTCCCTTGTGTTTTTGAATAATACCTAATCCCCTGTCAGGCTTATTGAAAAGAGGATGTGCCATAATCATATCATGGCACATCCTCCAATCGCTTTACTTATATAATACAGCTTCACATCAACTGTATCATAACGTCCTGCCTACTGTCAGTCGACCGAATCAGTGATGGTCTGCTCCGGAGTGTCAGTGCCTCCGCCGGTATCACCGGGCTGGTCATCAGGTGAAGCCACTATGTTGAGCTTATACTGGAATATGCCCCAGCCTATCGACTTGTTGACCTGGAATATCTGAGTGTTAACCCTGAGATAATGAGTGCCTTCTTTCATCCCTTCAGTGTCGATATCAACTGCAAAAGGAGCTATCGATGTGGTGAGGAAAGGTATGTTGTCGAGGAAGTAGGTGGTCACACCGAGCACAGCCTCCCCGGTTCCGGGTGCAGGCGTCACTTTCAGCCCTTCGATCTTCAGGGTATCACCTTCAACAACTGTCAGCACCCCATCAGTGAGTGTGCCGCCTGAATACTCGATGGATACACTTACATCAGGCACTTTGCTGTCGTCATCATCACAAGATGCCACAAATGCCAGCATAGGGAGTGCGAGAAATAGAGAGAGGAACTTTTTCATAATTATTATAGTTAATTAGTGAGTTGATATTTACTTATATATGTATTAATTTTTGAATATTATATCATTTCCGTCATAGTCTATGACAATCGGATGCTCACGGTCCACTTTCTGAGCGAGGATATCCTTGCTCAACTGATTGAGCACCATGCGGTGGATCACCCGCTTGACCGGACGCGCACCGAATTCGGGATCGTAGCCCTCCTCGGCAAGAAACTTGAGTGCCGCCGGAGTGACTTCGAGAGTAATGCCGTTGGCAGAAAGCATCTTCTGTATCGACCTTATCTGCAAACCTACTATCTCTTCGATCTCAGCCTCGTCAAGAGGTGTGAACATTATGATCTCATCGATGCGGTTGAGGAACTCAGGACGGATAGTCTGCTTCAAGAGCTCTATCACTTCATTCTTGGTGTTCTCGATGGTCACCTCACGGTTGTCGGGGGTCATCTTGGCGAAATTATCACGTATGAGTGACGAGCCCATATTGGATGTCATGATGATTATGGTGTTCTTGAAGTTCACCATACGCCCCTTGTTGTCGGTGAGTCTGCCGTCGTCAAGCACCTGTAGAAGAATGTTGAACACATCGGGATGGGCTTTCTCGATCTCATCGAACAGCACCACCGAGTAAGGTTTGCGCCTCACAGCCTCAGTGAGCTGCCCACCCTCATCATAACCGACATATCCCGGAGGCGCGCCTACAAGCCTTGACACCGAATGTTTCTCCTGATACTCGCTCATATCGATACGGGTCATCATATTCTCGTCATCGAACAGGTATTCGGCAAGAGCCTTTGCAAGCTCGGTCTTACCTACACCTGTGGTACCGAGGAAGATGAATGAACCGATAGGACGCCGGGGATCATTGAGCCCTGCACGAGAGCGGCGTACGGCATCGGCAATAGCCCGGATGGCATCGTTCTGACCCACAACTCTATGGTGAAGCTCAGTCTCAAGATGGAGCAGTTTCTCCTTCTCGGTCTGCACCATCTTATTGACAGGAATTCCGGTCCAGCGTGACACCACGTCAGCGATGTCCTCCGAGTCGACCTCCTCCTTTATGAGAGCCTTCTCGCCCTGCATCATCTTCAGTTGCTCCTGAATGTCGGCATTCTCCTTCTCCTTCTGCTGAATCCTGGAGTAACGGATTTCGGCTACGCGGGCATAATCACCCTCACGCTCGGCACGCTCGGCATCGAAGTTCAGCTGTTCGATCTCTATCTTATTTTGCTGAATTCTGTTGATCAGATCCTTCTCAGCCTTCCATTTGGCTGTGAAGTCCTTCTCACGGTCACGCAGGTCGGCAAGCTCCTTTTCAATCTCCTTCACCTTCGGCTTGTCACCCTCGCGCTTGATCGCCTCCCTCTCTATCTCTTTCTGAGCTATGAGGCGGGATATCTCGTCGAGTGCCTGAGGCACCGAATCGATTTCAAGACGCAGCTTGGATGCAGCCTCGTCAACAAGATCGATAGCCTTGTCGGGGAGGAAACGGTCGGTGATGTAACGTTCCGACAGAGTGACCGCTGCTATGATAGCCTCGTCACGGATACGTACCTTGTGGTGGTTCTCGTAACGCTCCTTAAGTCCGCGCAGGATAGCGATAGCTGCCGCCTCATCAGGCTCATTCACCATCACTTTCTGGAAACGGCGTTCGAGAGCCTTGTCCTTTTCAAAATACTTCTGGTACTCATCAAGAGTCGTCGCACCGATGGAGCGCAGCTCACCGCGGGCAAGCGCGGGCTTGAGAATATTGGCGGCATCCATGGCTCCCTCACCCTTACCGGCACCCACAAGAGTGTGGATCTCGTCGATAAAGAGGATGATTTCACCATCGGCTCCAGTCACTTCATTGACTATAGCCTTCAGACGCTCCTCAAACTCGCCTTTATACTTTGCACCGGCAACAAGGGCACCCATGTCAAGCGAGTATATCTGCTTGCTGCGCAGATTCTCTGGCACGTCACCGCGCACAATCCTCTGTGCAAGCCCCTCGGCGATAGCGGTCTTGCCGGTGCCCGGCTCACCGATGAGCATAGGGTTGTTCTTCGTGCGTCGCGAAAGGATCTGGAGCACTCGGCGTATCTCGTCATCACGACCGATGACCGGATCAAGCTTACCTTCGCGGGCACGTTCATTCAGGTTAATGGCATATTTGGATAATGCCTGATATGTGTCCTCGGCACTCTGGTCAGTAGCTTTCTTCCCTTTGCGCAGCTCAGCCACAGCGGCTTCAAGTTCACGTTGGCTCAATCCGGCATCCTTAAGGATTGTTGCGGCCGGAGAGTTGACCGTGAAGATCGCCATAAGCAGAGCTTCAAGAGTCACGTACTCATCACCCTGCTTTTTGGCTATGTCAAGAGCTTTCTGGAGGACATCATTGGAAGTACGGCTGAGGTATGGCTCGCCACCTGACACACGCGGTTCGGAGGCTATCTTTTCATCAACCTGACGCATCAAAGTGGCAGTACTTGCCCCCACCTTGGAAAATATAAAGTTGATGAGCGATTCACCCTCAGTCATAACCCCTTTAAGAAGATGTACGGGTTCGATAGCCTGATTGCCTGCTCCCCGGGCAATCTCTATCGCCTTCTGTATCGCTTCCTGAGACTTAATTGTAAAATTATTGAAGTTCATGAGCTATATTTTGTAAGTTGAAGGTTCGTGATATAATCCTTATACCTATACTAACAAAAATCATGCCAATTGGTTTTCGGGACAGAAGAACCGAGGGCAACAAACGGCTGCTTTATGCAAACAGGGAAGGGTATGTATCATCAGTCCGACGTCCGGGAGATGACGTTTTGGCAGATACAGGACGGAAAACTATATTATGCTGCTGCGTCCATCCCTGTGTGCGGTTACGCAGCCTGACAGTGACGATACCCGACTCGGCAGGCGCGGATGTACGCACCTGCTGGAACACGTCGCTGAGCGTTGTCACGCCACTCATGGTGAGTGACAAAAGTACAGTCCCGCATGACTGGGCGGTGACTTGAAGAAGGTCGGTACGATGTATTGCAGTCATAACAAGAGAGATTTATGTTTGCCGATACAAAAATACACCTCCACACGAGCAACTTTCATGCCCACTCAGACTTAAAAAAGTTAAAACACAGCATATGCCTGGCTAAATGACACGCCATAATAACATAAAAAAGGCATTGCCGATCACAGCAATGCCTTTCCCTATATAAAGCCGAATATATTACCGGAAATCAATCATCCACGTCACGCACACAGCGGATAGAACATCCGGTGGCTCGGCGGGTATATCCGAAGCCTGTCTCGAAGGGGTACATGAACGACGGTGTGTGCATATGGAACGCGTTTGTTCGCCCCCCCTTTCCACCTGTAGTTGTGTGATAATTACCACAATAGCCCACCTGATTGAATGTACCGCCAGCCATGCGCACACCCTGCGACGGGAAGAATACCGTGATATCGTCATCTCCAGTCAATCCTACATTCTTGAACACCTTAGTCATGCACATATTATAACCGCGAGCAGCCTCATTCACAGCTTTGGTATCCTTAGTATTCATGCTCGGATAATCATTAGATCCTGTATTAACACCTGTCTTGGTGAACGACAGCCACATATCGCCTGGAGGAACCATCCATCCGGCAGGGCATGGATCAAAAATAGATTTATCAGTCGCGCCATTATCCGAAAGAATGGCACCACTCGCAGAATCCACAACATATTGCAAAGCAGATGTAAATGATGAGCCTCCCCAGAGATTATCAGCATGATTAGGATTCGGGAAATACCAATCACCATCCGTTCCTGCAACACACTGAGATGCTGACGAGGGATTCTGCACACTTCCATCTGTATCCAACAATGGCGAAATAAACTTCGTCGGGTTTTTAATTGAATATTCGATAGTACCGACTGTTGCAGATGTCTGTGCAACGTCAAATATATAACCTGTATTTTCCTTGTTTCCAGTGCTTGACATAGGGATAGCTTTATATGAATTATCATATAGCTGTCCGATATAGCCTTTGTCGTAATTCTTTTGACCGCCTAACGATCCATAGCTTGAACCGGCTTCGCCACGTCCCCATGCAGCAGGGAACGGATCTTTACGCCCCCACTGATAGTGACAACCGAATGTATCGGCAGGACGAGTTGGCTTTCGACTACGACTCAGAGCACCAAGATTACACGTCATAAGCGAGCGACCCTTACGAGTACGCCCCTGAGTAGTCTTAATACCTTTGCTATCCCATTCAAACGTGTAGTAAGGCACAGCCGCCGCAAGTTCGGCAGGCTTGTCGTTGTTGACCCAGATGTGCCAGGACCATACAACCTCATGATCGGCATTGTAGCCGGCAATAAGGGCATTGCCGTTGGCAGTTCCCGATTTGACGTGTATGCGGTCATATTTGTCAAGCCATACCCGATCGTTGGATGCATTGTTGCCTATCACATTGGCCTGCTGCCATATGATGCTGACACTTGTGATTTTTTTCTTCGGGTCTTTCTTATTGACATAATCGGTGTACTTCCAGCCTCCGCCGGTCTCGGTGCGGGTATAGGGGTCAAACATTATCTCATCGTTGTGAGCGAGCACAAAGCAGTTGGCAGGAGCGGCAAGCACACGGTTATCACGGTGCTCGGAATTGATGTTAAGAGTGATATTGTAGTTGTGGTTGCGGCGCACATTGAAGTCGTTGACATCGTTAGCCCCAAGGTATATGGTATAGAGGAAGTTTGATCCATTGGATTTAGAAGACACAAAGAGCTGTACATAGAGAGCCTTTTCAGGCGCACCGTCATTCTTGGTTCCGGGATCAGTATTTCCGTTGGTGCCTCGGCGGTTAGCAGGCATATAGAACGTGTATACCTCGCCCGAAGCAAGCTGCTTGTCGATTGTCACCGAACGTGTCACGAATTCGTCTCCGAGAGGATAATTCTCCTCTATCGGAGTCTCCTCCATGCGCATCTTCTCAGGCATATTGTTGATGATCACACGAGTCACCACCAGTCCCTTGGCAGCCTCCGCCGTCACATACTTGAAACTGATCTTCGCCATCATACGCGTGAGATGGATATCGATGGGGAGAAGGTCGGTCTCCTTACGGATAGTCTCCTTCACGTTACCCTCCATAAGCAGGTATTCATCCTTGCCCATCTCAACATTCTCCTCGGTGAATGGGTACTCATAGCCGACGAATTTTTCGATTGTGGACAGGTCCTTGTTCTTAGCCCAATCGGGGTCGCCGGTATTGGCAAGCACATACACATGGCTGTCCTCACCTTCCGCCAGACGTATATTGAGCTTACGGATTTCGGTGGAGGTCACTTCATAATATCTCGGAGCTATAAGCTGATTTCCGATCGAATCGAACTGGAACACCCATATGTCATGCAGGGCCTCCTCAGCCGCCTTTTCAGGATCGGCAGGCTTTTCTTCATCATCATTATCGCCATCTGCGCGAGAAGGGATATCATTAATCAACGGCTTTCCGATCACCTTAGGTTTTTCAGGATGCAGACGCAATGGCACCTCGATAGTGGCGGCACGGTCACCTGGCAAAGCCTCGGGATCTTCAGTACGATCAAATACTGTATCGGAGCACGCCACCGCACCCCACAGCAACGGAATCGAAGCTGCTATACGTACAATCTGTCGAAAATTTATCATTATTATAATTATAGTGTAAAAGTTATGACATATCACTCATCAACATCACGGACACAGCGCACAGGACCGGCAAACGCACGGCGTGTGGACTCATAGCCTGACTCAAACGGCAATGCCGCCGATGCGTTATGTATGTGGAAACAGTTGACTGTGCCATCGGTACTCGGAGTCGAGGTATGATAGTTGCCGCAATTGCCGTTACGCCTCATGGTTCCGTTGCTGTTTCGGAATCCGTTGCTCGGGAAGTAGACGGTAGGACCATCCTTCCACTTCTGCACATAGATCATATGACCGTATATACCCGACTGGAACGTGCCGTTCACACGACTTGTAGCGTTAGACCCCCAACCAGAATTTTTACCGTCGGACGTAAACGAAAGCCACATGTCGGCAGGGGGCACCATCCATCCGGCAGGACACGGATCGAACAGCGACTTCTCTTTGGCTCCGTTATCGCTCAGCCATCCGTCGACTGCCATCTTTCCTACGTCCAGCCATGTCTCGCCCTTTTTATGCACAAGAAATTTCTCCTTTGCTTCAGAAAAAGGCTTGCCGCCCCAAAGACGATCCTCACCTCCCCAATACCAGTCACCATTGTTGACCCAGGAGGCAGGCTGACGCCAGCTATCACTACTCATCGCACCGGACGAAGTCTCGGTATTTGTAGCTCCGAGAAACACCGTAGGATGCTTAAGGACATAGGGTATATTTCCGATCTCCGAATTTGTCTTTCGATAGTCAAACAGCTCTCCGCAGTTCTCCTTACCGCCGTCGGTAGTCATCTTGATCTCTTTGTTGGCATTGTCAGTGATCAAACCCACACTCGCCTTATTAAACTTATAGGCCCCTGATGACTGATTATCAATCTTCCATCCGATAGGGAAAGGGTCCTTACGCCCCCATTGGTACACAGCTCCATATCCCATTCTGCCGGTAGCTGTAGCTCTATGAGCTCCGAGATTGCACTGCATGAGCGAACGGCCTTTGACCTTACGGCCCTCAGATTTTTTTATGCCGTTGCTGTCCCATGCGAAAGTATTGTAGGGAACCGCCTTTGACAGTTTGGCTGGTGTCTCGTTATTTACCCACACATGCCATGACCACACAATATCGCCCTTGGCATTGTATCCGGCTATGACAGCATTTCCGGCTGTGTTCCTGGACCTGACATGCACGCGGTTGTACCTGTCGAGATACACCCTGTCGCCCTTGCTGTTGTCGCCTATCACGTCAGCCTCCTGCCAGAGCACCTCTACTTTAGTGAATTCCTTGTCTGGATCACCTTTTTTCACATAGTCACTGTACACCCATCCTCCGCCTTTCTCCGTGCGGTTGTAGGGGTCGAACATGATGGAGTCGTTAAAAGCCAGAACGTAGCAGTTAGCCGGCGCGGCAAGCACACGGTCATCACGGCTCTCCGAATTGATGTTTAGCCTAATATTGTAGTTGTGATTGCGGCGCACATTGAAATCGTTAGTGTCGTTTGCTCCAAGATAGATGGTGTAAAGGAAGTTGGAGCCATTGGTCTCCGACGATACAAACAGCTGAACATAGAGAGCCTTGTCGGGTGCCTCGTTGTTCTTCAGTGCCGCATCAGTGTTGGTGGTCTCTCCTCGACGATTGGCAGGCATATAGAAAGTGTATATCTCATCCGATGCGAGATTCTTATCGATAGAAACGGAGCGTACGGCAAAATCACCCTTTGGATAGTTCTCCTCAATCGGAGTCTCCTCCATACGCATCTTCTCAGGCATATTGTTGATGATCACGCGTGTGACTTTCAATCCCTTGGCAGCATCGGCAGTGACGTATTTGAAACTGACTTTCGCCATCATACGCGTCAGATGGATGTCGATGGGAAGAAGATCGGTCTCCTTACGTATGGTCTCTTTCACATTTCCCTCCATCAGAAGATACTCATCCTTGCCCATCTCAACATTGTCCTCAGTGAAAGGGTATTCGTAGCCAACGAACTTCTCCACTGTGGAAAGGTCCTTGCCCTTTGCCCAATCAGGGTCGCAGGTGTTGGCAAGGACATAGACGTAGCTGTCCTCCCCCTCGGCAAGACGGATGTTGAGCTTGCGGATCTCGGTGGAGGTAACCTCGTAATAGCGCGGAGCTATGAGCTGGTTGCCGATCGAGTCGAACTGGAACACCCAGATGTTCTTGATTGCCTCCTCGGCGGCCTGCTCAGGATCGGCAGGGGTGTCGGAATCGCCATCGGCCCTCGACACGATGTCGTTGACAAGGGGCTTGCCGATTACCGACGGGGCATCGGCGTGCAGACGCAAAGGCACTTCAATAGTAGCAGCGCGGTCACCGGGCTGAGCAAATGGTGCATCCGAAACATCAAGATCCGTATCAGAGCACGACATCATTACCGGCAACAGCAGCAATGAAATCCAGAAATTGATAAATTTATCGATTGTCTTCATTTCAAAGATTACTTTTTTCATTTTGCCAGTGAGTGAGCTGTCACACTCACTCACCGTAGATTCACACATATATCACCCTCTACTCCTCATCCACATCACGCACACAGCGAACAGGTCCGCCAACAGCACGTCCGGTGTAACCGTAATCGGTCTCAAACGGCGCCAAGGAACCAGGGGTGTGAAGATGTAGAATATTTACGCGTCCTCCCTTGGAGGCTGTAGATGTATGATAGTTACCACACATACCGTTGCGCCATGGCTTGCCGCCCATAGTACGCAATCCCTGGCTCGGGAAGTATACCCACTTGCCTTTACCCCATTCCTGCACATACATTCTGAATCCGCGGAAGGAAGTGTTGTCACTGCTGTGCATGGAGTTGATGGTGGAATATGAAGATGCATTCAATCCATTTTTTGTGAAACCGAGCCACATGTCGCCCGGAGGCACCATCCACCCTGCCGGACAGGGATCGAAAATGGATTTCTCCTTGGCACCATTGTCGGTAAGCTCTATATTGGAAGATACGGTATACTTCTTTGCAGCCGAATCATAGGATGTGCCTCCCCACAGTAGATCATTATGCTCCCAATACCAGTCGGCATCATTGATGTGATTGGCGGGAGAGGTATTATAAGAATCCCCTGCTTTCACCGTGCTGATAAAGTGAGTGGGATGCTCGGTCACATATTTGATCGAGCCGATTTCGCGAGTGACTTTTTCAGTGCTGAACAGCTCTGTAGTGCTGACCCCGCCATCGGTAGTCATCTTTATGGGGTTGTACTCATTGTCGTAAAGAGTACCGATGTTAGAACTGTTGTAGGCATAATATCCTGACGGATAATAATCAACTTTCCAACCGAGAGGAAACGGGTCCTTGCGCCCCCACTGATATACCGTGCCATAGGTGCTGAGACCATATGAATCGGGAGCAGCCGATTTAGCCCCAAGATTGCACTTCATAAGTGAACGCCCCTTCACAGTGCGCTTGTCATCACCAGCCTTGATACCGGATGAATCCCACTCGAATGTATAATAAGGCACTGCCTCGTCAAGATTGGCAGGCGACTCGTTGTTGATCCATATATGCCAGGACCATACGATAGTGTCTACACTGTTGTATGCCGCTATCAGTGCGTTGCCAACGCTTGTGCCCGACTTGACATGTATGCGAGAATAGTCATCAATGTAGACCTTATCATAATCTTTATTGTTGCCGATCACTCCGGCCTCCTGCCAAAGGATCTTCACTTTGGCAATTTTTTTCTTAGGATCGCTCTTGTTGACGAAATCCGAGTACTTGAATCCGCCACCGGTCTCGGTGCGCGTATAGGGATCAAACATGATCTCATTGCCTGTGTTCATCACAAAGCAGTTGGCAGGAGCTGCAAGGACACGATCATCGCGATTCTCCGATTTCAGATTCAAGGTGATATTGTAATTGTGGTTGCGGCGCACATTATAGTCATTGGTATCATTGGCTCCAAGATAGATGGTGTAAAGGAAGTTGGAGCCATTGGTGCGCGATGTCACAAACAATTGCACATATAGAGCCTTGTCAGGTGCCTCGTTGTTCTTCAAGGAAGCATCTGTGTTGGCGGTCTCGCCTCGACGATTGGCAGGCATATAGAAAGTGTACAATTCCCCGGAAGCCAGCCTCTTGTCGATTGTCACCGAACGTGTTGCAAAGTCACCTGTAGGATAATTCTCCTCAATCGGAGTCTCCTCCATACGCATCTTCTCAGGCATGTTATGGATGATCACACGTGTCACAATAAGGTTTTTGGCAGCTTCGGCAGTGACGTATTTGAAACTGATCTTAGCCATCATACGTGTAAGATGGATATCGATGGGGAGCAAGTCGGTCTCCTTGCGGATGGTCTCCTTTACGTTACCCTCCATAAGCAGGTATTCATCCTTGCCCATCTCCACATTGTCCTCGGTGAAAGGGTATTCGTAGCCAACGAACTTCTCCACTGTGGAAAGGTCCTTGCCCTTTGCCCAATCAGGGTCGCAGGTGTTGGCAAGGACATAGACGTAGCTGTCCTCCCCCTCGGCAAGACGGATGTTGAGCTTGCGGATCTCGGTGGAGGTAACCTCGTAATAGCGCGGAGCTATGAGCTGGTTGCCGATCGAGTCGAACTGGAACACCCAGATGTTCTTGATTGCCTCCTCGGCGGCCTGCTCAGGATCGGCAGGGGTGTCGGAATCGCCATCGGCCCTCGACACGATGTCGTTGACAAGGGGCTTGCCGATTACCGATGGGGCATCGGCGTGCAGACGTAACGGCACTTCAATGGTGGCAGCGCGGTCTCCGGGAAGAACCATGCAGGCATCGGCATTATCCGCAAACCGGTCATCACTACATGATGATAATGCCAGGACAAGTGCCCCCAATACAATTTTTGCAAGATGATTGGTCAGTCTCATTATCTAAGGTTAAAAATAGAGAGGGTGTATCATCTGACTGATAATACACCCTCACCTGCATTATCCTATGGTAAATTCAAGTTCTTTAGGCACTATCCATGGGTCAACTATAATATGACCCACCTTATCGGGATATACCGTTATGAAAATCTGGTAAAGATGACCGGCTTCGAGCCCCTTGAAACCGGATTCCTTCAGGAGTTCCGCCATATCGATCGGAAACCAATCGTAGTCGGCACCACCCTTGAAGCGCAAACCTATCTCAAGACTCGCATTGGTGTCGGTATGATATGTATAGAGTGTAGCCAGCGGGGCATTCTCCTTGACATTTCCCACAACCCAGTCACCGAAGAGCTCGTCCTCCTTAACAACAACTGTCATCCGGTCGGAGACATCCGTAAACTTCGCTTCCACTATGCCTTCCACAGCAGGACGCGTGTGATCCCAATTGAGCCACGGTGATATATGGCTCAAGCGTATCGCGGCATCCACAACCCTTGTCTTCTCGGTCGAAAGACATCGGGCATGCAGATCCACACGCGCTATAGGATAGCTCAGCGGTATCTCCAGGTATCCGGTCTTGCCGTCCTCGCTTATCACGTTTACGACATTATCGTAAAGCAGAAGCATACGGCTACTGTTCTGAACACCCTTGAGATAGTCTGCGCTAAGCGAAAGAGTCGGTAACAGATCGGCATAAAGGTTGTGGACAGGCTTTATATTCCTCCACACTGTGTCACCTTTATAGGTCTTTACATTGCCAAACTCATCCACTATCGGCTCATGACAGTCCACTGCAAGCAGATCGCGCAGAGCCTTGGTGGGGTTAGCCACTGCTATGATACGCTTATCACCTTCGGTAAGACGCAGGGATGTCTTCATCTTGTCAGGGTCGATTTTCTCTCCACCCTCATATACGCCGTTCTCATCGTAAATCAGTACGATACCCTCATGTACCTTGAGATCGGTATGAAGACTGTCTTTATCATCGGCAGCGGCACGTGAGCCTCTCACCTCGATAGTGACCACTATTTCATTGCCGTTGCCATCAGATGAGAAAGGCTCATCTGATGAGCAGGAGGCAGCAAACAGCATGGAAACCACACCGCAACAGACTACTGCAATTATATTATGCAATTTTCGGAACATTTCCATTCGTTTTTAAATGCTCGGGTAGACCGGCTTTGGTTTCCACCCGGGGAATTTGATTGAAATATTCGTGCCTGAAATGGCTATCAGAACATCGATCACCGCATCCTCCACCCCGGTAAGCTTTATACCGTGAGCGGCAATATATTCGGCAAGCTTGACTGATGCCACAAGTGTACCGGTAGCGGTATCATACACCTCAAGCACAGCATCAGTGTCCTCGCTGAAGCGCGGCAGATGGGTGACAGCCTCATGACGACCTTCAGGAGTAGTGGTAAAGTCGGTCTGATAGTATCGCATGGGACCTACAGGATCGCCGGAGTTGGATATACCCGACGCGAACTCACCCATCTTTACCATGTACTTCGGTGTCTCGTCAAGCGATGATTGTATGTAGGTGTTCACAGTGACATGACCGGACTTGAACGGAATCTCCATCTCCTTACGTCCATCAAGATCATCGAGTTCGAACTCGATCTTACCTACAAAAATCTTGTCGAACGTATCCGGATTGTCACCGTCAACGACCACCTTGCCATCAGTATACTTGTCCTGCGACTCAAGCTTGCAGTCATCATCGAGGTTGCCCCATGCGACCACAGTATACGAGCCTGTCTCCGGCAAGCGCAACTTCAGGCCCGGGAAGTCCTTGAGGCTGTCCTTGTCGATGGTCACCTGCGTCACCAGTTTGCCCTCGCTGTCGTAGACACAGACGGTCACGGAGGAGACATTATCAGCAAAGACATCATCCTTGCCGTCACCGAAATATTCGAACCGTATCACGGTGTTGTTGCATGCTCCGACATCGACCTCAGTAATGCAGGCCTGGCAGAGTAGCAACACGAATACCGGGACGAGGATTTTATATAATACTCTCGACATGAGGAAAGATTAGATTTGTGGATACACTTTCTTGATAGTCCAGGGCTTGACAGTGAGCGTTACGTTCACTGAGATATCATTAGGCATGATCTTGTCGGAAAGATTCTGTGTGGTGATATCAAAATTCTGCACAGTGTAGACATTTCCATTGTAGAACTGGATAGGCTCAGCCTCTGTGTTATGGTAATCCTCCACAAAACCATTGATGTTCAGATAACGAATACCTGCCTTTTCAGCCGGAACACCATTGTCGATGTCATACTTTGTCACATCGCGACGCTGCATAACTCCGTTCTCATCCTTAAGGTACACTATAAGGTCGGAGACTTTCACGATCAGACGCAGACCGTAATGATCTTTATCATCACGTGCTTCATATTTGCCGAAGAAAGGATATGCCCACACTTTGCCCTCATCGTTAGGATAGAAAACTTTGATCTCTTTAGTACCCTCAGAGCCATCTTCATTAGTCACATTCACTGTCTCAGCGACACCTCTGATATCCTCATTTTTCAGGTAAGGATACTGAGTGTAGAAACGGTTAAGCTCTTCGGCCGCATTTTCGGTATCGTATTCCGGACCGGTCCAGAAATCGCGGTTGGAAATCTGGCTGATATACATCTGAGAATAAAAACCGGCAAGATAAATACCATCCACCTTATATTGAATAATGTCAGGACCCGGGGTAATCTTTGCAATCTCCAGGCGTGCGCACATAGGCTTTAGCTCAAGCGATGCACTCATGGAGTTCTGACCGGTAGAGACGAGTTTCTTCATATCATAAAGTGCAACATGGCTCATATTGTCGGCATACTGGTTGCGCAACTGGATGACATGGTTGAGCACATCGTTGTGGAATCGGATTGTCCCATTATGGAACTCCTTAGGACTGAGTTCATCCTCTGTGACATTGGCTATGATGGCGACATTAGTGACATCACCAGGGATGCCTTCGAAAGTTTTGCCCTCACGGAGATCGTCAAGAAGTATGACATGATCGTTCTTAGGATCAACTTTTGCAGGATCTGTCACAATCTCATAGTGCTTGCGGATAGCTGACTTAGGAGTGCCGAAGATGATGAATCCATTGTGAAATTCGGTCACATCAGACTCGGTTTTAGGAGTCTCTGTCATACGTGACTCGGATGGCCCTACGACATTCACAAGGCGAATGAACACACGTCCTTCCGATGAGGCGACGCTATCAACTTCAGTTTCCTCAGAAGAGCAGGCGCACAATCCAAAAAGCATCGAGCCGGCTGCCAACATTGAAAAAATCTTTTTCATAAATTGTCGATTGATGATGTATTGTTTTTAATGTTCGATATTAGGCATTTAAATGCATGTCAATAAGTGGTCCCGAGAAATAAAAGTTCCGGAACTTTTGTCTGACATGAGTCAAAGGCTACTGCCAGATAAGAAAATTTACAACTTATTTTTTATCAGAAACGCCATGAAAGATTCAGCGCGAATCCTGAAAGCACAAACTTATGCTCACCAAATCTTTGGCACAAACAACGATCGCCCGTACCATTGTAGACGTACTTGTTAATGTTGGTGGAACGATATCCCGCACGCACGTTGAACTCTACGGCAAGACCTTTCCACACCGGATATAGATAACCGGCTGAGAGACCAGTACCCCAGAAGTGCCCTGTGTATTTACGTTCGGTGTCGACGTCGTTATAATCACCGAGCTGTCCGTAAACTCCACCGAAGAAACCCTTGAAGGTAGAATCCTTACGGAACCAGTAGCGAGGCTCAGCAACATAAGATGTGAATCCCTGGAACTTCTCCCCTCCACCATAATGATGTTCGCTATAGGCTGCTGTCAGCTTTACTGAGAATTGTTTTTTGAAATAAAATTCCCCATAGATATTGGCACCCCATGTGGTGTACTTAAGATCAGGCATCACGCCGATCCATTCAAGAATATTGGTTCCTACGTTCCATTTAGGATACTCGACAATCCTGGATGGAATTGTATCGGTAGTCATGGTATCGGCATATCCCTTTGCCGCTGCGGTATCTGCTGCCGGCAATTCGACGACCGGATCAACTTCGGTGAATAACTCACCAGCCTCTGTCTTAATCGTAGAGAGAACGATGCAAGCAAAACAAGAGGCAATTGTCATTCCTTTCAAAAATGAATGATTAGAGTGCATAATGTTTTAATTACCTATAAATTTGTCACCAATAGTAGAGAATGTACAAGTCTATATTATTCTCGTAAAGTAAGATATAAGGCTACTTGCTTTATCAGCAGTCTCTATCCTCAAAAATCGGATGCAAATTTATTACAATTTTTTACCCCCCCCAATTATTTAACCTACTTTAACCAAAAATTTATTTATTT